>Ga0209187_1003550_pt1 | contig 12871 bp, 7 predicted proteins | sample BantaG_FD_187430 | JGI IMG/M metagenome (GOLD analysis project Ga0209187, IMG submission 187430) | Marine algal microbial communities from Bantry Bay, Ireland - BantryBay_4 metaG (SPAdes) (version 2) | ecosystem: Host-associated > Algae > Red algae > Unclassified | place: Bantry Bay, Ireland... | reverse complement strand
TCTTTGAAAAGTGTATAGCTAAAGGAATACCTTACCATTACTCAAAATTGATGTTAATGGAAGATGAAATCGTAAAGCTTAAACCAACAAAATTGAAGCTCATAACCTCAGGATTGGATGAATTAAATTTTGAATGCACTCGAAGAAACCCTTTGAAAGTAAAAGAATATTTTGTCAATTCTCCTTTTGCTGACAAGTTAGTCGCGAACTATAACACATATGAATATTTGTAAGAAGTAACATTAAAAGTTCAATAACTCAGAATACTGGAATATATACACCAGAGGAAATAATTAAGACCATTGTTTATTTTTATTTCAATTCAAAATAGATTTGGAATTTGTGCCGTTAAATTTTTATTTTAGAGGATTCTAGAAATAGACTTTAGACGCTCAAGAAGATGGTTTAGCATAAATTGTTGACTTTCTTGAGGAAATAAAATTTTAAATTACAGAGAGGCAGAAGACTGGAATATATACACCAGAGGAAATAATTAAGACCATTGTTTATTTTAATTCCAATTCAAAATAGATTTGGAATTTGTGCCGTTAAATTTTTATTGTAGAGGATTCGAGAAATAGACTTTAGACGCTCAAGAAGATGTTTTAGCATAAATTGTTGATTTCCAGAAAAAAATAAAATTTTCAACATATGAAAAAAATCGTCAATATATTATTAGTAATAACACTGTTTGTAAGTTGTAAATCTAATCAACCAGTCGCTTCAAACGAAGCAGCAGAACTGCCGTTTACATGGGATAATGCAACCATATATTTTTTAATGACGGATAGGTTTTATAATGGTGACACCACAAATGACTATAAACATACTTCTGATAACCCACCAGCTGCTTTAAGAGGTTATATGGGAGGTGACATCAAAGGAATCACTAAAAAAATCAATGATGGATACTTTTCTGATCTTGGTGTTAATGCGATTTGGATGACTCCATTGGTGGAGCAAATTTCTGGATCTGTAGATGAAGGAACTGGAAATTCTTTTGGATTTCATGGATATTGGACTAGGGATTGGACAGCACTGGAGTCTAAGTTTGGGACTTCTGATGATCTGAAAGAAATGGTAAAAACAGCACATGAAAAGGGGATTAGAATCCTCTTTGATGTAGTAGCAAATCATACAGGTCCAGTAACTGAGATTGATTCTAAGTGGCCAGATGAATGGGTAAAAACGGGACCGAGATGTACTTATACTTCTGCAGAAACGACAATCAATTGTACATTAGTAGATAACCTACCCGATATTAGAACTGAAGATGACACTGAAGTCAGTCTACCTCCGTTTTTGATAAAAAAATGGAAGGAAGAGGGGCGATTTGAAAGAGAAGTTAAAGAGTTAGATGAATGGTTTAAAAGAACAGGATTTAAGAGAACTGCAACCAATCATATTTTGAAATGGTTAGTTGATTTTGTAGAGGAATATGGAATTGATGGTTATAGAGTAGATACTGTAAAACACACTGAAAGCTACGTATGGAAAAACCTCTGGAAATCAGCTCAGGTTGCACATGATAAATGGAAAGCTGAACATCCAGAAGATAAATTAGATGATAATGATTTCTATATGGTGGGAGAAGTATATAACTTTTTTGCTGGTAACGGGAGAGCATTTGATTATGGAGACAAGAAAGTGGATTTCTTCGCAGATGGTTTTCATAGCTTGGTCAATTTTGATTTCAAAGGAGATGCAAACAAATCTTTTGAAGAGATATTTTCAAAATATGACAGACTTTTACAAGGAGAATTCAAGGGAAAGAGTGTAGTGAATTACGTAAGTTCTCATGATGATGGAGGACCTTTTGATCTTAAAAGAGAGAAACCATTTGAAGCTGGTACAAAGTTACTTCTTAGTCCTGGCGCAGCTCAGATCTATTATGGAGATGAATCTGCTAGAACACTTACTGCCGATGCGGATGGAGATGCTAAGCTTAGGTCATTTATGAACTGGGACGAACTTAGAGCAATGAAACAAAAGAATGGTTATACTGTGAATGATGTACTTATACATTGGCAAAAACTAGGACACTTTAGAAACAGTCATCCTGCGATTGGAGCTGGAAAGCATCTCAAAGTTAGTGATAATCCATATATGTTTACCAGAACTTGGACCGCCCCTAATGGTGCGAAGGATCACGTACTTATCGGATTAGATATGCCCAAAGGAAATATGATTATTGATGTCACGACGCTTGCCAAAGATGGTGATTCCGTTCGTGATAAATATTCTGGAATTACGCAAACTGTTGTCAATGGTAAAATCACAATAGACAGTATGTTTGATATTGTACTACTAGAGAAGATCTAAACATAGTGTCTGTACATCTTCCAGATGTCTGACACTTCCTTGTTATATGCCGACCAAATATTAAAATAGTCAGATGTCAAAAAAGTAGTTGGAGATGCTTAAAAGTCATATATCTGACTATCTAGCAATCTAATGCATCCGATCACCCCGTGTTTCCATTCTAGTCATCAGTTCAGCCTCATATGCGAGATACTCGTCCCATCTTTTCATAGCCCTTTCCTCTCCACAATACAGCTTGGCAAGAGAGAGAAACATCTTATAATGACCTGCTTCGGATACCATAAATTTATGATAAAATTCTTTCAGGCTTTCATCTGAAATATGAAGAGATAGCAATCTGAAGCGCTCGCAACTTCTCGCTTCTATAAGTGCAAATGTTATCAGCTTTTCTAGGAGTCGATCTTCTAGACTACCACCTCCTTTCTGAAATTTTATAAGCTCATTTACATAGATGTCTTTCCTTTGTTTTCCAAGCTTTAGCCCTCGCTTGTCCATTTCTTTGAGAACCAATCGGAAATGACCCCATTCCTCTGAGACAACTGGAGTAACTTCACTAACCAATTCTTCGTGATAAGAGTAAGTTGAAATAAGAGAAATACACTGTGTAGCAGCTTTTAATTCGCAGAACGCATGATCCGTAAGAATGTCTTCTAAGCTTATCTCTGCCATATTGACCCATCTGGGATCAGTTGGAAGTTCTAGTCCAAGAACTCTTTTAGCATCTACTATTTCTTCAGGCATTTTATTTGGTTTTTCAAAAAGTCTACATTGAAGATATTGTACTGTTCATATCCACTTGACCAAATTATTCCAATATTATCTAAAAAATTATCTTTCAAAGTGTCTAGATCATCTTTATTGATTTCAAAGATGCCAGTATATAATGTGTGACCTGTATATGCTTCTATAGTTCCATCATCTTGAATCATGCTCGTACAGTAGACTTTGCTCCCATCAATCATTTCGAATCTTATAGTTTCATTCGCTCTGAGCATCCCATATGTTTTTTTAGCATCTTTAGATTTTACTCTTAATTTCAATGTTAAATAGTATTTTCTACCAACCTTCGAAACAAATGCATCACATTGAATGAAGTCATCGTTTTTAAAATATGACTTCATTTTTTCTTGGCTATAGCCGAAAAAGTATTCTGATTTTACTTCTTTTTTATTTGACCCAAGTATATCATCATATCCATCAAAGGTGATTTCACATTCATATTCATCACGTGGGTATTTTTCCTTAGGAACTTTGAAAGATGTAGCATAAAGAGCTTTAGCAGTTGTGACTTTTGTTTCTACTTTTTCCTTTTGGTCGTTATCAATAGTTTTATTTAACAATATTTCATCTGTATCAAATTCTTCTTCGTCCTCCTCTATAATACCACCCATTCCAGATTCATTATTCTGTGGGTTTTCTGTTTTTTGAATAAGTTTTGCTATATGCTTTTCTCGTTTTTTCACCTTACCATGTAGAAGGTCATTTGCATTAGCTATAAGTTTGCTACTTTCTTTATAGGCATTATTGCTTTTCTTGAAGGATGCTTCTGTAATTTTAATTTGCTTTTTTATCTTTTTTTCCTCTTCCTTATTATCTGCCTCTTTAGCTAATCTTTTTTTCTCTTTTAAGATGTCAATATTGTCATTAAAAAATTCTCTATTGACTAGCAGTTGAGCTTCATCACTTAGAAGTGATTTGAGCATGCTGTTTACTGTTGCTTTTTGTTCAACGGTAAGAGGATATTTTCCAACATTTGGGGCTTGGAATGCATCTAAACTAGTACTATTTTCATTTACAATATTTCCATCGGGGTCTATTGTCTCATCAAATTGCACAATACTCCAAGATCCATCGGCAGCAAGTAAAATTTTCTGTCCGGATTCAGTAAGTAGAATTTTTTGGGCATCCAAGGTAGATAATCCCATTGTGAAAACTATGAAGGTGAATACCAGCATATGTTTAAAAAAAAGGATGTTAACGTTTTTTATTGACATGAGAATCAAATTTGTTTTAGCTATGAGCGCAAAGATAGTGTTTCGTCAATGGAAACTGCATTTCAATTAGTAGAATTAAGCAATATTTAAAAAAGGGATAGTTAATTATTACTTTTTTCTACATTAATGGACTTTGATTTTATTTTTACACTTCTAATTATTGTGAATAAATGGATTTTCATCGATAAAATTACCACTAAAGTCTATTTCATGTTAAATTAATATTGAATATTAATGATTCGCAAGATATTTGCATATTTTACTTTTCTAATTTAACTTATAACTATGAAAAAGTACCTCGCAATTCTCGCAGCGATTACAATATTTGCTAGCTGCATTGAATCAAAAAAAGAAACATTGAAATTCGATAAAATAGAAGTGGACTATCCTGAGACAAGAATGGATACAATTGTAGAAGATTATCATGGGACCCAAATCAGCGATCCGTATAGATGGCTAGAGGATGATAACAGTGATGAGACAAAGAAATGGGTAGTAGATCAGAATAAGTCAACAAATGATTATTTGTCTAACATTCCTTATCGGAAAGATATTAAGGAGAGATTAGAAGAGGTATGGGATTATGCTAAATATTCTTCGCCATTCAAAGAAGGAGACACATACTATTATTATAAAAATGATGGACTTCAAAATCAATATGTGATGTATGGCTCTAAAGACATCAAAGCAGAAGGCGAAGTAGTCCTTGACCCTAATAAGTTTTCTGATGACGGTACTTCATCCCTTGCAGGTACATCTTTCGATAAATCAGGAAGATATCTTGCATACTTAGTGTCTGAAGGAGGATCAGATTGGAGAACTGGTTATGTAAAAGATTTAGAGACTGGTGAGATGTTAGATGATAAGATAGAATGGGTCAAGTTTTCAGGTTTTTCTTGGAGAAAAGATGGTTTTTTCTACAGTAGATTTCCTGAACCTAAAGAAGGTGGAGAATTGTCACAAAGTAATTCACATCATTCGTTGTATTATCATAAATTAGGAGACCCTCAATCAAAAGACAAGTTAATCTATGTAGACAATGATCATCCAATGAGAAATGTGTACGCCGGGACCACCGAAGATGAAAGATTCTTAATTATGAGTCTTACTGAATCTACAAGCGGGAATGCATTTTCATATATCGACTTAGATAAGAATCCAGATAAGATCGTGCCTATTGTAACGACATTTGATGCGGACTATAGCTATATAGATAATGATGGTGATAACTTATTAATGACAACAAATGATGACGCTCCTAAAAAGAAAGTGATTTCTATCGATCTTAATAATCCTGCAAAAGCAAATTGGAAAACAATCATTCCAGAATCTGATGATCCATTAAACGGAATATCAATTGTAGGTGGCAAAATGTTTGCTAGTTATACGCACAATGCAAGTTCACAGACTAAGGTGTTTGATATGAATGGTAAATTTCTCACTGATATGAAATTACCAGGAATTGGTTCTGGAGGAGGAGTGCGAGGTAAGAAGGCAGATAATATAGGCTTTTATTCTTTCACCTCATTTACTAGACCCTCTACTATTTATAAGTTGAATACTGAAACAATGGAATCGGAAATATTCAGACAACCAGATGTCGATTTTGATTCTGATGCATATGAGACAAAACAGATCTGGTATACAAGTAAAGATGGAACGAAGGTTCCAATGTTTGCTACGATGAGAAAAGGATTAGAGCTGGATGGGAAGAGACCTACATTGTTGTATGGATATGGAGGTTTTAATATCTCTATCACTCCATCATTTTCATTGACGAAGATACCACTTTTAGAAAACGATGGTATCTATGTTGTCGCCAATATAAGAGGAGGAGGAGAATTCGGAAAAGACTGGCATGAAGCTGGAACGAAAGAAAGAAAACAAAACGTCTTTGATGATTTTATAGGCGCAGCTGAGTATCTGATTGATAACGGCTACACTTCACCAGAGAAGCTTGCAATAGAAGGAGGTTCGAATGGAGGACTATTGGTTGGAGCATGCATGACTCAACGTCCAGAGCTTTTTGCAGTTGCTTATCCTAGAGTTGGAGTATTGGATATGTTGAGATATCATGAATTCACAATTGGTCATTTCTGGGCAACAGATTATGGTCGATCTGATGATCCAGAAGCATTCAAATATTTGATAGAATATTCTCCGCTTCATAATGTGAAAGAAGCTGCATATCCAGCGACGATGGTTATGACTGCCGATCACGATGATAGGGTAGTGCCGGCACACTCATTCAAGTTTGCCGCAGAATTACAAAAGAAACATAATGGTGATAATCCTGTCGTTATTAGAATTGAAACCAGTGCTGGACACGGAGCAGGAAAACCTACTTCTAAAATAATCGAAGAAGCTTCGGATGCCATAGGATTCATGTTTTATAATATGAATGAAAGCTATGCGAAGAAGGTAGAAGGGTAATTAAATTTGATATAGGAAGTCGGATAAAGGCAAAGAGGTCGGATAACTCAAAGTTATCCGACCTCTAATTAAATTTATCTGAGTGCAGATCGTTGAACCAATAAAGTTGACTAGTTATATTATTGAATGTAGAGGCAATTTTAATTTAGGGATGTTCAGAAGTTAACCTACCTGTTTCTTTATTGAGTCAATTTACAAATGAAGCGTTATTTTTTGAAAAGATATCCTGTTAAATCAAGTCAATTGGCCTTAGCTGGTTTAGTCATTAGGATTATATTTCGGCGTTAAAAGTTCACAAGTGTTTGAGCGATAGCGAGTTTTGTGAGCTTAGTCTAAATATGATTCTAATGGCGTTAAGAATCAGGTAAAGCCTTGGGTTTTTTGGTTCGCTTTTGGGCCAAGCCAAAAATGAACGCCCAGCGGCGAGCGAAAAGTTCAATTGAAAAATATTACCTCGTATTTACGTATAATCATAGAAAAACGGTGAAATTGTTCAGAAGTAAATAACCTATTAACTATATTATTAAAGTATATTCAATACTACGGAATATCCCTAATTTAGAGCTATTGAAGTGCTCACCGACCCTTGCTACGCATCAGCTCAATGATCACGGGGTTGAGTTAATCTAAACAACAACTTCATCTAGAGATATTGATCCATCAATCCATGCTGCGGCCTCTTCAATACTTAATGCATTAGCAACTTGATACTCACCTATAGATTCTCTTCTAAGAGCTGTAAGATACGCCCCCGAACCAAGTGCTGCCCCTAAATCATGACCGAGCGATCTTATATAGGTTCCCTTACTACAATCAATAAAAAGATCTAACTCGGGAAGCTCGAAACGAGTAGCTTTACATTCATTTATTCTAAGTGATCTTGCGGCTCTTTCTACAGTAATTCCCTTTCTTGCGAGATTGTATAGCTTCTGACCTTTGATTTTGATGGCAGAAAACATAGGAGGAAATTGTTCGATATCTCCTATGAATTGAGGTAGTTTTTCTTCAATTAATTCTTTAGTGATATGCTTTATAGGGAATTGAGCATCTTCATCACTCTCTGCATCATAACTTGGTGTAGTTGCTCCTAGTTTTAAGGTAGTAGTGTATGTCTTATCCATTCCGGTCATTTCCTCGATACATTTAGTGTATTTCCCAACACACAGTATGAGTAATCCAGTTGCCATAGGATCTAATGTGCCAGCATGACCTACTTTTATTTTTTTAACTCCTAGTTTATGTTTGACCGTAAATCTTAGCTTATTGACCACATCAAATGAAGTCCATTCTTTTGGTTTATCAATCAGTAGTACCAATCCAGCTTTGAATTCTATTTCACTGGGAAGATTGCGTTTGGAAATAATATTTTGGGATTGTATGACCGGTTTTTGCTTGATAATAGGATAGTTTTAATAAATAGATTAACTGAAAGAGACATATGCAATACCAATAATTGCAACAGCAAAACAATAGTAACTGAAATACTTTAGCTCGGCTTTTTTTACAAGAGCAATCATCCAATTACAAGCGACTAATCCAGTAAGAAATGCTGCAATAAATCCAAAGCCCAACTCTGTAAAATTTGCAGACGCTGTAGTGAATGAATCATCAAGTAAATCTTTTGCCATTTTACCAAAAATCAATGGCACAACCATCAAAAATGAAAATCGTGCAGCCTCTTCTCTATCTATACCTAGCAATACACTTGTGGAGATTGTAGCACCAGATCTACTGATACCCGGGAGTATTGCTATTGCCTGAGATATTCCAATTATAATTGCTTCTAAAGGACCTACCTTTTTATTACTACTTTTTGCTCGGTCTGCAACAAATAATAACAATCCAGTTAAAATCAACATGCCACACACAAGCAACAAGTTTTTATTAAATAATGACTCCAAAAAATCTTCCATAAACAAACCTACCATAGCTGCAGGAATCATTGAAATGATGATATTCACAACAAATAATCTTGAATATTTCCCATCTGCAGAAAAAGCGGATTTTACAATATCCCAGATAAACTTTCTGAATATAACAATTGTACTCAATGCTGTAGCGAAGTGAAGCACTACAGTCATGAGCATTGATTCTTCACCAATAGAGTCTTCGCCCATGATATACTTGGCGATTTCTAAATGCCCACTACTTGACACAGGTAAAAACTCAGTCAGTCCTTGTACGATTCCTAATACAATGGATCTTATTATATCAATCATGAAATATGGATATATGGTCCAATAAGACCTCTAGATAATCTACTTTTTAAATATTGCTAAAACCTGAACAATCAATCCTGCAAGGATAAAGATAGGAGCAATTAAAATTCTACGAGTGCTATAGATCACATCTTCATCAAATACATTGGGATCTTCATTATGGCCACCAGACATAAGAAAGAAACCAATAACCATCAGCCCAATGCCCCCAAGGATATACATATAAGTAGTCTTAGTAAACAAAAGATCAGAGGGACCCGAAACACCTGACTTATTTAGTCTAGCTTTCGCTGATGCCAATTCAGATACCGCCGCACTATTTGCAATAGTACTTTTAGTCGGATTGATCTTTGATTTTTTTGTTACTTTCTTCTTACTCATAGTGGTATTTCTTTAACAATACAAATATGACTGTTTTATTTAATGTTTCCAAAGTATTGATAGGATTAACATGTTGTTATGCAGAAATGATTTGGTTTTGGTAGTTCAGTTTGAGGAGTAATGGCTTATAAAGAAAGAATTGGGAAGTTTTATAATTAAGAGTATAGTTTATAGATTGGTTCTGAGAAATCTTGTTTTTTTGATGACTACGATCGATCATACAAAAGGAAAAAAATTCTTCCATAGAATTAGTGGATCGCACCTTATTATACAGGGTGTTCTCAAGTGTTTGGAGCTATCAAAATAAGGGTAGGTTGTAAGCGAAGAACTGTTGTCAAGTAATATAGTTAGCAACTATTTAATGAAATTGAAAAAGGATAAAATACTTAAATATTTCATTCCTATTTGCAGCGTTTTCATCTAGTGTGCATTATACTAATGTAGTTCTTTCATTCCAAAATTCATGAAAGAACATTTTATACTAAAAGCCCAACCATGCGTTTTATGAGAATTTATACTTTGTTATACGTGTTGCTTATAGCTATCTGTAGCCAAATGAATGGACAAACTTCTTGTGATGTTAATCATAAATGTGACACCAGATATTCTATTGAGTTCATTCCAAATAAAAATCAGACTCATCCAAATGTACAATTTGAGGTAGGTATAGGAGGATTTGATAAAGTGTTTTTGGAAGACAATGCCTTTACGTATGTTGTATATGAGGATAAGGCAGTTCAGGCATTACATGATGTTGTGCAGTTTCGTGATAAAGAGGCTGCTTCAAATCATCCAGTAGCTGGACATTCATACAAAGTAAAATTCTTGAATGCTCTGAAACCTACTATTAAAGGAAATTCCAGACAAGCTCATCATTATAATTATTTCCTTGGAAACAAACCGTCTAAATGGGCATCTAAAGTTCCTGTTTTTCATCAAGCAAAGTATGAATCCTTATATGATGGTATTAATTTAGTTGCTTACAGCAATCATGGTTACTTGAAATACGATTTTGTTATAGAGCCTAATACAGATGTCAATGTATTGGCACTAGAATACGAAGGTGTTGATGATCTTAGAATTAATCGTAGTGGGGATCTTATTATAAAAACCTCAGTAAAGGAGATTGTAGAAAAAGCACCAATAGCTTATCAGATTATTAATAGTGAAAGAGTGTATGTGGATTGTAAATACAGATTGGAGAATAGAACACTTAAATTTGATTTCCCAAATGGATACGATGATGAAATTCAATTGGTAATCGACCCTGAAGTTATCGCCTCAACATTGACTAGGACAACAAACTCTAGGAACTTTGGACATACAGCATCCTATGATAATGCAGGAAACATCTATTTGGGAGGTGTTTCTTTTGGTGTAGGATACCCGACTAATTCTGGATCTTTTCAGACATCTTTTGATGGAGGAGTTACTGATATGGCTGTATGTAAATTTAATAAGGATGGTAGTCAGATGATATATGCAACTTACTTAGGCGGTGTTGATAAAGATTCTCCACACAGTATAATTATAGATGATAATCAGCAACTCTGTATATTGGGATCTACTCAATCTCCTGATTTTCCTGTGACTAGCAACGCTTACCAAAGCACTATTGGTGGAAAGGAAGATATTGTCATTATTAAATTGAATCAAGATGGATCTGCTTTGGTTGGGTCAACTTTCATTGGAGGATCTAATACAGACGGAATTAATACTTCAGAACTAAATACCAACTATGGAGAAAAGTTCAGAGGCGAAATAATATTAGACCAAAATGAAAATATATTGATTGCCTCCAATACAACTTCTTCAGATTTCCCTATTACTCCAAATGCTTTTCAAAATAATTTGAGAGTTAGCGGAGGCAACCTTTCAAACAATCAAGATGGTGTAATCTTTAAATTTAATAGTGATCTAACGACGTTATTTTGGTCGACGTATTTGGGAAGTGATGATCCTGACACAGCATTTGGGATTAGAATTAATGATGAAGGAGAAATATATGTAACAGGTACTGCAGGTTCTGAAAACTTTCCTACGACAATAGGTACAATACAGAATGTCTGGCCTGGTGGCCAAGAATCAGCATATGTAGCGGTACTTTCCTCCAATGGGCAACAGTTGTTACGAAGTACTTTCTGGGGAACTGAAGCAGATGAACATTCATATTTCTTAGACATTGACGAACTAGGCAATGTGCATATCTATGGACAAACTACAGGTGTTATGCCTATTTCACCTGGGGCATATTTTTTTAATACAGGCTCACCACAGTTTTTGGCGGCTTTTAGTTCAGACTTAAAGTCATTGGTTTATTCTACTGTTATTGGTACAGGCCCTCCAATTGATCTTCCTTTCCCGTTGCCTAGGCTTTCGATTGAATATGATTTTGTACCTGCAGCCTTTATGGTGGACAAGTGTAATGGAATTTATTTTTCAGGCTATTATGCGAATTTTGGATTACCGACAACTTACGATGCAATTCCTGGAAGTTCTGGTGATGCCTTCTATTTGGGAGTATTGGAAAAAGATGCTTCAGCTTTAAAATTTGGCACCTATTTCGGTAATGCCAATCATGTGGATGGAGGAACAAGTCGATTTGATAAAGGAGGAGTTGTTTATCAAGCGGTTTGTTCTTGCAAGGGGCATGTTTTGACAACAATGCCAGGATCTTGGGCTGAAGAGCATACCCAGCACTGCGATATGGGCGTATTTAAAATAGATTTTGAAATTAGTTCTGTGACTGCCCAAACGTCTTTTGATCAAAGTGCTAGTGGTTGTGCTCCATATACAGTTGATTTTCAATACACAGGTCAAGATGGAATAAACTACTTCTGGGATTTTGGAAATGGAAGCACAAGTTCGGATAAAAATCCAAGTAACACCTACTTAGATCCGGGTAGCTATACAGTTATGCTGGTAGCTGAAAATTTAAATAGTTGTAACCTGCGAGATACGTCCTATTCTCAGATTGATGTTTTAGGTGGTAAGAGTTCTTCGATAGATACATCTATTTGCAGCGGTTCAGGTTTGTTATTCTTAGATGCCTCTATTCATAATGCAACTTATATCTGGCAAGATGGTTCGACTGGTGCGACTTTTGAAGCTGTTACACCTGGGGTTTATTGGGTGGATATTTCTATTGCTGGTTGTAGTCAAAGGGATACATTTAATGTCACTAACATGGCTATCGGTGGAACCTTATTGGAAGATGATATACGTATATGTGGAGAATCTAATTATTTGATAGAGATAAATAATAACGCATACAGTTCGTTTCTTTGGAGTGATAATTCATCTGAATCTTCTTTGCTTGCTAGTACAGATGGTATCTACTCCGTTACGGTAACTGACCCAAATGGATGTGAATTAACTGATGATATAAGTGTTGATTTTATTGCTACGCCTGTTGTAGATCTTGGAAGCGACCTTTCAATTTGTAAAGGTGAATTAACTACATTACAATCTGATATAACTCAAGGTGAATTTGTCTGGCAAGATAATTCGACAGATTACCAA
>Ga0209187_1003549_pt1 | contig 12871 bp, 9 predicted proteins | sample BantaG_FD_187430 | JGI IMG/M metagenome (GOLD analysis project Ga0209187, IMG submission 187430) | Marine algal microbial communities from Bantry Bay, Ireland - BantryBay_4 metaG (SPAdes) (version 2) | ecosystem: Host-associated > Algae > Red algae > Unclassified | place: Bantry Bay, Ireland... | reverse complement strand
CAACAATCAAGAGCAGCTCAAAATTTTGGGTGCCGCACATCCTGGTACCACCAAAACTCAAGAAGGCTTAGCTGTATTTTCAGAATTTATATCTGGTACGATAGACTTAGATCGTTTGCGTCGCTTGTCGGATCGTATTCTGGCTATCCAGATGGCAGTCGATGGTGCTGACTTCATAGAGGTCTATAATTATTACCTCGGACAAATAGGCTCAGCGGACCAAGCCTTCGAATCATCTCGAAGAGTCTTCAGAGGTGGTGTTCTCACTGGCGGAGCACCTTTTACAAAAGATATTGTTTATTTAGATGGTTTGATTCGGGTGCATAATTTTCTCCGTATCATGGTTGCAGAGGGCAGAGCTGACTTAATGGATTTATTATTTGTAGGTAAACTTAGTATTGAAGATATTCCCGTTCTTTCCATGTTTGAAAAAGAAGGCTTAATTAAATCACCAGAATTTCTCCCTCCTTGGATGAAAGACACCAGATTCTTGGTGAGTTATTTGGCATACTCCTCCTTCCTTAATAGTGTAAAGTTGACTAAGATCAAGGATCATTACCGATCTATGCTAGCAGATAGTTTTGATAACGGATGATTTTTTTAATGGTGAATTATAAATTGTGAATTATGAATGCCTCTTTGGTGTTCGGCAAGGTATGCGTTTCGCTTAACACATGTGCACTTTGAAGAGAAATCGGCCTTCTATAATAATGTACAAGTAAGCAAGGAATTCACCATTTACAATTCACCATTCACAATTTTTGGCCTTTGGCTAGCCTCGCCATATAAAATCCATCAAAGCCACTATCAGCAGGGGAGATATGCTTTTCTTCTTCCAAAGAAAAATTGGAATGTGCCGCTAGAAATTTCTGCACTTGCATTTCATTTTCCATCGGCAGAATACTACAAGTTGCGTAAACCATCTTGCCACCTGGTTTCAGCATCTTAGAATAACTGAATAGGATATCATTTTGGATTTTGGCGACCTCTTTTAAAAATTCAGGTTTCATCTTCCACTTGGAATCTGGGTTACGCCGAAGTACACCAAGACCAGAGCAGGGTACATCTAAAAGCAGGCGATCTGCTTTTTCAGACAACCTTTTGATGACCTTAGAATTTTCAATAACCCGACCCTCAATGTTGTGAATGCCATTTCTTCGGGCACGCAGTTTAAGTTCTTTGAGTTTCCACTCGTGGATGTCCATAGCGACGAGGGAACCCTTATTACCCATCAGTGTAGCCAGTTGGAGGCTCTTTCCACCTGCACCTGCACATGCATCTATGACACGCATACCAGGTGCAACTTGTAAGAATGGAGGAATTTGCTGTGATCCAGCGTCCTGCACTTCAAACCAACCTTGTTTAAAAGCTTTGGTAGTAAATAAGTTTTTACGCAAAGTAACACGTAACGCAGAAGGTACATTTTTGACTACAGCAGTTTCGATACCTTCAGCACTGAGCGACTCTTGTAGTTCCTTATGATTGGTGGCTAAGGTGTTGACACGAAGAAAAACATCCGCTTGCTTATTCATTGCTGTTAGTTCTCTGCCCCAAACTTCTGCATCTATACTAGCAACAGCTTGCCTATCCATCCAGTCAGGGATCGACTCTATGATGGCTCTTTCTGTAGGTTTCTTTTTCTCTAGATCAGCTTTGTCAAAGGATTTCATTGGAACGAACTCTTCCCATTCGGGCAGATAGTACTCTTGTCTGAGGAGACTGATGCCAAGTAGATTCCAGAGTGTTTTGGGATCGTGATTGGTTTGATAGTTGGACTTGTTATAGTGATGTAGTAATCGCCACCACCTAACGATTTCATAACTGTTGAGCGCGATAAACGCTCGGTCCTTAGACCCATATTTTTTATTGGATTTGAGGACGGTCTGAATGGCCTTATCAGCTTTTCTTCCTTCTGCAAAAATCTGATGCAGTGTCTCTACTACGGCATGGCAAAGTGGACGATGTAATTTTTTATACAAGGATCTTAATTTTGCTGCGAAGATACTTTAAATATCAACACCGTGTCTTAGGCGACAACATAAGGGCACCTCTATTAACTGCCTCTTGGATCGAAAGTAGAATTAAAGGAAATCAGACAAGGCGTGAGGAGGGAGAATAGCCTTAGCTATGCGACTGACAAACAACGCTGTATGAATTTCTTTAATTCGCTTAAGAAATTTTTTAATTTTCTGATCGACCAAGAATGTAGTTAATAGAGGTGCCCATAATATAGAAAAGCAGAATCATTTTGTGGTGTTCAGATTAATTCTGAATTTTTATTATTATTCTTAATTACATATCCAACACAACCCTATCCAACAAGCTATACCATGTTGCCTCCATCTCTTGATTGATCTGACTAACCCACTTATCACTCTTGTGATTAGCAATATATTTTCTGATCGCCTTTTGTCTAGGAGACAAATACACATCAGGATTCTGATTGCTACCTAGCGCTGCATTTACTTTCGCCTGTTGCAAGGGACTCATAGGAATAAACCTATAATTACTTTTCGTCAAATAGTATTTTACCTCCTTATCTTTGTGGTAGCTACCGGCTCTTTTGATATTGCTTATTTCGGTTGCTTTCTTTAGTTCAGAAAGATCATAGTCATCCTCTACAAATACAGCATCAGCACAGCTTTTTTCAGCAGCTTGATTGACTAGGGTAGGGAGAGTGACTCGATCAGCATCATACTGCACTTTGACTACCTCTTTGCCGTGCATAAATCCTGCCTCGGTTGACAAGACGCCATCTATCTTAGAGATCTCTTTTTCACCAGTCCAAAAACAATACATCGCAAGATTCGCCTCTTTGATATTTTCTTGACCCTCCTTTTCATCGAGACGTAAGCTCAAGTAAGTCGGTACTTCTGCACCCTGTTTTTCTATACCTGCTATGATGGTCGACAACAAATCAGAAGGCGTCCATCGATTAGCCATCCGACCTACCAGATCACGCTCATTTGCACTAATGATTCGAACTACTGGATTATTCCAAGCTGGCTCATTAAACTTTTTTAGGATCTCAGCATCAACTCCTTTTTTATTATTGTAGATTGCAAGAGGTATAAAATTATCCTCAATCGCCTCTACGATAAAAGGATCCGACAGAGGACCAAAACCAAACTTAGAACAGGTGCTGCAACCAGGTACCTCTTGAAACAAGATAAAAATAGGCTTATTTTCTTTTTCAGCCTTGACTAATGCCTGATCATAATCTCGCAACCAGTTCACTTTTCCAAGCTCAGCTGGGTTGTTTGTAGGAGTCATTTTTATCTTTTGCGCTGCTGAAGGCTGCGCAAAAGATAATATAGAAGCGCAAATTAGAAGCTGAAATACTTTCATAATGTTTATATTTTATTTACAATGCAATTTAAATACTTTACTTATAACGAATGAGCACTTGATTTAGATGTAGTTTGCATCATAATTCGCTTTAGAAGCTAAAATACATATGTCCTCTTCACTTCAGCCGACATTTATTCAAAAATTGCTAGCCTGGTTTGTACATCTATTTACTGCCTCGGGTCTCTTGGCAGGGTTTATGGCGCTTTTGGCTATGCAAAATCAGGATGTTCGTCAAGCCATGTTGTGGTTGATTCTAGCATTTGTGATTGACGGTATAGACGGCACCTTTGCGCGTATGTTTATGGTCACCGAGGTACTACCGAATATGGACGGTAGGACGATAGATTACGTGGTCGACTTTTTTAATTTTGCTATTGTTCCTGCCTATATCTTTTATCAGTCTGATTTGGTTTTGGTTGAAGCGAGGCTCCCGTTAACTGCAGTGATTTTGTTGGTAAGCGCAGTTTATTATGGTAAGACAGGCATGGTTAGTGAAGACAAATATTTCATCGGGTTTCCAGTTTTATGGAACATCGTTGTGTATTACTTGATCTTCGTTTTTACTTGGCCAGATTGGCTCAATGTATTGACAATTATATTTTTTGCGGTTGCGCATTTAGTTCCGCTCAAATATATTTATCCCTCACAGGCACATCGTTGGAAATTAGCGTCCTCAATTATCGCGGCTCTATTTTTTATTTTGATGTGTGTGACCGTATATTTTTATCCAGAAAAATACTTCTGGTTCTCAACTTTATCAGTAATTGCTTTGATTTACTTCGGGGCTTTGACTTTTCTTGAGCAATGGGGACCTCCCCGGAAGGTAAAATAATTTGGCAGTTTCTTAGTCTGTTAGCTTCTTGGTCTTTTAGAGTCTTAGTTTCCTCTGTGAATTTAGAATCACTTATTTTCTTTATTTTTGTACACTTTCTAAAGACGAGGCAATTCTTTTCTGAATTTTGTTTCAATTAAAACGATTTAGATACACTCATTTAAATGTTCATTTTTTTTGAGTTTTATCTGCGCTTTGTTTGACCATGTGCCTATCACATTTACAAGTTGTGGTGATGGTGATGATAGGGATAATTCATCTTGCTCAATTCCTACTATAGGAGACATTGTAAATATAGATGGCAGTAATTGACCCTTATTAGCTGCAGTACTAAATGTGACTTACAGCAGTCTTTATCAGTTTAGTATTGGTGCATTAATTGGTGATTGTGAAGACTCCGAACATATACGGTTACTGTAGATGTCCTGGATGAGGAGACTGTTACCAGCATGTTTGATTTTGAGGATGACTTTGGTAGTGCTAGTGGTTTCATTACCTTTTTGTTTCCACTTCTGGTCTAAGTATGCTATTATTTGAATTAGGAGCGACGAAGGTATCAGAGAATGCAGAAGATAATTTTACCTTAAATATTGATGGAGTGACTGAGGAAGGTGAATCAGCATCGTTAAGCATTACACACCAGCTTTAATATACTCACATTGTTTATCGTCATACAATCGGCGTGCCGTAAGGCTAAGCCTCAGCAAGCGGAGCGCGCGAGGAGCAAAGGGTGGTAGTGGTATATCCATGCGGGTGGATGGTGGGTGGTGCAGTGTAGAGGCTCGGTACGCCTTGTCTGGGCGGATGGCGTGCGCGCAAGCATGGATGTAGGAACGGACGACCTGGTGCCGACGTAGTACGGCATGATCCCAACCAAAAAAGGGCTGAATCCTTTCACAGATCCAGCCCTTTAATAAAAACTATTTAGTTCCTCACTTATTGAACTAATAGCTTTTTTGAAATTATTCCGTCTTCAGATTTCACTTTGACAAAGTAAACACCTTGGGTAAGATTAGGAAGTGCAATGTTTATTTTATTTGCTCCACTAAGGATGTTATCAGCTCTAGACATAATAACTTGACCAGATAAATTAATAACCTGAATATCTGCATCAAAATTAGCATCAGAATTGATATCCAATACCACTTCACTTTGAGTAGATAATACATTTGGATACAATTCAAAAGAAGATATCTCTTTTATCGTTTCAACATTTACGAATTCTCCAGCAGTGAATGAGAAAGTCTCTGAAAAACCGGCACCAGTGGAAACTTCGTTGTATGGAAATACTCTCCAAAAATATTCTATACCAGGTTGAAATTCACCAGTAATAGTAATATCATTCTTACTATCCTCTACTATTACTTGGGTAGTACCAGAACTAAAGTTATTAAACCTAGAAACTTGGAAGATATACTTTGTAGCTCCTTCTATAGGTGACCAATTAAAGTAAACTGACTCTGCCATAGTAGACTCTCCGCCGTTAGGTGGAAAATTTGCAGCGACCTCTCCTTCTACATTTGCTATTGTTTCTGGTGCTAAGGAGCCAAAAATAGAATTGTTAGTAATTCTGTTCGCAAGATCAACTTGCATAAGTAATTTTTGCTCACTACTGAAAGTATAGGTACCATCAGGACAACTTAAAAAATAGCCCATAAAAAAAGTCTCTTGTGGATCTACTTCAACTCCGCATGGATCGAGTGTACCTAAGTTAAACTGGCAATTAGGCCATCCAAAACCAAAATTATAATCTGGTGGAGTATCGCACAAAAAGTCACCCGCAGTTTCACAATTTTTACAATTGCCTGTTCTATCTTCATTTTCAGTAGGAACTCCATTTGGTGAAGTCGCAGGTGTCGGGGTATAATCATTGACATTATTCAAAAATTCAACCGAATCCCATCCATTATGCGGATGCAATAAACTAAGTAAGTGACCCATCTCATGGGTCAGAGTAGGGGTACGTAGACGAACCTCAGCTTGACGAATGACAATCCAGTCCTGAGAAGGCGAATAAAAACCCAAGGTTGTACCTATGCTACCACCGCCAGTCATCGCCGTACTTGGTATGAAAATATTTACTCTACCGTTCAACCTATTGTTTCCAAGGATTGTCGATGCAGCACCTGAAGATGGATCAGAAAATGTAGCCGTATTGTCAATATAGTTAAATCCTGATTCTATATAAAACTGTATATCTTGATCTAGATAGTCTCTATTTAAAAGTGCTAGTTGGAGAAGTACATCACTTTCAGCAATTCTCTGAAAACCATCAGTCCTTGCAATCAAATGAAATTTGATAGGAACATATATAGTTTCATCTCTAGTATTGACAAAACCATTCTTTAACGTTTCCTTGTTAGCTAAAAGCCTTTCTGTTATAAGCAAGGACTCCTCATGACCTACGCCACATGGATGCTGCGCAAAGATGCTATGGCCTAAGACCAATACCAAAAAAATTGTAAAAACTAATCTCATCTTAATTATAAATTTATTTTATTTAAAATATATACTTGTAAAAGTAGCAATTTACACGTTAATATTCAGTCTTATATCCGTCAATATAAAACCTATTATAATATTGAATATGCTAGCTAAAAAACCATAACTTTGATCTAAATCATCAAAATTTTTCACATTCTTGAACAAAATACGCTGTCTACTTTACTGTCTTTTAGCAGTTTCACTATCTCAAGTCTATGGACAAGAGCTTGCCATCCAACACAACAAATTTGAGGCTGAGGTGGAAAAAAGAGTCAATTTTATAGCAATTCCCCTGATTTTTTATCTTCCAGAAACAAACCTTGGCTTTGGCGCTGCCTCCAATTTATCACTGCATTGGAAAAATCAGGACCTAGACGAAAGACCCACTCAATTTACCATTGGCGGAGCATACACACTCAACAAACAGTTGCTCTCTTATGTATCTTATCAAATTTATACCATAAAAGAAACATTTTGGTTTAGAGGTGAACTGGGCTACTATGATTATGTATATCCGTTTTTTGGGATTGGTCAAAATATAGCAGTGGAGAGTTCAAATTTTTTTTCAAAGTATCCTAGATTCAGAATTGATGCCATGCATCAGGTTATTCCTGATGTATTCATTGGTCTTAGTTACAGATTTGACGATTACGATATAACGAGTATTGACAACGATCAAAATGTATTTGATGGTGTCGATATAAGTGATGGCATTACCTCAGGCATTGGATTTGCTGCTGTAGTAGATACAAGAAATATTATCAATTATCCATCCGAAGGAATGCTATTTGATTTGGTATATCATATCAATGATGACATTACAGGTGCGACTTTTGATTATAGTGCACTACAAGTTTCCTTCAGCAAGTACTTGAGTGTAGGAGGTCATGTGCTTGCTTTAAATTATAACTCGGTCAATATATTTGGAGACGCTCCATTATATGAATTGGCGCTTTTCGGTGGCGGAAAAAGATCAAGGGGGTACATTGAGGGTGAATATAGAGCTAATAATAGTTTTGCAATTCAGGCCGAATATCGTATTCGATTCAAAAATAAGTTGAAACGTTTTGGTGCTGTATTTTTTGCTAGTGCAGGGCAGATTTTTGATGATCTAGATGAAATAGGTACACGAAACACACATCCAGCGATAGGTACAGGCCTACGTTTTTTACTTAGCCCCGAGCAAAATTTAAATTTACGTCTAGATACTGGGATAGGTAGAAATGGTTTACAATTTTATCTTACTTTTGCAGAAGCTTTTTAAATAAGGAATGAAGTTAAGTATAATCATACCGACTTATAACGAAGAGAAAAATATCTGCAGCCTGCTCAATCAGCTACTGAAAGTAAATGATGACCGCATAGCAGAGATAATAGTTACGGACGCAGGTAGCGAGGATTTGACTTGCACAGAAGTTCTTAAGTATCCAGTTAAGTTAATCCAAACATCTAAGTTGTCCAGGGCCTATCAGATGAATGTCGCGGCCAAAGAAGCGCAAGGGGATGTTTTATATTTCGTACATGCCGATACCCGACCACCCATTTCTTTTGTAGATGATATCGAAGAAGCATTAGCAAATGATTATATTGTAGGTAGTTACTCTTTCAAGTTGGACTCAAAAGATCCTAGATTAAAATTACTATCGCTTTTGACTCGAATCAATATGCTTATTTCTAGAGGAGGAGATCAGACGTTATTTGTTACCAAATCATTATTCGAAGAGATGAAAGGTTTTGATGAAGAATATGTCATCATGGAGGATTTTGATTTTATCCGTAGAGCTCGAAAACGCACCAAGTTTAAACTCCTCAAAAACTCAGTTTTGGTCTCAGCACGCAAATACTCTAAGAATAGTTATGCGAAAGTGCAATGGGCAAATCTCAACGCCTTCCTGATGTTTTACTTTGGAACGCCACCACAAAAGATCAAAGAAATGTACGAGCGCCGGCTGCAAAGCTAGGCTTATTTTCAACTCCTCATTTGACTTTTGTATACATCTAAAATAATAGTACTTTTGTGCTGATATTCTACCGCCTGTATGATATTAGAGGACTCTAAGGATTATAAACAAGTGCGATAGATGATTTAAAATTTTTTATCACTTAAATATACCTTATACAATGAGTAAAGTAACTGTTGTCGGAGCAGGTAATGTCGGAGCTACTGTTGCCAATGTTCTTGCCCACAAAGACATCGTAAATGAAGTTGTTCTTCTTGATTTAAAAGGAGACTTCGCAAAAGGAAAAGCACTTGATACGTGGCAGCAGGCGCCTATCGATTACTATAGTACAAAGACTATCGGTACCGATAACTATAAGCACACTGCGAATTCTGATATAGTGGTGATCACAGCAGGTATTCCTCGTAAGCCAGGTATGAGTAGAGATGACTTGATTTCTACAAACGCAAAGATTGTAGTGTCAGTGACTAAAGAGATTTTAAAGCACTCCAAAGATCCTATCATCATCATCGTTTCTAATCCATTAGACGTGATGACATACGCAGCATACAAAGCTTCAAAGTTGAATCCTAAGAAAGTATTTGGGATGGCGGGTATTTTGGACACGGCTAGATATAGAGCATTTTTAGCAACTGAGTTGAAGGTGTCTCCAAAAGATATTCAAGCAGTATTGATGGGTGGACACGGTGATACTATGGTGCCGCTTCCACGATATACTACAGTAGGTGGTATCCCAGTTTTGGAAATGATCGACAAGAAAAAATTGACAGCTATCGTAAATAGAACGAAGAAGGGTGGAGGAGAATTGGTAAAGTTGATGGGGACATCAGCTTGGTATGCACCGGGAGCAGCAGCAGCACAAATGGTAGAGTCTATCATCAAAGATGAGAATCGTATTTTCCCATGTTGTGCTTGGTTGACAGGTCAGTATGGTATCAAAAATATGTACCTCGGCGTTCCTGTAAAGTTAGGTAAAAATGGTATTACAGAGATACTTAAGTTGAAGTTGAACAAATCGGAAATGAAAGGTTTGAATAGCTCAGCAGCAGCAGTAAAGGGTGTTATGGATACCTTTAAGAAAATGAAGATTAAGTAATATTAGTTTTCTAAAGTAATAGTAGAAGGTCAGGCGCTGTGAAAGTGCTTGACCTTTTTTTTGTTTGTATGAAAATGTTTTGGGGCATGCACTATCGTGCCGCTACGATCCATAGCTCACTATTCGTTCGGCCCTTCGCCTCCTAGACACCGAAAGTATCGGTGTCTAGGAGGCTTGGTCTGTCCCTATCGGTCCACTATTCCTCATCGCTATGTGACTGACTGGTGCGTAGCAAAAGGTGTCCAGTGGACACCTTTAAGGAATAAACCGAGCAAAACTTTGCAAGGCAAGTAGTAGCTATTTTCGAAGATTAAAGATTTTGGGGCATGCACTGTCGTGCCGCTATGCTCTGTTGCTCACTATTCGCTCGGCCCTGCACCCAGCCCTACCACAGAGCCATCCCGTTGGGTTTGGTCTGAGACTATCGTCTCACAACTGCGCAGCGCTATGCCGAAGAGTTGAATCAAAGACAAATCAGCTAAATTTTTTTATTATAAAATTCAACACTGTCATCAAGATGAAGATAATAAATGATAAAAGAAGATAATACTCTATAACATTTGCTATTGTTAGTGGTATGGGTACATCGCTTATGAGTATCCCAGTAATAAGACCTCCAGCACTAAGGCTTAGTAAAATTCGATACTTCAAGTTATAGATAAGATTCACAATTTATCTTCATTTTTCTCATAAGAGCCACACGAAAATTCCGCTCCCTCCACATGATCAAATCTAACCATCGTACACATCACGTGTTGAAAAGGATCTTTAAAATGAATACAGGAGAGACACTTTTTAGGCATGATAACTTTACTTGGATCTAGCTTAGTACCGTCATCATTGTAGAAACCACCTTCCCCGCCATATATAATTTCATGCAACGGAAGTTCATCTACATTACTCGTGTTTTTATTAAGTGCCCACTCGATCTCATAATTATCTTTAGGATCATCCTCTCCAGTGATGCAAGTGTAGCATTTATTACCCATGACAGCCGATCCTACGACCCAGATATCATTACCACATTCACACCTGACACCATTTTTAAAATCCCAATGTGCTTTCTTGAGGTTAGCTTTTAGAGAAGCTCTATTTGTGTCTGGGTTATTCTTGATATGTAGATCCAGATAATCTTCGATAGAAATGCTTATAAAACCCATAGTCTAATTTTGTTTGATTAACGAATAATAGAAAACCAAATAAAGATAAAAAATAAACTATAAATACATTAATTGTTTAATGTCAGTGCCCTAGTCCCTAGTCCCTAGTCCCTAATACTTAGCCCCTGACTAACTAAGAAACTATCCAACTAAAAATCAATACCAATAATTCAACTTCAAAGCTATAGCTCGATTATTTGTGGAGACATTAGAATTTAGCACATCATAATTGTCAATGTACACTAGAAACAAATCTGACATAGGAGCAAAGCGCCACTGCAATCTGGAATTAATTCCCATAAAGTCAGCTTGATCTACGAATTGAAAAAGAGTAGTCCAAATTAGATTTCTCGAAAAACCAATCTCAATTTTTGAAGTCAATGCTGTGATGACCCCTTTACCATATGGGTCAGGAAAGTTTAGGCGGTTATATTGATACTCAAGCCCAAAATTACCCCACGGTTGAATTCTGTAATTGGTACCAATTGCAAAACGTTGAGTAGTACCGTTATAAAATTCACCAATCGTAGTACTAAGATTATATCGGAATAATTTTCGCCCATCAGAATTGTACTCTAGATTCAGACTACTATAGATATAACGATCAACTGGAAGTGGTTCCCCATCTGAAACAAATGAAAAAGGGAATTGCAATTGCACTTCATTATTGTCAAGTCGGACATTAAATTCATTCGTATTTCTGAGACGGAGAAAATATCTTAGCCTATTATTTCTTTCGTTAAAAGTCCAGTCTGGGTTATAAGTGAGCATATTTTCAAATCCAAAATTATGTCTCTGAATTTTTCCTGCTAGTGGGCGAATGGTGTAGCCTACTGTAGTCAACCATTGATTGAATCCAATTCGAATGGAAGTATCTCGAAGCGCATCATAATTGTCTATTCGTAAATTGTAACCTAGGTCGGTAAAGTAATTTTCTTGAACAATCATAGCACTTGTGAGGAGTTGCCAATTTGAATTTATATATTCCCCACCAAGATTATAGAATCCAGTCTTATCTGTGAACCCATCTTTGAAAGATTGATGTAAACCAATCCACATTGTTTTTTGACCATCATTTGTTTTAAATAATCCTTCTAGACTAGCATTTCGACTAAAGTCATTTTTGATCGGATCAAGTTTATCGAAACCTTGTTGATTTACAAATAAGCCCTGAATATTAGATAGACCGAATCTTTTTTGGACTGCAACGGCAGATTGATTTAAACCAGTAGTTTCTGCATTAGCGGCAGTATGGGTATTCATGATTCCGACACGGAAATCATCAGTAACGTTTCCTGTTGCTCGGAGCCCATAGAGTAAGGGCAGCGCTTGACCATTTTCATCCAAGCCAATTCGTCTAGAGAAAAAGGGCGTGACTGGACCAAGGCCGAAATTGCCAAAGATGTCGCTGTTCTCCAAAAAGAATGTCCGTTTCTCAGGTAAGAAAATGCTGAAACGGGTTAGGTTAGTGACCTGTTCATCTACCTCAATTTGAGAAAAGTCAGGATTGATGGTTACATCTGCATTCAGGGTAGAGGTGATCGCAAATCTTGCGTCTAATCCGGCATTGGCCATAAAGTCTACATCCTGATTTTTTTCCTTTAACATTCCGCCAGAAACATATGGAATAATGTTATAGTTTCCTTTTGATTTTGCTGGAGGATTGTCCCAAACTAAGGCGCCAGCAAATGCTGGATTAGGTGGCCAAAATGATTCAGGTACAGCAGTCCAATTGTGAAATTCATTGATGCCTTGAATACCTCTGACCATATTCAGACCCCATTCTGTTTTGGTCGGATCATATCTTAGTATTTTAAAAGGTACTGCAATTTCTGCTGTCCAGTATCCATCATAGACTTTTGCTTCTGCATACCATTTATTGCTCCAGTCACTATTAGTACCTGAGTTGGGTGCAAACTGTGCATCCCACTGCGCGCCTGCCGCTGTCACTCCAAATAAGAACGCATGGGTTCGGGTATTGAGTGGA
>Ga0209187_1003548_pt1 | contig 12871 bp, 9 predicted proteins | sample BantaG_FD_187430 | JGI IMG/M metagenome (GOLD analysis project Ga0209187, IMG submission 187430) | Marine algal microbial communities from Bantry Bay, Ireland - BantryBay_4 metaG (SPAdes) (version 2) | ecosystem: Host-associated > Algae > Red algae > Unclassified | place: Bantry Bay, Ireland... | reverse complement strand
TCGACAGTTTAGTCTTGTTGTTTTCTGCACCTATAGGAAGTATCGATACTTCACTAATTTCTTTGTCTGATAAACCCAAGGCAATAATTACAGACACATTGACTAAGAATGATAGCTTGGCTATAAATAATTTAATTGACAGTACACGCACCAATGATTTAGAAAATGACAGTACCGTCATAAAATTGGATTCTATTCAAAAAGGTTTAGATGAGATTATAGTTAACGATTCAATTAAGACGGATTCTTTAATGAGAGCTGATATTTTGAGCGATAGTTTACCTGATTCGATATCATATTATACATTCGATCAAAGAGTAGAATTGAGACAGTTAACTATACAAAATAGATGGAAAGAAACACATGATTACCAATTAATAATTCTGCCAGGTGGAGTTTCGGATATTTATGGTAGAACTTCAGATACGATAGTATTTAACTTTAAAACTACTGCACGAGATGAATATGGAAATATAGATTTAGTGGTGTCTGATCTTGACAGTACTCAACAATACATTGTGATGCTTAGAGATGGAGACAAGAAGATCAAAGAATCGGTTATTAGAGACATTAAAAGGGAACAAATAACGTTTAGTCGACTACCAGTTAGTACCTATAATATTCATCTGATAAAAGATGAAAATCGAGATGGAAAGTGGACTACAGGAGATTATTGGTTAGGAAAACAACCAGAATTAATGAAGCAATTTGAATTAGAAAAATTAAGAGAAAACTGGGACTTGGAAGCAAATATTTCTTGGGAAGGTATTAAAGTTGACACTTTAGGAAATCTTGCAGATTCATCTTTTATGCAGGCCGATAGTATAGGTAAAACGATTATAAATAATATATTGGATAAGTCAAATACACCTAGTAAGGAAAGATCTAAAGACTCTCCAAATAAAGAAAGAGGGATTAGAGGTCGAAAAGAATAAGATATTGTTTGTAAATTAAGATCCATTTTAGGTTGCTGAACCTAAGATTAGAAAACATCATTTTGAAATGATGTAAGTATATCTGCAGTTGGTTATCTTTGGAATTGTAAATGAAGATATGAAGTTAAAAGGAGAGAATCTTGTTAAAAAATATGGAAATCGTGAAGTCGTTCAATCGGTAACTATAGAAGTGAATCAAGGCGAGATTGTAGGTTTACTTGGTCCAAATGGAGCTGGTAAGACAACTACATTTTATATGATGGTAGGTTTTGTTCAGCCAAATGGTGGACATGTATATCTAGATGATGAAGACATCACAGGATTGGCTATGTATAGAAGGGCTCAGAAGGGATTGGGTTACTTACCACAAGAACCTTCAGTATTTCGAAAATTATCTGTAGAAGACAATATATCTGCGATTCTTGAAATGACAGATCTATCTAAAGCCGAGCAAAAAGATAAATTAGAATCTCTAATTGATGAGTTTGGATTACATAAAGTTCGTACTAATCTTGGAGATTCTCTTTCAGGAGGAGAAAGAAGAAGAACAGAAATTGCAAGATCATTAGCTTCTAGTCCAAAATTCATTTTACTAGATGAACCATTCGCTGGTATTGACCCAATTGCGGTAGAGGATATTCAATTTATTGTAGAAAAACTAAAGGACAAAAACATTGGAATTTTAATTACAGATCATAATGTGCAGGAGACATTGAGTATTACTGAAAGAGCATACTTAATGTTTGAGGGAAACATCCTTAAAACAGGCACTGCAGAAGAATTGGCAGCCGATGAGATGGTAAGAAAAGTTTATCTAGGTCAGAATTTTGAATTGAGGAAAAAAGTCGATCGAAATGAATAAGATTTTATTATCAATATCAATTATATTTTCGATTATTGTTTTTCAAAGTTGCGAGGAACCAGTCCGAACGATTCTAACGAAGGAAGAAAAAGTATTGTTAGATAGTCTTTATGCTAAAAGAGTGTCAGGAGTACGAAAAAGGGCAGATTCAATTTGTATTGCACAATATCAATCGATATTCGATGCAGCAAGGGATTCTTTCTATATGAACGAATTACGAGAGATAGAAGCCATCATAAATGGAGAAAGATAATGACTGATATTAAGTATAATAATAAAATTGGGGCTGTATTAATAGGAATATTTAGTATTTCAATACTGGTTGCTTTTTCAAAAATTGATACCGCAAACGTTGATAGCCAAAAGCAAAATGCCACTCCCTCCTTAGTTCAACAAAAGTTAAAAGAGAAACTTGATAAATTCGAAAATACTATTCTAGAAAAATGTAGAAAGGAGGCAATTGATGATGCTGAAATTTTTGTAGATAGTTTAGTATCAGAAGAACTTAATTCATTAGCGGGAGATACCATTGCTTTTCCAAGAAAGCCCATAAAACCAACACTTCCTCAAAAGATAATCCTTAACGACAGTACCAAAATTGACCCTATATTGCAAGAATATTAGAAACCGATTCTTGACCGCTAATTAATAAAGTTATATCACTAAAGTTTCGATAATATTATACCTTTTTTACTAAATAGACAATGACAGGAAAGTGATCTGAATATCCAGCCTGATATTTATCTCCAGAGAATGTACGGAATGGATATCCTTTATATTGACCTGATCTTTGGATTAGAAACTTTTTATTAAATATCTGGGCTTTATAGTAAAAGTATCCATTATTTTCTTTGTCAAGCAAGCCAGGAGAAACAATAATCTGGTCGAACAAGCTCCAATTATCCCTATAAGCATTACTCCCAAGACCTCTTCTGTATGGATCATACATTGGATTGAACATATCATCTGCTGATTTTACATCCTTCGTTTTGCCTTTTGCTCTAAGCACAGACTTTAAACTTTTACTTGTTGGATCATCATTGAAATCACCCATAACTAAGACTTTTACGTCTGGATTTTTTGATTTCAATCTATCTACGATTTCTTTGACTTTTTCGGCTGCTTTGTTTCTTCTTGGTGCTGATCTTTTTTCTCCACCACTTCTTGAAGGCCAATGATTGATTAATACATGCGTAGTGTCGCCATCGAGTATGCCTGTAACATGCATGATTTCTCTAGTTAGCAATGTATCTCCATCATCAAATATGAAGTTCATATTTTCCATTTCTACATTCAAAAAAGTAAAATGAAGTGGATTATAAAGCATTGCAACATCTATTCCTCTTCTATCAGGGCTATCTCTGTGTACAATCTGGTAATTTCTATCTTTGATAGCATCTTGCTTTACTAAATCTTCTAGCACTCGTTTATTTTCGATTTCTGACACTCCAAGTATAGATACTCCAGCGGGTGTAACATCAAGTCCCATTTGACCGATTACATAAGCCATATTAGCTTGTTTTTCATTATACTTTTCTTCTGTCCATGCTCTTTTGCCCCATGGTGTAAATTCAGAATCTCTGATTGTGGTATCTCTTTCAAAATCAAAGAGGTTTTCAAGATTATAAAACCCAACAGATACTGCTTTGAATTTGGCTTCTTGACTAAAAGTAGTGGAAGTGTAGAGTAAAGTGATGACTAAAAAGGAGAAGAATTTTTGCATTGTTTTATTTATTGTAAGTGCAAATATAGATTTTAATATATCTCATTATGTATCTACTAGAACACATTTGCAATTAATTTATATGAATTTCTAGTATATGTTAGAGATGTAAGCGTTACTTTTGCTGCAAATTGAAAATAATATCAATGAAAAGACGCAACAATTTCATGCTAGTAATGCTGTTCTCGGTATTTAGTATTTGTTTAACTAATGCACAGACGGTTACTGGAAAAATACTGTCTGATTCAAATAAAGCAAAGGTAGGAGCCTTGGTAAATATAGGAGGGGCCGAAGCTGTAACTAATGCGTCCGGTACTTTTATAATAAGTAATTTACCTTTGGGGGTTTACACAATGAAGGTCGAATTTGATGGAAAAGAATATACTAGAGGTCGCATCACTATCCGTGAGGTGAATGCAGATCTTGGTAAGTTAATTCTATCCGGAAAGAAAATTTATATATCTGGCGAAGAGGTTGAAAAGGCAGATGAAAAAGCCAATGTGAGTAATGTCGATAATATGATCCTTGATACTAGTAATGATAGTATCATTGATAATAGAATAGAGATGGAGTTGGATATTGCCGTTATTACCATTAATGCGGACAGTGAAGGTGGTGATGGTCAAGGACAACAATATTCTTCTTTGTTGACCGCGGGTAGAGATCCTTTTAATGCGGCAGCTGCATTCAATTTTAGTAGTGGAAGATTCTATGCGAGGGGTTATAATAATGAAGATAGACAAGTATTTTTAAATGGTTTTGCTGTCAATGACCTTGATGATGGAAGAGTATCATGGGCAGTATGGGGAGGTTTGAACGATGTGCTTAGAAATCAGACGATCAACAATACACTGAAACCATCTTCATTTAGTTTTGGAGGAGTAGGAGGGTCAAACTATATAGATACTAGAGCATCTGTGCAGCGTCCTGGAACTAAAATTGTATACAACAGATCTAATAGAGCATATTCGAATAGGTTTATGGTGACACACAATTCTGGAGAACAAGAAAATGGATGGAGTTATTCACTGTCGGCAAGCAGAAGATGGGGTGATTCTGGATATATTAAAGGCACATTCTATGACGCGTATGCACTTTTTGCTTCAGTAGAAAAGAAATTAAGTAATAACCAGTCTATTGGACTTACAGTACTTAATTCTCCATCAAGTAGAGGGAGATTCTCCGGTAGTGTACAGGAAGCATATGATCTAGCAGGGTCTAATTATTACAATGCAAATTGGGGATATCAAAACGGAGAGGTAAGAAATTCTAGAGTAAATAATTCTAACCAGCCAATTGCAATATTAAGACATGATTGGAGGATTAGTGACAAAGTAAGCATGAGAACAACGCTTGCTGGAGAGATAGGCACATTTGGCAGTACGCGGTTAGATTGGTATAATGCAAGTGATCCACGACCTGATTATTATAGAAAGCTACCAAGTTTCTATAGTGCTGTTGGTTTGAATGATATTGCAGATGATGTTGCCGCTAAGTTTAGCGGAAGTGAAGAGGGAAGACAAATAGACTGGGATCGAATGTATGCTGTAAATCAACAAAGAAATATAACTATAGAAAATGCAAACGGATCAGGTGAAGCATTAACTGGTGCATTAGCAGCATATGTAGTAGAAGAACAACATTTCGATAACGAAAAGTATAATATAAATACTAATATACAGGCTGAGGTTTCAGATAATTTCTCTATCAGTGGTGGGTTAGAGTATTTATACGAAAATGTACATAATTATAAAATATTAGATGATTTGTTGGGAGCTGACTATTATGTTGATTTGAATGCATTTGCACTGAGAGATTTTCCAGGGAATACAGATGTAGCTCAGAATGATCTACAGAGGCCAAATAGAACATTGGAAGTTGGTGATAGGTTTGGATGGGATTATGATATAGTTACTCAACGTGCTGGCGGTTGGATGCAAGGTGAATATTCAATAAATCAACTAGATCTTTTTGCATCAGTAGAATTAACAAATACATCATTCTATAGAAATAGTTTTGTACAAAGTGGTTTGTTTCCTGATAATTCATTAGGTAAATCTGAGACTCAGTCGTTTAATAATTATGGATTGAAAGCGGGTCTTACATATAAATTAGATGGTAGGAATTACTTCTATGGAGTAGGAACTATAAGGACAAGAGCTCCATTTAGTAGATTTGCCTTTTTGTCTCCGAGAACTAGAAATGAATTAGTAAGAAATCCTACAAGCGAAAAAATTAGAGGTTTTGAAGCTGGATATATATTCAGATATGCGGGATTCAAGGGGCGTGTAAGTGGATATTATACGACTTTCCAAGATCAGATAGAAAACAACAGTTTTTATAATGACCAAGCAAGAACATTTGTCAATTTTATTTTAGCGGGTGTTGACAAAAGGCATCAAGGTTTAGAAATCGGGGTAGAAGCTAAATTGACAAGTACATTAAGTCTAGATTTTGCAGCGGCAATAGGAGCTAATCAATACACATCAAGACCTCTAGGAACTTATACTCAGGATAATGACGCAAATGTAATCGCAGAAGATAGATTGATATATGTAAAGAATTTCTATGTTCCTGGTCCACAACAAGCCTATACAATAGGACTTGACTATAGATCGCCTAAATATTGGTTCGTTAGCTTGAATTTGAATCACTTTAGAGAAATTTACCTTGACTTTAATCCCGATAGAAGGACGGATGAAACGGTAGCTGGTTTGCTTTTGCCGGATAGAAATGAGACTTTCCAAAATGTAATAGCACAAGAAAAACTTCCATCACAATTTACAGTTGATTTCTTTGGGGGTAAATCATGGAAAGTAGATGATTACTTTATCAATCTTACTTTGGGAGTAAATAATATACTTAATAATAAAGGCTTTAGGACTGGAGGATTCGAACAAGGAAGATTTGATTACGAAGGATTTGATATAGAGCGATTTCCACCGAGATATTTTTATGCTTTTGGTACAACATATAGTGCTGGATTGACATTGAGATTTTAATTGAACATCTTTAGATTAATAGACAATAAAATATTTGTAATGAATACATTAAATAAATTTTTCTTTTTACTGATTATCGTATCAGGTTTGTTTATCACTTCTTGTGTTGACAATGATTTTGATGAGCCAGAAAATACATTTATGGTTGACGCCAATAATGTTGTCACTATAGAATCGATATTGAGTGAGCTTGATACTGCAAAAACTGTTTTGCTGACTGAGCAAATCTTGGGTGGTGAAAGTAAGTTTTTGAAGGTAACAGTAACTGCAGATGATGCCTCAGGTAATTTGTTTAAGATAATATTTTTCGAGGATGAATCTGCCGCTTTAAGTATTATACCTGATCGTAATGAATTGAATTCTGAGTTTTCTACAGGAGCTGTGATTTATGTGAAACTTAATGGCCTAACTATTTCTAACGCTGGAGGAACACCACAGCTAGGTTATGGTCTTGATGACGATGGTCAATTGTTAAGGATTCCTGATTTGTTGGTAAGTGATTTTATGTTTCTCACAAACGAACGCAAAGAGGTAACGCCTCAAATTATCACAATTGCTGATTACAAAAATAATGAAAATTTGTATATCAATAGATTGGTAACAATAGAAAATGTAGAATTCACTTCTGAGTTTGCAGGAGGTACATATGCAATAACAAATGCATTGTCGGGAGATACTCCGGAATCAATAAATGCTATTATTAGTGATTGTGAAAATAATACGTTAATTGTAAGAAATAGTGGGTTTTCGGACTTCGCAGGGGATCTAATTCCTAATTTAAATGGTTCAATAACTGGAGTTCTTAGTAAATTTGATACGGATTTACAATTATTCTTGCGAGATAAGAATGATGTAGTATTGAATATGCCACGATGTCTTGACGGTTTGGGTGAGGAATCTATTATGAAGATTAGTGAACTAGTAAATTTGGCCACTGATGATTTTCTTTTACTTGATGAAAATAGTACAGGAAAAGAAACGGCATATATAAGAGGAACGGTAATAGCTGATGATAAGTCAGGAACATTTTTTAAAACACTTATTGTTCAAGATGAATCTGCTGGTATTAGGCTTTCACTAGATGCTTTTGATTTATATGAATCTTATCCAATTGGGACTGAGGTTTTAGTTTCTTTGAATGGATTGACTCTAAAGTTAGATGCTGAAAATCCTTCAATAGGAGACGGTGCAACTGATGATAATAGATTAGCAAGAATAGATGAGAATAAGGTAAGTACTATATTAATCAATACTAGTGTTACTAATGAAGTGCAACCAATTGTTACTACTATTGATGAAGTAATTCAAGGAGGTCCAATTATGTTGAACAGGTTAGTAATGTTTGATAGAGTTGAACTGCCTGGAGGTGAAGTTGGTAATGCTTTCGCCGAAGAAAGTAGAAATATTACTATGGTAGATTGCGACGATGAGTCAATAATTTTGAGAACAAGTAGTTTTGCAGATTTTGCTAATGAGCTTATACCCAATGGAAGTGGAAATTTTACTGGAGTTACTGGTAGGTTTTTATCGGATGTTCAGATTTTTCTAAGAACAAGGTCTGATTTAGATTTTAATCAAGATAGATGCGATGGTTCAGGAGGCGAGGTAACAAATGAAATCACAATAGAATCAATTAAGAATAGCTATTATAATTTAGGTGCAGATAGTGCGGAAGAAGGGTTTATTACTGGAACTGTTATATCAAATAGAGATAATATAACATTCCAAGAGAGAAATATTGTGATTCAAAACGGAAATGATGGTATCGTTGTCAGGTTTAATGATAATCATAGTTTCGAAGTTGGTTCGCAATTAAAAATTAATGTAACTCAGCAAGAAGTGTCTGAATTTAACGGATTGTTACAAATTGCAAATGTTCCTAACTTCAATGCTGAGTTTGTCGGTTCAGGCTCTTTACCTGCTCCTAAAATAGTTACTGTTGAAGAACTTCTTTCTTCATATAACGATTATGAATCTACATTAATAAATATAGTTGATGCTGATTTATTTGGTGGATCAACTTTTGGTGATTCTCCAAATATTGATGATGGTACTGCTAGCATTCAGTTATTCACAAAGTTTTCAGCGAGTTTTGCCAATGAACAATTACCATCAGGTAAAGTAGATGTTATAGCGGTTGCTGCTGAATTCAATAATGCACAGTTAATTTTAAATAGTGCAGATGATATAACTGGCGGTGGGACAGTAGAGCCAAGTGATGAAATTAGTATACAATCTATTCAAGATAGATTTTACGACCTTGGAGCTGATCAAGCTCAAAGTGGATTTATAACTGGAATAGTTATATCAGACCGAAATACAGGACAAGTAAATTCAAGAAATATTTTTGTTCAAAAAGATGATTACGGTATTTTGGTGAGGTTCACTGGTGACCATTCTTTTAATCTAGGTGATCAGTTAAAGATTGATGTTAGTAGTGAGGAGGTCTCAGAGTTTAGAGGATTGTTACAAATAAATAATGTACCTCTAAGTAATGCGTCTAAAACAGGAACGGCTGAATTGCCTGCACCAGTAGAATTAACTGTGGATCAAATTCTTAATAACAATAATCGATACGAGTCAACTAGAGTCATAATAAAAGATGCAACATTGAGTGGTGGCGCAACTTATGGTGTTGGAAATATTTCTGTTAATGATGGAACAAATAGTATTAACATATTCACATTTAGCTCTACATCATATGCTAATGATCCAGTACCATCTGGAGTTGTTGACGTAATTGGAATAGTAAGTCAGTATGATGAAAATCCGCAAATCGTTTTAAATAGTTCCGATGATGTTATGTGATTGGTTTTAATTAATATTACTTACAATATTCATTTGAATAATTTAAGAATAGATAATGTGGTATTAAAATAAAATAAATTTAATATTCTATATACTTAAAACCCATGTAAACAGCAGTTTATGTGGGTTTTTTCGTATGTTGTGTACGTTTTCATTCAAACGGTCTGGAGAATATCTATACATACCATAAACAAGAACAACTAACTAAAACTAAAAAATATGAATTTATTAGACAGCGTAAAAGGCGTAATGACCAATGCTGTAGTTGACAAAGCTGCAAGTGTATTAGGAATTGAAAATGGAATGATGAAATCTGCTATGAAACTAGCAATTCCAGCAATTATTGGTGGGTTAATCAATAAAGGAAGCTCAGAAAGTGGAGCGGGTGGACTTATTGATCTTTTTAAAAAAGGTGGATTCGGAGACGATAACAATGGAGATCTTGTTGGTGTCTTAGGAGACGAAGCGAAGAGAGGTGGGATGCTAGAAACAGGAGCTGATCTTTTAGGGACAATCTTTGGTAATAATAAATCAGGAGTCTTAGATATGATCATAAAATCAACTGGAATCGGCAAATCGAAAGGTTCTTCTATATTAAGTTTCTTAGCACCGATTGTTGTCAATAAACTAGCTGGAATTGTATTTGGAAAAAATATGTCAGCCTCAGGATTGTCTAAATATCTACAAGATCAGAAAAGTGAAATTATGGGAAAGGTTCCTGGTATGTCTTCACTTCTAGTTGGGTCAACTGCGGTAAATGAAACTGTAAGTGCTGTATCAAGTTCTAATAACACCGAAGATGATTCTGGTGGAGGAATGGGTTTCATGAAGTATTTGCTTCCTATTCTAATTATAGCTGGTCTTGCATATTGGTGGATGAATAGAGATAAGGAAGTCGTACAAGAAACTGATAAAGTTGAAATGCCTGCAGATCAAGCTTCCAATAATAACGAGGAAAGAACTACAATCAATACTGAAAAGATTTCTAAAGATGTCGACAACACATCACCTAGTTCTTATAATCTAAATAGCAATGGAGATGTATTAAATGGAAATGGAGCTGTTATATTTGCTACTGGATCTTATGAGTTTGATCAGGATGGTAACCTTGTTGATAAAAGAAATAAAAGAATTATTTTACCAGCAGGGTCTATTACGAAAGATCTTGCAACTGAATTAAGAGCATTGTTTTCTGAAACTACAGCTGTTTCTTTAGAAGACATGCAGACTTTATTTGGTAATATGATATTGAAAAAAAGTAATGTAACTTCTTACGCTTTAACAAATATTGAATTTAATAAAGATGATCACAAGATTTCAAATTTCTCTAAGGCAGAAATTATGGGACTCGCAGGAGCATTGAAAGAGAATGTTAATGGTGAAATTGAAGTTCAAGTTTATACTGCTGATGGTAAAGATGATAAAGAAAGTCGTTCATTGTCTGATACAAGAGCGAATGTTATTAGAGATATGCTAGTAACACTAGGTGTAGATGAAAATCAGATCTCAGCAAAGGGCATGGGGACTTCTGATCCGGAGAAAGCTAAATTCGGAAAAGTTGACATTGTAATTAAATAGTACAGTGTGATAAATTTAAAAATGAACTAGTGTACTACACTATGTTGTAATACATTAGTTTTTAAAAAAGTAAATTTGTTTCCATTACGTTTTTACTTTAAACTCAAAAAACTAAACTAATGGTAGATTTATCAATGAATTGGCTTGCAATTATAGTTGCAGCGCTTGTTCCAATGATTCTTGGAGCATTATATTATGGCCCAGTATTCGGAAAAGCATGGAGAGCCTCTCTCGGAAAAACAGAAGAAGAACTAACACCTAACAATATGCCACTTTCTTATGGTGGTGCGCTTATTTGTGCATTTCTTGTTTCAACTTCTTTAAATTTTATCATTCAACTCGTACACAAAGACATTAACAGTGCAGGTGAATTATTTATAAATACGAGTAGTACCTTTGGGCACGGAGCATTTCATGGAGCAATGCTAGGGCTTACATTTGTTGGGCCTGTTATAATATCTTTAAGTATTTTCCATAAAATAAATTGGAAAGCGGTTGTTCTAAACGTAATTTTTTGGACGATCTGTTTTACTGTAATGGGAGGGATATTAGATATGTGGAAATAACGGGTTTATTCAAGTAGTATTTTAGCTTAATCAGAAGTAATTAAATGTAATTTTGATTATGTCAACTTTAGATTTGGAAAGAAATGAATATTTGAAATTAAATTTTGAGTTTTAAGATTCGTGACTTTTATTTAAAAAAGTTAAAACAAAATATTCTACATTTGCATTACATAACAAACTAAATACAGTGATTAACATAAACATTCATTCACATCATCATTTTATCTTGACAGTGTCGAGCCTATGGTGATATTATAGAATACAATACTTTATAATAATCCTGCTTGATTCGTTTCAAGCAGGATTTTTTTTATTCCAGGAATTAGACTATAAATATTAAAAAGAAAAAATATGATAAAAATTGCAATTCAAAAGTCAGGGAGGTTGTATGATGATTCAGTTGAATTGTTGCGAAAGTGTGGACTCAATATTGATAATGTAAAAGGACAACTGAAAGCAAGAATTAAAAATTATGACGCTGAAGTTTTTTTTCTTAGAAATAGTGATATACCAAAATACCTCGAAGACGGAGTCGTAGATCTTGCAATCATTGGAGAGAATGTAGTCAAAGAAAAGCAGGCTGATGTTACATCCTTGATTGGATTAGGGTTTTCAAATTGTAGGTTATCAATTGCTACACCAAAGGGTATAGAGTATTCAGGTATTAAGTCCCTTGAAGGAAAGAAAATTGCAACTTCATACCCAAATACGCTCAATATGTATTTAGACCTAAATAACGTTTCTGCTGATCTACACATCATTTCTGGCTCTGTAGAAATAGCGCCTAATATCGGTCTAGCTGATGCAATATGCGATCTCGTAAGTAGTGGGTCTACTTTATTTAAAAATGGATTAGTTGAACAAGACATTATCCTTGAGTCAGAGGCTGTGATTGCAGCTAATTCTCGTTCCATGTCTCAAAAGTCTGAGGTAATTGATGACATCCTTTTTAGAATTAAAGCTGTGCTTAAAGCGAAAGATAACAGATATATCTTATTCAATATACCAGACGATAAGATAGAAACGGTCTCTACAATCCTGCCTGTTCTTAAGAGTCCAACAGTACTTCCTTTAATAGAAAAAGGATGGAGCTCAATGCATACAGTGATTAATCAAAAAGATTTTTGGAATGTCATATCAAAGATCAAAAAAGAAGGAGCACAAGGCATCTTGGTCTTACCAATCGAAAATATGATTTTATGATTGAGAATATATATTTAGAACCACATACGATAGATTACAGAGAACTTACTGCTCGTCCCAAGGTGGAATCCCAACAATTGAGTACAATCATTAAAGACATCTATGATCAGGTCGAAAAGTTAGGTGATAGTGCATTAAAAGATTTTACTCAACGTTTTGATAATTGCCGATTGGATTCATTATTGGTATCTCAT
>Ga0209187_1003545_pt1 | contig 12882 bp, 7 predicted proteins | sample BantaG_FD_187430 | JGI IMG/M metagenome (GOLD analysis project Ga0209187, IMG submission 187430) | Marine algal microbial communities from Bantry Bay, Ireland - BantryBay_4 metaG (SPAdes) (version 2) | ecosystem: Host-associated > Algae > Red algae > Unclassified | place: Bantry Bay, Ireland... | reverse complement strand
CAAAATTAATCGGCAAATAATTTAATCTGGGTTCCCGCGCGGCACAACCCGCGTGGCCCTTCAGCACAGTGACCATTAAAATTATCCGAGTGAGGCAAGACGCTTTAAATAATGCGGACGAACTGGTGCGGCGCTCAGCGGCTTAACCAAAAGAGGAAAAGCGTTTGGGAGTACTTCGGAAGTAATACCAGCGCTCTCCGCGCTTTACGAGATAGTGATTTCGATTTGTCGTAATGACCAAATGTTACCCAAAAATGTTACGCAATTATCGGGTAACTTGCGGGATGCCAAAAGAGAGCGCAGGAAAATGTAGGTTTTCAGTGCCTTAGCATAAATTTACTTGGTAAAAATGGCGCACCGGGGACGACAAGACCCGGAAACAATTAGATTATATATTTCAATAGCTTAAACGGCATGAAATTGTCAATAGACTGTTTATTGATACCACAATTCGCACCATATCGGCAGTTTTGGGAAACACGAGAAATTTAGCTTTCTTTTGCCAAGCTATAGGCTACTCGCCGCGAAAGCGATAAGCGAATAGCCTGCCCGTCCGGCGAGGACGCCTGCGCTATTATGGCGGCTGGGTGTGGTGTCGATGGCCTTTAAGCGAAAGGAATGGCTGGGCTTCGTATTTGAATTTCATGAAATTCTGAACGACTTAACCTTACCAAATTCATCAGGGTTGCTCGCACATTCAATGAGTAAATCGACCCATTTTTGTGAGTATGTGTAGTCCTTATGTGCCTTGTGAAAGATACAATAATCCTTGTTCGTATTAGCGGGTTCTCTGGAATTTCCCGCTGGCCTTATCTTATACATTTTCCATGCTTGCGTATGGTTATGTGATGTGAAGCGCTGTCCTGTAGCATCGGAAACCATCTTAGGAATCAGTCCCGGCTTGAATGGATATAGTTCATCGGCGGTCTTAGTTTTCACAAGAACAGTGCGTATTTGTTTCCCTTCCTCGGAGTCAGGATTTACAAATTGGATGTGAGATTTACTTTTGGAGGCGGCGTCGAAAGTGTAAACAACACGGAATTGGTATTCTAAATCGTTTAGCTGATCATCGGTCATATTTTCGGACAAACGGGCATCTATCGCCTGGATATGAGCTGGAATATCAAACTGACTCAGCTGTGAAACTTGTTCAAAATCGGCTTTTGTGAATTGCAATGCGAAAGCTAATTCGTCTGAAAGCGACACATCATCACCAAACATTTCGCAGAGTGTTTTCTCAAAATTTAAACAGCAAGCTTGGTATAGGCCTTGCCATTTCAGATCGGTCTTTTTCAATAATAGATGCTCAACATCATCCCTAATAGTCTTCATGGCTTTGAGATTGTTTTTTATGCCATCGCTCAATGGGGAGTCGCGACGGTTAATCATCTGACCAAGTAAAAGTGAGCGCCCATCTTTGCCAATAATACTAACCCCTTTCTTGTCGTAGTATTCATGTAAAAGGTATGTCCAAGCTATGTTCGCCAGAACAGAAAACACTTCTGTCTTGAACTTGAGGCCTGCACTATTGAACACTTGAACCGCTAGTAGCATTGCCTCTCGTGAACGAATAAGTCTCTCATCATCAAAGAGATTCAAGCCAGTTTTAGGGTCATAAGACTTCTTTTTCAGGATAAAAAAGTTTGCCTCATCCTCGGATGCTAGACGTTGCCTAGCGTTCTGCTTTACCTCCGTTATTCTAGCCCCATTTACAGTGCTCTTACGGCCAGTATTGACTAAGGCTTGTATGTCCTGATTGCGCCACTTAAGTTCCAATAGTCGCTTAACAACACGTTTTTCTTCGGCTGTTAGTCCTCCTGATTTAAGTTTTTTAGCCATACAAACACCCTATCCGTCGCTAATCCTACTATTCCCGCGCAATCACAGTGTCGTAACCACCAATGCGCGTCAGGCCTTCATGGCTGTCGATTCCTGTGTAGCGTAACGATGCGTCTTCATATCTGCGGAAGGCAAAAACAGCGCTGTTCATGCGCTCGGTGTTGAATACTTTCAAATCCACAAGCAGGTTGAAATCGGCTACTGTAAGGCCCGTGACTGTCCTGAATAAATCAGGTTCGATATTGCGGATGACATCGACAAGCGTGTTCTCTCGATAGTCTGTCAGATACATAAAAGCGGGGATGCGTGTGGCGAATTTGATGAGTTTTTCTTGAACCTTTTTGCGAAGGGATTTGAATTCTCGCTCCTCTTTAGACAGCTCTTTTTTCTCTTTCGGGGAAAGCTCGCCTTCCTCTTTGGCTTTCTTTTTCAAACCCTTTATTTTCTCACTGCGGTTGATAACCGTCTCAATCACATTATCGCCAAGGGCACGCCAGCCTTCGATTTTCTCGACGGCAGCCATGGCCTCTTCGCTATTCAAAACCCGTCGCAATGTGCCGTCATCGACATTGACCAGCATGGCAGATTCCCATTTACGCGCGAGCAGCGTGGCCGAAGTGCCAGACATGGCAATATCTAATATGCCGCCCGCATCAATCTGCACCATCTTCGCGCCATCATAGGCCAAAACGGGCAAGAATGAGACCAAATCGGCAACCGCTTTTTCTGGGTTGGGTTCGCTAGGTGATAGACCAATACCGTATTCCGAAAGCTGACGCAGCGCACGGGTTGGGGCAAAATCGAACACAAAACAGGCAGGTTTTAGAACCTTTTCACGCGTGGGGTCATCGCCGTCTGGGTTGCGGATTGACCAAGGTGATTGAACACGGAAGGCGGCTTGGAAGTAGGTTTCGGGCGATTTTAAATTACGCAGCATGAGGATGGAGGACCATTGCTTAACCGTCACGCCTGTGGTGAGTTTTCCGCAGGATAACGTAATGGTCTTTGTGTCATGCCCTGATTTAATCGCGTCCCGAACAGGCGGGAGTGCGTCTAGGCCAATGCCCGCTTTCGGCCCTGCGGAAACAAGAACGTCATAATCGTGCCAAAATGTGTTTTGCTTTTCTTCCAGTAGGTTTTTCATCGCCTCGCAGGCCGCTACGTTGGGCATGAACCAAAAGGCGTGATTGAGATAAGGTAGGAGCCGCACATCAGAATATGGCCAAGGGGGACGCTGCCCCGTTTTCAGGCTCTCAAAGGTCTGCCCTTCGCCTTGGCCGCGAATGATATTGAGCCATTTTTGAACCTCGCCTTTGTGCTCAAATGTTGCCAGAATGCCTTCGCCTTTGGCCGCAAAGAACTCATTTAAATCGAATTCGTCAAACTCCCCGCCACTGGCAATAGACAATAACTCATCTGGCATTTGATAAGTTAGAAGCCGCATTTGCGGCAGTGCTCCATAAGGATTGGGCTTGGTGGGATGCGCTTGACCAAACGCGGTCTTGGCGCGTTGCTCGTCTGTATAAGTCCAGTTGAAAATCTGCTCTTCAATAAATTCGCCTGTGGACAGGGCGCGAAACGGCGTGCCTGAGAGATACAGATAAGCGGCGGTGGTGATGGGAAGGAAGTCTGTTTCACCCTCTGACAGGCGCGACAAATCCTCGTTGATAACACCTAAAAGCCCGTCATATTCATTTGAGGTTTCTTTCTTGGCGGTCTTTTCCTCTTCGCCTTCAAACAGTTCCTGCGCCGTTTCTCGCCATGCCCCGAAATGATATTCATCGAAGATGACAAGGTCCCAATCAATATCGTGAATCCATTCATTCTTGGCTTTTATATTGCCTTGCCTGTCCTTGCCGAGCAGGTCTTGCAGCGAACCAAAATAAACGAATGGCTCATCGGCGGGAACCTTTGGCGGCGAGTCTTCGCTGTCCTTAGTGAAAAATCGCCAGCCTTTGAAATCAACATGGCTGTTTAAATCCGTCTGCCATGCATCTGATACGGCGGGCTTAAAAGTGACGACAAGAACGCGCCTTGCCTTCATCCGCCTGACAAGTTGGTAAGAAGCGAAGGTTTTGCCAAAACGCATTTTCGCATTCCAGAGGAAACGCGGCACGGCGTCGGGAGCCTCGTCCCAGCGAGAACGGTAATAGCTAAGCGTCTGGTCCACGGCGGTAGCCTGTTCCGCACGCATGGCAAATTTTTGATCGCGCGCGCTGGTAAAACGCATCCCCTTTTGCAGCTCAATAATGGCGCTCCGCACATCGGCGGGGCTGCACCGCACCCATTCGCGTGAGGAACCCAGTGCGGGATTTTCAAAGCCTTTTTGCAAAAGCCGTGCGCGAAGGTCGTTATCGTTAAAGCTGCTCCCATCCTCACTCTCTGCAAAGGTGTCGGGGTCGGTGTGGAGCGTATAATCCTGCTGCATCTGGCCTTGGCTTTGGCGGATGCGGATATTCACATCTTCTCGCGTCGTCTGCCCAATTTTAATTAGCCCCTCATAGTCCGGCGGCGGATTAGTTGGCGACCACGCATAAAGCCGAAGTCGCGCTTCGGGCTTGGGGGTAAGGATGGTGTCGGTGGTAGGACTCATAAAGGAACTCAGGGAGGGCTAATTTTGGCCAATCGTTGCGCCTAAGCTCTCTACTAAGAACCACCAAAAATCATTGTTATTTACGCGAAAGCTAAACTCCCCAGATTTATAACCACTGTTATGGGTTTCGACTGTCAAACCACTAGCTCTCAACGTGCTTTCGATCGTCGTATCGTTGAAGTAAATTCTTAGCTCCGCGCCCCATTTGTTATTCTGGCTTTGATATGCCTGCGGGCTACCTGGCGAGATTGTCGACCCTGTTGCAGCTTGGTATCTAGTTTCGAAACCCTGTTGTTTATTCGAAACAACTTCTGCTTCTAGATATAGCCCTGTTGTCGAAATATTTGGAAATGTCATTTACTTGTTCTTTCTACTAAAGAATTATTTATATCTCTCGAATTTTCGAGCCTATGAAAATTTTCTCTTTTTCATTAAGTCCAAAAAGCTCACTTAATTTGTCATCATCCCATCTACTGCTCATATCAAGGATAGGAACGTAACCATAAGACTTCTTGGTGAGGTGATGTGAATACATAAATTGAGAAACTAGAAACCTGAAAAACTTAGTCTGCATATAGACAACCAAATTTTCTGCTTCTTCTTTCGACTCATACGCTCCAATAACGAGATAAGTCTCGGTGCATATTGTTTGGGGTGGAAGCACCATAATCTTAGAAAAGACTTTTCGACGACCATCTTTTCCCGGACTTCCAGCATGGTCATAAGCCACATAGGAGGCGCAAACTTTCCATTTATCAATGATATCATTGCCAACGCTAATTTTGTTACTCGGGTAAGGCCCTTCGCCTTTTTCCCAGCGCAGTATTAAATCACCAACTTGCTCAGGTCGCGCAGTCGTAGGAAGTCCGAATGGTTTTCGACTAGAGACTTGACTGCTCATAAAATTCGAATGCCTTGAAATCACCTTGCGAATTATTTCAACTGCTCCACTGTGCCGCACAAAGGTAGAAAATTCATCAAGCCTGCGCTCGACCGCTTCATTCCACTCATCACCAACTACATTGACTACTTCACAAGAACCTCTTTCGTCGCGTTGCCAAAGGAAGTAACAAATTCCCCCTGCAAGATCGACGCCCGGGAATGCGTCTTTAGCATTTTCAAAATCGATAATTTTTCTTAGACGGTCATCGCCTAACATTTCCTCTCTAAAACCACCCAATCCCTTACCACCGCCAAACCACCTAGAAGGAATGACTAGAGATAAAAGTCTTGGCTCAAGCGCCTTCGCTTGGTTGACGAATTTATGATATATTGGAGAGGCGCTAGCCCCATGACCACCATCACTTAATTGATAAGGCGGGTTTCCGATGATTACGTCGAATTGCATATCGTCTCCGAAAATTTCGGCCATTCGGCCTTTAATATTGTCTGAATGAATAAAGGCATAGGCATGGGTTTCTGCGTCCTCGCCGCGGTCAAGCGTGTCCGCCGCTGCGCCGCAAAAAATGCACTTTTTATTTTTCCATTTATGCTCTGTGCGCTCGAACCACACATGCCCATCATTATTCTCAAACGCGCTTGCCACAGAATGTTCGCCCGTGGCCTCTTTCGAGCAATAGAGGCTGCGCCGTGCGAGCAGGGCGGTCAACTGTGTGATGCCAACGCCAAAGACTTGCTTTGTCAGGATATGGTCCACACGCGTTTGCAGGTCAGGGATTTCTGCCTCCAACCCCTTAATCAGACGCGCTGTAATTTCTCGTAAAAACACGCCTGATTTGGTGCAGGGGTCAAGAAAGGTGATGGAGCTATCCGCCCACATATTCGCCCCGTCATGGCTCGCCGCCCATCCTTGCGCCAATGTGTCGAGCATACGGTTTGCAAATTCTGGCGGGGTGAAGACCTCATCATTGGAAAGGTTGGCGATGCAGCTTAGCACATCAGGATTGCGCCCTTTTAGGCGAAAGGGCGATGCATCGTTCATAGCGTGGCGCTTTCGTCTTGCGCGGCCAGCTGCTTAATTGTCATGGGCGGATAGGATTTTTTGGGTTGGAATATCTCATGCCGTCCCAAATGCGCAAAAAGCGATTGCTCTTCTTTGAACTCCGCCATCCCAGTTAAAACGTCCAAGCGAAAATCGCGACGATTAAACTTACCTTTGCCTAAGTAAGCCCATTCTGCAACATTGATAGGTCCTCCTGTTGCGTCCTTCATTGTCATCGCGTCGCCATGTATCAAGTTGAGTGAGAGAATGTGTGACGCTGCCAGATAAGTCTCGTCTATGCCGTCTAGCCCAAGATAATCGGCAATAACGTCCAGCATATTGGCACGACACTCTTTGATGTTATCCGCGAGCAATTCAATGCCGTAAACGCTGGATAAAGCGAGCAAAGCGTAGTGGCGTTTTTCAAAATCCGATTTGCCATATTTGACTTCAACAGCGGCGAGTTTGCGCTTCAAAATCGGGACAAGAAAATTCCCGCTACCGCAGGCAGGCTCCAAGAAACGTGAGTCGATACGCTCCGTTTCTCCTTTGACCAAATCGAGCATCTTCTCGACCAGCCATGGCGGAGTGAAAACTTCGCCATGATCGGTCACACGTTTTTTCGATTTTATGAGGCTGTCAGGGCGAGTGTCCGGTGCTTGCGTTTTTTCAGCGCTTAAAGGCTCAGGTTTAGGGCTATCTGTTGGCGTTTCCTCGACTTTGCACTGTATCATAATACCTAGTGCATTTGTGACGCGGTGTGGTGCAGGGGCTTCGCCTGACTCCCATGCTTTGACCTGTTGCGAGGACACGCCAAGCTCACGCTCTATATCGTCAAGCGAAAGTCCCGCTGCGATGCGGTCTCTTGAAAATGAATTATCTTTCCGAACGGCTGACATGGGTGCACTATTTAGGGATATGTGAATTTAAGCAAGAGATTCAGCAATTTTAGGGCGACTGAAATCACTTAATTGAGACACGATAATAAGCTCCCCGTCCTCTCCCAACGACCTAACTCTTCCAATGCTCCCTTTCATACTGACTTTGCTCGGCTCGAGATAAAAGCTGACTTGAAGCCCCCTGCCTAATGTAAAAATGGTCCGCATTCCCTTGTGTCGCAAAAACTGGCTGACCTGACCTCGAAACCTTAATTTGGCAAACCACAGAATCCTCAATTGTGTGGAACGTAGTCGAAATATGCGACGCAAAACCCGAGCCAATATGCTTTTTTATTATATCAGAAACTTTTAGGTCAAAACCGTCCGTGTCTGACTTTTTTAGAGTCTTCAAATCGTTTTCAATCCCAAGCACATTTCCGTTGTCGTCCACACCAATAATCAAATTACCTCCATCGCTATTAAGAAAAGCTGCGATGGTTCGTGCCACTCCATCAAATTCTAGTTGTTTATTCACCTCGCCACGGCGAACATCCCAACGCATTGAAGACTTAAATTCCAACGTTTCACTTTCTGCTGCTGCAATAAGGCTCTCTAGCTCCGTCGGCTGCTTCTGCTGAGTAGATGGCTCTAGTTGCCTAAGTAAAGCCTCGTAAATTAGCTTCGCCCGCTGTTCGAGGAAAACTAAATAGTCGTCGCTTTCTATCCCAAAACCCTTTTGTGATATGAAATGCGTTTGCAGACTCCTATCCAAATCTGGATTTTGCGAGGCAAAATCCGCAATATATTGTGAAGGTCCACGAGAACCAATTTTTCGTTTGTTTAAACTGTCGCTTACAAAAGTAATATTGACCAAACTGTTTTCGTCCAAGTCAGTCTTCAGTTTTTTAACAAAAGACTTTGGAAAGAAGTGATGAAAATTTTTGCTATTAGCTGCCTTTAGCCAGGAATTATCTAATATAACACGGCCATTATCGTCAAAGTTTCTAGGTCCTTGAGCGGCAAGCAAACACAAAATAGCTTTGCAGTAACTATTACCCGCGCTGAATGATGTAGAAATTAGAGTTTTTGGTGAATCTAAGTGCAAATTATATTCATCATAATTTGGTCGCTGATTTTTTAGTATCAAGTCTACTCTTCTAGCATCCTGCGCCAACTTGCTTTCAGTCGAACTCGAATACCGATAGGATAGGGATATTTTCCAGAATAGTTCGCGTAGGTAACCCGCTTGTAAAGCGCTGGGATTATTTTCGTTGTGATAAAAGAAATATCCAAATGGAACCAGTAATGCGTCATAGGGCAAGAGCTTGGAAACAGGAATGCCGTAAACCGTTCGAAAGTAATCTATAGACTGTCTCAGCGCGGAGATTATGTCAGGCCAGTTATCAATAACATCCTGCTTATTGAGGCCGAGTATTGTTTTTCGTTTACATTCTTTTGTCGAGCTTAAAACTAGTGATAGCAAGCTGAGAACCATTGTGCTTGAAATGCCTTCAAATTTCACATCCTTCAATTCTTTGATCAGACTGGCCCATTTGGTCTGCATATCGAAATTTTGCGCCTCATCATATGTCTTTGCAGACATAATTTCGAATAGTGTGAGTGTTTGCCCGCCTGTATTTATTCGAGTAAATACTTCAATAGCTGAGTCGATATCCTCTTTTCGTAATAGAACTGTAGAAAAATCATATGTGCTGAAGGCCAAATTATAGTCAGCAATTTTATCATCCTGGTCTTCTGTAAATCGTTTTTTTATATCTCTGCGATGGTCCATATAATTTAGCACTTCACTAAGTGAAATATGAACTTTACCGGCGGGCTCAGCCGTAATCACTTGGTCATCATCAAAATCAATATCGTCATCTAGATTCACCCAGATTTTTGAGTAATCAGTTACTTTCTTTTCACCGACTTTGTTTATCTTCGCCCCCAAATATGCCGCATACAAAGATGTGATACGCTGCTGACCGTCCAACACGTATTGAACTTTTGTTCCTTCTGGAGTTTCAGGGAGCTGCAAATCTCCTATATCCTTGATTTCGTTTATGCGTTCATCAGTTTGCCATAAAATAAATGTCCCAATTGGATAGCCTTTGAGGATACTATCGAGCAGCTTAGCTGTTTTCTCAACACCCCACACAAAGTCGCGCTGAAATTTAGGAATTTTAATTATTCCGTTTTTGATTTCACTTATCAAATCCGAGTATTTTTTCGAGTCTGGTTTGGGTTGTTGATTCTGCATTTCTATCTACCTTCAATTCAGTTTTTCAAAAACTTTGGAGCGTACAATTACTTAAAATTATCTGTTCTCGAATACCACGTCGCTCTCGCTTTTCCATGTTGCTCAAGATGGTCGCTTTTGACCAACTCCCTAAGGCGGACTTTCACGGTGTTTCTATTTGCGTTTGTCAGTTTCACAATCTCGGGGAGTGTCATGCGTTTCGCACTTTCGAACAACTCTAAAATGCCTTCCGATAAAGGATGTAATTCATCGGTCGAAGTTTGCGCGTCTTTTTCGTCTTCGACCCGCTCCTCCAAAATGGCTTTCTGCTTCTTCAAGGCACGTAAGAAAAATCCAATCCATGGCTCCCAATCTGGTGTGTCGTCTAAGCTCTTTTGAGTACGGCGAAGGGCGTTGTAATATTGTCCCTTGTTTTCCTCCACTACGCTTTCCAGCGAGGCGTAAGGAACATAGGCGTAACCCGCCCGTAAAAGCATTAGAGTTGTAAGAGTTCGCGAGAGTCGTCCGTTACCATCTTGGAACGGATGGATTGCGAGGAACTTCACAATAAAGATTGCGACGATTAATAGTGGATGGAATGCTTCTTCTCGCTCGGCCTTTTGAACCCATCCTACAAGCTCTTCCATTTCTCGCGGGGTATCGAACGGAGACGTGGTCGAAAAGACGACTCCAATCTCTTCACCGTCTGGCCCAATTGCCACGACATGATTGTCTAAAGTTTTGTAATCACCTCTGTGCCGCTCGTCCTTGGTGCTGTGGCGTAAAAGTGTCTGGTGGAGTTGCCGAATATGGTTCTCAGTTATGGCCATGTCTTCCCATGCCTGAAAAACCAAATCCATCGCCTCGGCATAGCCCGCGACTTCTTGTTCATCGCGGCTCTGAAAACTTTTTGTTTTGAGGCCTGATAAAAGCGTCTCGACTTGGGCGTCTGTGAGCTTCGCGCCTTCTATCCGAGTGGACGACCCGATGCTTTCAATCGTCGCAACTTTACGGAGCTTGCTTAGCCGTTCAGGCGCAAGGTTTTTGAGAGCCTCCCAACGGCCTTTAAACTCGTCGATTTCAGCGACAAGTTTGACCATGTTTTGGTCTAATCGGATATCCAATCGGGCGTAGTCCATACCCAATTATACCCAATAATATCCAATTGTCATTCCCTCATTTTGGAAGCCACTAAGAAAGAAAACGGTCATTTCTTTTCTTAGTGGATTTCTTAAGAAAGGTTCGGCGCGTTATTTCAGGGCGAAAGAAAGCCTGAAAACCATAAATTTTCTGAGACTTTGCGGGGTTAAAATACAAGGTGCCCCCATCGGAAACCCCAGTGGCATGGGGGAATACTCCGAATCCATGCCCCCACGCCTTTAGGCCTTGGGGGCATGAAAAACGATGTGCAGACAATGCTTTAGCATTGTGGTGCCACCACCCGCTTTATCTAGCCCTCCAAAATTTCATTTTGCCTCTTTTCCCAGAATGCTCCCCAGCCGCCCCAGAGTCCTGTAATTATTCATTCGAGAAATTTTGGGGCGATATGCTATGATTTACCCATGCCAGACACACCACAACCTCTTTCCGACAATCAAAAACTTGCCACCGAAATTCGCGAGGCCATGGTGATTCTAGCCAAGGTCATCCGTAAGTTTGGCGATACGCCTTGGCCGCTCATGGAGCGCTTGCAGCGCGAGTTGAAGGCTGTTGAAGACCGTGAGGCACTGCTCGACAACCTGCTTCAAGGCGACCCTCCACCCGCGCCTAAAAAGTCAAATTAGCCAAACTTTCCGTAAACTCTTCGCTTACTGGATGCGCGATTTTGAGCATCTCTTTCAGCCGATATTCTAGCGAACCACCATCACCATATTGGGGCCGTGTGTTCTTGTGTCCCATCAATGTGCAACGCAATCCATAGTCTAATCCCGCCTCCTGCATGCGCTTTTCAAAGGCATGTCTGAAGCTATAAATCCGGTGTTTCTTCGTGGGCATCAAGCCACGTGTATGGAAAGTTTTTAGCAGTGCTGCGGACAAAGAATTGCCTTTATCACGGTAGCGCGGGAAGCCATTTGGAGCGCGTTTCATCGCTTCCAAAGCTACTCCTACAAGCGGAATATCGCGCCGTGACGCAACGGATTTAAGCTCTCTATGTGCTGTGGGGCGGATACGAATATGCGGCACGTCCGCGTCCAAACAGATGTTTTCCGGCAATAGATTAGCTATCTCGCTCGGCCTGCATCCCGTCTCAATTAACGTGTATGCGATGATCTGCGCCTCGGCATTTATGCCTTCAAAGGCATATGGCTCGAGGACTTTAGAACGCACCCAATCGTCTGAAAATATAGCCGTCGGTTCCGTTGGCGTATTCTTAAAACGCAATTTCCGGAACGGGTTTTCACGCGTTTCATCACCGTGATATGTCCAGTATTCTCGGAATAAGAGACGCAGATTGCCTAGCTCCCGATTAGCACTATTGGGCCTGTATGTGTGTCCCTGACCATTATCGGGACGTAGGCGTTCGGCCCACCAATCATAGAATTCTCGCCCTTGCTGGCGCGTGATAGCGTCCATAGTGAGATTGCCGCAAAGGGTAACAAAATTATCAATGGCGCGAATTTTTGCGCGCTTCCAGCTATCGATTTGCTCCGGCGACTTGCCGCTCTGGTCACTAATACTGAGCTTGTCGCAATAGAGCTTAAAGGCGTCTCTTATTGTGTCCTTGGGCGGTTCTATTATGCCCAGAACGGCCTCGGTTTCCAACTGTGTTACACCGTCTTCCCGCAAGGTTTGAACGCGGCGCAGAATGGTGTCCCTTGGCTCACTATGCGCTATTTCGAGGACGGGCTTAAACTCAAACCCTACCGCTTGAGCCTTGCGCCGCGCGAGTCGATAGCGGCACATTTCAGGAGTGTCAGCAGTGGTTATGTTGAGCTGTTTGGTAAGTGCAAGCTCCCAATTCTGCTCATCTGTGTCCATCATCATATCGCGCCGTTCACGCGCGATTGTGAGGCTGTCTGTGCATAGGGTTGTCCGCACGATGCGGCGCTTTTCAATGCTTTTAAAGCGGGCGGGAACGCGCCGCACATAATACCAACGCTGCCCGCGTTGTTCGAGGTGGTGGTTTCTTCTGGAGGTCATTAGCCATTGTACCCATAATTGTACCCCAATTTGTGCCCATAATTGGGGGGAATTGGAGGGTTGCGAGATAACGCGGGAAAAACCGTAGTAATTCCAACGACTTACAAGCTAATTGTTTCGGGTAAATGGCGCACCGGGGAGGATTCGAACCCCCGACCCCTTGATTCGTAGTCAAGTACTCTATCCAGCTGAGCTACCGGTGCGTAGAGTGCAGTTTTCACCGCGTATGATCGCAATCGCTTGCGAGCGC
>Ga0209187_1003544_pt1 | contig 12883 bp, 11 predicted proteins | sample BantaG_FD_187430 | JGI IMG/M metagenome (GOLD analysis project Ga0209187, IMG submission 187430) | Marine algal microbial communities from Bantry Bay, Ireland - BantryBay_4 metaG (SPAdes) (version 2) | ecosystem: Host-associated > Algae > Red algae > Unclassified | place: Bantry Bay, Ireland... | reverse complement strand
AATGCATATATTTCACAACCGTATCAAAACATCTTTCCATTTTAAGGGAAAGAACGAGATAGGGTTGAACACGCGTAGGCCCACATCAAGAAACTGTCAGACACCAAGTAAAATGACTTCTGCTTCAATACGCTCAACTCAATGATCATGGCAATGCATAAATTTCACAACCGCATCAAAACATCTTTCCATTTTAAGGGAAAGAACGAGATAGGGTTGAACACGCGTAGGCAAACATCAAGAAACTGCTAGACACCTAATAAAATACTTTCTGCATCAATACGCTCACCGATTTTCGCTACTACTCAACTCAATGATCATGGCAATGCATAAATTTCACAACCGTATCAAAACATCTTTCCATTTTAAGGGAAAGAACGAGATAGGGTTGAACACGCGTAGGCAAACACCAAGAAACTGTCAAACACTTTTGAGATGTTCAGACACTAATACTATATATTAACTTTTATAATATCTATTGCGTACCTTTGCAGCCAGTTAGAAAAATGAACTAGGATTTTGTTTTAAATACACTGTTTGAAACTTAGTTTTAATGCCTCTTGTTCTAATTATTTACAACAAATAAAAATATATCAAGATGAAATATAATGAGCCTAATGGATTGAATGATGTTGCGAAATTCCATGACACATTCAGTTTACCTGTGCTAGATACGCCTGTCATTCCAGATGAAAAAAGATGTGAACTTCGAGTTTCATTGTTACAAGAAGAATTAAATGAGTTGAAAGAAGCGATTGCTACAAACGACTTAGTAGAAGTGGCAGATGCACTTTGCGATATCCAGTATGTATTGAGTGGTGCTATTCTTGAGTTTGGTATGGCTGATAAATTCAAAACATTATTTGATGAGGTTCAGAGATCTAATATGAGTAAGACATGCAAGACAATGGCTGAAGCTGAGGCTACTCAAAAGCATTATCTAGAAACAAAAGGTACAGAATCATTCATTGAACCGAAAGTTGGAGAGTTTCTCGTCTACAGAACATCTGATAAGAAAGTATTGAAATCAGTAAAGTATTCTCCGGCAGATATTAAAGGACTGCTTACTCAAGGATAACTTACTTATCTAAGTCAGTAATTAAGAGGCATTAAAGTAAAAATGTACTAATTCTATTTCATTTTAAATTATCCTAACCACAGTGAAGGGATCACGCAATAATACATGTACTACGTAAGAGATATATCACTACAATTTGCAGATCGTATTTTGATGGACAACATCAGTTTTATGATTGGGAAGAAAGAAAGAATCGGTCTTATTGGCCGAAATGGAGCTGGGAAATCAACGATGCTTAAGATCATTGCGGATATCATAAGACCCGATACTGGTAAGGTAGAATTACCGTCTCATACAACTATTGGATATCTAAAACAGGAGTTTGAATTAGATGAAGAGATGACTGTAATTGGTGAGACAATGACTTGTTTCCAAGAAGCGAATGAACTGAATGCCGAGCTTGATAGAATAAATGAAGAGATAGGAAAACGCGAAGATTATGAAAGCAAAGAGTATGGACAATTAATTGAACGTATTTCTGACATATCCGCTCAAATGGAACATTTTGATCTTACTACTTTAGAAGCCAACGCCGTAAAAGTATTGAAAGGTTTGGGTTTTCAGGATTTTGAGTTTACGAAAAAAGTAAGCGAACTCAGTGGTGGTTGGAAAATGAGAATCGAACTAACTAAGCTATTATTGAGACAACCCGACCTACTTCTTTTGGATGAGCCTACCAATCACCTTGATATCGAATCTATCATTTGGTTAGAAAACTATTTGATTAATTATTCCGGGATCGTTATTCTAATTTCACACGATACTACTTTTTTGAATAACGTTACTAATCGAATTTTAGAGATAGAACTTGGTAGGATGAATGAATTCAAAGGAACATACAAAAAGTATATAGTTGAGAAAGCTGCAATGAGAGAAATCCAAGTCAACGCATTCGAAAATCAGCAGAAGTCATTGGCTCAGAAAGAGAAAACCATCAATAGATTCATGGCTAAGGCCACGAAGACGAAGATGGCTCAATCTATGAAAAAGCAATTGGATAAAGTAGAGCGGATTGAGATCGTAGACGAGGCGACAGATAATATGTCTATCCGTTTTGCAGAGGTGCCGAGAGGAGGTAGGGAAATTATGAAAGGTAAAAATATCTCCAAATCATACGGCCCAAAACAAGTTTTAGAAAACGTATCGATAAATATTGAACGTGGAGATAGAATAGCTTTTGTCGGTCAGAATGGACAAGGTAAAACGACTTTAGCAAAGATTTTAATTGGTAATATCAATGCATCATCAGGAGAAGTTATTCCTGGACACAATCTCCAAATATCATATTATGCCCAGAACCAATCCGAGCTTATTGATAATAAAATGACGGTATTGCAAGTAATGGAAGAGAAAGCGCCGAAAGAGATGCGGTCAAAAGCGAGGTCAATACTTGGTAGTTTTATGTTTAGTGGTGAAGATGTGGATAAGAAGGTGTCCGTACTTTCTGGAGGAGAACGAGCAAGATTAGCAATGGCAAGTTTGATCTTACATCCTTGTAATGTGCTGCTACTAGATGAGCCTACAAATCACCTTGATATCCAGAGTAAGGAGATTTTGAAAAATGCTCTGAAAGAATATACAGGTACGTTGATTGTAGTTTCTCACGATAGAGATTTTTTAGAGGGATTAACTGATAAGGTCATTGAATTCAAAGACAAGAAACTTAACGAGTATCTTGGTGATATCGAATACTATCTAAAAAAGAGAAAGCTTGATGATATGCGTCAAGTAGAAATGCAAAAATCTGATATTGCAAAGAAAAACAAACCTTCTAAACAGCCAAAAGTAGTTAAACCTGATGTTCCTAAACTTACGAGAGATGAAGAAAAATCCATCAAACGAAAAATTCAGTATCTAGAAAGAGATATGGAGAAATTAGAAAAGGACAGTAAAGTTATCGAAGAAAAGATGTCCGATCCTGCATTCTACAAAGACCCTTCATTCAACGAACAAAATGATAAATACCAAGAAATGCAGAAGGAACTAGAAAAGAAGATGGTAGACTGGGAAGAATGTGTCGAGAAGTTAGGCTGACCGTAAAGGTTGCATTATAAATTAAAAAAAAATCACATAAGTGGAATTCCATTGAACACAGTTTCCTGAGGGGCAAAGTGAAATTTAAAATAAACACAATTGCCTGAAGGGCAATCATTATATAGCCTGGGGTAAAATGAAATGAAACCCTAGGTTTGCAAATACACAGTAGTTAATTTGGCGATATTTTTGACCAAAAATAGTGACAAATTTAAATTCCAATTCTGATCTTTGGTTTTAACTGACTACTTACATCCGATTACATTATTTTAATAATAATACGATAGAATAAATAAACCAACCGTCATTCTGCAAGAATTAAACATCTAATACTAAAACAATTATTCCTTGAGTTATATCTATCTTGCAACTTATTCTAAATCTAATTTTTGAAAATAAAAAAATACATCTGGATCATACTTGGACTGGTAGCGCTTCTGCTCAATTGGTTGTTCGGGTTGTTTCCTCAATTCTATGAAGTATTTTATTTCAGAGGTGTATTTCAGGTAATTAGATCAATATATGATTATACATTAGGGTGGATTCCATTTCCGATGGTTTACATACTCTTTTTTGTGGTTGTTCAGATTATTTATCAGTTCTTAAAATTTAAAAGATTTAAGTCTGCAAAAGGTGTTGTGGCTAAATTATGGAGTCTTTTATTTCCTATTATTTCTCTGGCAGGAGCAGTTATCTTTTTTTTTTACTTTTTATGGGGATTCAATTATCAACAGAGAAACTTAAGCGAGCAACTTGATCTTCCAAAAGTAAAAGCAGATACGACAGAGCTGTATAACGAAGCAGTCTTCTTTCTTGAGAAAATGGATAAATTAAGAGCTGAAATAAGTCAAGACACGCTACCTCTATCCTTTGATCAAGTTCCTGACAATCTTGAATCAGAAATTAGAAATAATTTAGAAAATGTGCTATCTAATTGGGATTTACCAACGGGAGGTAGAGTACGAGTCAGAGAGCTATATCCTAAAGGAGTATTACTTAGGATTTCTACCGCTGGTGTTTATATACCATTTGTTTTCGAGGGACATATAGATGCAGGTTTACATCCTGTACAATATCCATTTACTATGGCACATGAGATGAGTCATGGTTATGGATTAGCAGATGAAGGAACATGTAATTTCACTGGATTTGTGGCGTGTATGGCTTCCGATGATTCATTTATACAATACTCAGCTTCTATGAGTATTTGGAGATATATGGCTAATAATATCAGACGTGGCTCTCCAAGAATGTACAAAGAATTAATGAAACACATAAGTCCAAATGTAAGAACAGATCTAATAGCTGTCATGGACGAAATGGACAAATACCCTGACATCATGCCCAAAGTTAGAGACGTAGTATATGACACCTATCTGAAATCACATGGAGTTGCTGGGGGACTTTCTAATTACAGCAAAGTAGTGGAGATGACAATGGCTTGGAAAAAGAGCAGGAAAGATGGAGATCTTATTGAAAAGATCTATTCGGAGCAATAATTTATTGTTAAGAGTAATAAATTATTATTAAATAACCACCTTTGTCATATTCAATATTAACGATCATGGATTTAGACGGCTTATTGGCTTACATATCACCTAAACACGGTGTAGAAGAAACTTTTCCTTTTGATGAAAAAACTTTGGTTTGGAAAGTAATGGGAAAAATGTTTGCACTCACAAACATAACAGAAGAAGTTCTTCGTGTCAATCTAAAATGTAACCCAGAAAGATCTATGGAACTGAGAGAAGAGCATCCTGAGATTATACCTGGTTATCACATGAATAAAAAACATTGGAATACATTGATAATAGGAGAGGGAGGGCTAGAGCAATCTCTTATTTTGGGTTTGATTGATCATTCTTATGAGCTTGTAGTCAAATCACTGACAAAGGCAAAGAAAGAAGAACTGGAAGAACTCAAAAAGAATTCATAATGTCAAATAATAAGTACGACTACATTATCGTCGGTCAGGGAGTAGGTGGGACATTGATTTCTTGGTTCTTAAAACAAAGAGGAAAGTCTTATATAATTATAGATAATAACCATTATCAAGCTGCTTCAAAAATAGCCGCTGGAGTCATCAATCCAATCACGGGAAGGAAGTACGTGAAATCTTGGCGAATTGAAGAATTGCTGCCGTTTGCCTTAGATACATATAAGGGTATATCAAATTTTATACAAGAGAAGATCTATCACGAAAAGCTAATTTATAGAGGATTATACAGCATCAAAGATGAAAACACATGGGAGACTCGTAAAGCTGATCCGATCTCTGGGCAGTTTATAGTAGATAATCCTAGCACAGAAGAATTTGATGGTAAGATCAATGGGATATTTGCCTACGGTGTACTGAAGCATGGAATGCAAGTGCAACTGGGTAGACTTGTCGAAGGATATAGAAAAAATCTAGAAAATACTAATTCGATTATCAATGAGAAATTTGATTATGATGAGCTTAAGATTACAGACGAAGGAGTAGAATATAAAGGAATCAAAGCATCAAAAATCATCTTCGCAGAGGGTTATCAAGCGCAGTATAATCCTTACTTCAAGCACTTAGCATTCGAGCCAGCAAAAGGGGATGTTTTGATTATCAAAGTAAAGGGAAGACCATTTGATAATATCTTGCGACATAAAGTGTTTGTAGCGCCGATAGACGATGAACATTACTGGGTGGGATCGGGATATAGATGGACATTTGACGATGATGCACCAGATGAGGAGAAAGGACAAGAACTGAGGGGTAAACTCGATGAAATATTAAATGTACCTTATGAGGTGGTAGATCACATTGCTGGTATAAGGCCTTGTGTAAAAGGAAGACGCCCTTTCTTAGGCAGTCATTCAAAACATTCTAATCTTATTATTTTTAATGGTCTAGGAACTAAAGGAGCTTCTCTCGGGCCTTATTGGGCGAATCATTTGATTGAGCATTTGGAGGACGGAACAGAGATTGATTTTGAGGTAAAAGTGTGCTAGGAGTTAAAATGTATATTGAAGAAACACTCTGTTAATGGCTTACGGTAATCTATTACCATACAAAATGATGTTTCGAAGAAACGCAGATAAGTAGCAACTTGCATTTCGTAATGTTCTATTTTGCATTTGTTGTCGCACTGACTTTTTTCGGCACTTAATGAATTAGAAGCGACCTTACTGATTATAGATTTGTTTTTTAGCGTACTGTCACATTATGAATATGCGACCATTATGTCGTAGGCAGGAGTCTACGATCAACGAGGTGTCCTGTTGTTTTCGATGCATCAGCTTCGTAGCACACATCTAAATATAATACTGGAGCATGTCATAAGTTAGCAGAAAGTACCATAAAATAAGAATGGAGCGCTTCAATTAAGAAGCACTCCATATTACTATTAGATTATCTTAATCTTATCTAGCGAATACACCTAGAATTACATAAGTAGTTGGATCTACAGTAGTAAGATCTTGTAAAGGATCGTGTACTACTAAGAAACCATCGTATGTAGAAGTAAGCGCTTCATAACTTAATGTAGATTTGATAGTACCTGATACTTCTCCACCATTACCTTCTAAAGCCATAGCAAATACATTGGCGTTTGGAGTCTCGTTGTATGGAGTCATGTTAGGTGTTGACGCAGCATCAGCCATGTCGTGTGAGTGAGTATTATAAGTCTCACCATCAATTGTGTTGTCAAGAGTTACAGTTACATCTGTTCCACCATCTTTTAATTCGTCTAACTTTACTGTAGCAGTTAAAGTGTTAGCGTGAGTACCGTCATAAGCAAATGCTTCAGCTACTTGTCCAGTATTGAAATCATAAGAAAATGTCTTTGATTGCAAATCATCATCACCACAAGATGACATACCTAAAACCATGATTGCACTAAATAAAAGCGCTGTAAACTTAAAATTTGTAAATTTCATAAAAGTAAATTGTTAATTGAAAAAATAATAATTGCAAAGATACTGTAAATACGAGGAGGCTATAGAGATTGGATTCTTTTATTTGAATATGTATCCAAATTATTTCATATATAAAAGGCCTAGGCATTTAATATTATATCACTTGTGTCAATTACTATCTTTTAATATGTTATATAATTGAAGAGACGAATATTAATTTGCCATTATCGCTTTACGTAATTGTGTTAAAATTTTATTAATTGTTTATTTCAAAGTAATTTGTAGTAGCATTCGAGGATGATGATGCAGTATATGCATCAGAAAGTTATTGGGAAGTGTCGACTATCATATTTTCGTCGACATTTCCAAATGTCGATGATTATTTGATTATATAGTGGAGGAGTCATGTCTTAGGTGCTATGATAAAATTTGGCGGTGCAAAATTATGGGACAGTCATGGTGAAATCGTAGGCGGGAACCTACCACCAACCAGGTTGCGTGATGTTCTATTTTGCTTTTGCTATCGCAAATACTCTTTTCGGCTTATAATTAATTAGAAGTAACATTAGTATTTTGCGCTTCGTTTTTTGAATATGCAACTCTGATAATTACTTTCTATAAACAAAAAAAAGCACCCAAGATTGAGTGCTTTTAATGTGTATTATTTTTCGCTAGATTTTTATGCAACAACTTTTTTCACTAAGTCAGCAGCTTCTTTAAGTAGTACAGCAGAGTGTACCTCTAGTCCACTTTCGTCGATAAGTTTTTTAGCGATATCAGCATTAGTACCTTGTAATCTTACGATGATAGGCACCTTAATATCTCCAATGTTCTTATAAGCATCTACCACACCTTGAGCCACTCTATCACATCTTACGATACCTCCGAAGATATTGATTAAGATAGCTTTTACATTTTCATCTTTTAAGATGATTCTGAAAGCTTGCTCTACTCTTGCTGCATCCGCAGTACCTCCTACATCAAGGAAGTTTGCAGGAGATCCACCAGATAATTTGATGATATCCATTGTCGCCATTGCAAGACCTGCCCCGTTAACCATACAGCCAACATTGCCATCGAGGTTTACAAAATTAAGGCCATAGCTTTGTGCTTCTACTTCTGTAGGGTCCTCCTCGTCAGTATCTCTCATCGCTGCCAATTCAGGGTGACGGAACAATGCATTCTCATCCAAAGACACTTTACTATCTACTGCTAAGATTCTATCATCAGCCGTATGAAGACAAGGATTAATCTCAAATAATGAAGCGTCACTTCCTACAAATGCTGCATAAAGTTTAGTGATGAATTTTGTCATCTCTTTGAATGCTTTTCCTTCTAGTCCAAGATTGAAAGCTATCTTTCTTGATTGGAACCCAAGAAGTCCCATATGTGGATCGATGTATTCTTTGTGTATTAGTTCTGGAGTTGCTTCGGCAACAGCTTCTATATCCATTCCGCCTTCTGTAGAATAGATGATAACATTTTGTTTTCTCCCTCTATCCATTAAGATTGAGATATAATATTCTTTACATGCATCGAAGTCAGGTGCATAAGTATCTTCAGCAACGAGTACTTTTCTTACTAATTTTCCAGCACCATCCATTCCTCCTGGAGTCTGAGGTGTTTTAAGCATCATGCCTAGGATATTTCCTGCATGCTCTTTCAACTCATCCATGTTTTTGGCAAGTTTTACTCCTCCACCTTTTCCTCTACCACCTGCATGGATTTGAGCTTTTATAACAGCCATTTCAGAGCCTGTTTCAGCTTGGATATCTTTGAAAGCTTGAACAGCTTCTTCTATTGTATGAGCAATTTTTCCTCTTTGAATAGCTACACCGTATGAAGCCAATAGTTCTTTTCCCTGATATTCGTGTAAATTCATATTTGTCTTTTAAAATATCTGTTTCTTAATAGTGTGTGCAAAAGTAATTTATTCTTCGAAATATTTAGAATTCTTATATATGAATTGCATTATTTAAAGCTAAAATTTTGATTAATCTTATACTATCTGTTACATATCGACCTTTGACAATTGTTTAATCGTCATCTTCGTCCCAAAATTCATACTCTTCTTTGAATTCATCAATTTCTCTTCTTTCCCTTTTTGTAGGTCTTCCAGCTCCTTTTTCTCTTCTTTCTGGTGCTGCTTTTCCTATAAACCAGTCTTTGTATTTATTCAATTCTTCCTCAGAGGTCAGGTTTTTGTAACAAGGTTGTGCCAAAGTAGCTGACACTCTCTTATTAATTAGTGCAACGACTTCAAAAACTAGACTAAATCCTTCTTTTTGCACATGGACTTGCTCTCCAACTCTAACCAAATAGGATGGCTTAAGTGGTTTTTCACCAATTTTCACATTGTTCTTCTTACAAGCTTCTGTGGAGATCGATCTGGATTTGAATATCCTTACACTCCACAACCATTTATCTATACGTACTTTTTCCACTCTTCTCTATCTGTTTCTAGTTTAGGGTATTCAAGATTCATTGACTTCAGTGTTTCGAGTACTTTATTCGCAATGAAGTAGTTTCTATACCATCTTTGATCTACTGGAGCAATAATCCATGGAATACTAGATCGATTGATAACATCTTCATAGCATTTAATATATCTATCCCAATGTTCTCTCTCCTCCCAATCTCCATCTCTATGCTTGAAGTTTTTTCTTGGAGTTTCTATTCTTTCCATCAGCTTTTCATGCTGCCTATCTTTCGATAAGTGCATATAAAACTTGAGGATGGTTGTATTGTTGTCAAATTGAAGTAATTCCTCCCACGCATTGATTGCATTGATCCTTTTCGTTACATGCTCTTCATCTATCCAGTTATGAACTCTTTGGATCAGTACATCTTCATAATGTGATCTTATAAATACACTTACCTCACCTTTCGCCGGCGCATGAGGATGAACTCTCCATAAGAAATCATGAGCAAACTCCTCATCAGTTGGTTTGCCAAATGCTTTAGTTTTTACACCTGAAGGACTGCAATATTTGAATGTCTCACGAGTTGCTCCATCTTTTCCGCTACTGTCCATTCCTTGGAAAACGACCAATAAGGAATGTTTTTTCTGAGCATTCATTATTGATTGGAGATCTTCTATTTCTTTAGCTATTTTCTTAGTTTTCTTTCTAATTTCTTTTTCATCAGTTCCTTCAGGAGCTTTAGTATCTATGTTGGATAGTTTTATCATTTTGTATTTTTCTATGCTTAATAATTTAGTATTTATGATTCCTGCTTTCTATTTTTTAGATTTAGCTTAGATTTCAATTGTTACCTAATCTTAAAATTCATATAAATGCCAATCAATAGAAGAAAATTTCTTCAATCATCTGCCTTAGCTGGAGCGGGAGTTGCTATTTCCGGTACAGCGAATGCGAGCCAAAAGGATCAATTAAAAGCGAATATATCAAAATCAAAGATTAATATAGGTGTAATTGGATCTGGATATCGAGGACAGAGTCATATTGATTTATTATTAAGCCGTAATGACTGTGAAGTTGTGGCCTTTGCAGATATAGATGATCGAATGATCGCTTCATCATTAAAGATATTTGATAAGTTCGGAAAACCCAAACCTAAAGTATTCAAAAATGGGCCATATGATTATAAAAATCTCTTAGCAGAAGAGAATATAGATGCAGTCATTATAGCAACTCCTTGGCGATGGCATTCAGAACAAGCCATCTCTGCAATGAAAGCCGGTAAGTATGTAGGAACGGAAGTCTGTGGTGCGTTCTCTGTAGACGAATGCTGGCAACTTGTAAATGCACAAGAAGAAACTGGAACACATTTGTTTTTCCTTGAGAATGTATGTTACCGTAGAGATGTAATGGCTGTTATGAATATGATCAGTCAAGATATGTTTGGTAAATTGGTGCACCTAGAAGGTGGATATCAACACGATTTGAGGCATGTGAAGTTCAATGATGGGAAAAGTGCGTATGGAGGTGGAGTAGAGTTTGGAGAAAATGCTTTTCATGAGGCAAAATGGAGAACACAACACTCGGTAATGCGAAATGGAGATTTGTATCCTACGCACGGGTTAGGACCAGTGGCTCAAATGATCGATATCAATAGGGGGAATAGGTTTCTTTATCTCACATCCATGTCTTCTCAAGCAGTTGGTCTACATGATTATATTGTCAATCATCCAAAAGGTGGCAAGAATCATAAAAATGCCAAAATTGATTTTAAGTTAGGAGACGTTGTTACAACGATGATCAAATGTGCCAAAGGAGAATCAATAACCTTATTCCATGATACCAATCTTCCTAGACCATATTCTATAGGTTTCCGTGTGCAAGGATCTAAAGGAATATGGATGGATGTAAATAAGTCTTTGATGATAGAAGGTTTAACTGAAGCTCATAGATGGACGTCAGCTGATGATTGGCTCAAAAAATATGATCACCCTTACTGGAAAAAGAATGAACAAAAGGCTGTTGGTGCAGGACATGGAGGAATGGACTGGTTTTTAATTGACGAATTTGTAAATCATGCAAAGGAAAATAAAAGACCTCCTATTGATGTTTACGATGCCGCAGCATGGCTGAGTATTACTCCATTATCAGAGCAGTCGATTGCTACGGGAAGTTCTTCAGTTGCAGTTCCTGATTTCACAAGAGGTAGATGGATGGATAGGAATTAATAAGCTTGCTATTCTTGTATTAGTGAATGTACTTGCCAGTGGATATTGGATTGATGCCGCCAAAATTAAAGACTATAAAATGAAATGTATTTCTTGTAAGAACAACCATGTAGAAAAGTTCTGCCCAAATTGTGGCGAAAAGGCTGAAGTGAAAAGAATAACGCTTGGTTCAATGATGACAGATGTATTTTCAACGGTGACCAATATGGATAAGGGATTTCTTTACAACCTTAAGACCTTAACATTAAATCCACAGAAAATTACTTCGGAATATATCAGCGGGAAAAGAAAAGAAATTCTTAATCCTATTTCTTATTTGATTTATGCAGTATCAATCTATCTTCTTATAGTTATTGTATTTGATTCTCCGAAGGAATTAAATGATATAAGTGTTGAACCTAGAAAATGGCTTCGACAAATATCATATGAAGCAGGATATTTTATTAGAGCACATCTTAAATATGTATGGATATTAACAATATTTCCATTAGCCCTATCTTTAAAAATAGTTTTTAAGAAATACAATTATGTAGAGCATTTAGCAATAAGCTCCTTAATCATTGGTTATGCGACATTAGTAAGTGTTATAAGTTATTTGATATTTAGTACGATGTTGATTTTTGATCCACTTGTATATTCAGTTATACTTTTAATGGTTTTAAGAATATTTGGAGAAAATAAAACTCTAGGTGATTCATTTTTTTGGTCAATAATGACATTACTTATGTTTATTTTACTTTTAATTATTCTCGTTATAATAATTGCAATTGTCCAAGTGAAATTCTAGGTTATTAACTAGTGGTGTCCGATTAAAAATATACGATTCTAAAAAAATCTAATAAATTAAGAGGTGTTGGGGTAAATAAAGAATAAAGAGGTTCTAAAATAGAAACATTGAATTTACTCCGAATCTTGAAATTTGATATTGGACTCTAAAAGATTTAGCTGCGTAGTGAACGTAATTGCGTTTGCCGTTTGATAAAGTTGAGGAAGAAAGATAATTTTTGTGAATGAAAAAACATAGTTTGAAATTAAATATTATGGAAGGCAAAATAAGCATGAAGTTCAACGGAGACAGCGGTTTTGGTGAGGAGCGAGCCAAAAAAAATCTTTAGAGATCAGGCATTTTTGTTACTTTTTCATTTAGAATCAATCGAAATAAATATTGCTGGGTACTTTTATCAAAGAGCCCGTGCTTAGTGTAAATGAAGATAATAAGTGGTGGACACTTTTAC
>Ga0209187_1003543_pt1 | contig 12884 bp, 11 predicted proteins | sample BantaG_FD_187430 | JGI IMG/M metagenome (GOLD analysis project Ga0209187, IMG submission 187430) | Marine algal microbial communities from Bantry Bay, Ireland - BantryBay_4 metaG (SPAdes) (version 2) | ecosystem: Host-associated > Algae > Red algae > Unclassified | place: Bantry Bay, Ireland... | reverse complement strand
GCGACTGTTGGGAGCGAACACGCCGTGGAAGCGCGTGAGGTTTACCCGTGGCTTCGGGACGAGCGCGGCGAGTCGGGCGATGAAGTCCAGCGGCTCGAGGACGACGTGAGTGGTGCCGTCGCGCCAGCTGCTCAGGATGGTCGCCGGGCTCGAGACGGTCAGCGGCGGGGAGATCCGCATCGACGGGGTGCGCGTCAACGAGACCGAACCGAAGGACCGGGACATCGCGATGGTGTTCCAGACCTATGCGTTGTACCCGCATATGAGCGTGTTCGACAACATGGCCTACGGGCTGAAGATCGCCAAGGTGCCGAAGGCCGAGATCCGCTCGCGCGTCGAGGAGGCCGGTCGGCTCCTCGCGCTCGACGATTTCCTCGAACGGAAGCCGAAGGCGCTCTCGGGCGGGCAACGCCAGCGCGTGGCGATGGGTCGGGCGATCGTCCGGCAGCCGCGCGTGTTCCTGTTCGACGAGCCGCTCTCGAACCTCGACGCGCTCCTTCGGGTGCAGATGCGGCTCGAGATCCGTCGATTGCAGCGCCGTCTCGGCATCTCCTCCCTCTACGTCACCCACGACCAGGTCGAGGCGATGACGCTCGCCGACCGCCTCGTCATCATGAACGCGGGCGTCGCCGAGCAGATCGACACGTTGATGGCGATCTACGATCGGCCGGCCTCGCGCTTCGTCGCGGGGTTCATCGGCTCCCCCGGCATGAACTTCCTCGACGGCGCGCTCGATGCCGACGGCACCGCGCTACGCCTCGACGGCGGCACGGTGATCCGTCTGCCGCCGAGCCTCTCCACGGTCGCCGCCGGTCGCGACGTGCAGCTCGGCATCCGGCCCGAGCACATGGCGCTCGCGCGAGCGGAGGAGGCGACGTTCGAGCTCGAGGTGCTCACCGTCGAGACCCTCGGCGCCGACACCCTCGTCCACGGCCGGGTGCCGGGATCGTCGGAGGCCGTTCCCGAAAGCGTCGTCGCCGGAGCGGCGAGCTCCATCGCGATGCGCCTGCCCGGGGCCGCCCGCCTGCGCGACGGGGAGCGCATGCCGGTGCGCGTGGACCCCGCCGCCTGGCACCTTTTCGACACGGCGAGCGGCCAGCGGATCGAAGGCGTTCGTGCAGACATGACCGACGCATGAATACCGCTTGCATTCTCCGTGAAACGGAGTAAGAAGTGACCCGTCGGCAGCTGCCGTCGCTCACTCGATACGTTCGACTCCCACGATGAAAACCCTCCTTGCCGTCGCCATCGGCGCGATCCTCGTCAGCGCCTGCGGTAGCTCCGGAAACGATGATCCGGTCATGTCCGACACACCCGATGCCGCCGCTTCGGGCGACCTTGACGCCGTTACGACGGGCGACTCCGATACCGGCGCGACCGGCGATTCGGATACCGTCACGACGGGCGACTCCGATGTCGCCACGTCCGACGACGGCGCGTCGTCTCCGGCGTCCGGCGATCCGGACGTGCTGGCGGACGCCACTCCGGCATCCGGTGACGGGACGTCGGCTTCGGGCGACGGCGCGGCGCCGACCGGATCGGTTTCCCCGGGCACGGATCCGGCGGCGCCTGCCGACACCGGCGTCGAGGCGACGATCACCGCCGACAACTACACCGACGTGCTCGCCGACGTGTTCGACACCTTCACCGGCAACAACTACGCCTCGTCGATCTTTCCGCTGCCCGGCATCACGCCGGACCTCCCGAACGAGGATTATTTCGCCCTCGTGTCCGAACAGGGATCGCTGCCGATCGCCTGCACCAACGGCGGCACGGCCGTCTACACGCCGCGCTCGTTCGGCGAGAGCACCGGCATCGTAGACGACTGGACGCTCGACGGCTGCCAGGCGGGCGCACGCGTGGTCGACGGCGTGGTGACGACGACCCAGGGGGCGGGCAGCGGCGCGCTGTACATGTTCGAGTCGACGGGCATCACCGCCGAGTCGCAGGACGAGAGCGTCTCGTTCGAGGGTTCCATGAGCTATCTGCCGACCGGCTTCCGCGGCAGCATGGCGCTCGAGTGGAACGCGACCGTCGCGATCCTCGCGCTCGTGAGCGGTGACGACACGCTTCAGTTGAGCGATCTCGAGACACGGTACTCGTACGGCTTCATCGGCAACGGCGACGTGGGGGCCAACCTCGACGGCGGCTTCACGATGACATCGTCCGCCACCGGCCTTCGTCCGGTGACCGTCGAGGTGACGGAGGCGCTGTCGCGCGGTACCGTCACTCCGCCCGAAGCGGAGCTCAACACGCTCGGTCTGGACGACTTCACGTTCCAGGAGGGGACGCTTCTCGTCACGGCCGAGGACGGCAACATGCTCGAACTCGACGTCGACAACGGTGATCCCGCGACGGCACGGGTCACGATCACGACGAACGGGCAAGAAGAGGAGATCGTGGCCGACTGGAGCGTCTTCGCACCGAACCTGCGCTTTGCCCGCGACGGCCGACTGATCACGGAAGCCGGTAACTTCTGATATCGGCGACGGGGGCGGGACCGGAGACACGGTCCCGCCCCTCGCGACGTTCGCCGACCCTCAGAGCGCTGTCCGGCGATTCACCGCACCGTACCGTACCGCCTCGCACCGCCTCGCACTACGTCGTACCGCATCGCACTCTCGGCGTTCGCCGATCAGCGTTCGAGGTCGTCGAGGTAGAGCCTGTAGAGCCTGTAGAGCAGCGGCCGCATGATCGAGTTCACCGGGCTGCCGTCCAGAGGGCCGGTGTCGACGTCGAACACCATCGAGGCGAGCAGCGACTCGTCGCTGAGCGCCCTGGTCGGAACGTCGACCGGGTAGTCGTCCGGAAGCGGCGCGCCGTTCCTCGCCATGTTGAAGCCCCAGATGCCGAACGACGGCAGGGCGGTGTTATAGCTCGTGACGGAGTCGAACACGTCGTCGAGCGTCGCCTCGATCGACCAGAACACTCGGCGGGTGTAGAACGGCGAGGAGCTCTGCGTGACGACGACCGCGCCGGGGCTCGTGCGGCGTTTCACCATCGTGTAGAACTCGCGCGGGGTATAGGAACGATAAAGGGCCTCCTGCCCCGGATTCGAAGCGCCATGGTGGCACGGTAGCGTGCCGTTCGGCGCCGCAGGGAGCGGTTGGGACACAGCCCGGGGTGGAGAGGGCGGTGCGCAGCGCTCGATGAAGGCGCGACGTTCGGGCCGAACGCTCCCGATGGGCACCGGCCTCGCTCGGCAGCGGCTGCGCAGGCACGAGCTCAAGCCGAGGCGGCGCTTCGGCGTCTTCATGCCCTCCGGGTATTCATGCCCTGCGGGTGCTTGTCGGCGTCGGGAGGGTGGGGCTTGGGCTCGGCCCTCGGCCTCAGTGGCACGGTGCCCGGGCCGCTCGCTCAGCCGAGAGGCGACAGCGGCGGGGGTGCGCGAGAGCGCGGCGCGCGCGCTTCGCCCGCGCCGCTCGCCGAACCGCTCGTGCGCCGGTGCGCGAGGATCTGTGATGCGTGCCGTGGTTGAAGAGGTGAACCACCAGCGCCTGCTTCGGCTTGCAGATGCTCCGGTTCGCGGCGGTCGAGAACCACGTGAGTTCGCCGTCGAGCCAGATCGGCTCCAGGCGCGCCGCCCAGTCCGTGACCACGAGGTCCATCGCGGTACGCGCCGAGCAGTAGTCCGACCGATTGTCGGTCTCGCCGATGGATTCCCGGATCGACGCCGTTCGCGGCATTCCGGTCTCGGCGAAGCGGTGCATCCAGATGCGATCACCCCAGAGCAGGTGATTCAGCGTCGCCTGGATCGAACCGAAGAATGCGCCTCGTTCCGCCTGCCGCGCCGAGTCCTCGAGCGCATCGGCCGATCCATGACGTTCGCGTTCTGCCGGGCGGAATACCGGGCCATCGTTCGGATGTAGTCGGTGTCTATCATCTGTTCCTCGCCGGCGGTTCAGGGCGCGCCTCGGTCAGGTTGGAGTATGCGGCGCGATGCTCTCGTGCGTCCGAAGTAGCGCGCGACGATCCTGCTTTCTCTTGCAGGTTTCCGATCCGTTTCGCTCGCTCTCGCAGCGGTCACTTCACTGTCCACCGGGTCCTCCTCGCGATCACGGTTGCAAGGGCTCGTCAGCGCAGCACCCGCGCGATGTTCAGCGACCCGAACACCTGCGTGGCGAGACTGGTGCGGTACGCCTTCGTGCGCAGCGCGTGGGTGTAGGCCACGCGCCACCTGCCGAGCGCGACCACGACCCCGGCTCGCACGTCCGCGATCAGCGGCTCGGCGTCCACGTCGGGCGCGCGCGAGGTGTCCGCGTCCAGTGTCGTGTCCCAGGCAACGGCTCGAGCACCGATGCCGACGTGCGCGTAGCGCGCGTTCGCGGGCGCGAAGACGGCGGCGAAGTCCGGTGCACCGGGCACGGTGTCGGGCGGACCGACCGTTCGGGTGGTGCCGCGGCCGATGCGCAGCGACGCGCCTGCGTGCACGTATCCCATGACGGTGCCGAGGGCGGCGCCGGCGTGCGTGCCCAGATCGAGCTCGCCCCCTGTCGAGAGGCTGCGGCGCAGCGTCGAGACATCCCTGCGGAACCCCAGCTGCAGCGCTGCCCGATCGTCGCGTTCCGAATCCCAGCCGTTCACGGGCGCGGATCCCGAGGCCTCGTGCAGGAAGCGCTGCACGTCCTCCGCCCGGGAGGATGGGCCGAGCACCCCGATCGAGGCGTACCGCGTCCAGGTGCTCTCGTGCACGATGGTGGCGCGTGCGGCGGACAGCTGCAGCCAGCCGGCATAGGGGCGCTCCCCGTTGGGGGGACGCGTCGCGTCCGTGTCATCGGGCGTCCAGGCGTCCTGGGCGAGGGTGAACAGCGTGTGCTCGCCGTGCGAACCGGATGAGCTTGCGGGCGACCATGCGAGGCGGGTCGCGCCGGTAAAGTCCCGGTCGGTCCCCACCAACAGGTCGTTGTCGTGTTCGAACGCGAATCGCGCCGGTCGCGCGGGCGATGCGGTAGCGGCTGCTGCCCCCGACCCCGACTCCGACTCCGACTCCGACTCCGACTCGATGGGCGCTCGGGCGGCGACCGCGGCGGGCATGACGTCGGACGCCCTATCGTGGGCCGGCGCGCTGTCAGCCAACGCGTTGTCGGCACCGAGCGCGTTTCCTAGCGACACGCAGCACAGCGCACAGGCAAGGCGGACGAGCCACGCGCGGCGACGTGCACGTGCCTCTGCCTCATGGACACGCCCCGACTCGCCATGGACTTGTCCTCGTCTTCCGGAGGCGCCTTGCCCGTCCAGCGGCGACAGGCGCATGTGCCTTCGAGCGGTCACCGATACACACACACCGAGTTGGAGAAGGAGGTAGACCTTCGCAATTGCGGTGCCGCATAAGGACGAGCTCCACCGCGAGACCTTTCATTAACGTCCATCACTCGGCGTTGCCGCCCACCAGACTCGTCCACACCGGTTCGGTCACGGCGTCCGAGGCATCTCGCAGGCGATAGAGCCGTATCTCGAGCGCGATGCGCCAATCCGGCTCGCCGGTCAGCGTCAACAACCCCGACTCCAGATCGGGCGCGACCAGGCTGCGCGGCAACCATGCAACCCCGACGCCTTCGCGCGCCCGGATGCGCAGCGCACCCGCCATCGTGTTCTCGTACACCGCCTGCAGTCGCTCGGTGACGCCGAGCGCGCCGAGCAGCGGTTCGACGTGCGCGGTCACCGAGGCGGCGCTGCCGTAGCGCAGCCACGGGATCGGGCCCGGCGTGTCCGCGTCGAAGCGGAAGCGCGGCTCGCCGGCGGCGTCCGGTTGGCACACGGGCACCAGCGTGTCGCGGCCGATCGCGGTCGATTCGAGCGAGGGGAGGCCGGACACGCCGTCCGACTGGCGGCTGCGATAGGCGATCAGGAAGTCGATGTCGCCCGCGGCGAGCGCTTCCACGCAACTATGCAAGTCGTCGGCGCGCAGGCGCGAGATCACCGGGCCGCATCTGCGCTCGAACGTCGTCAGCCAGTCGGGGTAGAAGCGCCAGGCGATCGAGTGCGGCATGCCGAAGGTGACCACCTGGCGGTCGGGCAGGGCCAGCGCCTCGCGCACCTGCCGCCGCTCGTGCTCGATCCGCTCGAGCGCCTGCAGGCCAGCCTCCAGCATCTGCGCGCCGGCGATGGTCAGGGTCACCGGATGGCTGCTGCGGTTCACCAGCGGGGTGCCGACCCACGTCTCGAGCTGGCGGATGCGGCGACTGAAGGCCGGCTGGCTGATGTTCGACTGCGCGGCCGCCTGCGAGAAGTGCCCCGTGCGGGCGAGTCGACCGAGATCGTGGAACCAGGCGAAGTCCATCGCGTGCGGTGACTCGTCATGCGTTTTCTGCATGATATCAGCAGAACATGACATTGGATGCGGAAAGGCCCGCTCGCTAGGGTGGTGCCCACCGCTACGGAACAGACAACACATGGGCGTTGCCGCGACCTCCGATCTGCCGACCGCTTCACTCGGGCTCGAGCGTTTCCCCAGTGTCGCGTTGTGCCACCGCTCGACGCCGATCGAGGCGATGCCGCGGCTCAGCGCCGCGCTCGGCGGCCCGCAGCTCTTCGTCAAGCGCGACGACTGCACCGGCCTCGCCGGTGGCGGCAACAAGACGCGCAAGCTGGAATACCTGGTGGGCGAGGCGCTGGAGCAGGGCGCCGACATGCTCGTGACTCAGGGTGCGGTGCAGTCCAACCACGTGCGCCAGACCGCGGCGGCGGCCTGCAAGACCGGGCTCGACTGCCACGCCCTGCTCGAACGACGCGTGCCGGACCGTGCCCCGGACTACGAACACACCGGCAACGTGCTGCTCGACCGGCTGTTCGGTTGCTCGATCGAGTTCCGCCCGCCGGGTCTGGACATGAACGCCGAGGCGCAGGCGGTCGTCGAGACACTCCGGGTCGAGGGTCGGCGCCCCTACTTCATTCCCGGTGGCGGCTCGAACGCCGTCGGCGCGCTCGGTTACGCCGGTTGCGCCGAGGAGATCGTCAACGAGCAGCAGATCTCCGGTACGCACTTCGACCACCTCGTCATGGCGACCGGCAGCACAGGCACGCAGGCCGGTCTGGTGGCCGGGCTGCACGCGCTCGGCTCGGCGCTGCCGGTGATGGGCATCAGCGTGCGCCAGCCGCACGAGCGCCAGGTGAACGCGGTGCACGCGCTGACCGCCGCGACGCTCGAGAAGCTGGGTGCCGCACCGATCGATCGTGACCGCATCCTGGTGGACGCGGGCTACGTCGGTGCCGGCTACGGCCAGCCGGCCGAGTCCACGCACGAAGCCATCGCGATGCTCGCCCGCCAGGAAGGCCTGCTGCTCGACCCGGTGTATTCCGGCAAGGGCATGGCCGGACTGATCGGGCTGATTCGCGCGGGCGCCTACCGCTCCGACGAGCGCGTCCTGTTCCTGCACACCGGCGGCGCGACCGCGCTGTTCGCCTACGAAGATGCCCTGGCGGCGCAGGCGTCCGGCTGACCCTTCCATCCCCGAGTTCACCACGGAGAGCGACCCGCATGACACGACCCAACAAGACGGCGATCGGCATCGCCATGGCCTCCACGTTCGCGCTCGCCTCGACCAGTGCCTCGGCGGCCGAGTCGGTGAGCATCGGTGTACCGACCTGGACCGGTGCGCAGGCGATCGCGCACCTCCTGGCCGAGGTGGTCGAGTCGCGCATCGGTGGCGAGGCGGAGCTGGTGCCAGGCAACAACGCGACGATCTTCCAGGCGATGGATCAGGGCAAGGGAGACATCGACGTGCACCCGGACGTCTGGCTGCCCAACCAGGAGAGCTTCACCAAGCAATACGTCGACGAGGCCGGCACCGTCACGTTGTCGAGCAACCCCTATGAAGGCAATCAGGGCTTCTGCGTGACGAAAGGGTTCGCCGAGGCGAACGAGATTACCGACATCGCCGATCTCGGCCGCCCGGACGTGGCCGCCAAGATGGACAGCGACGGTGACGGCAAGGGCGAGATGTGGATCGGTGCGCCGGCCTGGGCGTCGGCCAACGTCAACGAGGTGAAGGTGCGCGACTACGGCCTGCTCGACTTCATCGAGCCGGTGCGCGCTGAGGAGGCGGTCAAGACCGCCCGCATCAAGGACGCGATCGCCAAGGACGAGGGCTACGCCTTCTACTGCTACACGCCGCACGCGGTCTGGTACATGTTCGACGTCGTCATGCTCGACGAGCCGGCCCACGACCCCGAGAAGTACAAGATGGTGCAGCCGTCCGACTCGCCGGACTGGTTCACCGAGTCGATGGTCGCCTCGAAGGACGCGCTGAAGGATGTCCAGATCGCCTGGTCCAACTCTCTCGAGGAACGATCGCCTGCCATCGCCGAGTTCTTCCAGAACTTCGCGCTCGAGGCTGATGACGTCAGCAGCTTCGCTCACGAGATCTCCGGCAAGGGGCGTGAGCCCGCCGAGGTGGCGAAGGAGTGGGTCGAGGCCAACGGCGAGCGCGTGGACGGCTGGCTCGGGCTGTAAGGACCGCCTTGCGGTATAGCCGACCCGAACAGCGTCCATGATCGACGTCGCGAACGTCTGGAAGCTCTTCGGCGCGCGCAGTGCTCCGGCCCTCGAGGCGATTCGTCGCGAGGGTCTGGGCAAGGCCGAGGTACTGGAACGCTTCGACGTCGTGGTCGGTGTCGCCGACGTCAGCCTTCAGGTCGAGCGCGGCGAGATCTTCTGCATCATGGGCCTGTCCGGCAGCGGCAAGTCCACGCTGGTACGGCACTTCAACCGCTTGCTGGACCCGACCGCCGGTAGCATCACCATCGAGGGCACCGACGTCACCGCCCTCGCGCCGAAGGCTCTGCGTGAATTCCGGAACCGGAAGATCGGGATGGTGTTCCAGAACTTCGCGCTGCTGCCGCACCGCTCGGTCATCGACAACGTGGCCATGCCGCTGGAGATCCGGGGCATCGACAAGAACGCGCGGCTCCGTCAGGCGGCGGCGATCCTGGACGTGGTGGATCTGGGCGCCTGGGGGAACAAGTTCGCGCACGAGCTCTCCGGCGGCATGCAGCAGCGGGTGGGGCTGGCGCGGGCGCTGGCCGCCGACCCCGACGTGCTGCTGATGGACGAGCCGTTCAGCGCGCTCGACCCCCTGATCCGGCGACAGCTGCAGGACGAGTTCGTGCGCCTGTCGCACAGCCTGCACAAGACCACCATCTTCATCACTCACGACCTGGACGAGGCGGTCCGCGTCGGACACCGCATCGCGATCATGCGTGACGGTCGCGTGGTGCAGATCGGCACGGCCGAGGAGATCGTCATGCACCCGGCCGACGACTACGTGGCCTCCTTCGTCGCCGGGATCTCGCGGCTGAAGGTGCTGCGCGCGCACGCCGTGATGCAACCGCTCGAGGCGTGGCAGGCAGGCGGTCGCCCGCTGGATGCGACGACAGCCCGCTGCGACGAGAACGAGGTGCTGAGCGTGCTGATCCGCCTCGCCATCGACGACGACGCACCGATCGTCATCGAGAGCGACGGCCGAGACGTCGGCGTGGTCACGCGACGCGACATCCTGCGTACGGTCATCGAGGGAGGAGAGGTCTCATGAGCGACGAGCCCGGCACGGGAACGACCGACCCCTCGGTACTGCCCGGCGGCTCGGCCGCGGCCGACGCGCTGGCGGCCGAACGAGGGGGCCGCGTCGCCGAGTTCGTGCGCACGAAGCCTGCGTACTACGCCCGCCAGTTCGAACGCATCGGCAACCGCGCGGGCTTCACGCCGACGTTCAACCTGCTCGCCGGCCTGTTCGGGCCGATCTGGTACGGCGCGCGCGGTCTGTGGAACTGGGCGGTGGTGTTCCTGATCGTGGAGGCGATCGGCTTCGTGCAGCTCGCCCGTGGGCTATTCGGGGATCTCGGCGCCGATGCGCGCGAGAGGGTCGCCTCGATCGAGAGCACGCTGGAGCTGCGTCGCCAGCAGCTGGCGTCGGCGATCGAGAGCGGGTCGGAGAAGGTCGCGGTCTACGAGCGCACCGTGAAGTCGCTGGAAGGGAGCATCGGCGAGATCCGCCTGGACGCCGCCGCGGCCGATGCACAAGGCCTGTGGGTGGCGATGTCCGGCGTCGCGATACTGCTCGTGATCAAGCTGGTGCAGGCCACCTTTGCCAACACCGCGCTGGAGCGGCGCTTCTCGAGCTGGCTGTCGGATGCGACGCTCCGCCACGGCATGCCGGCCCGCGACATGGTGCTCGCCGCCGTGTTCGTGTCGCTGATCCTCGTCACCGCGATGCTGCATTACAGCCTGCCGGGTACGCTCGCCCTGTTCGACGAGTTCCCGACCGTGCCGTCGATCCGACTCGGGGCGATCGATGCCGTGGAGCGCTTCTTCGCGTTGGCGGTCACCCACGGCGACGCCGTGTTCGACGTGATCACACGTGGCATCCGTCTGCTGCTCGACACGCTCGAGCTGGTGTTCGTGCAGACGCCTTGGCTGGTGATCGCCGCCTTCATCGTGCTGCTCACCTGGCTGTCGGCGGGCGTCCGCACCGCCATCTTCTCCGGTGCCTTCCTGGCGTACATGGGCCTGCTCGGGTTCTGGGTGAAGGCGATGACCACGCTGGCGCTGCTCGGCACCGCCGCCTGCCTGTCGATCCTGATCGGCATTCCGCTCGGACTGTACGCCGCGCGCCGGCCGCGCTTCTACGCCGCCATCCAGCCCGTCATGGATTTCATGCAGACCATGCCGGCCTTCGTGTTCATGATCCCGGTCATCGCCTTCTTCGGCACGGGCAAGCCTGCCGCGGTGGTCACCACGATGATCTTCGGCGGGACGCCGGTGGTGCGGTTGACCGTGCTCGGGCTGCGCGGGGTGCCGGAGCACGTGCGGGAGGCGGCGGTCGCGTTCGGGGCGGGCAAGTGGTATCTGCTGACGCGGGTCGATCTGCCGCTGGCGGGGCCGTCGATACGGGCGGGAATCAACCAGACCATCATGCTGTCGCTGGCGATGGTGGTGGTGGCGTCGCTGATCGGCGCGAAGGGCCTGGGCGAGGACGTGCTCGAGGCACTGCAGTACGCCAATGTGGGGCAGGGCATTCTGGCGGGGTTCGCGATTCTGTTTTGCGCGATGATTCTCGACCGGATCGTGCAGGGGGCGCGGCCTTAGGCCATTTCGTTTCACACATCAAAATCCTTTACTCGACCTGGAAACGAGTTCCTATTTTCTTCGCTTCCGAAATTACTTTTTCTCGGAATTTTTCAGGCAGCGACATTGGAGTCAATATATCCACTTTCACGCCAAGCGACTCACTCAATTCCCCTTGGATAGCACCAAGATCAAATAACGTTGTTTCTTCAACTGGATCAACCAGAATATCGAGGTCGCTATCCTCGTCATCTCCGCCGCGCAGAACTGAGCCGAACACGCGTGCGTTCTTCGCGCGATTGGCCTCTACTACCGCGCGTATCGCCGCTCTGGTCTCTTCCAATGCGTCAGATGGTTTCATCAGTCATCTCCTTCGAGCAGTGCAGTCGGCTTGGCTACTGCCATCGATTTCGGATCTCTGCCGAAGCAGGTTATCAATACTACACAGCCATGTTTCAGACACGCCGAACATTCGCGCCCAAGGCACCTCCTTGCACACGACTCGCTCGGCCGATCTGACTTGACCTTCACCGTTCCTGTGCTACGTCCTGTTGCAAAGTATCCGGCAACATCCGCACGTGGAACGACTCGCGCATCGCAGAGGGCGAAGTCGGCGAGAACGCGCTCGATCCACTGCTCGATACCGGCAATCATGATCGGTTGACCGCAGGAGGAAACAGCGACCTACGTCAGGCGACCTCCTTCAGGATCACGATGTGGGTCAAGCCAAGCCGAGGGCATGGTCACGGTGAGTATCCTGTCGGGGTCTGTTCGAAAGAGTGACGATGGTCGATGGCATTCATTATCCCGCCTGTCAGAAGAATGAGGGTAACTACCGGTGGGCATGACCCTCGCGCTGCGCACGCGCCCGACAGCAGAAAGACCGATGGCTAGACCGAGGAGCGGAGACAAGGTCCGCGACATCGCCCGGGCGACGATCGTCGAGGTTGTCGAACGTGGTTTCGCGGCCGCCTCGATCGCTGGCATCGCCGGCCGCGCCGATGTCGGGGTATAGGAACGATAAAGGGCCTTCTGCCCCGGATTCGAAGCGCCGTGGTGGCACGGTGGCACGGTGGCGCGCCGTTGGGCGCCGAAGGGAGCGGTTGGGACACGCCCCGAGGCGGAGAGGGCGGTGCGCGGCGCTCGATGAAGGCGCGACGTTCGGGCCGAACGCACCCGATGGGCACCGGCCTCGCTCGGCAGCGGCTGCGCAGGCACAGGCTCAAGCCGAGGCGGCGCTTCGGCGCCTTTATGCCCTGCGGGTGCTCGTCGGTGTCGGGAGGGTGGGGCTTGGGCTCGGCCCTCGACCTCGGCGGCACGGTGCCCGAGCCGCTCGCTCAGCCGACTCGAACGGAGTCACGAAGGAAAACTGCTGGACATCGTGACCGCGACAACATAATTAACAATTTCGTTCTCCTGTGCGTTCGCCTTTGCTTTGCGCGACCGTAGTAAATTTCTTTGAAATTCAATGCTTTACTCCTGGCTAGAGGCGTTTTTGAAGACCTCCGTCGCAGAAGTTGCGAGCGCTCTAACTCTGCGGGAATTCCATTGGTACGTATTATAATCTGCGCCATGACGAGGAGCTCCGCTCCGATATCGTTCTGCAACAACCTCAGCGGTGAGGCAGAACGCATGTCGGAAAGGATGTGCTGGTGCCTGTCATGTTCGAGCCGAAGCAAATTTCGGTTAAGCGACGACAAAGTCGCACTTTTGAAATTTCAAATGGAGTTTTATTATGCGCGAACTTACGAATCAAGAACTGCATCAGGCAGCTGGTGGAACCTATAGCCACGCTCCGGCGCCGAAGGCATCTGGTGGCAAG
>Ga0209187_1003542_pt1 | contig 12886 bp, 16 predicted proteins | sample BantaG_FD_187430 | JGI IMG/M metagenome (GOLD analysis project Ga0209187, IMG submission 187430) | Marine algal microbial communities from Bantry Bay, Ireland - BantryBay_4 metaG (SPAdes) (version 2) | ecosystem: Host-associated > Algae > Red algae > Unclassified | place: Bantry Bay, Ireland... | reverse complement strand
TGCCTCCGGCACTGACGATTGAGGGTTTTCAGATAACGATTTTAAGAGCTGTGCTCCACGCACTTTAAGTCTCTTATCTCCAAAATTTACAGTACTTAGCTCTTTATATTCCCAATTTTCATTTAAACCCATACTACCCACCCCCTTAAGTAACAATACTATAGTCTATTTTGTGACTTGTGTATAATTGTCAGGGCGAAGCCGTGGGATCTTTTTTGTGCTAACACCTTTTTTATTTCGGTTAAAATAATGTTTTGTTTTGAGAAAATTTTGCATTTAGTCCTGTAAAGAGACAATAAATATATCAAAAGATTACACTTTCATCTATTTTTAATTTTTTTTTACTCCTGCACCGTCTACCATGCTACTATTAAGTATATAAAGGTGTTTGGTCGTACTTTTGTAAACAGACTTTAGATTTTCAACTTGATTTACACACCACTTCATTGATTTACGCCCTACAAATATACTCACTCCTTTTTGAAATTTTAATCCTGTACGTATGTTGGTTTAGCAAATGTGATTTTGTATTTGATCATCTACGTTTGTAATACCGGCTAAAGGTGAGTAAAATGAAATTAAAACTAATTGCTTTCAGTTTAAGCTTAACAGTGGCAACAATTTTGTTACCATCTTGTGGTGGCGACCCCAGTTTTTCATTAACTTCTGAGTCCACTGGTTTTAAACAAATCAATAATCAAACTTCAGCTATTGATGTTTTATGGATTATTGATAACTCCGGATCAATGACCCCAGCACAAAATAAACTCACTACTAACTTCAACTCTTTTATTACTAGTTTTAGTGCAAAAAGTATTGATTACAAAATTGCTGTTGCCTCTACTGATGCTTACAATGGCGCCGTAGATGTTTGTAGCCCATTTTATAGAAGCTATTTAGCAAGGTTTAGAGATGGTGCTGATGTACCGGCTAGTTTTACAAGCGCACTCACCGACCCGGGCCAAGCCTGTGATGAGGTCACGAACCCTCCTATTCAAGGTTACGATGCTGCAGCAAGTGGCTACTCTTACTCTGGCGTTCGAGTAATTACGCCAAGCACTCCAGATATAATTGATACCTTTTTAACTAATGCTACCCTTGGAACAGCAGGGTCAGGTTTAGAACAGGGAATGGCAAGTTTTCAAGCCGCCATTGAAAGCCCTTTTAATACGGGCTACCTGCGTGAAGATGCTTACTTAGCAGTAATTATAGTGTCTGATGAAAATGACTCATCACCTGAAACATCATCTTTTTACAAAGCTTACCTCGACACTATTACTGGCTCCACAGCTAGCTTACAAAAATACAGTGTGTCCACAGTTACAAAGCAGTCTGGTGATATATGTGCAGAAGCTAACCATTCGGCCAGTAGAGTCGGAACTAAATACGAAGAGCTTGCAGACTTAACTAATGGCGATAAAATCAGTTTATGCAGTGATTTTGCCGTTGCCCTCGATGACTTAGCAGAAAATATTATTATTAAAGCCTTAGTGAGTGTTTTTGAAATTTTTCGCGAACCTATCGTTTCTACATTAACTGTTAATGTAAATGGTGCCTCTGTGCCAATGTCTGACGGGGTATCTGATGGCTGGGAGTACAGTAACCCCGTAGGTGGTGATTATGCCGGTAAACATATTATAAGCTTTATTGGTGACTCAACCCCTCCAGCGGGAGCTAGTATTAGTATTGATTATGATCCAGCTAGTTTTGATGACTAATTAGCTACAATATAAGGATTTTGATGAAGGCCTAAGCACATAGCTTAGGCCTTTTTTTGTCGCTTAACGTAAAGCTGCGCCTTATTATGGCTATTTTGCATTGCTTCATATGCTCCATCAGTCTTATATAGTTGAATTATTAAGAACTTACTTCTATAAATATAGATTCCTTGTGGCGGTCATAGCTCAGTTGGTAGAGCCACGGACTGTGATTCTGGAGCTCTCGCGGTAACCATAAGTTTTGTTAATTTAATTTTCCCAAGTTATCTTGGGCTTTTAGTGAGGTTAAATTTTTAGTTTCAAAGTGTAAAAATACCCCTTGAAACTACATTGTGATTATTTTGATTTTTGTGGCGGTCGTAGCTCAGTTGGTAGAGCCCCGGATTGTGATTCTGGAGCTCTCGCGGTAACCATAAGTTTTGTTAATTTAATTTTCCCAAGTTATCTTGGGCTTTTAGTGAGGTTAATTTTTTAGTTTCAAAGTGTAAAAATACCCCTTGGAACTACATTGTGATTATTTTGATTTTTGTGGCGGTCGTAGCTCAGTTGGTAGAGCCCCGGATTGTGATTCCGGTGGTCGCGGGTTCAAGCCCCGTCGATCGCCCCATTTAAGCGCCTTTCCTGGCGTTATCAATATTTTTACAATAGATTAAAATCAGTTACAAAAATAGAAGCACTTTGAAATTTAAACTTTCTCTAGTCATTATTTAATATTTATTGAAACAAAAGAGGGACAATGCCCACCATATTTAAAAAAAATGGTTTCCGGTTCTTCTTCTATTCAGATGAAGGAAATGAACCAATTCATGTGCATGTAAGCTACAGTGGTGCTGTTGCAAAGTTTTGGGTCAACCCAGAAGTTATTATGGCAAACAACATTGGCCTTAAATCTCAAGAAATTAAAAAAGCTAAATTGCTTATTAAAGAAAATAAACTACTAATCACGGAGAAATGGAATGAGTTTGAGCTTAGAAGAAAAAAACTTTAACTTTGTTGCTACTGATATTCAGTTCAGTGATGATGGGTTTACTCTCTTTCTTGCTGACGGCAGAAGCCTCTTCACACCCTACGAGCTTGTACCAAGCTTATCTAGAGCTAATAAGGCAGAAAGAGAAAATGCTACTCTCCAAGGCCAAGGCACTGGGGTGCACTGGCCTGAAATCGATGAAGACCTCAGCGTTGAAGGCTTAATCTTAGGTAAAAAAATTATTGATTGGAAAAAATCGGTATAATTTTTTGTATATCATAAAAAAACTAAACACTGAATGGAATCAGCTCTAGCCATGAATGTCGAACCTAAAGATAAAAAAAAATTACCTAAAATAGACACCCAAGCTATAACTTACAATTTATCTATTAATCATAATCAGCGCCTCGAGCAACACCAAAGCTCACTTAACACTGTTTTAGAGCTCGAAAAAGCCCATAAGGAGCTCTATGCAAAACCTAAATCAACTCCTTAAGGTCTTGCTAGAGGCTCAAATAGACTTTGTTCTCATTGGTGGCTATGCAGGCGTTGTTCATGGCTCCACTCAGCTTACAAGAGACTTAGACATTTGTGCGAATTTAGCAGATGACGACCTTGATAAGCTGCGAGCGTGCCTAAAAGACTACAACCCCAAACATCGCATGAACCCAAGCCTTAAACCATCGTTTTTGGATGAGCCTAAAAATGCAGATAACCTCAATGCAGTTTACTTAGAAACTGATCTTGGAATATTGGATATCATTAAATCCGTAACTGCCGTTGGTGATTATAATATCATCAAACAGCAAGCTGTTGAGATTAAAATTTTCGGCTATCCATGCAAGGTGCTCTCTTTGGACCACTTAATTAAATCCAAAGAAAGCCTAGGCCGCGACAAGGATAAACTTCTACTTAAGGAACTCTACTCAATTAAAGCACAAATGACTTAAATTGAAAACTTCTCAAGCTTCTCCCCTACTGATTGCAAATCTAAATAGGTCTCGCCTTGATAATTTGATTTATTTACCCTTTCTTCATGGCCTAATATGGCGGAACGCTCTTTTAAGCTAATACCCATAACCTCTGCTATATGATTAAAGCCTCTACGAGCATCATGCCGAGTGTAGTTTACAACTAAGCGCCCATCAGAATCAGGCGCACAAACACCAGCTTTAATAAAAAGATTTTTCCAACTTTTATTCACTTTATCAACTCGTCGATAAATTTTTACAATTGGCTTACCTTTTTTAAACTGCTTTTTACTAGTACTTAGTTTCCGATCAAGCATTGTAAATAAAAATTTAGCTTCAACTGGCTTACTGTCCCCCTTAATATAACCTACAATTTTTTCAGTCTTGGCTCTTTCAATTAAAGGTTCAATTATTTTTACTACATTTTGACTCAGTGGCACCACGCGCTCATTTCCTCGTTTTGGCTTCCAACCCAAACCGTACCTTGTAGGACAACTTGGCTTGTATTTTAACTTCCAAATTGAGTTTTTTAAATCAAAATCATCAACCTCACAATGTAGAGCCTCTCCTAATCTAGCTCCGGTTAATATTAAAAAATTAACTAATTCTTTAATTGGAAAATCATATAAATGCTTAAAGTTAACTTGATTGATTCTACGAACAGCATCTAAGGGAAGTATTACATCCCTAGAAGCTTCTTTTGTTGTAAATTCAATACGATCAACTTCAAAGCTCGGATCAACCAAAATAAATTTTCTCTTTTTTAACCATTTAAAAAAACGCTTTATACAATTTAACCGGTTTGAAGCAGAAATAGACTTTAAATTTTTATCTTTTATTTCACCTAACAAATAGGTCCTATAGTCCCAAATATGATTAGAACGAATAGCTGCTATACTTTTATTATCAAGAGTATTTAAGTTCACAAAAAAACTTATTGAACTCTTAAGCATAATCTCCTCATCCTCTACATACCTTTTAGATAACTTAGGCTCTAACTGCTTAGCCTCTATATATCCATCAATGGCACTTTTAAATGGTGCATCTGATATACTTTTAGATAAAGACTTAAATGACTTTACATTTTGAATCTTAGTAATTTCTTTATCGTTAAATAATCCTTTTGCTAATTGACGCTCTTTAAGCTTCGCATTTCTTTTGGCTAGTTTTTCATCTTTTGAAACAACACATGTATGAAACTTGCCATTAGGCAGTTTGTACTTCCAGTACCATTTTACTCCACGACGATAAACCCAAATAGATGGTGCGTAATCAGCAGGTATTTCTAGTTTAGTTAACATAATTTATCTCCTTTAAATTTAGTCTCGATAACTTTTCTTCCTACTTTCAGTTAAAAAATTATCCAGATCAGTTTTGAGAAAAACTAAGCCTCCTTTACTAAAATCACAAAAAGATAGTTTTCTTGAACGTAAAGCATGATACCTAATACTTTCTACATTTGTACGACAGTAAAAGGCCGCTTCTTGTTCATTGAAAACATGATGATGCAAAATTAATTGCAATTTTAAATTTATTCTATTTTCAAAGATCTCATCAACGTGAGCCCCGTTAACTGGGCTCACATTGTTTTTTTTGTTATCTAAACAATAGCATTTTTCACCTTTAACCTCACTCATTAATTTACTTTTCTTTGTCATTTAACTGTGAACTCTAGGTTCAATTATTCGATTAAACAAAAGTAAAAAGCGATTTAATAAAAGGTTCATAATTCGCCCCTTGTCGCAGCTTCAGCCTTTGGCTTACGCCCTCTTTTCTTCTTACGAGAGGCCCCTTCTAAATAATCTTTAATCGACTTATCTAGCTCCTCATTATTCTTGCTATTTTTAATTAAATTCTTCAAATGACTTTTCTTGTCAAAAAAGTATCTTTTGAATTCATTGTAATCTTTTTCTAAATATTTATTTAAAAATATTTTAACTATTTGATTTACGGCCTTTGACGCATCCACTTTGCATGACTCAGTTCTCAGATTATTAATAAGCTGCTTAAGCTGATTTGCATTAGCATCACTCAACAGTACTCTTTTAACACTCCCTCTTTTATTATTTAATTCATCCATTTCTATCTGCCCACCGGAGTCCAAAATGAATTACCACGTATTGTCCACACGCAATGTTTCTGAACTAACTTGCCACTTTTTATTTCCCAATCAAAACACTCTTTATCAATATCTGGCGCTGACAACTTAAAATTTTCAACCCCACTATTGGACTTTGCCTTACTTGAGTCTGTGACATTAAACTTATCTAGATTAAGTAGAGTATCTTTGCGTACCTTGGAATCTCTTTTATTTAGTGTTCCATGTATAAAGTAGCTTGTTAGACCTCCAATCAGGGCACCTACTAAAGCCCCTTGGCCAGCTCCCTTTCCTCGTTCATCTTTATTTATTGCTGAGCCAGTAGCTGCTCCCATAGCAGCGCCAGCAGTTACTCCTGTTACCAACGACTTCTTCATTGATGTACAACTTACAGATAATATACCTGTTGTTATTAAACTTATTATTAATTTATTTCTAATAATTACCTCCTCGGTTTATTGTTAATTACTCTCCCAAATATCGAACTCTGAATATAAAACTCAAAATCATAACGACATAGGGGTTATTGGGCGGGCTCAAACCCGCCCAATTTGTGATATTTCAGTTACTTATATAGTTTTAAGTTGTTGTATTTGAAAACACCAAAACAACAGCTAATCAGCACCTAAATGTAGTCTTAAGAAATTGCTATCTTAAGTCCTTCTTGGTTAACGAATAATATCTCTTTATTTTCACTCAATACATTTTGTAAGTTTGAATAAAAAAACTTGTAACCTTCATTTAGCCTTTTGCAGACCTCTTGCTCAACATTTTTAAGTCTTGTTAATATACTTTTGTCTGCTATATATAATACCCCTGCAACGTCATGACATTTATAATAATCAGTTAGTTTGTGGCTATACCTTCGGGAGCTTTTTATGCTGGCATCATACTCTAGTGCCAAGTACAGTTGTTCATTATTTTTACTTATTTGGGCAACTCCGTCTGAGTTTAACTCCACAAATGGACTTAATTCATTATCATCAGATATATCTTCAATACATTGTAGCTCATTTTCACTAAGCAACTTACTGACTTCATTTTTTTTCTCAAGTACATTTCTTATATCGTTTAAAACCAAATCATGTTCAATAGAGTCACTCCTGCAGACTTTGCCAATTCCGTATTCAAATTGTTTTTTGATATACTCTAGCCCTACTGTTGTTAAACTATAATGTGTTCTTGCTTTCTTTCCGTATAAAAAGCCACCTTTTCTAATAGCTTTTATCTGGCATAGCTTTTTTAGACGTCTATTAACAACTTGCACTCTGACCCCTTTAAAAATATGTTTGTGGATTTGATCCACAGTAGATACCTTTCCTTTGAATAAGAAAGTGAATAGCTCTAAGTCTCTTTCTGTCAAAAAAACCTCTTTTTTCTTCATTTCTTATTGCCTAATAGATCTTTTAATTTTTTAGCTTTATTCTCAACCTGAGCTAACTTGAGTAATGGTTGTAAGTTTTTACGTTGCCCAGATTCAAACTCACTGTTGATAATTTCAATTTCAACTTCTGCATCAGCATCTTTAATAATTGGCGCTTGAACCTCAACTATTCTACTTCCATGTAACCAGACAGCGCGACCTTTAGTTGCTGGTAAGTGCTTTGCAAAGTTACCGCCAGTAGCTGCATTTGATGCTGGAGTGGAAATCATCTTAAAGGTCATGCGACCCGGGAGATTATCTAATGTCACAGTATCAATGGCTTTATCCACTGGCTTTTGAGTGGCTGGAATAATATGTATTGCAGCAGCTCGTGCAAGCTTTGCTAAATCAGAAATATATGTTGTGGCTAATTCATTTCCTTTTTTACCAAAAAGTGCTGCGGCCTCATCAATGCCGACAATAATTAAATCAAACTTATCCTTGCCAGGCTCAATTTTTTTCTTTCCCACTTTTTCCAAGTAATCAAACCTTCTCTCCATCTCATTTACAATCTCACCTAAGTACTTGATGCACTCATCTTCGGTCTTTACTGTTTTTACATTTGGCAAAACACTGAACTCTTTAACTTCAATACCTCGCTTCAAATCTAGCAAATAAAGCTGAATATGAGGTGAACTTTTAAGCAACGAAAGCATAGTCGATCTAAAGAAGATGGATTTTCCGCCGCCAGTTGTTCCTGAGATAAGCATATGAGGTAGTGATCTGATACTTTGTACAATTGGCCCTTCCATCGCTTTACCAACAATAAAGCTATATGGCTCTTTAATATGTTTATATAGCTTATGGAAATCAATGTACTCAGGAATGTCTTCCGCGCAAAGATGGACTTCAATCAGTGACTTATTACTTTTGACTAAATTAATACCCTCAATGTTTTCACCAAGGCCAGTTGTTAAACTGTCTTTTTGTGATTCAAACTTATTTTTTCCCACACCAAAAGTTTGAATGATTAACTTTTTACGATATTCATCTTTTGCTACCACGTCTTTAACTTTTGGAGTTTCGCCATTACCTGATTTAAGTCCGGCTCTTTCTATAGCCAGTTGGTATTTTTTGAACTGCCTGGCATGCCCAATACCAAGTAAAACTAATGTAATTAATGTTGTGCCTATGGAAAAAATTAAAAATTGATCCATATAGCTTAAATTAAAAAGCCATCGTACAAAAAAGTTTGGGTTATTAGACCCAAGTAAAAAGTAATTTCTTCCAACTCGCCCAATGCTCATCACTAAGCAGGAGGTCAGCATTAAGAAATAAATTGACCAAAACAAACCGTCTTTTAACCATTTATTTTTAAACCCATGAGATGCAATAATTAATAATTTAAATAAAGCCTTCGCTACATTTTCAATTAAATCTTCAACACCTCCTTTTTTCTGACCAGTTTGTGCCTTACTCAATGTGAAATACCGATAAAAGGTTAATGATCATTTCCTTACCAGCACTGACAGTAATGTATTCTGTAGCTTCATTGAGCTTCGTTGCCTGTCGACCAGCTTCTAATTCACTTATTTTTGATAAACCTTGATAAAGTGAATTTTTCAGATTTGACTTGTTTGTGACCACCTCTCCTTTGCCAATAGCTTGTTTTTCAGTCAATGTGTTTGTCATTGCTGATACCATTGTCAGCCCTATAGTTGATACTATCCTTTCAGTTCTTCGCCCTCTAAAATTACCTACTAACCCTGGAGAGTAGTTTTTTGAGTTCATAGCTTGTGCTGAAATTTTAACCTCTTTGCCGCTGGGGAGTAATGCCTTAGTAAACTCTAAAAATACCTTATTCCCTTTGCCTGCATACTTGGCATGCCCAAATAGTATTGTATTCTTTGGTATCGAACTACTTTTCCTTGTTCTTCCTCCGTAAGGCAGAAGCACCTTATACATTTGACCAAGCTCTCTAGTGTCAATCGTCGTTAGTAGCTTACCAATTAAGTGTGTTCCCATGGGCACACCTTGCTTTAATTTACCGTCTTCAGACCGGTTAATTACTTGTTTAGCTTTGTAATTAATATTTTTCTTTCTCACCGTGTTTCCTCTATTAATATGACCTCCTTTGTTATTGTCGTTATTGTTTTGGTTGTTATTTATCTTACCCAAAAGCTTATCTATAAATCCTTTTGGGCTCTCTTTTTGTTTATTTTTATTTTGTGTTTGATGAACACCTTCATTGCTATAAGCCACAGAGCTACTGTCTTGGTCTCCATTAAAAAGTGCAAAAACTGAACCTAGCGTGATCACAACTAAAGCTGTAAAAATTGATATTCGCTTGAAATTTATGACTGTTTTTTTACCTTCTTTTGGAAAAAACTTATTAAAGAATATCTTGATCTTTAACTTAAATTTCTTCACCGCAAGTACTTCCTTGGTATTATTAGTTTTAGATTTTTATCCTCCCAGTTAATGTTTAAAGTAAACCCTTTGTTTTGCTTACTCTGTATGAATAATCTGCCTTTACTGATACCTCCTTTTTTAAGTTTTTCTTTTTCTAAAATATAGCTCTGACCCCCAAGTAGCTTTTTACTTCTCGTTGCCGTTATTATTAGGCTTGAGATATTCAGTGGCCGCTTGGAGGTATTTTTCAGACTTAGATCTATAAATCGAAGCCCTCTAGTACCTATTACTCCAGTCTTTATTACATGAAGCTCTAATTTACTTGGAATAGAAACCTTTAGATCTATTGCTTTATAGCCAATCTGATTTTTAGTATGTTTTTTGGGTTTTAGTTTAGTTCTTTTAGACTTCCACCTCACATAGACCAAGTCATCAGACCTGCACTTAAAGCATGATTTTAACTTGAAGCCATATGTTCTATATTCAGTGTATACAAACAAATTGGTATCAACATCAGACAGAGGCTGAATAGTTAAGTCATTCTCAATGAACTCAATCGCGAAGTAATTTTGATTACCTATAACTACCTTCTTAGGCTTGTCTATGAACCTTAAAACAGTGGCCTGACCCATTTTTAAGTAAACTTGCTGCATAGCTTTGTTGTTTACTTCCACTGTTCTAATTCGACTAGCATTAACTGTAGGGACCACTGCTAGTATTATACTCACCAAAATAAGCGGCCTGATCACTTACTTTGATGCTCCTTTATGCCGTTTACATATAACCCCACTGGATTCCACTTATTTTTACTACCCCGATCTATCTGTAAAGCTACCGAAGTGGGAACTGGTATTGGTATTCCTTCAATATGAAGTAATTTATCAAAAGTTGCGGTAACACTCACATCTGTTACACTGACTTCAATATTTACTATGGCTTGCTTTGTAAGCTTCCCTTGAAAGTCATTCTCACTCAAGTTTTTAATGATTTTAAAGAGTTTTTTGTTCAAGCCATCAGTTACGATAGGGCCTAGACTCTTCTTTTTCTCATCAGCACTTAAACCATCCCACTCATAACGAATTTTCAAAAACTTTTTTACAAACTCTTCTATCGCAGTTTTATCAAGTGCGACTTCTTGTCGGCTTGAATTATAATATTCTTGCCGACCATCGTCATCACTTACTATGACTACAGGGCTTTGGAATGCGAGCCCTATAATTACAAACATTTGTACCAAAAAAACAATTAATGCCCCCACATTAATTATTTTATGTGTTTGTAATAGCGAGTTTATATCTGTCCAAGCATTAACTGCTTTATTTTTATTCATTGTTCCTCATTTTATTTTTCATATTTTTACCTCCATTCGTTGTTAGATCGACTAGATCTAAAGTTATTATTACTTTTTTTGTTTACGTTATTGATATTTTGATACTCATTTTTGTACTTTCTTATTTTAGGTTCATACTTTTTGTAGGCTTTACTGGCTCTGCTTGTAACAGGGTTTGTAATGGGCCTAGAAATAAAACGGCCAGCTTGTAATGACTTTTTAGCGCCTTGTGTAAAGAGTTTTTTACCGTGAACTCTAGCTATTGTTGCCGCAGCCATAGTTGGAGCCGCTGCTAATGCCGCTGATGCGCTCTCCATACCATCATTAATGATTGATCTTGTTGCTATGGGTATAAAAAGCATACTCAAGCCAATACATAAATTAAGCACTATTGATATAAAGTAATCCTCCATTGTGTCCGTCTGTGGGTTCATAGCAAGGGTTAGTAGTAAAACCCCAAGAATCGACCAAAGGCACTTCCAAACAACAACTTTTACTAAGCCTTTGTATAAATTAATCGTTACATTGGCAGTGCTTGGTGGAACATAGGCTAAAATCATTAGTGGTGAAACCGTGTAGAGCACAACCCATACAAAGTGAGTTAGTGCTTCGGCGACAAAAAAACCTAAATAGGCTATAATATAAGCTATCAGGGCAAACACATATAGTATGTGCCCCCTTAAATCAAATAACCCACTGGATGATTTTTTATAATTTGGACCTAAGTTTTTTAAAGCTTCCCAGACATCTGTTACAGAATCTACTTTCTCAATGATTCCATCACTAATCATACCAATAGCATTGATGGTGTAGCCAAAAGACATAAGTAAAAAAATTGATATTACTACGCGCCTTAAAATATCAAACACATCAATGGAGTTTCTCTGTGATTTAAAAAACTCAAAAATTATTAGCATTAAAACTAAAGGGACTAAAAGAATCCAGTACAGCTGTAAGACCTCTGCATGAATTTCCTTAGCGACATCTGCTAATTGCTCAAACACTTAAAATTTTAACATTCCCTTTTCTCGTTTAAATTTCTTAAACGCATCCCCAAGGCTTCGATCGACCTCTTGATAAGATGAAACTGATGTTTTATCGGTTCTAGTTTTAAATGCTAAATTTTCACTTTGCATTTTTAAACTTTGAGTTTGCAGCCGAATTAACTGATTAACACTTTTTAGCAACAGCGCATTGGAAATTGCTGTAGCTCTTGCGGCTCCTTTCGGAGATGCCGATTCACTTTGAATTTTTAATGAATCAGAGTTACTTTCTTGTGTTTTTGTAAAGTCTTTAAATGAATTAACCATTCTTAAAGACTCAGCAACAGTTTGGTCTTGAAGCCTGTGGAGTGCTTGTTCTGGTGATTTTGGAATTTTTCCATAAATATTTGTCACAGCCTTTAAAGACTTATTAAAATCTTTTAACTCGCGCAGTACTCCATGGTCCTCTATTGGCAGCCCATCTATAAGGCCACCAATATCTTGAAGGCCAGCATGAATATTTTTAAAATAGTAATCAGCTTGCTTGGCCTGATCCATCATTGTTCTTAATTGCTGATACCTTTTGTAATTTTCAGCAAGTATTTGTATCAGGTAAGGGAGCTGGGCCCACCCCGCACCCCCATCTCCGATTATGCTATACCCTGGTCTTGCAAATAGTAATATCGGCATTATCAAAATAAATATTTTCTTTTTAATATTTCACCTCCTTGGTTTGCTGGTTAAAAGCTAGCTTTTCTAATATCTCTAGCTTAGATAAATCTGGATGCTCCTTTTCAAGTTCATAGATTTTAGTTTTATCATAAGCGTCTGAACTTGCTATCCAGTGGCTGAGTGGCTCTGGTATGAGCCTCAAAATAGCTTCTTTTTCATCTTGCAGATAATAAAACTCTCCATACCGGTAGATTTCAGGAAAGATGTCGTTTTTTTTAATTAGGCTACATTTTTTTTGTCATTTTTACTTACCTTGTTTGAACTATTTAAATGAACACTGGTTATAAAGTCAAAGTTTTTTATATTGTTGCT
>Ga0209187_1003540_pt1 | contig 12890 bp, 6 predicted proteins | sample BantaG_FD_187430 | JGI IMG/M metagenome (GOLD analysis project Ga0209187, IMG submission 187430) | Marine algal microbial communities from Bantry Bay, Ireland - BantryBay_4 metaG (SPAdes) (version 2) | ecosystem: Host-associated > Algae > Red algae > Unclassified | place: Bantry Bay, Ireland... | reverse complement strand
CCATCTTTTTGCGTGGTTGAGAGTTTCACGTCCTACAAAAAAATCCGTGTAAATCCGTTCAATCTGTTAGATCTGTGTTCCCATCCACGCTAGCGGGAAAACCCATCAAATTCCCGAGCCACGCATAACAGCTTTAGCTCCAAATCGTTTTCTAATCTTATCCATCTCTTCCATCAGTTTAGTTTCTTTAATGGTGTCCTCAAACAAATTAATCTGGTAACTTCCGTGTACGAGCCCGCTGAAGCGAATACCGACCAAGCGCACCAACTGTCGGCGTTGGTAGAGTTGGTCGAAAAGGTCATTCAGGTAGGTGGCAAGTATGCGGTCGTTGGCGGTGTATGGGATACGCTTTTGTTTGGTGTAGGTGTTGAAATCAGCATATCGTATTTTCACTGTTATGCAGGAGGTGAGCTTCTGGGAGGAGCGCAGCTCGAAAGTTAGTTTGCACAACATATTGTTCAGTATCGTCTTGAGTTTTCGAACGTTGATGGTATCCGTTTGGAAGGTACGCTCGTTCGACATTGACTTTTGTTCGATGTAGGGAACGACGGGTGTATGGTCAATTGCATTTGCCTTTTTCGATAAGGAAATACCGGTTTTCCCAAATTCCCGTTGCAGTAATTTGACTGGAATCTCGCTGAGCACACGAATGCTGCGTACACCCATGAGGCTCAACTTGCGCGTAGTTACCCGACCTACAGAGGGCAATTTCGAAACAGCGAAAGGTGCGATGTAGCCCTTTTCAGTGCCCGGTACAACTTGGATGGCGCCGTTTGGTTTTACTTCGCTGGTGCTCATTTTTGAGATCAGCTTATTAACGGCCAGGCCAAACGAAATGGGCAATCCGGAATTACCAATCACTTTTTGACGCAAGTCATTGGCCCATTGATAGCAACCAATGTAGCGGTCCATGCCACTGAGGTCGAGATAAAATTCATCGATAGATGCCTTCTCGTAGAGTGGCGCTGAATCAGCGATAATGTCAGTGATTAGTTGAGAGTGGCGGGAGTAGTTTTCCATATCACCTCGCAGAATAATCACATCAGGGCACAGTCGTCGGGCCATCTTGATGGGCATAGCGGAATGAATACCAAATGACCTGGCTTCGTAACTGCATGATGCAACTACCCCTCTTTCACTCGTTCCTCCTATAATTAATGGCTTTCCCCTCAGTGAGCTGTTTTTCAGGCATTCGACGGACACGAAAAACGCGTCGAGGTCGAGATGCAGAATTGCTCTGTCGTACATCGTCTACTCGGTTTTTGCGGAACGTTGGTTTTTGACTTGAGTCATAGAGCTAAATTTCTTCGTTCAAAAGTCTCTATACTGTGGAGTTTGAACGCAGAGACGCCGAGGCGCTGAGGTGTTTCCCGCTATCGTAATAGGACGCGGGAGACGCAGAGTTGTTATTTTATTTCTTCGAAAAAAATAACCCTTCAAGATACATTGTCTCAATCTCTGAATTTAATTCTATGAACTACTTCAGTCAAAAAGCTGTTCCTTGTTTTCTCAGATTATAACTTGTTCCTCTTCCTGGCATGTTTCCCGCATGCCAGAAAAGACATCCATTTTTCGCTTACACTAATGGTGTTGTAGCAAACGGACAAAACAAATGTATAAACAATTTGTTGATAAAACAATGTTTGTTGGTAACTTTTTGTTTTATAATTATTCGTTCCTTAAAGATCGGTAAGCACTTTTTCGCGAAGAAAAAGTGCTTGCTGAGCTGTGACGCTTAAATTTGAGACTATCCCAGAAACAGTCTAACAGCTCAGCAAGCACTGGCCGTACCGGCGAAGTGCTTACCGATCACGGACTGGGTGGTTAAAAAAGAGGTAGTACATTCTGCCAATATAGTTTCTAACCTGATTGATAAAGTGACAAGGATTTTGGGAATGCTGGAAAGTGATGTTAAAAAAACGAGAGCCTATATTGTAGACGAAAAGAAAGGACAACGAAAGTTAATCGCTTCGCAGACTTCCAAATAAAATCAACGACCACATGCCACAAGAAAACATTATAAAAATAATCATCGTCCTCTTACTGGGAGCAGCCCTACTCTACTGGCTCAATAAAAAATACAGCCGGTCCTGGCGAAAACCAATAAAGCCATTCCCTAAACAATGGCGCGCCATCCTGAAAAAAGAGATCAGCTTCTACAGAGAATCGAACGAAAACTGGAAGAAATTGTAAAGGGCAAGAGTGATATCAATTCTGATGCGACGACTGGACGTGAGGCGTTTTTTGCCGTACTCAGCGAATACTTTTTTGAGCGGCCCCGCTTATTGAAGAAGAAGCATCCGGAACTTTATGAGATGCTGGAGGAGATTTTTGATCAGGATTTGGTGGAATGAAAAAGACCGAAGTCCGAAGTTTCCCACGATCGTAGGATTACGTCAGCGGGAAACTTCGGTCTTCGGACTTCCGTCTTCGGTCTTGAATTTTACTTCCTAATTAAAATTCAAATAAGATTCCAACAACCAACCAGTCTGACCACCCGCTTCTACCCGCACAAATCGGGAAAGTTTGCCGTCTAACATGATCTTGTTGTCAGAATACTCGATTACTTTTACCAAAGTGCTATCTTCAATTCGAACTTCAAAAGACACAGATCCCATATTCGGATCTATTCGTAAAGAAAGACTTCCGCCACCGGAGTTGATCATTGCCATAACACCTACCTCTGAATTGGCAGAACTACCAGCGTTTGGCGCGGCTGGTGCGTCAGGCACACTAGTTCCTGATGCCTGCTCCGCTACTTTCACCTTGAGTGCTTCGAGTTCTTTTTTCATTTCTTCAAAAACAGAATTGTCAGCTGTTTCTACATTCGGGTCTGCTTCGTTCTCAACTTGTGTCTGATTTACTTCTTCGCAAAGTACGTCACACAAATCATCATCCGTATCAGCAATTTCTGCACCTTTGGTTTCTAACTTCTTAGCCATTTGTTCGAAAACAGCCGGGTCAGCAGTTTTAATAGTAGGGTCAGCTTCATTCTTTTTTTGTACGGTAGTTACTACTTGTTTGATGAGGGAGATTAAAGGATTGAAAAGCATCGTTGTCTTTGTGTTTAAGTGATAAAAATGAGTGTCTGGAATTTGAGGCACAAAGATACAAATACATTTCGACTTTAATCTTAAAAATTTGCTAACTCAGTTGATGGGTTTTGGGTAGATGTTGGATGTTACTCCGGCCAGCCAAAGTCTGGCGAAGGATACAGTCGGCTTCGCTACTCCTCCGCTAAAGCTTCGGCGGCACGCGGGCAGCACAGGTGTTGGTACTCTTGTGAAAGTAGAGCGTTTTGCGGTACGACTCGTCTTCTGTGCAAATACGTACTTGTTTCACGAATAGACGAGCACCAATATCCTTTACGGCCTGCGTACACCGAAGCCTTTCTCAGGAGCCGAAGCCTTTCTCAGGAGCCGAAGCCTTGGCGTAGGATCTGGCGTAGGATCTGGCGTAGGAGTAGCGAAGCGCTCGTAAAAAAACATCCAATAGCTAACATCTAACATCCATCCAACATCACTCAGTAAGAAACACGATGAAAACCTCCCCATAAAGAGAGCTCCTGACCGATAAAATCCTTTAGTAAGCTCGTCAGTTTCTTCGTCTCTATCAAGAATCCATCATGACCATAAAGTGAAGGTACTTCAACATGACGAGCAGATGGAATATGGCGAGCAAGAAAAGCCTGATCCGACTTCGGGAATAGCAGATCGTTTTCCAAAGTAATCACCAGCGTTTTCGCCTTTACCTGAGACAGCGCACTTTCTAGTCCACCTCTACCCCGCCCGGCATTCATACTGTCCATCGCTTTCGACAATGTCCAGTATGCAAAAGCGTGGAAACGCCGAGCCAACTTGTCTCCCTGATATTGTTGGTAGCCCGCTGCTTTTTTTGGAAAAATATAATCTGGATCATTCTCTGTTTGGGAGGCCTCATAAGTTTCAAAATTCCGATAGGAAAGTAAGGCAATGGATCGGGCTACTTTCATTCCTTCTATTCCGGCAGTTGCATTATTCTGCGACCAAGTAGAATCATTGGCTATCGCCATACGCTGTGAAGCATTAAAAGCCAGCCCCCATGGCGAGTGAATTGCACTAGTGGCAATGAGAGACAACCCGACAAAACGATCTGGTTCGAGTAGAGCCCATTCGAGTGCCTGGTGTCCTCCCATTGAACCACCAATCAGCAATTGTACTTTATCAACTTTTAAATAATCTGCCAAAATTTTATGCAGTCCTGCTATATCCCGAATAGTGATATCCGGAAACTCATGAAAATATCTTTTGTTGCTCTGAGGCAAAAAACTCAAGGCATTTGTAGTGCCATAACAAGACCCCAGAATATTAGCACAAACTATAAAATGATTTTTGGGATTAAACAAATCATCTTCACCAAACAAACCGCTCCACCAGTCAAATACATCACTGTTAGCTGTAAGGGCATGACAAACCCAAATGACATTATCTTTTGCCTCGCTTAACTTTCCGTAAGTGTGATAGGCGATCTCGACATCTGACAAAAGGCTTCCAGCTTCTAAGGCGTAGGATCCTTTTAGTTGTAATATTTTTGTATTGGCCGTGGTTGGTTGCATTGCTGGTTGATTTTGAAAGAAATGAATATGCTGGCAGTAGGAATTGGAAAATGCCTGGAAGCATTTTTTGGGTGGGAGGTGGGAAGTAGGAAGCTTCACTCGATCGCGGAGGCTCGCGAGACTATTCTGTAAATGGTGTCTTTCAATCAAAACATATAGACACACTTGGCCAAACATTCCCGGCTCGCGGTCAAGAGAGCTTCCCGCTTCCCACCAATCCACTACTTCAAAACCTCCTCCTTCTTAGTCACCAAAATAGCCTGATTCAAATCAGCAATAATGTCATCAATATGCTCAATCCCTACCGACAATCGCAACAAGCCCGGTTCAACACCTGATGACTTTTGGTCCTCCAGACTCAACTGCTCATGCGTGGTAGACGAGGGGTGAATGATCAGGGTTTTGGCATCACCAACATTAGCAAGGTGACTGACCAGGTGGAGACTGTCCACTAATTTATCAGCGCGTTCGCGACCACCTTTCACTTTGAAACTTAGTACACCTCCAAAACCATTTTTCAAATATTTACTGGCGACCTCATGGTAAGGACTGCTTTCCAGACCAGCATAATTTACCCAGACCACTTCTTCGTGTTGCTCCAGCCACTTCGCTACTTTTAGTGCATTTTCAACATGGCGCTCTACGCGAAGTGAGAGTGTTTCCAAACCTTGTATCAAAAGGAAAGAATTGAATGGAGAAATAGCGGGCCCAAAATCACGGAGTCCTTCTACGCGAGCTCGCAGTCCGAAAGCAACGTTTGGTAATCCAAGCGGATTCCCTTCGCCAAATGTATCCCAAAAATTAAGACCATGATATCCTGGTGATGGTTCTGAAAACTGTGGAAACTTTCCATTACCCCAATTGAAATTACCGCCATCAACGATTACACCACCAATACTGGTTCCGTGACCACCGATCCACTTGGTTGCAGACTGCACCACTACATTCGCTCCGTAGTCAATCGGACGAACAAGAAACCCTGCAGCTCCGAAGGTATTATCGACGACGAAAGGAATATCGTTTTCCTGAGCGACCTTAGCCAATGCTTCAAAATCGGGTACGGCAAATTGAGGGTTACCGATACTTTCAGTATAAATGGCTTTGGTGTTTTCGTCGATTAACTTTCGGAAACTTGAGGGATTATTATCGGCAGCAAATTTCACGTTGATGCCAAGGCGTTTGAAATTAACTTTAAATTGATTGTAAGTACCTCCGTACAAAAATGGAGAGGTGACGATGTTGTCGCCTGCCGAAAGGATATTGTTGAGTGCGATAAACTGCGCGGCGATTCCGGAAGCAACCGCTACCGCGTTGGTTCCGCCTTCGAGCGCAGCGACTCTTTTTTCAAAAACGTCCGTGGTCGGATTCATAATTCGGGTATAAATGTTTCCGAATTCTTTTAATCCAAATAAATTGGAAGCATGTTTCGAATCGTCAAAAACAAAACTAGTGGTTTGATAAATTGGGACGGCCCTACTCTTCGTGGTTGGATCTACCTCTTGTCCGGCGTGGAGTTGGAGGGTTTCATAATTTAATTGCTGACTCATGATTGATAAAGTTTTAATTGGTTGATAAAATAATTTATTTTAACTCGATTTGTTGGATGTTGCTGGATGCTAGATGTTATTTTGCGCCAGCTTTGCTGGCCGTGACTAACATCTAACATCCATTTCTATCCATCTTTTTGGATAATTACAATTGTCTCAAATGCCTACACTCAAGAATAAAAAAAACCGGAACCCAATGCAGGATTCCAGCTTATCTGTAGTCATTTAAATCAAAAACTTAAGTGAATACATAACACACCGAACTCCTGCCAGGAGACATACAACAACACATACAACAGCAACAGCACATGGCCCGAGCAGTGAGAAGGTTGATATTTGTATTTGGTGTATTCACGATTTATTTTTTAAAACATTTAGTAACTATTCAGTCAGACCGAAGACGGGAGACCGAAGACCGAAGTCTCCCACTAACGTAAAACGATTGTGGACCTACATTAGCGGGAAACTTCCGTCTTCCGTCTTCGGTCTTCCGTCTTAAAGCAGGTACTGCTGAACAGTTACAAAACATTTAGTAACTATTCAGCTGGCCTTTGATGAATGGCCGAATGGAATGACTTTAAACATCTAACATCCAGCCCGAACGCATCAATTGAGTCACTGAACAGTTACCACATTTAATTATTTTTTTGCGTCCGCTTTGCTATCTGACAGCGAAGCGGTCTCACTTCCGGGCATAAAAAAAGCTAAAACCGATATGGTTTTAGCTTTTCTAAAGAACGTAAATTCTTTATTAAAATATCAAATAGCTTCAACCATGTCTTGCGGAAACGCAACAACAACAGCAACACATGGCTGACATTAAACTGATTGATATTTTATTTGATAATTTATTCATAACAAAGCACAAGTTAAACTCTAGTGATATAAAAGTCAATACCCTGTTGATATATTTTTTAAATTTAACTATTTAATCCCCTCAAATCCCTGTGTAAATGCTCCAATTAGCAGACAATTTTATTTTAATTAGTAACTATTCAGCTATTGGCTTTTAGCTGTTGGCTGTTGGCTTTCTTCTAAGGCGATTTACTCGCGATTGAGGGAAGCTAACAGCTAAAAGCCAACAGCTAATAGTAAAGTAACTGAACAGTTACTTTAATTATTAGACCATCTTTTTGAAGACAGAAGTTTCCCACTAACGTAAAACTGCTAACGCAATTCTTTTTTTGATCGTATACGTAACGCGAAAAAATCCGTGTCGCATCTGTGATAGAAGGAAACTCCTCCTACTTCTGTATCAACAAACTACCCGATATCTTAGTCTCTCCATCAAAGAAACGGTAAAAGTACGCACCATTAGCCATTCCATCTGTCTTAAAGCTGTGTCTGAATTTGATGCCAATCGGAACGGTCCATTCTTGAGATTGCATTAAAACACCAATGGGATTGTACAGTTCAAAACGCAGCTTATCGGTCTCCGGTGATTTGTATTCGATAAAAAATTCATCCGCCGCAGGAAGCGGATAGACACCAAAATCACCTACATAAGAAAAATCAACCTTTACCGATTCTGAATAATCGTACAAGCCGTTCTCCTTCAAAACTTTAAGGCGATAAGTATTTAGTCCAACCAAAGGTTTTTCATCTACGAATGTATACGAACTTTGATTAGCGGCATTCACAAAGTCCAAAATTGTCAGATCTGTCAGTCGCTGCACTTCAAAGCCAACAATGCTATCTTCATCATTTAATGACCAGTCAATCACTACGATCTTGTTAATGGCTGTAGCCGAAATAGTATTCATATCAAAAAGCGGCGGGCCACAATAAGGGAAAATTTCCTGGCGCACCTTGGTGGATAAACCTGCCGGATCAGTGACTTTCAGCTCGACTGTATACCAAAACAATTCACCAGCACAGCCAACCGGTGTGACCAAAACATGTGTACTCTGCGCATTGTCAATCGCCTCAGCGTGATAGTGTGTATTGTGATTCAAGAAGGTTTGCCATTCGTAAATTAATTCGTCATTACTATGCTCCGCATCTACTACATTTGCGATAAGCGGCAGTATGGTCGATCCTGAAATTGGATAAAAGTCACCATCATTAAAACTGGTAATTTCAACCTGAGGGGGTGTATTATTGAGCGAAATAACTTTTTCTGCGGAAGCAGACAAATCCAAACTATCTGTCACCGTCAGTACAACGGTGAAAGCAGTCGGAGCTCCATTCGCCGCAGTAAATGTATGAGTAGTCACCTCATTGTTACTTTCCGACCCATCTCCAAAATCCCAATGATAAGATTTAATCCATTGTTCAGCAGGATCAAAGGATGAGCTGGCATCAAACTGAACCGTGAGCGGACTCACTCCATATATGGTATCTGTTTCAATGACGGCTACCGGCGGCGGGTTACCACCGTAGCAAATTTTTCGAAGCTGTGGCGTTTGTTGGTAATCAATATAATAAATACAATCATCTACCGGATGAAATTGCAATTGCAAAAATTTCGCATCAGCCTCTTCTCTAAAGTGTTCTACCTTTATTACTTTAAAATTATCATCCAAAACAAACGTCTTAATCCATCCTGAAAAATCAACACTAAATAAGCGTCCACGATATTTCTCCGGGTAAGAATCACCTTCGTAAAAAGCTCCGGTAATACTGGAAAATCCTTCAAATATTTCACCCTCAATAGTTGATGCAGGATCCGTTAACTCAATGCCAACTGGTGTATTCCCATCAAATCCTAGTCCGACAGATCGGGCCGGAGGATTCCATAATGCATTGCTCCAGGCAACTGCTGGCGGCCTTCCAACAAAAGTGTTTGTATAAGCAGAAATATCTTCATTACCATTACAAGGATTACCAAAGAAGTAAACCTCATCAGCACTTATTCTTGAAAACAATTGTTTAAAATCTAAAAACTCCTGATCACAATTGCTACTTCCAAAAAGTGGATTTACTTCCAGATAGTTTAATGGTGCCGGATTATTCCAGTAATACCAATTCCCTGAATAACCTTCCTCTAATGGCCAGCCAAAGTTTTGACCGCCTTCTGTTACTATATTCAATTCCTCCCATTGCGAACCACCAACATCACCAGCTATGATCACACCCGGATTTCCATCTTCAGGGTTATGACTTCCTGTCTCAGGTTTTAATGCCATTCGAAAAAGATTTCGGAATCCCATCGCCCATACCCGCGACTGTGCCGCACGTGGATCGGTTGCCTTGTAAAATGGATTACTTGGAATACCGTCTCCTGTAAGCGGATCAATTCTCAAAATTTTTCCATTCAAACTCCCAAGATATTGCGACCGGTAGCTACCAACATCCAAATCAGGAGTCATAATGCCTTCTGCCAATGCCTGCTCCGTATACGAACCATTGTCGGGCCCACCTGTATCAAATAATCCTTCATAGGTATTTCCATCACCGGAGCTAACCAACAGCGTTCCGTCAGTTGCAAACAGCAGGCATCCGATACCATGCGATTCATGAAGCAGTAGTATTCCTGTATTTTTGCTTTCGCCTAAAAGGACATGCCTGCTTCCTGGCAAGGTAGTCGTAAAGTTAGTGGAAGGATCAGCAGTGTAGCGGGTAACCCGTCCAATACTTGGCTGAAGTATGTGGGTACTGTCCGGAGAATATTCAGCTGTTCCAAAATCCATAAGATAATGATGATCAACCGCATAATAAAGATAGAAATAACCATTCACCAGATATCCCGGATCTAAAACAAAACCGAGCAGCCCATGATCACGCCAGTTCATCACTTCTTCTGAAATATCTATTAATGGATCAGGCAATTTATTCCCATCTTCATCTACTATCCATACGCGCCCATTTTTTTCCCAAAGGTAGGTCCTCCCTGTTTCATCGAAGAGAAATCCCGTTGGTTGCGACCAACCCTCACTCACAAGCTCATCATAAAAATCGTCAGGCAGCTGCGCAAAAGCAGCACAGAAGAAGGACAGAAACAAAAGGGTATAGAGTATCTTTTTCATAGGCTACAAAAATAGGGAAACTTGGGGATAGAGGTGGTTAATTTTGGTGGAAATGCTGATTTTGGCTGTGTGGGTGACAATGGAGGGCTGGAAAGAGAGAAGGTGGAAAGTTGAAAGCGGGAAGTTGGAAGCGCCTTCTAACGTACTTGAAGGCCGGAAAGCCTGTCAGGCTGACGCTTTGCCAGACTGGCTCTTCGCGAAGCAAAGAGACTTCCGAGCTGAGTAAATCAAAGGATTGTATAACCGCTTAGGTGCCACTTTTTGAAAATATTAGGTGTCTTTTAGCGTAAATAATATTGAATCGCTGAATCGCTGAATTTTGATTGGTGCTCATACGTAAGAAACGCGATAGACGTGTGGGCCAAAGCCTCGGCGAAGGAGTAGGGCAAATTCAACATTCAACGATTCAACGATTCAATATTTCGTTTTGACTTTGAAATAACGACACCTAAACTGTTATGCACTCAAATAAAAGAGAGTTCCTATATCAACGCAGCTCGAAAGTCCCTTCGGACCCGTCTAGTGGGCGCTAGCCCGACAGGCTTTTCGGTCTTTGAGCGCGTTATTGGGAAGCTTCCCACTTCCCACTTCCCACTTCCCACTTCCCACTTCCCACTCCTCTACTCCCCCACCACCAGCTTCTTACCCAACTGCAACACACAGCCCTTCTGAATACTGTACAACTTCTTAACACCTTCAGAGCTGTATTTATTGACCACCATTTTACTGCCACCATATTCAGGTTTTTTCTGGAAGGCGGTGAAGCCTTGACGGCAATTGATGAGTTGTATATCTTCGATCAATAGCGTTGACAAGTCCTTAGCTGCGATGGCGATTGGGGCGCCAGTTATCTTTGCAGAAAAAATGGTGGCATCGGTTTGTTCACCAACACTGATTCCTTTGTCTCCTGCATTTTCAATGTTTACATTTTCGATTCGAATGACGGAACCTGATAAATCAATCCCGTCATTTCCAGTTTGATAAAAATGGGAATTGAGTAATTTGCCTTTACAGAAGTCCGAGTCCAAACCATCTGCAAACGTTTCGGAAATAACACTTTTTTCCAGCGTGAATTCTGAGCGAATCATGTTGAGCTGATCTTCACAGGAATTTTTGGTAAACAGACAATTCAAAAAATGGGCATCCGCTTCATAGAATGTAACCGCTCCGGTCAGTGTCCATCCTCCTTCGTTCACCGTATTCAGGTATTCAAAAATGCTGTGATTTAGTTCTGAGCGGGAATTGGTTTGCATGACGTGAAAACCACGTCCGGATTTATCAGAAGATGTAATCACCACCGGCTCCTCTTGAGTACCATACATAAAGATGGGTGAATTGGATAAGAAAAATGCTTGGTTGGTCAAGTCTAATTGAGCCCCGGCTTCAAAATGGATTCGATAACCTTTTGGAAAAATGAGTGGTTGCTCTATCGCGTGTTTCCCTTTCGGGAAATAAACAACACCTTCACTTACCCGATACATATCGTTGGAATTCATAGCCGCTTTCGCAAAACTTTGTTGCGGCTGCCATTCCGTTTGTGGTGCCGACCAGGGAGCAATCTCAGCATAAAAAACAGTATCCAGACCTAAAGGACGGAAAAATAAAAACTTCGCTTGTTTTCCAACCGATACATTTTCATACAACAAAGGACTTTGACGTTCATAATTAATGGCACCAGTCATTCGCGTAAATGTGTCCAACAATAAGGCTGATGAGCGGCTATTGTGGTTCATCGCTTTCAAAGCCTGTCGGGGCATAAAACCCGGCAACAGCTGAGGTGTTTCAAAGTATTGGTTGATGTTATTGACAGAGCGGCCATAACCGATGATTTCCAATGGCATACTGTTTACATTGGCGATTTTAAGTCCTTGGTTTTCGCCATCAGACGGGCTCGCATACACTTTAAGGCTGAGGTTATTTTGTGGCAATATCATGGAATGTACGCCCAGTGCTTCGAGCATAAATTCCGATTCATCAAAATCGTAGTCCACAAATTCTGTTTGCAAAAGTCGCTCCCGATAGCGCAGCTCCTCTCCTATTTCCAACATAAAATTTTGCAAATAATCCTTGCTGGAAAATTCATACAAAAACGAATTGTAGCGCGCCACAAACTCAGGCATCATAAACAACATCCGATCCAGTGATTCGCTATTGGCAAAAGCTTTATTCAAAGCACCTTGCCCCAAATAAAAGGAACGGTCTTTTTGTGGCTCATAGAAACCGTCAAAACCAATGGGTTCCAGTTTTGCAGTCAGCGGGTTGAAGTAAAATCGCTGGTTGTGCCAACTGATTCCGTGATAGCCTCCCACTACATCACATATCGCGTAGTATTTGGCGAGTCGCTCCACATCAAAAACTTCAGCAACCGGGCGACCTTGCAGGAACTGATACATCAAATTTTGAGCTGCTTCAAACTGCTCCGTTAACAAGGGCGATGACAAAACTGCTTTTTCTCCAAAGGCACGTATGTCGGAACCCGACCAGTCTTTTTCGTTTTGTTTGAGTTGATGTTGAATCAGATTCGTCGCATTCATTTGTCGCTTCATAGCCGTCCAAAAGCCATCCTCTCTAAACTTGATAATCGACCCTTCCCTCCGCTGCCGCGATTCTAAAAGTACTTTATCAAAATGCTCTTCTACGGCATATACGCCTTTTGATTCACCATTGAGGTCGAGCATCACGAAATCGTAGTAGGTCGTCAGCACATCTTCTTTTTCAAAAAATTGATGCAACAGCCATTCATGCAAAAAATAACGGGCAGCGGGTGTTTGCACCGAAAAT
>Ga0209187_1003539_pt1 | contig 12895 bp, 10 predicted proteins | sample BantaG_FD_187430 | JGI IMG/M metagenome (GOLD analysis project Ga0209187, IMG submission 187430) | Marine algal microbial communities from Bantry Bay, Ireland - BantryBay_4 metaG (SPAdes) (version 2) | ecosystem: Host-associated > Algae > Red algae > Unclassified | place: Bantry Bay, Ireland... | reverse complement strand
CTCTAACCCAAAATTCTTAATTTATTAATACCTCATTCCTAAAAAGCATAAACATTAAAAATATACACAATCACTCTGCGTTTCCTCTGCGTTTTTGCGTCTCTGCGAGAAATTAAACGACTCAACAAGCGAAGCGACTCAACAAGCACAGCGATTCAACAAGCACAGCGATTCAACAAGCGAAGCGATTCAACAAGCACAGCGATTCAACACTTCAACAAAAAAGTCACCTGCCGAAAAATGCCCAGAACCCGTTTTTCTTTTTCCGCCACCACCTCCAAACCTAGCTCCGCAAAAATCACCTTCCATTCTCGTAGTGATCTATTTTGGTAAGTCATCTCGGAATGGCCAAAATTAACCAAGGTATCCATCGCAAGAGTGGCGTATTTCTGTACCCGGTTTTTATAAACATCTTCGATAATAATCACCTGTTCCGCTACTCGGGCGGTCTCTTTTAAGACCGCCACCGGATCCGTCGTATGGTGTAAAACCGTTAATAATAAGGCTTGTTGAAAATGGCGATCCGGGAAGGGGAGGGTTTCGCCGTCGTATACGGTTACGGGAACTTCTGGAAGAATAGAAAGATCCGCTACATCCACCGCCGTAGCCTGAATACCCGCCTTTTGTAACTCAAAGGTTACCAGACCATTTCCCGCTCCAATATCCACCGTCGTACTTCCAGCGGGGAGCCACGGAAGAAAACGACTCACCTTTTCTTTCACCCAAAACCGACTCAGTGTTTGAATATATTGTTTGCGTAACCAACTATTATTTTTTATTATTTTTAAAATCATAGAGTGCAAGGTAGAAGAAATTTCACAGCTGCGACGTCTTGAATGGGACCTATTTATGGAATAGATAAAAATGAATCCTGATTAAGTATATGGACAAATTAAACTTAAAAAATCATGGTGTCTTTTACCGCTACTCATCGTTATCGAAAGCCTCGTGATAGCGCGGCTATGGCAGCCCGACCGTTCCGGTTCCTTCACATCGTTCAGTCATGTTTTTTGCCTTACTAGCAACAAAAATCTCTAACCCAAAATTCTTAATTTATTAATACCTCATTCCTAAGCATAATTTTGTCCAGGTACCTACTGCTTGACAAGTTTCACAATCCCCTTCGCCGCCCGGTCCGACGCCCCAGTATTTCCCAACGCCTTCTTCAAATCCGCATACCCCGCCAAAATCTCATAACGCCGCTCTTTAGACAAAATAAGATTTAACTCAACGGTGATTTTATTTTTATTAAAATCCGATTGTATTAGCTCGGTCACCAACGGTTGATCGAGTACCAGATTAACCAGCGAAATATACTTTACCTTAACCAGTTTACGGGCCAGTTGAAAAGAAAGCGGATTGCCCGTATAACAAACTACTTGTGGTACTTCAAATAAGGCTGTTTCCAGGGTGGCCGTGCCAGAGGTGACGAGTGCTGCGTGACTGAGGGAGAGTAGTTTATAAGTTTGATTTGTCACAATTTTAGGCATAAAAGCTTCGCTGAAATTTTGTTCAGCAATCAGACTCCGGTAGTAAGCGAGCGGAATTGCGGGAGCTCCGGCGATGATAAATTGGTAGTCCTTAAAATTATCGACTACGGCGAGCATTCCGTTTAGCATTTTTTTAATTTCCTGTTTACGGCTACCGGGTAAAAGTGCAATCACCGGGCGGTCGTCCAGATCATGTTGAATTCGAAAATTATCCGCCGGAGGAAGATGGGCCAAATGATCGAGTAGGGGATGCCCGACAAAATTTACTTCGTAATTATATTGTTTGTAAAATGTTTTCTCGAAGGGAAGGATGACCAGCATTTGGTCTACTAGCTTTTTGATGTTGTGTACCCGACTGGTATGCCAGGCCCAGATTTGTGGGGAGATATAATACGCTATTTTCAATCGCTGTTTTTTAATCCATTTGGCCATTCGAAGATTAAATCCCGGATAGTCAATCAGAATAACCACATCGGGCTGGAAGGCGAGAATATCTGCTTTGCAAGCTTTAAAATTAGCGCGAATAGTCCCTATATTTTTGACCACTTCGTAAAAACCCATAAAGGCCAGATCTCGGTAATGTTTTGTTATTTTTACGCCCGCTGCGTTCATTAGATCTCCACCCCAGCCCTGGCAAATGGCATCCTTGTCTTGTAGTTGTAAAGCTTTTACGAGGTTGGAGCCGTGCAGGTCACCTGATGCTTCCCCGGCGATGAGATAGTAACGCATAGGCTTTTTATAAAATAGAGGCTCTAAAGTAATATAGCCACACCATGACAAATAAAACGGTCGGAAAAACCAGTCCTCGCATTCCGTTATACATCCTTCTTTTATTAAAAAAAGTAAAAGGAATAAGGTTAAAACAAATGGCTAACAAGGCAATGGTTCTTTCCCGAAAAGTTTGTGAAAAGCCTACGTCGCTGATGATCCCACTGCTACTGAGCAGCTCATATATTTCCAATAAGATGGCGTATCCAACGACGGGTAGCATAAAGCCCAGAATAAGTCCAATGATGATTTTATCTTTTTCCATATCACGATTTTTAAAATAAAGAAATGACCGCTTACCAGAAACTAGAAACCAGTGTACTCGAATTACGCTGGCAATCAATATTCAATATTCGAGATTCAACATTCGATATTAATTAAAATTCTCAAACCACAATTTCCTCCATCACCTTCAACGGCTCCATCGCCGCCTCATTCGTAAGATCGTGCATTGCCGGAACGATAGAAATATAACCTTCCTCCAATGCTTTAATATCGATATCTGAGCGTTCGTCGGAATTGGCAAATTTTCCAGTTAGCCAATAATAAGATTGCCCCATGGGATCTTTTTTCTCCTCAAAAACTTCCTCCCATTTGGCGTCGGCCTGTCGGCAAATTTTAATCCCTTTTAGTTCCGCCTTCAGTAGTTTTGGAATGTTAACATTGAGTAATTTTCCGTTGGTCATCCCATTTTCTAAAACGTGTTCCATAATAGATTTCACATAATCTCTACTTTGACTAAAATCCGCCTCTTCGGAAAAGTCTAGCAACGAAAATCCAATCGAGTTGATTCCTTCCATCGACGCTTCCATCGCCGCAGACATCGTTCCGGAATAAATAATATTGGTAGATGCATTGGAACCGTGATTAATACCGGAAACGCAGAGGTCTATTTTCTTATCCCTGAGTAATACGCCACGGGCCAGCTTCACACAATCTACGGGTGTACCAGAACATTTATAAGCCTCAATATCCGGAAATTCTTTCGCTCGTTGAAAGCGCAGCGGCTCCCGAATCGTAATCGCGTGTCCGGTCGCGGATTGTGGTGCATCGGGTGCCATCACAAATACTTCGCCCAGTTCCTGTGCAATTTCAATCAAAGTACGGATTCCGCCCGCAAAAATGCCATCATCGTTTGTAACTAAAATAAGGGGTTTTTTCATAATACTATTTTCGGTGAAAGGTGTAAAGTGCTTTTTTAATTTAAAATTCAAAAATAAAGATATTTTATCGAACGCGCAGGGGGCTTTTTTACTATTATTTTACGCATAAACTCAACTACTCTCCTTAATAAGTGTTTAACTTTGGAAAAAATATCAATCATGGCTAATAAAGGAAAAACAGGTATATTACTCGTCAATCTCGGAACGCCCGATGCGCCTACGCGGAGTGCAGTCTATCGGTATCTCAAGCAATTTTTGTCAGATCCTCGGGTAATTGACAAGTGGGCCGTTCGTAAAATTATTGTTCCGTTGTTGATTTTACCCTTTCGTTCGGGCGAATCTGCCAAGGGTTACAAGGATTTATGGATGGAAGAGGGGTCTCCGCTAAAGGTGTATGGATATAAATTAAGTGAAGAAATTCAGCGGAGATTTGGCGAAGATTATGTGGTAGAATTGGCCATGCGTTACCAAAATCCTTCTATTGAGTCTGCGCTTCATAAAATGAAATCTCAACGGGTAAAGCAGATTGTGGTATTACCCCTTTTTCCGCAGTATGCTTCTGCTTCTACTGGTTCGGTACAGGAAGAAGTGATGCGTATTCTTACCAAACAATGGTTGATTCCGGAAGTGAAAATGATCGATGCTTTTTATGATGATCCGGGCTATATCGATGCTTTTATTCAACGTGGAAAATTATATAACTGGAAAGACTACGATCATGTCCTTTTTAGCTACCACGGATTGCCGGAACGGCAGATTACCAAGGGAGACGATTGTGGACATTGTTTAAAAGAAAATTATACTTGTTGCAATACCATCACGGACGTCAATCGTCTTTGCTACACGGCGGGCTGTGCCGCCACGACTCGTGGAATTGTAAAAGGACTCGGAATTCCAAAGGAAATGTGGACCCAATGTTATCAATCCCGCTTGGGACGTGATCCCTGGGTGCAACCTTATACGAGTGATATCATTGAAAAACTGGCCAAAGAAGGTAAGAAAAAAGTACTCGTTTTTTGTCCAGCCTTTATTTGCGATTGTCTTGAAACGACGATTGAGATTAGTGATGAATACCAGGAAGAATTTGAAGAAGCTGGTGGCGAACATCTCCAATTGGTCGAAGGACTCAATGACCACCCGCGCTGGTTTCAGGCGGTGGAAGATATGATTCGAGCAAAATTAATGGATGGTTCTGGTTCGGAAAATTTAGCGCAGGATGACCCAACGATGAATGCTGAAATTCCAAATGCTTTTTAGAGTTACTTGATCGCTGTCAGACTCATCAGGTAGTAGTGGCAGGGTCTTGTTTTTTTGTTCTAAACAATTAATAAGAATAAATCGTTTCCATCAATCGTTTCCATCAATCGTTATGATAGCTGATAAAGCTTAATTTTTACCTAACTCAAAACGTCACATAAAATTAAAAATTATGAAATATTTCTTCTTCACCTTTACGTTCTTCCTCATAGCTTTCACGCTCACGGCCCAATCTGTCGTCGGACAATGGGAAACCTATGATGATAAAACCAACGAAAAGAAAGGACTGATTGAAATTTTTGAAAATAATGGCGAGTATACTGCCAAAGTGATAGAAACTTATACCGGATCAGAAGATCCGGTCTGCCAGAATTGTAAAGGAGATAGAAAAGAGCAGCCGATCATCGGATTGGAAATTATCAGAGGACTCGAAAAAAAAGGGGATAGTTACGAAGGAGGAACCATCCTGGATCCCGAAACTGGAAAAGTCTATAAATGTTATCTGGAATTGGAAAAAGCAGATAAGCTTAAAGTCAGAGGATATATTGGCTTTGCGCTTTTGGGGCGAACGCAATATTGGCGACGGAAGAAATAAGCGGGGATGGCTTTGCTGGTATTAGAATGTTTTGAGTCCATTAGTGATGGAAGGTTTTAAACAAAAGAAACAAGTGATTAAGGTTTTATGTGGTGAAAAGTAGGATAGAATCGTCATTTATTTTGTCAACATTCCTAAAAAGAAAAATTTAGAAGTGAGTGACCTGTTGATGGGTATAACTGCTATTGCAACAATACTTTTTCTTTTTTACATGGGATTTCAATTTGGCATATGGCTTAAAGGATAGGAGACATCCGATTAAGCAGCATAAAAAACAATGCTCGCAATAAAAGACTACACCCTGCGGGTGGGCCCACCCTCTAAGTTTGACCGAAGGTCTGTGTATACGTCTCGGCTAAAAGCCGAGAAGCAAAACCAACACCAAACTCCTAACGAAGTCAATAACCTGTACAGCTTCGCTACCCTAATGCAGGTTAAACCCCCACTTTAGTTATGTAAAAAGATCAAAAAATAAGCGCGCTGTGAATTCACAAAAAATTATCGTAGGCTTATCTTGGCTTACAGCCGAGACGGGCAACCTAGACAAAAAAAAATCCTGCATCTGCCTTAGCTACTGTACTAGCCGAGACAACCTAACTGCAAGATAACGAATTGTTTTCAAATTAAAAAATAAAACACAAATATTTTTAAAAAAATATTGCATCACATGATGATACGCTTGGTGCATTTACGAAGTTGTTTAAATAGCGAAGACTGGAAATGAGATTAAAATAGCCTTTCATATCATTTACCTTGATTTTATACTAATCTCAAAGTGAAATTCGGCAGAGTGATATCATAATATCTTTCAGCCAACAGGCCTACTAATCAATCCTCCCTTCTCATTTTCTATCCTCAACCCGCAAAATGACATTCGCAAAACAATAAAACCTGCCCAATCCTTTAATTTACCGTAACTTTGCGAATTAAATACACCGTAATCAACTTAGATTACAGTGTATTGTATTAATAAATTTTTTCATTAAATTTAGTCCATGGCCCGTAAAAGGCGTACCTACCAAAAAGCCGAACCGGTCACTAAAAAGAAACTGGCGAACTCGGCCAAAATATTTCGTTTTATTCGTCCCTATCGGTGGTCTTTCTACGTAGGGCTTTTCTTGTTGAGTATCTCCAGTTTGATGTTTATGATTTTTCCCGGAGCGGCGGGGGAGATGGCCAATAAAGCGGCTGGACAGCCAACTAAAATTCTTAATCTGGAGTTGTGGCAATACGGTGGATTTTTTCTGATCTTGCTAATCGTTCAGGGAGTCACTTCTTATTTTCGGACGGTGTTGTTTGCCAATGTTTCTGAAAAAGGAATGGCGGATGTACGCAAGGCACTTTACCAAAAATTAATTACCCAGGATATTCCTTTCTTTGAACAACGTAGAGTCGGAGAACTAACGAGTCGAATAACGGCGGACGTAGAGCAGTTGCAATCTGCTTTTAGTATTACCCTGGCCGAATTTGTTAGACAAATTGTAATTCTTTTATCAGGTGTGGTGATCATTGGCTGGCTGACGCCAAAACTGGCATTGATCATGTTGGCTACTTTTCCGGTGGTAGTGGTGGTCGCTTTTTTCTTTGGTCGTTATATTCGAAAATTATCTAAAAAACGGCAAGACCAACTGGCGGGTACCAATGTAATAGTGGAAGAAACTTTTCAGAATTTTTCGGTTGTAAAATCTTTTACCAACGAGTGGCTGGAAACGGTACGCTACGGAAAGTCGGTCGATGAGGTAGTAAAAACCTCTCTGAAGTTTGCCAAAATTCGGGGTGTGTTTTTCATTTTTATCATTACCGTTTTATTCGGTGCCATCTTTTTTATTCTTTGGCAGGGAGCGATGCTAGTGGAGAAAGGAGTGATGGAAGTAGGGGATTTATTTTCGTTTATTCTATATACTGGATTGATCGGTGGAGCGATCGGAAGTCTTGGAAATTTATACACGGCCTTGTCGGGGGCACTGGGAGCTACGGAGCGAATTACCGAAATTCTGGATACTACCTCCGAGGTGGAAATTCAGCCAGTCAAAATTACCGAGGAAGAACGTTTTATCGGAAATATCGCTTACCAAAATATTCATTTTGCGTATCCTACGCGTAAGGATGTTCCGGTATTGAAAGGAATAGATTTGAAGATCAATTCGGGAGAGAAAGTAGCATTGGTAGGAATGAGTGGTTCTGGAAAGTCCACGATGGTGCAACTTTTATTACAATTTTATCAACCGGATCAGGGAAACATTACCATCGATGGAAAACCGGCTACAGAATATGACCTATCCGTCTATCGACAAAATATGGCCATCGTTCCACAAGAGGTAATGCTCTTCGGTGGTACGATCCGCGAAAATATTCTTTACGGAAAACCAACGGCCACCGAAGCCGAAATAGTCGAAGCCGCCCAGCAATCCAACGCCTGGGAATTTATTGACTCTTTTCCCGAAAAACTGGAAACCATCGTCGGCGATCGCGGGATCAAACTCTCCGGTGGACAACGCCAGCGAATTGCTATTGCCAGGGCTATTTTAAGAAATCCAAGCATCTTGTTACTTGATGAAGCGACTTCTTCCCTCGACGCCGAATCCGAAAAGGTGGTACAGGATGCGCTCAACAAACTAATGGAAGGTCGTACGTCGATCATCATCGCTCACCGCCTCGCAACCATCCGGGAAGTTGATAGAATTTACGTGATTGACGAAGGACAGATTATCGAAGAAGGGACGCACGAGGAGTTGTCCGCCGTGGAAAATGGGGCTTACAGTGGGTTGGCCAAATTGCAGTTTGAGAATGTCATTAATGAAGTGAATGAATAATTAATAATGCTTTTCTATCGTTTTTCTTTATAATTAATAATGGCTCTTCCATCGTGTTTTACAAGCGAAGAACCTTGCTCTAAACGGCTTCGTAAATCAAGTGCATCATTCAATATTCATTTCTCCTCCCCACCATCAATCACCTCCACCACCGACTGTCGCCTCCGATCCACAATCAACTTGGTCACATCCGGTCTCGAATAATGTCCCGTAGGATCAAAATTTTGTCTAGCTTCCAGCACTCGATTTAGATTAATTTCTCCAATGATAACGCCCTCCTTTTCTGCAATGGGTTCGATAATCCATTGGCCGTCCGGGCCGGCAATACACGAGCCACCGTTGGCGATAACGGACGGAGCATCCCGCAAGATTTCATTTAGGTGAGGGGTATGGTCCGGAAAGTCTACCGGGCGCATCAAACCAGAAACGGAGACGACAAACGATCGACTTTCCAGAGCAATAAATCGGGTAATGTCTTCCGTATTTCGAACCGAGCCCGGCCATACGGCGATGTGTAGATTTTCTCCCATTCCGTATAAAGCAGTGCGAGACAACGGCATCCAGTTTTCCCAACAGTTGAGACCACCGACGGTAAATCCTTCCAGTGCGTGAACCCGTAATCCGTGGCCGTCGCCGGGAGCCCAGGTAAGTCGTTCTTCGTAAGTTGGTTGGAGCTTGCGGTGCGTAGACTGAATAATTCCTTTCTTGTCAATGTAGACTAGCGTACAATAAAGGCTATGATTACCTCGATTTTTTCCTCGTTCGATAATCCCCAGATAAATCGCCATTTTAAATTCTTTGGCCAGGGCGCAGATCTCCGCCAAATCTCCTTCCTCGATTTCTACCGCATTGCGCATATAGTGAGCATGTAGTTCCTTTTGCATCTGCGATTCAAACGCCGAACCTTTGGTCATGGATAACCAAAAAGGATAACCCGGAAGTAAGCCTTCCCCAAATACCAAAAGGTCACATTCCTCTTTTCCGCCCTGGTCAATAAATACTTTTATTTTTTCAATGGTCTGTAATTTATGAAGCCAGATGGGAGACATCTGCGCCATGCCGATTCGTAAGGTTTGTTTTTTCACCGTGGTAATGATTTATTGTGCAAATTTTGATTACTGGCGAAATATATCAAAAAAAATAGACTTCTTACCTGAATAAACTTAGATCTCCCGCTTTTAGAATGGTAGTGCCGTCTGCTAGCAGAATTTCTACTTGATAGACGTATACGCCCGATGGTGCTGCTTGCCCTTTAAAATTTCCATCCCATCCCTGATAGGAATCATTAGGGGCGGTATTAGATTCCTGGTAAACGACCACCCCCCAGCGATTAAAAATTTCCAAATGGTTAATCGCTTGTACTTTTTTATTGGCTGAAATCACAAACCGATCATTGATCTGATCATTGTTAGGACTAAAAGCATTCGGGATATAATAAGCGACGGGCTGGTCTACACTTAAATATAGTTGATCTGTCTTTGCACAACCCTTATTATCTCTAATGACAAACGCTAGCCATTCGTCATATTGGGGATAAATAACGGGATCAATGCAAATTGTACAACTTAATTGTTCGGATTCATTCCAGGTGACCGTTAATTCATTACTTTCTATTTGAAGTGGAAAATTAATGATAACGCCATTGATAGCAAAGATGGTATCGGGAAGAGGTGGAATAGTTAAATCACTTTGGGTAACGACCAACTGATAAACCGTATCACACGGACTATTTAAAGTTGGGATAAAATTGCTGTAGGTTCCAGAGTTTCGAATAGTATCTTCAAAAAATAAAACATACGCATCGGCACATAAATAAATTGTGTCTTCTATCACTGCTTGTTCTACAAATTGAATAGATAAGGTATGGATAGAATCACACCCGTTGAAACCAGTTTCTATAAAAGTGATATCTTGATCCGTGAAGATCTCTACGTCGTTAATTTTGATGGTTTCTCCTGCGCAGTAGGTTGCGATGGATTCTTCATAAGTAACCGGTCGAAAATATACTTCCACCTGGTGGGTAGAATCACAGTTTAAACTGGAAGCGTAGGTCTCCGCAAAAATACCGTCTTCCGTTATCGCATTTCCAAAAACGGTCATTATGTCTCCTTCGCAAGCAGTGATGCTTTCGCTGGTTTGGAGAATACTTGAAAAAGTGACGGTTATCTGATGGGTGGAATCACAATTATTAGAACCGGTATAGGTTTCGGAAAGAAGGGTATCGCTGGTAATCGAATTTCCAAAAATGGAGGCGATGTTTCCTACGCAGTAAGTTTGGGTTTCAAAGGTATTTACCAAAGGATTAAAAATAACCTCAATGGTATGGATAGAATCACAGCCATTAGTAGCCGTAAAGGTTTGACTTTCGATAGTGTTTTGAGAGACGGTATTTCCAAAAACGGTGATAAAATCTCCGTTACAGGCGGTGATTGTTTCACTGGTTTCCAGGTGGTCTAAAAACGATACCGTTACCAACCAAATAGAATCGCAGCCGTTAGGGGCTGGTGCAGATCGAAACAAAGAGGTGTCCTGATTAATCGACAAACCAAAAATAGTAAGGGTATCGTCTTGACAAGCAATCATTTTCACTGGAATTTCTACATTTTCTAAAAATCTTAAATTGATTCGATGGGTAGAATCACAACCGTAGTAACTGGTGGTGTAGTTAAATAAAATAGTATCGGCGGAGTAGATCTGGCCATCAATCAGCGTCGAATCTCCCTCGCAATAATCGAGGAGGTCGATGGTTAACAAATTATTTTTAAATTCTGCAAAAATTGTGTGGGTCGAATCACAACCATCGAATGCGGTATATGTTTCGGTAAAGCTGCCAGTAAAACCGATCGGATTACCAAAGATAAGGATGGTACTGCCCTGACAGTATTGTTGGTGTTCGTCGGTAAATTTATTCGTACCAAAAATAACATTTATCTGATGTGTAGAATCACAACCATAGGTCGTTTGGAAGTTACCATATAGCGTGGTATCCGCAGATATATTTTGTCCCAAAACAACGACCGTACTTTCGTCGCAAACTTGTAGGTCTTCGAAGGTAAATTGCGGCGCCTGAAAATTCAGGGTAGTGCTGTGAATGGAATCGCAGACGCCATCGGTTGGATAGGTATTGACTAATATGGTATCGACGGAAAAGGTCACTCCGTCTACGGTGGCGGGTTCGCCTTCACAAAATACCTGCAAGTCTGAACCGTAGACGGCTCCTGTACTTATGGTTTCTTCACAAATGGTACCCTCTTCAGTTTCCAGGTTAGTAATTTCTACCGACAAATCTTGCACCTCCATATTAACGGAGTAATTGAAAAAGGAACTGTTTTGCTGAACAACCAGAAGGTCTTCCAGGGTGACCCAAATTTTTTCTTCTTCTTGACAGGCAACTTCTAAATCAGCACTTGCTTTTTGCACATAAAACCCTTCGTCTGTTCCTGATTGATAATTGTCGATGAGGTAGATGTTTTCATCAACGGTCACGAAATTTTTGTTATATCTAGAACCAACGAATAGGTTAGCAAGACCAATGGCTTTGCTGGCTAACACATTAAATGCGGTATCCAATAAAACCATGGCTTCCGAATTATCCGTATTTGCTAATGGTAGGCCAGAAATCACAAGGTTACCAGATGGTAAAGTGGCAACCTGTCCTGCTCCTTTAAATTCATCACTAATTATTTCTTTACTTTTGATAACGTTTCCAGATAAATCTATTTCGAGTAAATGAGATCGGTCGTTGGGGGTACCATAAGAATAAAGGAAAATATAATATCCTGTCTGGCGCTCATTTACCACGGTAAGATATTCGGTATTTGTGGAAAGATTAATGGTGCCTATGCTATTTCGCTTTAGCCAAATGGTATTGCCATTTTCATCTACTTTCATCAGCATCATCGTATACAGATCTTTACCAGTAATCAGATAGCCACCATCGGGAGCAGGTGTTGTTTGTACTGGAACAAATCTATTGAAATCGTTACTACTCGTCCTTTCTACATAATTTGTCCAAAGAATATTTCCATCTGTATCCAAAGACATCAGCAAAGAAGATTGAGGATTACTGCCTGGTTCGTCCCAGGCGTTGGCCACCAGGAATTCTCCATTTTCTTTTTGTATAATATTCGCTCTACCGCTCCAATTTGGCGAAGCGTATTTTTTACTCCATTGAATATTTCCCTGAACGTCTAACTTGATTATTCCCAGTTCATCGTTATCTCTACCCAGGCGAATAACCCCTCCGTCCTGTGTAGCTATGATATCGTAAAAAGAAAATTGACCATCCGGTTGATACACTTTCATCCAGGAGGGGTTACTGGAGAAATCTGTTTTAGTGATACCAAAGTTATATATTCCGTTGTGAAAAGAAACAAAAAGAAATTGATCATTATTAACAATTCGCCTGGAACGAACCCGGTTTCCTGGAGAAACAATGGTTTTAAGGTAGACTTCTGCCTCACAATCCTGGGCAAGCAATGTATGTTCAGCCGTAAATAAGCTTAGTAAAACAAAAGTTGATATAATAAGTAAAGTTGGTTGTTTCATTTAGGGAAAATATTGGCAAAAAAAGATTGAAACCTAAACATTCATTTAATGAATAAGTTGAAATCGGAAAACGTTGCATGACGAGGAATTGGAATTGGAATTGGAATGGGAATTAGAATTTGTTCTTATGGCTTTTATTTGTGAGATACTTTGTTTTCAATTATATCTAGGTTAAAATAAAAAAAAATCTTCAACCATGCAACGTAATTCATGTAAGTCTTATTTAATTAGCAACGGATGTCCTTTACTTTTGAAATTTTT
>Ga0209187_1003538_pt1 | contig 12901 bp, 15 predicted proteins | sample BantaG_FD_187430 | JGI IMG/M metagenome (GOLD analysis project Ga0209187, IMG submission 187430) | Marine algal microbial communities from Bantry Bay, Ireland - BantryBay_4 metaG (SPAdes) (version 2) | ecosystem: Host-associated > Algae > Red algae > Unclassified | place: Bantry Bay, Ireland... | reverse complement strand
ACCTCCCCTTTTCTTAGGATTTGAGAAAACTGAGCGCCAGGCTTTCGGCACGACTCGCATATAGAGTACTTATGTACCACTTCGTCTGGACCAAGTCGATATAAACGACTAACTATTGGCGGTATACGCCCCATACCTGACAAATCAAGACTGCTAACTAACACCTGTTTATCCATCGCTAACCACTCTCTTATAGTCTCGGAGTCTTCGTCAGGGAACATAAAGACCTCGTCGACTCCAATGACGTCAAAACTGTCTACATCGATGTACTTAAGGCTGCTTGTTTTAATAGCGTTAAGCTCAATTCCTAGACGTGACTTAACCCCGTCTTCCCTCACATTCTTATCTGGCTGTATCAAAACTGTATTTAAATGTGAGTATTGTAAAGCACTAATCCTAGCAATCAACTCTAGCGATTTACCACTCTTCATTGGCCCCAAAATTAGTGTCAAACTCATAAGATTATTTTAACAGATAATCCGTATTTTGTATCTACGACCAGAATCAACTACCCCAGTCAGAGACAGTCCTTCATACTTGTGTTGAAAAATTCAAGATGGGCGTGAAGCCTGAAGTCGGCTATAATCAATTAAATGAATAAATTTATAGCAATTGAAGGTGTAGACGGCACAGGCAAAGCCACTCAAACCAAGCTATTAAAAGAATATTTAGAATCAAAAGGAAACCAGGTTGCCACTTTTTCTTTCCCTCGCTACGGCGAACCATCAGCTCGACTGGTCGAGGCTTATCTGCAGGGAGAGTTAGGTACCGAACAAGAAGTTGGACCCTATGCCGCATCAATGTGTTATGCAATAGACAGGTTTAAAGCGTCTGACGATATTCGTAAAGCTCTAGAACAAGGAAAATTTGTTATTTGTGATCGTTATGTTGGCTCAAATATGGCTCATCAAGGTCAAAAAATACATGACAAAAAAGAGCGTTTAAAATACTTCGATTGGAATATAGAACAAGAGTTTGATGTGCTGAACATACCCAAGCCCGACATCAGCATCGTCCTAACCCTAGACCCCGAGATAGCTCAAAAGTTTGCCGCCACAGAAGACAAATCAGGCAAAGGCAAAGATATCCATGACTCGAATATAGAACATCTGAAAAGGTCAGCCGACACCTATCGAGAACTTTGTGAACTTTTCCCTAACAAGTTTATCGAGATAGACTGCTCTTTGAGTCAAAAAATTGCATCAATAGATGACGTACACAAACAAATTATTCAGAAAATAGGTATTGAGTAAATGGATTACATCTGTTAAAGTTACTCTCTGATTATGAAAAAAGCAGTAATTCAAACAGGCGGACATCAATATATCGTATCCAAGGGCGATATATTAGACGTAGAATTGGTTGGCGACAATAAAACTCTAGCTTTCGAACCACTAATGGTTATAGATGGCGAAAAGACCTCTGTTGGCAAGCCGACTGTTGATGGCGCCAAGGTTAACGCCAAGGTATTAAACCCAGACTTTAAAGGCGACAAAATAAAGATCGTTAAGTTTAAAGCCAAGAAGAATTATCGCCGAAACAAAGGCCACCGACAGCATTACAGTCAAATCGAAATAACTGCTGTTTAGCAACTCTCTGCAATTCCAATTTAACCTCTCAAATATCGAGAGGTTTTTACTTTTAGCCACCACAAAAAAACCATAGCGCCCTACCACACCTGCAGCTGCGACCAGATGAAGCTAGTCTGTATATTCATCCTCATACCTAAAAGGGCCTTCAGTTCCTGGCTGTAAACCTGCAACTATACATGCAAATTCAGCCATGCTATCTCTAGTTCTTTGAGCTCGTAACGCCTCTGCCCCACTAAGAGCATGGATCTCGTGTCGACTTACTGGAATATTGTCAGACATTTGTTTTTCCTTTCTAAAACCAAAAACCGACTTCTTTTCTTAGAAGTCGGTTGTAATTGATTTGCTAATTAATTATTTTGAAACGACCTCTAGGCCTCGAAATTGAGGGTAATCACATGTTTTGTAATGTAATTAAATGAAGTCATTGCCCAGGTATTTTATACCTAAGGCACTTTAAAATCAATGACTATAGTGTACAATTCCCCTAATGAGATTACTTGGGTCTATACTAAATAACTTCTTGTCGCAGACAGTATTTAAAAATACTGTTCGTACTAGGGTATATTTGCAAAACAAAAACGAAGTTCTATTAGTAAAAGGCTGGCTTAATGATGGCAACTGGGGTCTTCCCGGGGGCGGACTGGATAATAATGAAAAAATAAAAGATTGCGCTATAAGAGAAGTACGAGAAGAACTGGGCCTAAATATCCCAAAAAGCGACCTTGTGCATCTTAAGACTCTTAGCCCAACTAAAAAATACCCTTTTACCAAAGAGGTTTTTAAAGCATGCCTTGAAGATAAGCCTCGACTAGATCTTCAGAGGCTGGAAATAAGAACAGCCCAGTGGTTTAAAATTGATGAAATGCCAGAAAAAGTTGACGATACTATAAAACAGTCGATCAAACTGCTTTAGACAAGCTCACCTTAAGCTTGCTGTCTTCTATCTTTACATCAATGGAGAAGCTATATTCCTCTGAATCATTCAGTTCATCAGCCAATGTTTCTTTCTTAATCTCTTCAGCAAATATATCTATTGCAGCCACGAGTTCTTCACTTTCGGTGGACAACGAAAGCCGTATTCGATCATCAACTTTCAAATCAGCTTTTTTACGAGCAGACTGTACCGTGCGAACAACCTCACGCATTAAGCCTTCTTGTTTTAGTTCTTTGGTTAGTTCGGTGTCTATGCTCACGTCCTTGCCAAACTTTAGCTCTTTGACGTTAAGCTCTTCTTTAACTATCTCTGCCATCTCTTCTGGTAGCTCTGGGACTGTGGCGCTGGCTAGCGGTTGTCGCACCTTTAGCTGACCCTGCGCTCTGAGTGCAAGACCTGCCGTTATACTTTCTCGAGTGGTGACCATTTGTTGCACCAAGAGTTCGTCAATATGTCCGAATTCAGACCAGTCTTCTAAGTGCACTGATTCTTTATCCGTTAGTTGAGTGAAAAGCTCTTCTGCCAAAAATGGTGTGAACGGTGCGAATACCTTAGCAGTTTGCACTAAAACATAATGCAGAGTCCGATAAGCATCGTCTTTATCACCATCGTTCTCACTCTTCCAAAATCGCTTTCGACTACGTCGTACATACCAGTTAGACGCATCGTCAACGAAGTCTAACAGCGGACGTGTCGCATCCGATAGATCATATTTATCCATATAGTCTTGAACTTCTTTGATTGTCTCATGTAATCTAGAAACTACCCACTTGTCCAAAATATTAGTCAAATCAGCAGAAGGATCACTCATTTTGCCATTCCACTCCCATCCGTCTACATCGGCATACAGTGTAAAGAAATCGTACATGTTCCAGATCATTGCTAATTTACGAGCAATAACACCGACATCTTTATCGCTTAAGTTGAAGTCCTCGCCGTGTGTTAGAGGACTATTGAGCATCAGTAGTCTAAACGAGCCAGCCGAAAACTGATCCATGAGCTCTATTGGGTCTGTGTAATTTTGTAACTTTTTACTCATTTTCTTGCCGTCAGACGCGTTCACAAAACCTGTACAAATTAAGTTCTTATAAGGCGATTCATCAAATAATCCCACATTAACCGCCATGAGAGCGTTAAACCAACCACGAGTCTGGTCAACCGCTTCGACAATGAAGTCTGCTGGAAAGCTGGCTTTAAATACTTCTTCGTTTTCAAACGGATAGTGGAACTGCGCAAATGGCATACTGCCTGATTCAAACCAACAATCGAATACCTTGCCAATATGTTGCAGCTTCACGCCATCAACTTCGAACTCAACATCCATGACATTTGGCAAATGATAGTCATCGAGTTCTTTACCAATAAGCTCTTTAAGCTCAGCGTATGAACCAACTACTTTTATAACATCTGTTCCATCATCTTTTTTACCTCTCCATACTGGTAATGGAGTAGCCCAGTATCTGTCTCTAGATAAGTTCCAGTCCGGAGCTGATTCAAGAATGTTATGGAAGCGACCATCTCGTAACTTTGCCGGAACCCAAGAAGTCTTGGCATTAGCTTCGAGCATGTCTGATTTTTGGCCCTGTATGTCCATAAACCAACTTGGGTGTGCCCGATACATCAATTTATTGCCACAACGATGACAATGAGGATACTCATGCTGAATATACTCGACCTTTAAAGCTCTGCCGTCTTCTACGAGAGTCTTGGCGATTTCTTTATTAACGTCCCAGATATTCTGATCAACCCAGTCTCCTTCAGTGTAATTCCCGTCAGCATCAACAATCGATACAACTGGTATGCCCTCTTTTTTGCAGAGTTCGTAATCTTCCTCTCCGTAAGCTGGAGCTTCGTGCACAATACCTGTACCATCTTCGGCAGTAACAAAATCTGCCGACAAAACACGATGAGCCTGCGGACCACGATTTACGAATAGCGGTCTGTAGTTTTTACCAATCAATTCTTTAGCGCTAACCTTCTTGGCTACTTTATAGTCCAAGGGCTGGTGCTTTTCGTCAGTCATTACTCTTTCAACAGCATCGGTGGCTATATAGAACTTTTTGCTGTTATGCTCAACCAGAGAATATTCAAGATCAGGGCTAACAGCGATCGCCGAGTTGGCCGGCAAGGTCCAAGGAGTCGTAGTCCAGGCTAAAACCATTTCGTCGTCAGAATCTTCAAGTTCAAAAAATACGAATACGCTTGGGCTGGTAACTGTTTGGTAACTGTTTTCCATAGCCACTTCAGACTTTGAAATTGGCGTAGCGTCCTTTGTGCAATAAACTAACACCTTTTCGCCTTCGTATATCTTGCCTTCATCATACAGTTTATTGAACGCCCACCAAACAGACTCCATATACTCTTTGTCCATGGTTTTGTAGGCGCCTTTGAACTCTACCCAGCGACCTATACGATCAACTGTGTCCTCCCACTCTGTACCAGTCTTGACCATTGCCGCTCGACAAGCATTGACGTAATCAGGGATGCTAATTTTGTCGCCAATCTCTTTCTTGTTGGCAATACCCAGCTGCTTTTCAACATAAACTTCGGCTGGCAGACCATGACAATCCCAGCCCCAACGCCGCTCTACTCTTTTACCTTGCATCGTTTGATACCGCGCAACCGTGTCTTTAACTGTAGATATCAACAAGTGTCCATGGTGCGGTTTACCTGTCAGAAATGGTGGCCCATCATAAAAAACATAAGAATTCTCTTTCAGTCTGCTCTCAACCGACTTTTCAAAAGTCTTATTATCTTTCCACTTTTTAGTCCAATCCTTTTCGTACTCAGCTGCTTTTCGTCTGGTATTTTGTTTGAATTTTTTACTCATCTTACCTCCTCTATTAGATTTTGAATTTCATGCACAGTCTGCACTAAGCTATGGTCAGTAGTGTCTAGAATATAGAAATCAGAGTAAAAAGGGTTATTTCTAAAATCCTGTTGATGTCGCTCGACATCTGCGTGCTCCATTTTGACATCAGAACTACGGCCATCATTTCTGGTTTTGTTTGCTTCTAGCTCTGGGAGCAATACGATATTTTTATCTACTAAAACATACCCTTCTATTCCGTCCCAAGCTAATGGATCTAAGTAGCCATTAATAATAATGTTGTAGTCTTGCTCTGCAAAATTCTTCGCCGTTTGACCAACATTCTCACCTAACAATCTCCACTGCCTCAAACCATCGTCTGTTTTATCATATATAAAACCGGTAACTATAAGATGCTTGAAGTGGTCAACATCAATATTCACACAACGCTCGGTCTTTTCTGCCAAAGCTTGAGATACTGTTGTTTTACCGGCGCTTGTTGGGCCAGTAATACTTATTATAAAACTCATATTACCTCTCTTCTCTGTTATGCTTATTTTTATTGACATTTAACGAAATATCGGCTAGAATCAGCTTAGAGTAAGACCTCCCATGTTGGACTGCTGTTGCGGTCCGGTAAAGTGGGAGGCTTCTTTTTTATATATCACCTTATTCTACCTTCTATCAATTGGTAAAACTCAACAACGCCAAGTTCTATCTTGTTATAAATAGCCCACGATACAAAATCAACGGCCTGTAGCTGGGGTGTTTCATGAGACATCCTAAATTCTACATTATCAAAAACATCTTCCAGTTTAAGATTAGATATAATCTTCTCACGCTTAGCGACGGTGTCTCGCCTATCAACTACTATTACTTTAACTTCATTCCCCAAGGCTCCAATATGTGTAGCTAAAATTCTATAGTACTGGGTATCTAGCCGAACTGAACCATCTATCTTCTTCTCGTAAACTGTAAATTCAACTACACAATCAGATTCACTAATCTCATGCAATACTTTACGCCTAGTGCGATCATCTACGGCATGGGCATGTAGTTCACCTAGAACATGAAACTGCGGCTTGGCTCGCCATATCTTCTTCATAAGCTTCTCTAGCCTACGGGTATTATCTGTTGATATACTGGTTATAATCAGATGTTTACTAGAGCCCTCGGATTGACCGAAGTCTCCACTTTCATCTATGTATACGTATTTTGCCATTCTCTCCTTTAAAAAAATAAGACACTTCATTTGAAGTGTTTAGAGCCAGTCAAGGCGGTACCATCTAAATCTTTTGCTTAATTATTCGAGTCTCGTTCGATAACGGTCAATTCTACTAACAAAATGTTTTCTTTTGACTTGCGTTTTTCAAGGCTGATTACTTCTACTTCGCACTTACGCTAATTATATCAGATATGTTAAAATGATAACAATTAATTTTAAGTGAGGAGCAAATGAAGATATCGAAAAACTTTAATGGATTAGTAACCTTGGGTGCTGTAGTAGCGCTTGCATCAAGCTATATTGCCGAATCAGTTCTGTTTAATACTGCTCTTCTTCCAAAGATGCTTGATAGTTGTACAACGGAGGGTTTCCTACAAAAAGGCACCTCTTTTGAATGTCAGTACACTCCGATGGGGCTATATGCATTGATCGGGGCGATCTTTTTCGGTATTTTGCTAACCATCTTAAACAAATCTTTAAAACTAAAGATCAACCGTATAGCTGTATGGGCGTTCGGATATTTCGTGTTAACTATTACTGTTCTATTACTGTGGAGAGAGCTATTGGTTCTTAACACAGAGTTAACAGACAACTCTCACTTAGGTTATAGCTATTTGATACTATGGCTAAGAGCAATGATCGGAATGGTGCTAGGAATGGGCATGGCTACTGTCTTTACTAAAAAGACTAAAAAATCCGTTTCAAACACCCTGAAATCAACTATGGCTACGTCTACAAAAGCATTGCCTTCGACTAATTCAATATCCTCTAAGAGCAAGTCTGTCGCAAAAAAGACTAGTAGCGCTACCAAGAAGACAGCTAAGAAAACCAAATCAAAGACTGTTGCAAAGAAGAAAACCTCTTCTAAAAAAAGCTAGCCCCGCACCACCAAATAAGATACTACTTCATTGATGGTTGGCAACATTGAACCTTGCCATATTTTTGTAATATTTCCGTCTTCCGCCTCTGCCATCAAAACCGGTTTGTCAACTATATCTCGTAACTGCAGCTTTAGCTGAGCTTCAGGTTTGTCTATGTCTATCTCTTCTATATCATCAAAACCCCTGCCGTCTCGTAAATTAATTAAGAACTCTTCAATTATTTGAGAGTGGTCTGAATTTTTGCGATAAAACACTAGTAGCTTCATGCTATTATTCTAGCATAGAGTTTAGTTAAACTCCGTAGCCATAAAGATTTGGCGGGTCAATAAATTCGTAATTTTCAACTAGCTCATTTGCCCTATCTGAATCGGGCTGCCCTTTAAGAATAACTATATCGGACTCTAGTTGAGCTAACTCTTCTTCAAGAGTCCCAGCATTCATATTACGCGGCTTGTCACCGGTTATTAGGCCGCTCAACTTGCCGGCGATAAAACCTAGTCTAGCTTCGGGCTGAGTTGTTGCTGGCTCCTCTAGCTGAGCTCTAATTTGGTCTGCTCTATGCCTATAGTTCATAGCAATTATTTCTGTTTTTGGAGTTACCGATGGTACTTTTTCCATGCATTAATTAAAGTTCACTGGCGATAAATTTGCAATCACTTTTTGCAACAAAAATGTAGCAAATTGTGGAAAGTATTTTTTTACATCTGTTAAATTATGCGTCGTGGTTCAGGCCTAAAAATTCTTTGCAAATCTATTCCCTCTACGGGCACCCCTTGATTATTATTGTCTGGCTCTGATTCATCGCACAGCAAGCAATCGTGCTCAGGCCACTGACTAATATTTAGGTTTAGCAAGCTAAGTCTCGCTGGGTCGTTCACGTTATCCACGACACTAGCTCTTCGTTGAGCAAAGGCGCTCATGCCTACTACTGAGACCCTCTTGCCGCTCTGGTTAAAAGCCGCGGCAGATACCGCACCTAGTCCTCGCCTCAACGAGCCCCAAGTTGTCACCACGTCCTCTACTCCCCACACTCTAATATCTTGCTGATCAATCTCGCTAAGAGATGCTAGCTGTAGTTCTGGATTTGACACATAAAAGCTTGGTGGAGAAGTTTCTTTGTTCTTGTCTGCATACACAACACCTACCTCACGACCAATTCTTTGAGAGAGTAGACATGCGAACACTTCGCCTAGTTCAACCGCGCCGTTTGGGCTGCCAAAAAAACATCCGGATAAGTTATTGTTTGCATATTAAGCTCAATCGAGCGGACAGCTTGCTCAACCATTAAAGTAGCTGACAACATCAAGCTCTCTAAATCTTTGCTTATATAATCAAAATCGGCTTTAGTGTCAGAGTGTTCGCCTGCCGCAAGTCTATAATGAGCCAACCGCATCATCTGCTGACGAACGGCCAACTGTTCTGCAGCTTTGCTGATGTCCTTGATGTCTGGCTTTTTATAGATTTCTTGACTGTTGCTCATTAGCGTCCTTTCATTACTATCTTAACTGCCCCTACCCAGCAACCATTCAATAAGAGCCATCCGAAAATACAGGCCATTCTCTGACTGTTCAAAGAAAATAGCCCTAGAGTCAGTGTCTACCTCCGGTAATATTTCGGGTTGCAGTAAATCACCATCTGAGTCCACATAACCCTCTTCAACTCTTGGTAATGGGTGCATTAAAATGGCGTCATCCTCCATCAGGCTCATCTGTTTGTTGGTGATGCAAAATCTTGATTGCAACTTAATCATCGCCTGTTTAGCCTGTCTGTCTTTTCCAAAGCGCTCAGCTTGTAGTCGCGTCCAGTACACTACATCGGCGTTCTTAAGTGCGCTGTCCATATCTGAAGTCTCAATATACTTAACTCCCTTATCTTTTAATAATTGTATTATTTCTGGATCCATCTTAAGAGGATCTGGGCTTATAAGTACGAACTGGTTTCCTTTATATTCAGCAAGCAACTTAGTAAGAGATTTAGCTGTACGACCATTAGCTAGATCTCCACCGACAACTACTTTCAAGTCTTCTAGCCGACCTTTCTTCTCCCATATAGTAAACAGGTCCAATCCAGCTTGAGTTGGATGTTCGCCCTTGCCACTTCCTGCGTTAATAACGGGACATTTTAAGTTATCAGCAAGAATAACTGCATCGTTATCTCCAGAAGTTCTAGCAATAACAATACTCGGTTGATAGCCATTCAGGTTTCTTGCAGCATCAGAAAGGCTCTCTCCTTTAGACAACGAGGAAAAGACTTTAGCCGCCTCTGTTTCTATCACATCAAAACCAAGCCTCTTTAGTGCGAACTCTGATGAAAATCTTGTTCTTGTTGATGGCTCTACAAAAAAACTAACAGCAGGATCAATAGTGTCCAAGTTGATGTCCAGCTTCTGTCTTGCCTTAACTTGCTTTTTAAACTGTGCTGCTCGTAAGAATAAAGATTCTAATAGTTCTGGAGTATAGTCATCAACGCCCAGTATGTGACGTACATTTGTCTGTATTAACTCCATGCTAATATCTTAGCCTATTAGCACTTACTAAGCAAAATTGAGTAGATCTTTTTCAGGAGTCCAGTATAATGAAAATATGGTAGACCAAAAGACAGTCGAAGAATTGTTTGATAAAATCTGCGATAGACTACGACAGTATTCACAAGAAAAAAGAGCTAGCACTCAACCCTATCAGCTAGCAGACCTGCAAAGCTTAGTCAAAGATTACGAATATAGCCCAAGCGATAATATTATCAGAGAGGCTTTGATTGAACACGTCGGCTCGCTACCTATAGTTGCTACCACAATTTACCCTTACCTTGACGATCCTTATATTGATTTAGGCGAAGCCCTGACAATGCTGGCTATACACGACATTGGCGAACTAGTTACAGGCGATAAAATCACTTTCCTCAAGGGGGATGAATCAAAAGAGCAAGAAGAAGCCATCAAACTCCTAGACCCAATGTATCATGATTTATACAACCGAATTGAACACCCCAGAGACAACGACAAAACAGCTCAATTTGCCAAATCAATCGACAAAATGACTCCTGACTTTCTAGATTTCATAACACCCAAAGACATAACACTGGCTCGCTATAAGCATTTTATGGAAACCGACAAACCAGAAGACATCATCCAAATGAAAATAGATCATAAAATGGCCTTAATGACCTGGAGTCCACTTATCAAGCAGTTGTTTCAATACACTCTCGACCAAACCCTCAAAAAACTATCTTGAACCCCCGCTGTAGCTTTTGCTACTTATCTATTCTAAGTCTATTTACAAATGTTTTAGAATGCTCATTTATGAACTGAAACTCAACCAGATTAAACCTTCCTTTTTTAAGCCTAATGCTATTTGCTTCCTTATAACCCTTCTCTATTTTTTCTGGATCAATAGCGTAGACTAGTTTAGATTTATTCGAAAAGCAATCTGGATCGAACCTGCTCTGCTCCAGACCGCTCACAGAAACACCGATAATAATAATGTTCTTGGCCTCCCTTACAAATCCGTTCGCTCTGACATAGTCTTCCGTCCTAGTTATATCTACTGGGACAATATCGTCACCCAACCTAATCAATTCATGAAAATCCAATTGCTTGCCATAGGGAGAATTCCTGTATCCATTCTGGTCAATATGGGACCAGACTGTTTCATGACTTATACCAATATTCAGGTCGCCTTCGCTTTTTTTACTTAAGTTAAAGATTGAACCATGTGGGTTAAGTATTTCAAATGGACTGTGTTTAATTTTTAGCTTATGTCCGGTAGACTTTATTTGATCATCAAACCCCTGTCTTACCATAAAGTCTGTTACAAAACTATCCGATAGATGGTAGGCAAAGCTCTTATCATAATTAAGATTTATTATTCTAAGGTTGCTCAGTAATTTATCAATATTTGTACTCTTATCTTCGGATACCATATCCAACAAGATAGTTCTGAAAGTATCGACCCAACCATCTTCTGAAGATAGCAGATCAGATCTCTCGTATCCGCTGAGTATTATTCCTACCAAAGTCATTATGTTGCTAGCAGTATCTTTTCCGACATTCTCATCTAAAACTGCCAGTATTTTATCTAGGGTATAATTATTATAATCGCTATTTTCTGTTATTTTCTTATATTCAGCGTACGATGCCTTAAAATTTTTATATTTATCGGGAGTCTTATTCTTTATAGTACCATTAAGCACCGTTTTTGACTTAATCTCTTCATCTATCTTATCGGATAGCTCACCCCAGTCAGGAAAACCATAATCTTTAGAGGCCCCTGCTCCAAGCACAAAGACTGTCTTTTGCTCTAAAAGACTGTCTAATCTTAAATCGTCAGACTTCATGTGCTGAGGAGTTTAGATTTGTGTGCATAGTGGGTTTTCTTTGAACAATAATGCAAGCGAGCAGTATTAATAATACTGTGAGTGCATTTTGATCAAAAAAATTCACTAGGTGCATGAAGCTGGACTCCGTTCTCTAGCCGCAGCCGGTTGTTGCTCCGCAAGCGCTACAAACATAACAAGCCCCACTACGCTGCGTCTGATTACCGCAAGCCGTGCAAAGTGGCGCGCTTGATTCTTGATGCTTGACGGCTGGTTTTCCGGGAGCAACTTCGGTAGCTGCTGGCTGAGAAGTAGCTTGCCCAGTAGAGGCTGCCGGCTGCTCAACAGCTTCGACTGTTGGAGCCTCTTCGATAGTAGCTTGTTCTAGCTCAAAGTCTTCGAAAGTTACTAAGTTGGTTTCTAACTGCTCTTCTAGTGTCAGGTAGTCCTTGCCTATTCTTTTGAATATATAATCCATTATCGACGTGGCATTAGATATCTCCTCGTCGTTGGTTTTTCCGTATGGCGCAAAAGTCATACTGGTCAAGCCGTCAACATAGGACTTAAGTGGCACACCATGTTGCAAACCAAAGCTTACGCTTCTGGCAAAAGCATCCATGATACCCGACATTGTCGAGCCTTGCTTGGCCACGTTAATGAACAGTTCGCCTGGCTTACCATCATCGAATTCACCAACTGTGAAATATCCACCAAAATCAGCAATCTTAAACCTATAGGTCTTTGACTGTCTAACTCTTGGCATCTTGCGGCGTACTGGCTGATTAACAACAAAACTTTCTCTTGTGTATTGTGTCTTTGGAGTTATGCTTTGCAAGGGCTGAGATACTGACTCAACCTCTTTGTCTTCTTCTGAATCTTCTTTTTTAGCTGAGCCCAATGGCTGAGCAACCTTACAGTTGTCTCGGTATATTGCTACCGCTTTAAGCCCTAGCTTCCAAGAGTCAATGTAAACCTGTTCGACGTCCTCAACAGTCACTTCTTCGGGCATGTTTACTGTCTTACTAATTGCGCCAGACAGGAATGGCTGACAAGCACCCATCATCTTAATGTGGCCATTGTAGTGGATAGAGTTATCGCCAACCGCCACAGCAAAGACCTTAACGTGTTCTTGCTTTAAGTGCGGTGCAC
>Ga0209187_1003536_pt1 | contig 12904 bp, 14 predicted proteins | sample BantaG_FD_187430 | JGI IMG/M metagenome (GOLD analysis project Ga0209187, IMG submission 187430) | Marine algal microbial communities from Bantry Bay, Ireland - BantryBay_4 metaG (SPAdes) (version 2) | ecosystem: Host-associated > Algae > Red algae > Unclassified | place: Bantry Bay, Ireland... | reverse complement strand
CCCCCCCCACCGAGGCGGTCAGCCAAGTCGGACAACCCCTCAAAAGTACCCAACCCCCCCCCGGGTCGCCCGAGGCCGACGCGCTCCCCAGCCAGAAGGGCGCCAAGCTCCGCCGCGGCACCGTCCAAAAATAGACCGCCGCCACCCCCTGCGTCACCCGCACCCCGTCGGCGGGGACCGGTCATGAAAAAGTCGCCAAAAAAGTCGGCCAGCTCGTCCGGCTCCCCCAACCCATTTTGGGGGTGGAGGACGGTGGCCAAGAGGCCGCGGAGGCGGGCGGGCATGGCGTCATCGGCGGCGCCGCCGCCGAGGCCATCCCAGTCGGGGTGACCGGGTACGGGCGGCGGCTCCCCGCTAGGGTGGCGCGACACGGGCGGTGGCTCCCTGCCGGCAGCGCCGCGGCGGGAGGCACGACGGGCGGCGATAGCAGCGGCGATGGAGGCGGCGCTAGGAGAACTGCCGCGGGTGGCGGGGGCCGGACCGCCGACCGTCCTAGCGGCGGGAGCAGGCGGCAGGCGAGGCAGCGGCGCGCGAGGCAGCGGCGGGCCGTCCCAGCCGGGTTCGAGCTCGACGCCGATGTCTCGCGCAACCGCCTCACGGTGCGCGCGCTCGTGCGCCCGCCGATGCTGCGCCGCAGCGGCGACCGCCGCTGCGGCGGCCCGGCTGTTGTGACCGCCGCCACCGGTGCCACCGCCGGCACCACCCCCGCCCGCGCCAAACGAGATACCCCCCGACCTCACGGCCGAAGGGTCGGACGTGGAGGAGTAGGACCAGCGCAAGCGGGTGCCCTCGCCATCCTCCTCCTCCCCCTCCTCGTTAATGTGGAGCCTCGGCGGTCGATTGCCGAGGTGCTGTCGCACCGCGTACGGTCGTGGCGGGTAGGGGTCGTAGAGCCCCGACGGCGGGACGTCTCCCGGCACCCCGTCCTCCCAATGCCGCTCCCACGGTCGGTCCGGGGCGCCGGGGCCCGGTACCCACGGGGGCCCCGGGTAACCAGTGTACCGGTGAGGCGGAGGGTCCCGTGTGGCCGCCTCCATCCGCCGGTGCGCCTCGCGGATTTCTGCATCCGACCGATGGTCGCCGAGATGTCCCATGTACGGGTCATGTGTGGGCGGGTGGTATGAATACGGCGGCGGCGGTAGCATCGGTGGCGCCGGCAGAGGCAGCGGAGGCGCCGCCACCGCCACATTGTACATTCCCTCCACACCGCCGCCGCCGCCGCTGAGGGCGTGGCGGGCGTGCTCGTCAGCGCGCGCGCGCGCGGCCGCGGCGGCGGCCGCCGTCGATCGCAGATGCCGCTCGCTCTCGGCGCGGACGGCGCGGGCGAGCGCCGCCTCCCTCTCCAGGTGGTTACCCTGAGCGTAGGCGGCAGCAAGGGAGTGCGTCGACGGGCGCTCCGCGTCGGCGGTCGTGTAGGCGGCAAGGAGCTCTTCCTCTTGTAGCCGCCGAGCAAAAGCCTCATCAGCTGCGAGGTCCGCCATAGGAGGGAGTGCTAAGTGGAAACGGGAGAGGGGGGCGCGAAATGGAGAGTGCGAGGTTGTAGCCACACGAAGAGAAGCAGTCGGCACCTGGGACAGAATCTGCTACAGTGTGCTTTCGAGGTAGGCACTGCACATAGCCAAGCAGAGCGTCGGACCGCGACGCGCCACCGCCACACGCCGACTTATTTTGCCTGAAGCCACGAACCACACAGGCAGCATGCACACTGCCGCAGGGGGGAGCCCAATGGGTGCGTCACTCGTGCCACCGCCACCTGACCAGCCCTCTGCCACGACCACCACCGCCGCGTGGTTGAGGCACGCCCCGGGCCGAGACAAGGGCAGCGAGGCGGGCAGGGTGCACACGTCAGGCCGCCGCCAGCCCGGGTTCCAACGCACACCCCCCCCCCCACGCCCTGCAGCCGAGGGGGGCTGGGCACGGGCCTCACCCCGTCTGCCACAGCATGTTTGACGGGGGTGTGTGGTGCCGCCCCCGCCTCGTCGGCGCGCGCCCCGGAGGCCCGTGTGACGCGGCCGTGCCAGCCCAGGCACTAAGGGGCACACACGGGCTTGAGCGGCAACCAATAGTTCATCTGGCCCACATGTGTGACACGCGTCGGATCGAGGTGGCCCGGGGACTACCGCGCTCGTTGCAGCAAGGCGAGTTGTGGAGATGACCCTGCTTGTGGTTGGTGATAAACATACAGGAAAAGTACGAGTCGTCGCTCGATTGCCCCCGATGCAGATGTACTGTATGTGGCTGCAAGTACATAAATAAGCATCAGATCATGAAAGTAAGGTTGGTGGCATTTGTGTGCTCAATCGGACGGCTTACTCCCTTACTTCCTCGGTTGCAAATTGAAAAGCACAGCGCTATCTGAACAGAGCGCGCGCTCTCTCGCCGACCACTGCGCGCGCTCTCTCGCCGACCACTGCGCGCGCTCTCTCGCCGATCAGAGCACGCACTTTCCCTGCGGCCACGGCGCGCGCGCCCGTTTTACACGCGGGTCTTGATGCCTTTTTGGGCGCCCTCCGAGTCCGCACCCGTGTGGCCAGCGGTTAACGCGGCCGTTGATCTCGTGTCGTTGCGTGTTGCGCATCCGCTGGGGGACAGCAGCAGGGAGACGAGCGAGAGCCAGCGCACTCGACTCATTGGCTCGAGGTGCGGTGTGCTTTTTGTCAAGGAGCGGGAAGACGAGGTGGGATTCCGGCGACAGCGGAGGGTGCATGCTCGGTTCAAAGTGCGAGAGACATGGCGTCGGGGGCAGCCGGTGGCGTTAGTACTCTTCCTATGGGGCATCGCTGCCGTCAGGCAGTGTGGCCGTCCTGAGAGGTGCTGCCAAGGGACCTGATGCCTCCCCCCTCCAACTCCCCGTGCTGGACGTCGGCCCACGACGCTCCAAGCGCACCCTCATGGCGGAGAAGGTCATCGAGTCACTCTTTCTGCCGTCTGACCCGCAGACATCCAGCTCGCCTGAAACTGGTGTGCTCACCATGGTGCCGGTCCTCTCGGTGGAGAAGGGATTGAGCTCCAAGATCTTCGTAGCCTACAAGTCAACCGGCGGGCAGAGCCGCAATCTCACCAACCAGCTCTCGTCTCACTTTAGTATTTGCACCTACGAGTGGGTAGAGTACCCTTGCTCTGACGTGGACGCTTTTCCCAACGTCCCGCGCGCTGTAGTGGAGCGGGCGCACACCACCCTTGAGCCGGGGGACGCCGACCAGTTTGCTGTTTACGAGAAGCTGTTCGCGAGTGCCCACTCCGAGGCGCCAGACGCGGACACGGCGCAGCAGGCGCTGGCCCGAGAGTGGGACAAGTACACGTCGGTTGTCGTCCCTTTCATCCACAGGGCGTGCCCTAACGTCATCTGCTCCCGCCTCCCCACTCCCCCCGAAGGCCAGGTTGTCACCATCCGGTCGTATGACAAAAAGGTCTTGGGGTGTGCCGGCTACTCGTCGACTAACCGCATGGGGCACAAGAACTCATCCATCACCAACGTCCACGACCTGACGAACATTGAGACTTGGATTGGCGAGGGGAGGTACGTATTTGTGTGCTCGGTTTGCGTTTCTCGTCGCGGGCCTAGCTACGAACTGTCTGTACCGCACGTGATTCTGAACTTCTTATCCTTTCAGAGGTGTCGCTATTCTGCGCCTGGCGTCTGTTCCCTTTTGAACGTTACAGACAGGTTACAAGCATTCCTGCAGGTGTCAGCACCAGCCAGCCGTGCATGACCGTCCGCGTGGCGGGCTCACGCTTCAAGTGCAAGGACCACGCGGGGGAGGCGCTGGCGCTCTCGTCCCGCTCCAAAGGCAGCAACGTGCCCCACATTGGCACCCCCCGGCTGGATGACGGCGCCCGGGACTTTCCGGGAAGCTTCCTCATCCTTTTCGTTGGCGCCCACACGCACCCTCCCCCACTCATCATCACTTCCACCCGCTGTCTGCTTCTCACCGCCGCAGATGTAAGGCAACAGCACCATGTTTCCCTCGTGGCCGAAAAGGAGGACGTCCCTGACAAGCTGGCCGATGTGTACGGCCGGGTGACTGCCACAGCGGCGCAAACGGCTCTGAGGTACGCTCGCCGGCAGGCGGCTGCGGGGCGGCATCCCCGGGGACAAGGCCACGACGCAGCGCTCCAAATGGTTGCGCGGGCGGTGACGGCGAGGGATTCTCACTTGAGGGCCTGTGTTGTGTCAGCGGAGATGGGCTACATCTTCCCCTCTTTCTTTGAGAGCAACGTGCGCCGGGTGGCGAACGGCGTGCTCGCCCTCGAAACAGATTAATGCTTCAAGGCAGGAGTCGGCGGGGCTTGCACGGGGCGGCGACTTTTTCGTTCTGGCCATCACCGCGACGATCAACAACAAAGGTATGACGCTCGCCCGCTTTTTCATCCAGCGCGCCACGCGGTAGGTGGCACGCACGTGCTACAAACTGTTATTCCAGGAGGTGCTCAAAATCAACCCAAAGTGGGCGCCATGGCACGTGCTTGTGGCGCGGAAGCTGCTGGTCGTCGACCCGAGCCTTAGCGGCCCCCCGGCGGCGGCGGTCGCCCGCCAAGTCACTGAGTTGGTGCACAAGATGAACCCGGGAGTCCTGGTCGGCGTCACTGTGAAGCGGGAGGTAGAAAGGTGGATGCGTTGGTTTACTTAGATGGCGGTCTTGGGCCCGCTAGGACCGCCTGATATACCCCAGACGAACCTTTTTCCAGTCGCAGGGAAGACCCTCCTCTCAGTGCTCTCCCGGGCACTGCCACTCCCCGCGTGTGCAGGGCCTGCGGCGCACCTCCCACAGCGGAGCATGCGCCTTCCTTGTGCTAAGCCGCCCACCGCCGCACAATTCAGTCACCACGCCGCGCAGAATCTCCCCGAGCTCACCACAAGGAGGGGGGGGCTCACCGAGCGATACACAATCAATTCCAAGCAAGTATCAGTCATACAACAATATAATTAAACAAGTGCACGGGCTTGAGTCACCATAAGCCCACGTGTAAGCACAGCTCCACTGAAAATCCCGAGCAGAGCTCAAAACGCACAATTTCATTGAAGTTAATTTACGTTTACCGGATCGGGCAGTATCAATACCGTCCCGAGCACTCAGCGTCATTTTTTTCTTGAACGGTAACGATACCGTCCAACAAAAACATTCGCCAATAGTGCAAAAAATAAAAGCGACTCAGTCGACCACCGCCGACTCGGACAGCAACATGACATACCCCAGCTGACCGTCCGGCCACCACAACCGGCCCCAACCGCCGCAAAGCCGATGCCAAACGCAAAGTGTACGCGCCCTGTCGCCTTGGTCGCTCCGCCACAGACCTCCGCCGACCACGGAGGGGCTCAGCACGTGGAAGCAGGACGTGGGGCCGGCGTAGCGCCAAGCCCCGAGGTGCCCAGATCCGCGCCTACGCCGATGACGCGCCGAAACAGGATGAACGCCGGGGCCGGTAGCGGCTTCATCAGCCCATCTGCCGGCATGTCCACGCTAGGGAGGAAGTAGAACGTCACATCCCTGCGCTCCACGTAGTCACGCACCATGTGGCACGCGACGTCCACGTGCTTGGTACGCCCGGTGGCTTCGGGGTTGTTGACCAAGGCGAGGCAAGCCTGGTTGTCTTTCCCGATCGGCACGGCCCCGCCATCGACGCCCAGAGCCGACAGCAGCTTGCGTAGCCACAGCGCCTCCTTGTTTTCCCTCGCGGCGGCCACGTACTCCGCTTCGGCCGTCGAGGTTGCTACCGTCGACTTGCGCTTGCTTGCCCACGCGATGGGCCCGCCATTGAGGGTGAAGACAAAGCCTGTCGTCGACCCATGGCCGTCAAAGGCGCCCGCTCAGTCGGCATCGACAAACCCCTGCAGCGGCTTGCTGCCGCCGTAGACCACCCCAAGACGGGTTATCCCGCGCAGGTAGCGCAATACCCCCTTTGCTGCGCGCATGTGGTCCTGCTCAGGGCACGACATGAACCGCGACAGCACCCCCACGGCAAAGGCGATGTGGAGTGGGCGGGCGCGATGGTCGGCTGGTATCCATCTCGGGCGCTTTTGGGAGCCTTGCGAGCACTTGAGCGCCACCAGCGACTGGCGAGCCGCAGGTGCAGGCCCCGGCTCTGGCTGCTGGCGACGGTCTTCGGAGAGCGTCTCCACAGGGGGAGTTGGGGGGCTCGAAAGGCACAGAGAAGACGTCTACAGAGGGGATTGAGACCCAACAAAGTCACGGAGAGGCGGCCGATGCGTTCGACTTGGCGTCGAGGTCCTTGAAGAAACGACAAATATCCTCGTCTCCCGCGCGCATCTCCACAATAGACTGTTTCATAGATACAAGCACAGCGGGCACATTCAACTGCACACTCACGGCGCACGCCATCAGCATGTCACACAAAACTTCATACGACAACGTCTTGATGCCCACCGAAGCTCCCGTGTACATCTTACCGGGACCTACAAAAGCAGCGAAGGCATCCTTTACCTTGACCGAGTCACCCGCCGCGCCGAGCAAGCCGACATACCGCACGGCGGCGCGCTTCAGCTCCTTACCCTTGATCTGTAAAAATGGACTGGCCGATCCAAGCACATCGGCATCCACCCCCAACCGCGCCCCCAAGTCCCACCTCCTTCTCGCGTCGACGCCACTCCCCTCGAGTTGCCGCCGAGTAGCTCGGCAGCTTCTTGAGCTGCACCTGGAGGGCGGCGACGACGCTGGCCCGACTCCCGCTCACATCTACTGCCGCCAACGCGCCCGGCGGCGGCTCTGAGCGCTGGCCGCTGCTCTGACTCACAGACTCGGCCGCGAAAGCCCCTAGAACACCGGCCGCCGGTTGCGAGACCCCGTCATCTTGCAGCGCTGCAGCAACTTCGTGCGACGTGCGCACCGTACGAGACGCCGCCGCCCCATCTAAGCCGGTCAGATCCACGATCTCGGTCTGCGAAATGTGCGTTTGAAAAAGGTTACCATCCGATGGCACGAGCGCCGCCAGTCGCTGCTTGTTCACGCGAGCCGCCTCCTTTTACACCCGCTGCGTTGGGCTCAAAGTGTTCAGGTCTAAGGCCATGCGCACGTGCATGGCCTCCAAGTTGTGCTCCACGCATGCCCCTTTCGGCACGATGCCCCGACACACGTTTTCATTCAACGTGTCTCCGTGCCTCTTCTTGTCGCACACCGGCCACGCCCCAGTGCACTTGCGGCACGACCTATCGTTGCAGCCGCACAGGATGTCAGGCGCGTTCTCAATCGGGCATCGACGAAAATTGTGGTCAGTCAGGCGGCAGACGCCGCACCGCCGGACTTGGCGGACATCTGCCAGAAAAAGAAAGACAGAAGATCAAAGACGTTCAATAAAAATCCATCCATAAGCAGCGTAGAAACGGGAGCACAAGAGTCTGGCGGTGCGCGCGCTGCAGGATGCCACAACCAAGGCGTCATTTGACTCGTCACCGCGGACGCTCTTCCCAGTAGGACTCGGCAGAGAGGGAAATGAACATCAATAGCAACAGGGGCCATAATTGTGAATGAGGACAAGCCGCGTTTTGACTGCTCGCCGCCAGTGCCTGCAAGCTCCATGACGAGGCACGCTGCACACACGAGTAGTGACGACGAGGTGGAGAAAAGATAGGAGGTGACGAGGCGTTGAGAGTACCAATAGGCTGCCAAGCGGTGTCATTGCCGGGTATCGCGGTGTGGGACAGGCCGTCATAGTTGCTGTCAGCGACGCTGGACGTCGCAAGCTGTGCTGACCACGGCTTGTTTTGCCATGCGCTGCTCGCCGACGGCGTGCGACGACGACGGCGTCGCAAGAATGCGAGCATTGTGCAAACTGAAACGACCAGCTCAATCGACTAACATTGACGGTCGCCTTTGATACTGACATGAAAACATTAGGATTGTTCGTGAACAGCAAAGTCCCCCTCTTGACCTTGACTTGCACCAGGTCGGCCAAATATGAGAAAGCAACAGTAGGGCGCCACACTTGCGAGTGCCCGATGGCTGGAAATGGCAGTGACACGCAGCACGCCGTCGGATTGAGACTGGCGGGCTTCCTGCCCGCAATAAGATAGCGTAGCAAGGGGGACTTGACACACACACAGTCTAGACAGTGGGACTGCGGAACAATGAAGCCATGGCAGGAAAGGGTACAGCGATCTCACTCCAATTTACGCAGGGGAGAAGCAGAAGGGGAAACCTCGGAGCAGTCACAGCGGCTCCAAAAGCATGACCGGCGGTGGTTAAAAGATATTCAGAAGCGAAGAACGCGGTCGTTCGTCGCCTTGGAAGAAGAGGTTTGATAACACTCATTCCTGGGCTCGGGTAAAATGATTATTATCAACCCCTTGATTTTCATTCGTATGGGGCGATGTGTATTAATCATAATCATTGGTCAAGATGATAATTATTGTGCACCTTTACAACAGAGCAGAAGCACGCTTAAATATGACAGAAGTCCAATGGAGTCGACCTTCGACGTGACAAGCCAACTTACTACGCCTCCTGTGCAAAGCTACGAGCGTGACTTCGGCAGGGTTGCAGGCTACGTTCCTGCCGAAAGAAGACAGTGCCGAAACCGCCGCCGCTGAGCGGCAGCTGATGGTGAGAAATGACGGTGGGGCCGAAGCGACATGTTCCTCTGGATGGTGAGACTCAGGTCTGGCCTGAGCGTTTGCTCGAGAATACACCGTGGCTTCGACCAAGCGTCCTCCTGCGGTCCAGTCGCCTCACGGGCAATGAAAAATACATAGGAGGCCAACGTGAATCGACCACTCCTGGAAACCTCGCTCAGATGTACGATGTACGATGCCATGTGGCAATTTTGTACTCATGCCATGGCAACCTTGGCTTCTTCTGCAGAGGCCAGTCTTCATGTGCATGTGTTGCTCTTCGACGCTCTGTCGCTTCGCCCAAACTCTGTCTTCACTCTTCCGTGCGCGAAGAAGCATCAGACTGCTATGCTCGTTGCCAGTTCTGCCGTTTGTGGAAGCGTACTTCTGCTCTGTCGAAGACTCGCCCAACGATTATAATCATGGCCAAGTAATATAAATAATCAATAAAAATTGCCCCATACGAATTAAAATCAGGGAGTTGATTATTATCAGTTTACCCGAGCCCAGGAATGGCTTTTATCACACCTCTGGTACCGTGTGAGTGGATCAGTGCTTGTACTGAGCATTGTTGACACTAAAGGTCGATTCCACGCATCAAGGCGCATGAGCGCGACTCATATTGGCGCGCACAGAACTCGGCAATGGAACGAGCGTTGACGCTCCGCATGGACGCATGCTGGAGCCTACTTCATCAGCTTTTTTATGACGCACTTTCAGGCGGCTATGACAATATGCTTGAGAGACAGACGTTTTTCCTTGCATCCCACCGTTGTCTTGAACGCCTTTTTGTGGAATAAATGGCCCGCTGATGACGCTGCAGGCGGTAACTCGACGTGGCTAGGAAACAAAATGCGTGTCATCGGTGCTGCGGGGAAGTCTGGACGACATGTGTGGCCGTTTGTTAACATGGACGGTGGTGGTGGGGGGCAGGTGATGCTCGTAGCCGGCCGAGAGAAAGTGCATTTCCATGGGATGCCAGATCGGATCAATAAGTGTCTTGCATCAGAAATTGGTCAGAGCCAGTTCTGGATCGGCAGAGACGAAGAAAACGGCGCGATTCTGGAGGGACAGAGAAACACCGAGGTGTATCTCAGCGCTACAAGATCCTTTGAGCGCCTTGTCTTTTTTCCTTGAATACCCATACCACGGAGACCAGTTCTGTTTACTTCTCATGGTTAAAAAAAGTCTAGAGACTGTCGTGAGCTCGCCTAACAGGCAGTGAAATGCTCGAATCTTCAAGTTGGCAGGCCAACCAACTGTCTCTTTAGTAGCCTCCATCATGTATGCCCCACTGGAAAGCCCCCTGCATGTCCATGTGATTATAATCGTCAGCCCCGTGATGTAAAATTATTTTTACCATTAAAATCACCATGATTATAATTACATAAAAATCATTTGATACCTCTGCGTGAAAGGTAGATCGTGTGATCGACTCATAAGACGTGGAATACAACTCTTGGGCGCCACGGGTGTGGAACTTGCTGTACTTTGAAAACGTGTCTCAATTCAAATATCGCACCTCAGCTGTGCGTTTGACAGGAGCATCACTGGGGCATCGTTCGTAATTCTCTCAATTTGGCACCATTTGGTTTACGGGGTGCTACCTACACCCGCTGTCAACAATTGAATGCCTGCAGCCGCCGTCGTCCAACCAAACACAGCCGCCAGCGGGGCGTGTGGGGCGGCACAGGCACGCGATTCACGGATTCACGAGGGAGAGGCCAACGCAGCCCTCTTGGGCCGCCGTCCGCGCCACAGTGGGAGTTTCTGTGGCCGCAGCCCACGCAAGACGGCCAGCGTCGACCATCCACGTTGCGCCACGACGAGTGTCACCGACGGCGGCGGCGGCGGCGGCGACAGCAGCGGCCGGGGCGGTGGGTGCAACACACAGCGCGCCTCCACAAACACACCCTCACAGCCGACGGCGGCGGGCGCGCACTCGGGGGGTAGTCGCCAAGGAGAGGAGCAGGCAGAGAGGCGTGTCAGCGGCGACAGGCTCGCGACAGCGCAGCGGCGTGGAGGTGGCCATTCGTACTGGCCGCGCGGACTCTCACCGTCTTGTTCGCAGCCGAATCGCGTGCACAGAGCGGGAGACGGACAACCAGCCGCTCGGACCGGCAGTGGCAGCATTAGTGGCGGCAGCGGCATCGGCAGCAGCGGCCGGAGGCGTCACGGTAGCCGGCAGCATTAGCGGTATGGCACCCCGGCGGCCCGGGCACGACGGCCAAACCGTGCATGGGCGGGACATGGGCTTGTTCCACGCCCGCCGCGTGGGCGGGCGGCCCAACCGAGGGGGTGGTCGAGCCAATGGGGGGGGCGGCGCTCCTGGAAGCGGCGGCGGTGGAGGTGGGGGCGGTGGAGGTGGTGGTGGCGGAGGTGGTGGCGGAGGTGGTGGCGGTGGCGGTGGCGGTGGTGGCCGCAAGGGCGGAGGCCGCAAGGGCCGCAAGTCGGGTGGTGGCGGCGGCGGCGGCGGCGGTGGCAATCAGGCCCCAAAAACGGCGGAGGAGAAGAAGCAATCCAAGCACGCGTCCCGGCTGGTGGACGACGCGCCGCAGCGGTTGGAGGTGTCGCCCAAGGTCGCTGCATTCATTGACGCGGCAGCCCGGCGTGACGCTGATGGTGTCAACAGCAGCACGCAGCGGCCGCCGATCAACTTTCAGCGACGGCCGCTGTTTAACTCTCGGCGGGGTGAGGATGGCGTGCCTGGGGCGGGAGCAGGCGACCGGATGGACGTGGAGGGAGCCCCTGGCGAACGAGAAGCGCCTGAGGACACCCTCCAGGTACTGGATGGCAACGCCGTGGACGGCATAGCCACGGGCAAGATGGCGGCCACCCGGCGCAAGTTGCCCGCCTGGCAGGCGCGGGAGGAGATGATCCGCACAGTCGCGGCCAACCCCGTGACGGTCGTGTCAGGCGAGACGGGCTGCGGCAAGTCGACTCAAGTGCCCCAGTTTCTCCTTGACGGCCTGGCGGGCCTACTTGACGCGCCCAAATCGAGGGGCGGCGGCCGTGGCGCGTCGAGCTCTGCGTCGGTCGTGTGCACGCAGCCGCGTCGCATTTCCGCTATCGCGGTTGCGGAGCGCGTCGCCTCCGAGCGCGGGGAGGCGGCGGGCAAGACGGTTGGCTACGCCATCCGCCTTGAGACGCGCGCGTCTGCGGCGACGCGCCTGCTCTTTTGTACGACGGGTGTGTTGCTGCGGAGGTTGCAGGACGACCAAACGCTCGACGGCGTCAAGGCCATCATCGTCGACGAAATTCATGAGCGGTCCCTCGAGACAGACCTGCTTCTTGTGCTCTTGCGGCGGTTGCTTCGGAGCCGCGCGCGTTCCTCCCTGCGGGTGGTGCTCATGAGTGCGACGCTCAATGCCGCGGCATTTGCGTCTTACTTTGGGGATAACACTCCTATCATCTCCATCCCGGGCGCGGTATTCCCTGTTGCGCGGTACTACTTGGAGCACGCGGTTGAGCGCGTGCGGTACGTACACATTCCGGAATCCCGCCGGGGTGGGGGCGGCGGCGGTGGCTTCCGCGGCGGCGGTGGTGGTGGTGGCGGTGGCGGTGGTCGCCGTGACGAGCGCGCGTACGTCGAGTCGGCGGCGGTGACTCTGCGGGCCAAGACTGGGTCGGCGTTTTCGGACCGGACCATTGCTTCCCTGCGGACGCTCGAAGACGACGATTCGGTGCCGCTGCCGCTAATCAAGTCACTCCTTGAGGACATTGTTGCGGCGTCGGGCGCCCCCGGTGGCGACCAGTACCCGTCGCTCGCTGGGGTGGGCGCAGCGGCGGGCCAGCCACCGCCCACTGCCAGCGGCGTGGGCGGCGGTAGCTATGGGCGATGGAAGTCCGGTGGTGGTAGTGCTGGCGGAATGCGGTCGAGCGGCTTCGGTGGCGACTCAGTACCGTCGGTTGGGGCGGACCTGGCGCAGATGCGGCGGGAGGACATTTTGTCCGCCGAGTCGACTGGCGCTGTGCTGGTGTTTCTCCCCGGCTGGGATGACATCCGCAAGCTGCTCGCGTTGTTGCAGCAGAGCTCCACGTTTGGCAACAGCAACCGCTTCCTGCTGCTCCCGCTGCACGGATCACTCGCCAACGAGGCGCAGCGGCTGGTTTTTGACCGCCCTCCTCCGGGCGTCCGCAAGATCGTGCTGTCGACCAACGTAGCCGAGACGTCGGTGACCATTGACGACGTGACAGTCGTCATCGACTCGGGGCGCCACAAGCACAAGTCGTATGACGCGGCGGCGAATGTTGGGGCGCTGTTGCCCGAGTGGATTTCCCGCGCGTCGGCCCGCCAGCGGCGGGGCCGTGCGGGGCGTGTCCAGCCGGGGGTCTGTT
>Ga0209187_1003528_pt1 | contig 12917 bp, 14 predicted proteins | sample BantaG_FD_187430 | JGI IMG/M metagenome (GOLD analysis project Ga0209187, IMG submission 187430) | Marine algal microbial communities from Bantry Bay, Ireland - BantryBay_4 metaG (SPAdes) (version 2) | ecosystem: Host-associated > Algae > Red algae > Unclassified | place: Bantry Bay, Ireland... | reverse complement strand
GCTACTCCCGACGGGCCACCACCTTCTTACGATTGTGGAGTGGAAGGTGTCGGTTGTGCAGCACCTAGTATGGTAGCAGGTTTTGGAACTAGTCTTACTTCTACTTCAGGTGTTACGCCTTTCTTAGGCGGTTCTAATGGTCAGCGAACTCAAATGATATTTACCCAAGCCGAACTTGCAGCCGCTGGTTGGGTGGGTCCTCGTAGGATTGATTCGTTGAGTTTTGATATTACGAATAAAAACACCTTCGGGGCCTTTAATATGCAAATTAGAATGGGCTGTACGTTTATTACTGATATTACTAGTTTTATACCTGGTGTTTTGGTTAAAAAAGTATATGAGAATACAAGCTATCAAACAACTGCTGGAACGAATACATTTAGATTTCAAAATCCGTACGTATGGGATGGTTTAAGTAATATAGTAGTTGACGTTTGTTTTTACAATTTAAATCCAATAGGTGTAGACGAAGTAGCTTCTTCGACAACCGCACCTAACAATCAATATATAAGTGCGACATCAGCCTTTGGAGGATGTCAAATTCCAGAAGTATCTGGTACATCTGCCTTTACTATATCTCAGAGTCGTCCTAATATAGAGTTTTACGCTTGTACCCTACCACCAACAGCTTGGCAGTATCGTTGGTCAGGGCCTTACTTATTTGATTCTACTATTAAAACTCCGATCGCTTATGTAAATGATAATCCAAGTAAATATGTAGTCTTTACTCGTGGAGGGAATGGATGTTTAGTTTGGGATACGGTAGAGGTAACTCTTTCGAATCATGATGTATTAGTATCCCCTACCAATCAGACCTTATGTTTGAACGATCGTGTACGACCGATAGCTACAGGAGTAGGGAATCAGGATGGTCAGCGTTTCCGTTGGTATGTAGGAGCGAATGCGTCATTGAATGATTTGAGTTGTACGGATTGTGCGACACCCGAAATCACAGCGAATAGAGTGGGTATAAATGTTTATAATGTAGAGCGAACGGATCAATTCGGTTGTATTGATACTGCCACAATCACGCTAGAAGTTCTACCTCTTCCTACCGTAGTAATAACAAATGGAGATACAGCAGTAGTTCGCTTTGGAGAGTCCTTACAGTTATTGGCAGAAGGTTCACTTCGATACTCATGGACACCGAGTTGGGGCATGAATAATCCAAATATATCTTCACCGGTGATTAAGCCAACGGAGACAGATTTGTATACAGTAAATGGTTTGGACGAGAATGGCTGTGGGAATAGTGATAAGATTTATATTATAGTAGATTACTCTCGTAATTTATTTATACCAACGGCCTTCTCACCGAATGGAGACGGGAATAATGATCGATTTAGAATTGCCAATTTTGGAGCACAGCGAGTATCCGAATTTAGAGTTTATAATCGTTGGGGTCAAGAGGTATTCAATGCGAAGGACAATCGTGGTTGGGATGGTACTTACCTTGGTGAAGATCAAGGAAATGGTACGTACCACTACATAATTAAGGCTGCCTTTGCCGATGGTGAAGTTCAGACATTTAAGGGAGATGTGGTCTTGGTGAGATAAGATTCAGAATAAAAACAATTCAAATCCCCATGCAATAGCACGGGGATTTTTTTTAATTTTACCGACAATGAAAGTAGGAATAATAGGAGCCGGTACTATGGGTGCAGGAATTGCTCAGGTTGCGGCTCAGCATGAGCACGATACAGTCGTGTATGACTTAGATGAAAACGTGCTATCAAAAGCAAAAGGACGTTTGCAGCAAACAATGGAAAAGCTAGTTGCTAAAGGAAAATTTAGTAAGGATGCGGCTACGAATATTCAGGATCGCATTCTTTGGACTTCCGACCTTACTGATTGTAAGGAGGCGGGAATCGTCATAGAAGCTATTGTTGAAAATCTTGATGTAAAACAAAAAGTTTTCAAACAATTAGAAGCCATTGTTTCAAAGGAATGTATTCTAGCCAGTAACACCTCATCGCTTTCATTAACTTCCATTGCCTCTGCTTGCGAATTGGATACGAGAGTAATAGGAGTTCATTTTTTTAATCCGGCTCCCATTATGAAGTTAGTAGAAATAGTTCCTGCCCTTCAAACAGATCCTTCCCTTGTAGAACAAACGAAAAAAATAATTGATTCTTGGGGTAAAATTACCGTAGTAGCTAAGGATACGCCTGGTTTTATAGTAAATAAAGTGGCAAGACCTTTTTATAGTGAAGCGATTAAAATGTTGGAAGAAGGTGTGGCGAATGAAAATGAGATTGATACAGTATTGACCCAAAAAGGAGGATTTAGAATGGGACCATTTACCCTCACTGATTTAATAGGACATGATGTAAACTATAAAGTAACTGAAACTGTTTGGAAATCTTTTTATTACGATCCTAGATACAAACCTTCTTTCACACAAAAAAGATTAGTAGAAGCGAACTGGCTTGGCAGAAAAACAGGACATGGTTTTTACACCTACCCAATAGAAAATAATGAAACGTCTCTCGTATCAATCGCAGAAGAGACACAAGACGAAATTTTGAATCGTGTATTGTTTATGCTGATTAACGAAGCGGCAGATACCTTATTTTTGAATATTGCGAGTGCTGCAGACATTGATAAGGCAATGAAGTTTGGAGTAAATTATCCCAAAGGACCATTGGAGTGGGCCGATGAAATTGGAATTAAAAACTGCGTAGAATATTTAGATGACCTTTATGAACATTTTGGCGATGATCGATATCGTTGTTCTTCGCTATTAAGAAAAATGGGAACTAATAATAAAACATTCTTTTAAGTAGATATGATTTTCGAGTACAAAGGAGTTAAGCCTGTCATACATGAAACGGCATTCGTTCATGAATTAGCCGCTGTTACGGGCAATGTGGTAATCGGTAAAAATGTGTATATAGGTCCTAGCGCGGCCATTCGTGGTGACTTCGGTAGAATTGTAATAGAAGATGGATGTAACGTACAAGAAAATTGTACGATTCACATGTTCCCTGGCGTGACCGTAACACTGAAGGAGAACGCCCACATAGGTCATGGGGCAGTAATTCATGGAGCGACAATTGGTAGGAACTGCTTAGTGGGTATGAATGCCGTGATTATGGATAACGTAGTCTTAGAAGACGAATGTATTGTAGGTGCCTTGAGTTTTATTCAAGCAGATACTCATTACAAAACAAGATCCTTGATCGTAGGGAATCCTGCCAGGGTAATTAAAGAGGTTTCTGATGAAATGATGAAATGGAAAACTAAGGGGACTGAAATTTACCAACAATTGGCCAGTGATGCGCATGAAGAGCTCAAGCCCTGCGAGCCGTTACGAAACCTTAACGATCAAAAAAAGATAGCATCGCTTGATTTCAAAACATGGGACAAAACAAAGTAAGATTCAAATGAATAAATTACATTTTTTAATGGAGGAGTTTTCAGTAATTCTAAGGGCAATTCCTGAGACTGAAGAGGCAAAGTTTGGTAAAATGAATTTACATCAAATGATTGAGCACATGGCTTGGGCTGTGAAAATTGCGAATGGAAAAATAGAATTTCCTTGTAAGTTGGCTCCCGAGGTGTTGAGTAAAATGCATAGTTTCATGATGAGTGATAAACCATTTAGAGATAATACACCAAACAATAATTTACCCTCAGAACCAGTACCAGTCATAACCGATACCGTTAACATAGCTATTGATCAACTACAGTCAGAACTAGTTTTTTTTAAAGAACGATATGAAAACGAAGAAGGCTTACAAATCGTAAATCCGTTTTTTGGCATTCTTAATTTTAAAGAACAAATTCAATTGCTTCATAAACATTCCCATCATCACTTACGTCAATTTGGGGTTACAGTATAAAAAATCCCGCTCGTTATGAGCGGGATTTTACTTATAAAGTTTTTATAATTATTGAACGTTGTCAATCAACTGAATGTCTAATGATGAAACGGGAGTTCCCGTTGTGTCGCTATTAAAGCCAGAAACTACAATTGTATAAATACCGCGATTCGTTAAAGTAACCGGAGTAGATAGAGAAACAATATTAGTGTCTGCAAGCACTCTGTAACCTAACGCATACGAACCAGCATCTACTGGAGTAAAAGCAGTAGTTTGTCTGAAACCAATATTGCTAAATACTACTGAACTATCTGCAAGGTTAATAATATCAATGGCAGGTGAGTTATGAGAAGCGTGAATGACTCTAAGGTGAGATTTTCCTAAAATTGGCTCAGTCAAATCGTCGTTCAGAACAATAGATTCTATACTACCAACTGTGTCTAAACTAAGTAATGTGTAACTGCCTCCTAATTCTAAGTCTTCATCAATATTGATTACATTTTCGGCTGTATTCGTTTTATTTAGTTTGAGGTTTTTAGAACCTGAAAGAGTTTGAATGTATGCACTACTTCCAGTATAGTTAATGGCACCTGCATTTTGAAGAGCATCATTAATATAAAAATCATAACCAGGTGAACCAGGCGTAGCGTTTACTACCATTACATTAGACAAACTTGAGAGGTTATTATTTTCATCATCATCATTTTTACAAGAAATAAAAATGGATGAAATACTAATGGCTAAAAAGCATAAAAAGAATATCGGTTGTTTTTTCATAACGTTTATTTGTCGCAAAGGTAATCTTTGATAAATATTAAACAAATGAGGATACAAAATAGTTAAGGAACGGGATTACCTTTGAATTATGAAAACGAGCCCGTTACGATTTATTTTGGCCTTGTCTATAGGTGTTTTGGTCTCTTATTTCGTAGGTATTTTCTTTTTGTCTTTTGGTCCAAGCCTTTTTTCTTATCCTCCTTTACAAGAGGGAATTTCTCAAAATGATTACATTCACTATGTTCAAGAATTACCAATTCGTGGGATGGTGGCCATTTGTATAAGTTGTGCCTTGGGCGCTTTTTGTGGAGGCTATTTTGCCGCTCGTGTCGAAAAAACAAAGAAGCTAGACGCCGCCCTTGGAGTAGGCTTCTTTCTTCTAATCGTTTTAGTTTTTATAGGTGTAACTTTTAGTTTTCCTATCGTGCTAATAGTCAGTATGACTTTGGTGTTGTTGCCGTTTTGCTACCTCGCAGCAAAAATTGCCAAGTTAAACTAGTTTTCAGTTTTTTTTTCTTCTTTTTTTAAGAAGCCCATTTTTCGTAGAATTTTCTTTTCGTAATTCCAAAAAAATTTGAATTGACCAAAAGGAAGGGAAACAATCAATATTATAATTTGGTAACCAAAAATAAGCATTCCAATTCGAAGACTAATCCCAATCCACCAATCTGAAGACCATGTACTTGCACCGGCTACGCCAACCCATTTAGTAATTACTTTTGATATATAGGCAGTAGTTGACCCTGTGATACCAAAAACACAGAATATTAAAAATAAATCAAGGTTACTAACCTTCCACTTTTTTTTCAGTTTTTCCAGCATAGAAAAAGCCCGTAGGCTATTTTTTATTTACCTCACTTACATCATGAATGTCCATTAAAAGTTTTGGTTTTCTACCGGGCATAATATTGCTGAAGGTTTCTTGTGGTTTTTCTAAGTTTTTCTGATAATGTCCTTGATTGATTACACTGTGACGGCTAACAGTGGCTGGCCCTTCAATGGTCCAATCCGCTTTGTCCTTTTTATCAAATCTGCAGGTATTGCATATCCAACCGGGTTTGCCATCTTTTTTAGAGTCTTGCACCTCTCCCCATTGATCTTTTCTAACTGTAGCGCGCAGTACATCTTCACCACGATTCCAAAGTGTTACTTCTCCGCAGCATTTGTCGCAGTCTCGGTGAGCATAAACGGGCTTGGTAAACCAAACTCTATTTTTAAATCTAAATGTTTTGTCAGTAAGTGCTCCTACCGGACATACATCAATCATATTACCGCTAAAGTCATTGTCAATTGCTTTTTCAATATAGGTGGAAATAGCCGCATGATCGCCGCGGTCTACGATTCCATGACCCCTTGTATCCGTAAGTTGATCAGCTACGTAAGTGCATCGATAACATAAGATACAGCGCGTCATGTGTAATTTTATATAAGGACCAAAATTTTCTTTTGGAAACGTTCTTCTTTCAAATTCGTAGCGGGTGCCTTCAGCTCCGTGCTCATAGCCCAAATCTTGTAAATGACATTCTCCTGCTTGATCACAAATAGGACAATCCAAGGGGTGGTTCATTAGTAAAAATTCTACCACACCTGCTCGGGCATCTTGCACGCGGGGAGAGGTTATATTTTTTACTTCCATACCATCCATCACTTGTGTCCGACAGCTAGCCATCAGTTTTGGCATAGGGCGTTCATCACGGTCACTGCCTTTACTAACCTCTACTAAGCACGTCCGGCACTTCCCACCACTTCCTTCTAACTTACTGTAGTAGCACATGGCAGGAGGAGTAACGTCACCACCAATTTCTCTGGCAGCTTGGAGGATAGTAGTACCAGGTGCTACTTCAACAGAAATATTATCAATTGTTACTTTGAAATTTTCGGTTTGCTCACTCATAATCTAGAATGCAAAAATACGTCAAAAACATAGGCAAAGCCTATCTCCAATTAAATATTATCTAATTCAAAATTAGCTAAACTGATAAACTCTTTCAGGCGAGTATTTATATCGTGGGCATTGATTTCTGTCAATCGCTCGTTCCCAAATTTTTCTACAACAAAGCTCGCCATAGCAGACCCAACGATTACAGCCTGCTTCATATTATCGAACGAAAGGTCATCTGTTTTGGCCAAGTGCCCTATGAAACCTCCGGCAAAAGTATCACCTGCTCCAGTAGGATCAAACACATCAGCTAATGGTAGCGCTGGAGCACTGAAAATTTTATCTCCATGAAACAGTAAAGCACCGTGCTCACCTTTTTTAATTATTAAAAATTCAGGACCCATTTTACGAATTTTTTCTGCCGCTTTTACCAAACTGTATTCTCCGCTTAATTGACGAGCTTCACTATCATTGACCATAAGAAGATCCACTTTTTTAAGCACATCTTTTAATCCGTCCATGGCAATGTCCATCCAAAAATTCATCGTATCCAAAATAATCATTTTTGGCTTTGCTGTAAGTTGCTCAATCACTTGGAGTTGTACGTTAGGTGCTAGGTTGCCCAACATTACATACTGTGCATTTTGATAAGAATCGGGCACTTGTGGATCAAACTTTTCGAGTACATTCAAGTCGGTGATTAAAGTGTCTCTTGTATTCATGTCCTCATGGTATTTTCCGCTCCAGAAGAATGATTTTTCATCTTTTAAAACTTCTACACCATCAAACTCTACGCCTCTGTCCTTGAGCGCTTTGATTTCTTTTTCTGGGAAATCTCCACCAATAATTGAAATTTGATGAATGGGTTTAGTAAAATGTGAAGCGCTCCAAGCAGCATAGGTTGCAGAACCACCAATGATTTTATCTGTTTTTCCGAAAGGAGTTTCAATAGCGTCAAAGGCCATAGTACCTGTTATCAATAATGACATAATTTAAAAATTTTGGCAAAGGTAACGGGCAAACGCTATAAACAAAAATTAAGCATCCTTAGAAGTTAGCAAGCTTGCGCAGCTTGAGAAGTTGAGAGCCTCGTTTAATTTTTAGAAAGTAAATACCCTTGGCAAAGTGCCTCAGAGAGAATGTAGAAGTATAGTGCGGTAAATGTCGATCTAACATGCGCACACCATTTATATCTAGCAGTGTATATCGACAATTTGATAATTCATTTTGAATAGAAATGGTGGAGCCAGTTTGTTGAATCTTAATTTTATCAGTTGTTGAGAAATTAGAAGTGGAGGTGGGACCTGCTAGTACAGATTGGCATTGAGCGTCAATTTTACCACAAGCTGATATCGCTTCCAAACAAACCGTAAAAGGTCCGGCGTTTGGAAATGTATGATTCGGACTTGTACTGGTGTTGATTGGCGAGCCATCGCCAAAATTCCATCTACTGCTAGAATATCGTTTTGAATCATTTAAAAATGAAATTTGATAGGATATGGTAGGTACAGAATAAATAAAATCAGCATCAGGAATGCCACCTTCACTTTGCCAATTTTCTAAGCTATCCAACACCACATTCGAGGCTATTTTTTGCATGATAAATGCATCGCCATTTCCTACGCCATTGGGCACAAACGTACTGCCTACACAGCTTTTTTTGTATAAGGTACAATAGAAAACACAGGCGGCTAGATAGGTACCATTCAGTGAGGGGTGCGATTCGTCAGGGTTGTACAACTCTATAGATGGAAAAGAATCTCGCATCATGTTCCATGCTGCTCCAACGGGAGATACTGAAGCTTCCAAACTGTCGGCATAGAGAAGATAACTTTCTCGTAATCGTTGTTGCATCCCATTGTAGGTGCACACATCGGGGTAGGTGGCGCAGAGCGAAGCATCTCCGTTTTTTCGGCCCCACGTCATGAAAAATAACGATTCGGCACAAGGGTTAGTTGCTTGGATTATGCTATCCAATCGTTTAGCAAATGGATAAACATTACTCGCTACATAGCTCGGACTAAGGGCAGATTGTTGGCTTTGAAACTGCAAACTTACATAGTCCCAGTTTCCTTGACTTATTTTATTAAGCGTTGCGGGGTGCGTGCTGTGCTGCTGAGCGGTAAATCCACCGGGTGTGCTACTTTCATGGATTAAGGTGTCGCCCAGTGAACTAGCGATATTGGCTGCAATTGTTGGCAGTCCGCCATTATAATTGGTATAGCTATTTCCAATAAAAAGCACATTTCGTTTTTCTGCATGTAGGTTTAGGGTAACAAATAGTAGAAAAAAAATCCCAAAATACCTTACTAGTTTTTTAAAAAAGAATGTTCTTTTCATGAGTTGCTTATTGGAGATTTAAAAGTAATCATAATTATTATCTTTACATTGCAAGAATTATTATGAAGTACACTCATATTTTTTTTGATTTAGATCATACTCTTTGGGATTTTGAAAGAAACTCGGAGGAGGCTATGGGGGAGGCTTATGGGGAATTGAACATTGAGCAGTTTTTGGGGGTTTCGTACAAGAAGTTTTCGCCAGTGTACAATACGATTAATCAAAAATACTGGGAACGGTTCCGGAATGGATTTGTCTCGCGTTCAGATTTACGATGGAAAAGAATGCAATCTACTTTTTTAGAGTTTAAAAAATTTGATGATGATTTATCCGTAAAATTAGGTGAATCCTATCTAGAAAAATTACCCTTGAAAACTCATTTATTTCCTCATGCCAAAGAGGTGCTTGACCATTGTCGGACTAAGAAGTATGAATTACATTTAATAACGAACGGTTTTGAAGGTACGCAAATAAAAAAAATAACGAACTCCGGTATCGCTGATTATTTTGATGAAATGATAAGTTCAGAACGTGCCCTTTGCTCAAAGCCTACGGCCGAAATATTTGAATACGCTATGAGAATAACGAATACAACCGCTGATAAGAGTATCATGATTGGAGACCATTTTGATGTAGATATTATTGGAGCTAAAAACGTAGGAATGGATCAGGTTTATTTTAATCCCAAACAGCGAGATAATAACGATGGAGCTACTCATGAGATATCTTGCTTGTCCGAATTATTGAGTATATTATAAGCGAAAACTATGCAGATAGAAGAAACAAAACTAGAAGGCTGTTTTATTATAAGGCCCAAAGTATTTGAGGATAGCAGAGGCTACTTTTTTGAGAGTTTTAATCAAGAACTATTTGAAAAAACGATCGGAAGTTCAGTAAATTTTATTCAAGATAATGAGGCTATGTCTAACTATGGCGTTGTGCGTGGGCTACATTTTCAGAAAGGGGATTGTGCTCAAGCGAAATTAGTCCGTGTGGTTCGCGGCAGCGTTTTAGATGTAGTAATAGATTATAGACAAGATTCAAAAACATATTTACAATCATTTTCTATAGAGTTGAGTGCAGAAAATCATTTGCAGCTTTTTGTACCGCGTGGCTTTGCCCATGGGTATTCGGTACTAGAGGATCATACCATATTTACTTATAAGTGTGACAATTTTTATAATAAAGAAAGTGAGGGCGGTTTAAATTTGGCAGATCCCAAGCTTCAAATAGACTGGAAAATTTCAGAAGAGGATCGAATTATTTCTGAAAAGGATAAGAACTATTCATTTTTGTAAGTAAGCTTTCTTTCTACTTAGAGCAAAAAATTAACGACAACTTTGAAATAAAGTTAGTAAATGCGGTATGCTTTTTTTACATTTGAGGATAAATAGATATTATTATGAAAAAATTTAAAATGTTATTACCGGTCGCTATGGTTTGCATTGGCCTGTCATCATGTGGTGAAGCGCAAGTAGATGAGAGCGCATTAAACTTAAAAGTTCAGGAACGCTCAGCAGTATTAATCGAGCAAGCGAATGAAGAGTACGCTACGAGTTGCGAGGCGCGTATGACTACAGAATTAAAAGAAAAAACGGATTCTATCGTTAATGCAAGAAAAGCAGCAGCTGCTCTATAAATTTAATAACCTAATAAAAAAGTAAAACAATGAAAATAAATAAATCGATACTAATAGTAGGAGCAGCCGTTATAGGATTGGCATCTTGCGAACCCGAAATGACACAACCTACTGAAGAGCAAATTGATGCGAAGGTACAGGAACTAGTGAGTCAACGCCGAAGTGAGCTACAAGCTCAGTGCGATGCTGATCTATTAGCTGCTGCTAATATGGAAGCGGATAAAATTATAATGGCTTCAGCTAATCAACCCGCTGCGGCTGCACCGGCTCCTGCGCCAGCGCCAAGAGCTGCTGCTGCACCAAGAGCAAAAGCTGCACCCAAGCCTAAACCACAACCAAAAGCTAAAGCACCAGAGCCAAAGCCAGAACCGAAACAAAACTCCAAGCAAGCAAAAATGCAGGGTAAAGCCCAAAACAATGTTGCTGATAAAAAAGCAAAAATGCAAGGGAAGCAAACTGAAAAGGTAGAAGATAATTTGGATAAAAAGAAAAGTAAAATGAGAGGCGGTAAATAATATCGGTCACATTACGTAATAAAAAAAGGGTTTCGAAATCGAAACCCTTTTTTTATTATTATTTTTTGAACTGCTATTTTTGAGTCCAAGTACCATTTACATCATCAGTAACAATCGTTGCAGGAATTGTTTCGTCAGTAACTTTATAATCTATAGTAATTACGTTTGGCGTAACAGTCGTATTAATTGTTCCAGACCCTTCCACATAAAAACCATCGCTATCAGGCTCCTGTCTTGGGATTGAAATTACATTACCATCAATAGTTGCATCTACATCTGCCGAAAAGTAATCCCAAACATTTTCAATGTACACAGCGTTGTCATTAATAGTATTAGCTTTTATCTCAACATCAAAATCAGGTACTGCACCTGAATTAGAACCTGTTTCGTCTGCCAACCAACCTGCTGAATTGATAAATTTTGCACGTGACAAAATCTCACATGTTTCTCCTTCGTAACCTGTGGGACAATCGCAATTACCATTATCTGGGTTACAAACTCCACTATTAACGCAAACTACATCCTTACATTCATCAGTGTTACAAGAGGTAAATACCATTGACAATGAAGCAACACCTAGTATTGCCGTCATTAAATACATTTTCATTTTTTTCATAATATTCTTTTATTAGTCTGCAAATATCGAAATTCTTTCGCTACTAAGCAAATCACTTTTGTTATTGACAACTATTTAATATTGACAAAATTTAATCATCTAGTTTTAGCACCGCTAGGAAAGCCTCTTGTGGGATTTCCACATTTCCGATTTGACGCATTCTCTTCTTACCTTCTTTCTGCTTTTCGAGTAATTTACGTTTACGAGAAATGTCTCCACCATAACATTTTGCCGTTACATCTTTTCGCATGGCAGAAATATTGGCTCGCGCTATTATTTTAGCACCAACAGCCGCTTGAATGGCTATTAAAAATTGTTGTCTTGGTAGCAGTTCTTTTAGTTTTTCACAAAGTTTGCGCCCAAAGTCTTGTGCTCGGTCTCTGTGGATTAAGGCACTGAGGGCATCTACTTTTTCGCTATTCAGTAAAATATCCATTTTAATAATATCACTTTCACGATAGCCGATAGGCGTATAATCAAATGAGGCATATCCGCGCGTTTGACTTTTTAGTTTATCATAAAAATCAAAGACGATTTCAGTCAACGGAAGCTCAAACTCAAGTTCAACACGACTTTCGGTAATGTAGTTTTGATGAAGAATAATGCCGCGTTTTCCAATACAAAGATTCATGATATTACCGATGTACTCTGGTTTTGTAATAATTTGTCCTTTAATAAACGGCTCCTCTATGCTATTTATAATGTTGGTTTCTGGCATTTCAGAGGGGTTGTTAACCGTTATGGTTTCATCTTTAGATGTGTGCGCTATAAAACTTACGTTGGGCACCGTGGTAATTACCATCTGATTGTACTCACGTTCCAAGCGTTCTTGGATGATTTCCATGTGCAGCAGGCCTAAGAATCCACAACGAAACCCAAAACCAAGTGCTTGGGAGGTTTCTAGCTCAAAAGTCAGAGAGGCATCATTGAGCTGAAGTTTTTCCATACATTCGCGAAGTTCTTCAAAGTCATCTGTATTGACAGGGAATATTCCTGCAAAAACCATTGGTTTTACTTCCTCGTATCCTCTCACCGCTTGTGTTGTAGGCTTTGCTGCATCGGTTATGGTATCACCTACTTTTACCTCTTTTGCATTTTTAATACCGGTAATAATATAGCCCACGTCGCCAGCCTTGAGTTCTTGCTTGGGTTCGGGCTTAAATTTTAATACTCCAACTTCATCGGCAAAATAGTCGCTATCTAGGTTTAAAAATTTAATTTTTTGACCTTTTTTAATCGAACCTCTAAAGATTCTATAATAAATGATGATACCTCTGAAGCTATTAAATACACTGTCAAAAATCAAAGCTTGTAAAGCCTCTTTTTC
>Ga0209187_1003526_pt1 | contig 12928 bp, 8 predicted proteins | sample BantaG_FD_187430 | JGI IMG/M metagenome (GOLD analysis project Ga0209187, IMG submission 187430) | Marine algal microbial communities from Bantry Bay, Ireland - BantryBay_4 metaG (SPAdes) (version 2) | ecosystem: Host-associated > Algae > Red algae > Unclassified | place: Bantry Bay, Ireland... | reverse complement strand
TCAAATATCAACACCGTTTGCTCAATCTCTCTCACTTGTATCATTAATTTGTGAACAAATATATACAAATGTGTCAGTTAATCAATTACATATAGAGAAATTGTACAATTTGATGTGCAAAAAAAATTTGAGAGAATTTGATTTTCCCACAGAAAAGTCATTTTAGCCAAATTTTGAACTTTTTGAAGAAATATAGGCAGGTGCCTCCCACAGTGAGCAGTGACTTAGGTGTAACCATAGCTAAAAACTAGATAAATTGCGCCAGATAAAGCGTCTTTAGAAATAACTTAGGCGTATTTCCCAACCGTAGATTTCTTATCCTGAACAGGCTTGACCTTACTCATTCGCATCGAGATCACCCCCTTGATCGCCTCCCCCACTATACTTGTAGACATCTTAGAGACGCCTTCTTCCCGATCTTTAAAAGTGATAGGCACTTCTTGCAGTTTAAATCCGAGTTTATAGGCATTATACTTCATCTCAATTTGAAAAGCATATCCCACAAATTTAATATTATCAAGATCGATGGTCTCAAGCACCTTTCTATGATAACATACGAAACCAGCCGTTGCATCTTTCACCCGCATACCCGTGATGAGTCGCGTGTACATAGACCCACCGTAGGACAGTACCAAGCGATACCAATCCCAATTCTCAACACCCCCGCCTTTCACATATCTCGATCCGATAGACATATCCGCTCCGTCTACTTTACAGGCCCGATACAGATCGAGCAAACTATTTGGATCATGCGAAAAGTCCGCATCCATCTCATATATATAGGTATAACTTTTTTGGATCGCCCATTTAAAACCTGCGATGTATGCTTTCCCGAGCCCCTCTTTTCCAGCTCTCGTCAGCAGATGCAACTGATCAGCGCGTTTCTTCTGTAAGTCTTGCACGATAGCTCCCGTTCCATCTGGTGAGCTATCATCCACGATGAGAATATGAAAGTCCTTGGGCAAGGCCAATACAGCATCAATGATCTGAGCTACATTTTCTTTCTCGTTGTACGTTGGTATGATGACTAGGCTATCAGACAAGCTATTTTATATTTTTTATACAATAGTAATAACGGAATTTCTTTGCAGATAGATTAATTTTTGCCTTTAAAATTGAGTTAATAACTTGCAAATAAGCGCGTAGAAAGGTCTTTTTTGTATGATTATATCTGATTTTGAAGGTTTGGGGCCATCACTGCGACCTCCAGCCCTAAAAGGGCTTTGGTCTTGTGTCGTTATGTTCCGCAGCTCGTTATTCACTCGGCCCTGCGCCAGCTCTTCTGCCAGGCTCTGCTCTTGTCTTGGTCTGACGACAAGCTATTCACTTCCCCACCCGCAGTCGGCACTGCTGCACAGCACTTGTCCATTTTAAAATGGCTGCTAGCTATTGGCTTTTAGCCATTAGCTGCCTAACCTCGGAGAGGTGACATTGTTATAGTTCTTCAGTTCACACATATTGTTAAACCTCAGAGAGGTGGCATTATAAAACACTCTTGATTTTTCTTTTTACAATATTGAGATTTTGCTTGCTCGGGGGGAGCTCTCTTCTACTACACAGCACTTGTCTGTTTTTAAAACTAGCTACTGCCATTTTGCAATTGGCTCCGTTGGTATGTAGCAATTGACTCCGTAGGAGTTCTAATACCAATAGCCATAAATTACAATGAAAGTTGAGCTCCGTAGGTGCGGCATGTTTTCATCGTGTGCGTTTTTTAAAGTAAGATTATTATAACTGATTCGATGTCGCACCTACGGAGCTTGAATTTAATAATCTAACATAGCTATTGATATTAGGCTCCTCTGGAGCCACCCTAATTAATTATTCATTAGGTTAAAAGCTATTAATCCAAAACAACAACCCGTTCCGTCCAACTCCGCCCATCCACCAGCTCCAACTGCAACCAATACACCCCCGCCGCATAATCGCTAACAGAAATCTGAACCTCGCTCGCTTGAACACCTCTTTCCATTTGTATCTGACCCAAACTGGTATACAATTTCAGCCGTGAGATATCTCCTACCGTAGATCGGATATTCAAATCATCGCTTGCAGGATTTGGAAAAATCTGAATACTTCCTTCGACTAAACTTGCACTACTGGAAATAATCACATTGACGGACTGCTGCAAAGTATCTGCTCCACAAGCATTGCTGACTATATGTGTGACCTGATACGTCCCCGTAGCGGTATACACATACTCAGGATCCTGCTCCTCCGAAATTCCACCGTCACCAAAATCCCACTGATGATCTACGCCAGATGTTTGGTCAGAAAGAAATGAAAACGCGCCTCCCATTTCCTCACTTGTCCAAGCTGCTGTGATGCTTTCGTTTTCAATGCTAAATTGTTGTGTAGAGATGCATCCAGATGAACAATCTCTTAGCTCTATGAAATAATATCCTGCGCCATCGATCGTCAAAGTATCCTCCATAGAAATAAGTACCTGCGCTGCATTTTCATCATATACAGCAACCTCAAAGCAACTCGAATCTGCATCTATATATAACTCAAAAGATGAACCGCACGGAATGGAATCAAGATCAGTAGATAACTCAAAATTCGGAGTCGTTAAATCTTCCGTAATTTCTATTGAAAGAGACAAAGAACAATTACTACTTGTGTCTCTAAGATTAAAGTCAAAAAAACCAGACTCCCGAATAAGAAACGGATTGTCAACACTAAAACCACCGCCAGCGAATATCCAATTAAAGGTCCAGTTCTCAGAATTATAAAAATCTGAGAGTAGGATATTAGAGAACAGCAAAATACCATCGTCAACATTGGCACAATTCAATATAGTGTCGGAGGCTGTGATCAAGTCTATCTGCTCAGGATCTGGTAACACACAGATCGTTTCGCAATAGGTATCTGAATCCACTATATTCGTTACCGTCAAACACACCTCATAAGAACCATATTTTGCGTATGCATGATTTGGATTTTGCTCAGTGGAAGTATTTCCTTCTCCAAAATCCCAAAGCCATGAATCCACTTCACCTGTACTGGTATCCTCAAAAGTAAAATTAAAATCGTTATTTTGATTATCGTAAATAAATGCAGCAGATGGTACTGCAAATGAGTCATCGATTATAACAATCTCTTTTGTGTATGTATATTTTTCACAGTCATCAATTATTTCATGTCTTACTTCATAAGTACCTATCTCATCATAGGTATAACTAGGGCTTTCTAAAACAATAGAATTGCCATCACCAACTCGCCAGATGTGAATGAACTCATCACCTGATATTTCTGGTATAAAATTAACCGTCCTGCCTAATATCTCCTCCCCCCATAATGCGGATACTGGCTTCCTTTCAATCACTAAGGTTCTTTCGGCTTCGCAATCGTTAATACAATCCTTCACAAAGAATGTGTATACACCATCCGTATCAAAACTAAAGCTAGAAGTAGCTAGAGCATCTTGATTTATTCCATCAGATCTTTCCCATCTAACTTCGAAACAATCTGCATCTATTGCCAGATCAATATCTACGATTTCACCGCATTGCAACAATACAAAATCCTGAGAAAGTGCCACATCCAAGGTCAAGTTTTCTTCTATAATTACGATTGAATTAGAAATTATACACGAAGAAGTAGTATCTTGAATTGTTAGATAATATTTGCCAATACTGTTTATATTTAATTGGTCAGGGCCAGTTTCTACAAATCCGTTTGGCCCTTCCCATCTTATTAACCAATTGTCTGGCTTTGTAAAGTCCAAATCCACAAAAGGAGTAGATAAATCTATCACATCATCTATGCCACAATCTAATAGTAAACCAGAGGCAGAAATATACTCTTGTGCATCAGGCTCAGGCAATACACATATTGATTGGCACTTTTTACTTTCACCAGCCTCATTCGAAACTGTCAAACAAATAGTAAATGAACCGAAATGTATGTATTCATGCATTGGGTCTTCTTCGCTTGAAATATTTCCATCTCCAAAATCCCATAACCACTCTTCTACATTTGTAGTCGATCTATCTTCAAATTGGTAACTCATTGATGTCCCCAAGTCTTCGATTATAAAATTAGCAAATGGCGAGTTGATCAAGCCCAAGGTATCACAAAAAGAACCTGCCAATGGCCCCATCCGATAATGCGGAAAATTTGGAATGGAGGTATGTTTCCAAACTGGCCATTCTAAGCCATGCTGCTCAAAATTACAAGCTATCCCTTTTTCATTAGGGTTGTGGATAACATGCATAAAATGCCCATCTGTCGGAGTTGTAAAATAAATTTTATTATCAGCAGCAAGCAAACCGCTATGGAATTCAGTTTTAGCTATACCATCAGATAAAAATCCATCATATACTGCTACTATTATTGCGCTAGCTTCTACATCTTCAGCCCATAAGTCATACTGCAATACTTTAGTTTGTCCAGCGGCGTATAAAAATCTTGAATTAGGAGAAAACACTAAACCACCTGATGCACCCATATCAAATAAATTGATATGTATCTGATCTTCTAAAATACCATCACAACGATCAAAACGGAATATATCTACAAAGACTCCCAAAGATCCGCCTCTGAAATTATAAGTAGCATAAAAAGCACCATCTGGAGAATAAGCTACTTGGCTCCTACCAGTGATAACATCAAAATCTGCTTCTTGCTTTCCCATGGAATGATAACCTGTTGGATCGACTAGAAAACGATAGTAGTTTTTAGAATCTTGTTCAAAAAGTAGTAGCCACCAATCTCTCCCATTTGCATGTTGGCATACCATCCCTTGACCATAATTAAGTGTATCATTGAGCATTAAGTCTTGCTTAATAAGCATTTCTCCTTCTCCTTCATTCTTGAGCATATCTATCGAATTAAAATAGACTTTCTGTTTCACAAAAACGGTATCTACCGATAGCCTAATTATTTCTGCATTTATCGTTATCAGAACATATTGATCTTGAAAATCCGGAGTTGGCATACTTATAGCTCCTTGAGGAATATTCTCATAGTAACAACTATCAAATAAAAGATACTCTCCATTCAATAGAGGTTCATGCTTCCAGTTGTTTACTTGATTCCCATTTGTATAGTACATTAAATCTCCTAGACTATTTGATATGATGCTATTTGTTTCTAATTGTACATAGGAGATATGCTGAGTTGGTTGAGGTTGGAAATTTTGATCTCTAAAATCTAATTGTGTCAAGATATGTTCATCGCTTCCTGTAATACAGGATCCACCAATTAGCCAATTGCTATCGTGCTTTTGACTAAAAACACTTATCGAATTTAATAAGAATACAATAACTAAAAATCTCATATGTCTAGTTGTTAAAATTAAGTAAAAGGATGAGGCAAATAAGCCTCATCCTTTTTAAGATTAATTAAGAATTAACTTTTCTGTTCTAATTAAACCTATGTCATCGTAGACTGAAACTAAATATAACCCTTTTAAATGTAATAGATTTAGTTGTGTAGTATTTTTATCATCAGCAAATTTTTCATAAAACACCTCTTTACCTAGCAAATCATGTACAATTAGTTGTTTTATAAATGATTTCCTTAAATCTATATTTATAATACCAGTACTTGGATTTGGATAAATTTTTACTTCGGGTATATAAATATTAGAAAAATTATTTTTATCGCTTGATCTATCTTCTACTTCATGACAGCTATCGATTTCACTGTAGTCAATTTGTACGCCTGGCTCGGCAATATGGTAAAGTGTTCTAGCATTATAGACAGAAAGACCTCCAGAAAATACACATTGATTTGCTATTGATTGAAGTTTATTTCTAACAGCCTCTTCGAATATATAATTAGGATTTACTAAATATCTTAAGTAAATTCTATTAATAACTTTTTCATTTCTAGCAGATAAATTTGGAGGTGCTAAATTTCTGTTTGCTATTATCAAATCAGCAGCACTTTGACTACCTTTTGCATCTCATTTTAACTTCTCATTGGACAGGGGTGTGAACAAAGCGAATGCTACACGAGTATTGCGTCAAGGCACAGCTACTCGACGAGCGATTTTTTAACTTTATCAAGATTTATTTAATTTATTAAAAAAACGTAATAGCTCGTTGAGGATTGTATCCTCAATGCTATACTCGTATCTAGCTTAGCCATTCTATTTTATTCATCATTAATCAATCGGTATTCCTAAGTAATTAATTCAATATCTGGAGTAGCATTTGAGCTCCATATAGGCAGGTGTATAAAGAGGTTTAACATGCACTACAGAAAATACTTTCAAATAATTTAGCATGCTCGATGTCGCATCTAAAAAGCCTAAATACCATCCCGATTTAAATTTTGATCCTGCACCGCAACGTGGCGCTTTGTATTAATAAAATTATCTCCTAAACCAAGGTATTATTTCAACCGAACCTTTAATAATAAGTACAATCAAACCGGGCGAGGCGAAAGCCGGAAGCCCTACATGGACAAGTGGTAGAAGCGGTATATCCATATGTGTGGATGGTGGTGCGATGTAGAGGCAAGGCATGCCTTGCCTCTGTGTATGTGCTGCGCGAAAGCCATGGATGTAGTAGCGGATGACACGGTTACGTCACATAAAAAAGAGACGCAATTTTTTCTGCGCCTCTTTTTTATGGGATCGTGATGGCCCCAAAGAATAATTGATAGTTGATAGTTGATAGTTGATAGCGAATTAAACAAAATCGAATATCTAATACGGTGCGCTACCCATGAACACATTCACTTTGGGATGGATAGGATTGCCAGTAGTGCGGCGGTACGAGACGATCTGACCTACATGATAGATAGCATCTGAAACTTGACCATTGATCAGATTGAAAAATGGGAAGGCAGATCTTTTATCGCCGCGCTTGTAGACGAGGTCATGGTCTACTAGGTTGAGATCTTGGTGCTCGCTAAGATACTCGCTAGCGCGCTTGAAATTGTCTAAAGTAGCGAGTCGAGTTTCGGCGAAAGTCATCTCAACTTCGGTGTATGGTCGGACATTATCTTTGCCCATGACGCCATTGACGATGGTGCGCGAAAGACCGAATAGGTGATCTATCGTTTGCTGTGCTGTTTGACCGGCATTACCTGGTTCGTAAGCCAAATCTTTCTCGGTCAAATCTTTAGTCGCCCAATGGTAGCGGTATCCTAAGCCATCGATGACGCGCTGCATAACGGTAGCGGCGGTGTAGACTTCGGGATATTCTCCAATACTGTGGTAAGGTGCTTTGGGCATATCGTTTGACTTTTGTGCAGGCTGTGTCGTCGCTGGAGTGGTCGTCGCCTGCGTAGTTTGTGCTTGCAAATTGGCGAAACTAAAAATCAAGCAAAAACCAAATATGATTGTAGAATGGTTCATGGCAGGTAAGTTTTAAACAATCGGAAACGAATCTGGAGAAACCTCATGCATCAACTTATACACTTGCTCCGCAATATCCTCCGTGTTGGGCTTAGAGAAATAATCTCCGTCGGAACCGAATGGCGTTCTGTGATCTGCGGCTGTGATGGTCACTGGCTTAGAATCCAAATACTGATATGCGCTGTCTCGCTCCAAAATATTCTGCATAATATAACCAGTCGCACCTCCTGCAAAGTCCTCATCGATGATAACCAATCTGTTCGTCTTTTGCAAACTATGTACGATCGTCTTCTCTAAGTCAAAAGGCATGAGCGTTTGCACGTCAATCAATTCGACATCGATACCCATATCACTTAGAAAGGGAAGTGCGGCTTGTGCTACACGAACACAAGATCCGTAAGTTACTATGGTCACATCCTCTCCCTCCTTCAAAATTTCAGGAGAACCTAGGGGCACAGTGTACTCCCCTATGTTGTCAGGCATGGTCTCTTTGAGACGGTAGCCATTGAGGCACTCTATCACTAGAGCAGGATCATCACTTTGCAATAGAGTGTTGTACATACCTACTGCCTGGACCATGTTACGCGGTGTACAGATGTACATGCCTTTGAGTGAATTCAGCAACAGTCCCATCGGCGAACCTGCATGCCATATCCCCTCCAATCTATGCCCTCTAGTACGAATGATCGCCGGTGCTTGTTGAATATTATCACTACGATATCGCAGTGTAGATAGATCATCAGACAAGGGTGAAATACCGTAAATCAGATAATCCAAATATTGTATTTCCGTGATGGGTCTCAGCCCACGCATCGCCAAACCTATCGCTTGACCCACTATGGTCCACTCACGTATCCCCGTATCAAAGACGCGCTCTTTGCCATATTTATCTTGCATACCTGCGAAGCCTTGGTTGACATCGCCAATCTTACCTACGTCTTCACCGAAGGCTAAAATTTTTGGATTGCGCTCTAGGCACATATCGAAGAAAGTATTCAATACTTTGAATCCTGTAATCTTGGCAGATGAATCGGAATACGTCGGATGTATCACGGGTGCCTTCAATGCAGATTTGCTAGAGTGGCTATATAGGTGATCGTGATATCTGGCCTGTGCTAGCTCGTATGTTTTCTCTATCCAAGCACTTAACTCGGCCTTCGCTGGCAGCTCGATTGGCGTAAGGTAAAAAAGTATTTTTCTAACTAGCTTGGTGAGCTCATACAGTAATGGTTCCTTCATAGAACCAAATTTTGCAATCAGATTTTGTACTTGCGGAATATCAACATGTATATTTTGCAATAGACCTGCTAGGTATTCTCTATCTGCTTTGATTGGGTTTTGATAATTTTCCCAAGCAATATTTCTTTTCTCTTTAACAAACTCGGCAGCCTTACTTTTGATATCTTCTATCTCTTCTGCTGTAGCTATATTATTATCTACTATCCACTCGGCCATGACATGATTACAGTCAAAATCACTTTCCCAGTTGAGTCTTTCTTTTGTTTTATATCTTTCGTGTGAGCCAGAGGTGGAGTGCCCTTGTGGCTGTGTCAAATCTTCAACGTGAAACATGGCGGGGATATGTGTCTTCCGCATCTCTTCCACCTTGCTTGTGAATAAGGTGACCATAGATTGGTAATCCCAACCTTTCACTTTATAGATATTCAATCCGCCTTTGCCTTCCACATATTTAAAACCATCTAGAGCTTCGGAGATAGAACCTTTTGTAGTTTGAAACTCTTTGGGAACGGATATGCCGTAGCCATCGTCCCAGACAAATACCGCTAAAGGTATTCTCATCACACCCGCCGCATTCATGGCTTCCCAAAATACACCCTCCGATGTACTCGCGTCTCCGATGGTACAGAAACTAACTTCATTTCCATTGACGGAGAAGTTATTTTGAGGGTCCATCTGAGGATTCTCTCTAAATTTTTTGGAAGCAAAGGCGACACCGAGTCCTCTAGCCATCTGTCCACCCGTGGAAGAGATACAAGAAGTAATATTCTTCAAATCTGTATGACGAGTCCAGTTTCCTTCTTTATCTATAAGTGGTGTGGCGAAGTGATTATTCATCTGTCTCCCTCCAGAGAAAGGATCGTTTTCTGCATCTGCATACAGCTGAGAAAAATACTCTTCTACCGAGCAAAGACCTAATGCAAACATGAAAGTCTGATCTCTGTAGTATCCTGATCTAAAATCTCCATTTTTGAAGGCTCTAGCCATGGCTACTTGAGGTACTTCTTTACCATCTCCTAGAATACCAAATTTACCTCTACCTGTCAGTACATCCTTACGAGCTAACAAACTGGCCTCTCTACTCACGCAACAAATCCAAAAATCACTTAAAACTTCTTCATGATTGGGGTTCTCATGGCTTATTGACCTTAGTAGATCTTGATCTAATACCTGGTTTTGATGCATTCGCGATATTTAGTTAAAAGGAGGAAATATATCCCAAATATACGAACTATCGTTCGTATAAGACGTATTTTGCAGAGTATAAAAAGGAACTCTGATTATCGAACAATAAGGTTAATTGAATGGTTTAAGACAATTATAAGGAGTATTAACCAATGTTTAACACCGATATTCAAAGCCCTTGTTTCATTTTAGGTTGAATATTGTTAATTTTGAGGTAGAAAAAAGTAATATCCAAGAATATAAAAATAGATAGAAATGAAAAATTTAATGACTTTATTGGTTTTATGCTTGAGCATAAGCTTTATTTCAGCTCAAGACGGTGCTGCAGTGCCTGTAATGGACAATACACCTTCTGAAGGTCCAGTAATGGAATTTTCTGATACAGTGGTAGATTATGGGACAATTGCCCAGTCATCTGAGCCTTTTAGAGTATTTGCATTCACTAACACTGGTAATGAGCCATTAGTGATCAAGCATGCAAAAGGAAGCTGTGGATGTACAGTACCTACGTATCCAAAGGAGCCTATCCTACCTGGAGAAAGCAGTGAAGTAAAGGTGAGATATGATACGAAGCGTATTGGTAAGTTTACAAAGACAGTTACTTTGACTACCAATGAGGAAGTTGGTAAGCGAGTAATCACTATAAAAGGTGAAGTACTAAAACCAGCTGCAGAACCAGAGGCAGTACCTTTAAATGCACCTTCCATCTTAAACGGTAATAGTAATAGATAATTTTTCTGTAATCCGTTAGATGAAAAAAGCGCTTTGCAAGTTATGCAAAGCGCTTTTTTTTATGTGTTTTCTGATAAATTATCTATCTCATTGTAAGATCGCGACAACTCTAAGAAAATAATATTCTTGTATATCATTTAGTTTATGACTCAATACAATCTCTTCAAAATTATAATACTTCATCAAAATATAAACTGAATTAAATTTTCAGATAAATGAACTTTTTTCTTCCTTGAATATTTATAAAGGCACGATGTTGATTTTCTTAAAAAGAGGAAACCCCTGCCTGTAAACAAGCAAGGGCCTCTAACCCAAACAAATAAACACAAAAACTTTCTTAATCGAATTACAAACTAAATCTAAAGAATAAGAAAATATGTACCAACAGTTGGGTCAATTTAATGTGACATAGAAATGATAAACTTTTCAAGATAAGTGGTAGTAGTTTTTGTGGCTAATTGCACTGTTATTTTAATCGTGGATTAAAGTCGGAAAATTTAAAAATCAAATGCAAAGCAAATTAAAGCCCCTGTTTCCAATCATTTTTAGTTAAGTTACAAGTTTTCTAGACCTGATAATTAAAATATTTATAGTTTTTACCAATGGGTCATCATGTTATAATGTACTGCTTTTTATTGTGACGCTAGTTTTTAGGATGTACGTTAGAAAAGATGTTATAATTATGGATACATCTATTCACTAAGTTGCCTTAACAACTTTCAATAATTTTTGAAAATTACCTTACCTTAGATTTAAATTCAATCTGTAACAAAAATAATTAGACTTCATCATCATATGATATTTGTACTTTCCCCTGCCAAATCACTAAACGAAACACCAAGCGATATTAAAGAACACAGTGATCTTTTTTTCGCGCAAGACAGTTTGAAATTGGTCAAGCAATTAAAAACTCTTGATCAGAAAAAAATTGGTAAGCTGATGAACATCAGCGAAACTTTAGCTAAAGTGAATCATGGCAGATATAAAAATTTCAAGAGTAAATTCTCTCTTACTAACTCTCTTCAAGCGATCCATATGTTTGATGGAGATGTCTATACAGGGTTAGATGCAGATAGCTTTAGTGCCAATGATTTAAAATTTGCCCAGAAGAGTTTACGGATTCTTAGTGGCTTGTATGGCTTGATTAGGCCTCTAGATCTCATCCAACCTTATCGTTTGGAGATGGGTACGAGATTATCTAACGGTCATGGTAAGAATCTGTATGACTTTTGGGATACTAAGATCACTGAGCAACTTAATAATGAGCTGGAGGAAAACAAATCTTCTCATCTATTGAACCTAGCTTCAGTTGAGTACTTTAAATCTATCAAGCGCGATTTACTGAATAAGCCTGTAATAGATGTGGACTTTAAAGAGAATCGTGATGGTAAGCTCAAAGTGATATCGTTCACTGCCAAGAAAGCTCGTGGTGATATGGGTCGACAGATCATCAAAAATCGTATTAAGAATCCAGAAGATCTTAAAGGGCTCAACATATTGGGATACAAGTATGTTGAGGACGGTTCTAGCGAGAATAAATATCTTTTTATAAAGTAATTCAGTCTCTTTGTCGAATTATTTTGACCATAAGATAATTTTACTTTAATATGGATTATCCTTATATTGAAAGGGCATTACTAAACTATTTTGATTGAGTATTATTCCAACTATAATTTTATTTAACTGTATCACTCCGTTATGGAGTTGTATGTTTATATGCGCATACTCGAAGCGCCCTACTACATTTGAACCCATCTCTGAGTATGCCCTCAATCAACCTTTGATTTCATTCGGCCGTATTCCATTGAAAGAGCTCACTGAGCTATACAAAGAAGAAGACCTCATTTAAAGTATACGAATATGGATAAGTATTATAAGATTGCAGAAAAACGAGTCAAAAAGAAAAAGAAATTTTGGAATCACTTCAGCGTTTATGCGATCATGATGGTATTCTTTTTTGCGATGAACATGCTTACCTATGAAGGTGAACATTGGTGGATCTTCATTGCCTTGTCTTGGGGTATTTCTGTTGCTATACACTATGTGAGTGCCTATGGTATTTTCCATAGCGCAAACTGGGAGCAAAAAGAATTGCGAAAAGAAATGAATAAGCTATATAAAAACGATACCTCTAGAGATGATTACGGCGAGTTAGATTTGGATGACATTCCCAATCGTGAGCAATATGCAGATGACAATTTCGATGATCTAAAGAAAGAGTGGGAAGATCAAGATTATGTCTAACATGATTTTACCATTTCTACTAATAAATTGCACTTCTATCTTTTCCTCAGTTTCAAGTTCCTAATATTTCTTTATTTGGCTGTGCCCCCTATTCCGTTATCACTGCATAGGGGTCGGGCTATACATCACTCCGCGTTCGCTTCGGCCCCAGCCCATGCGCACCAATCCACCCTCTGCTGGGTCTGCGATAAAAAATCGCATGATTCCTATCCC
>Ga0209187_1003524_pt1 | contig 12930 bp, 19 predicted proteins | sample BantaG_FD_187430 | JGI IMG/M metagenome (GOLD analysis project Ga0209187, IMG submission 187430) | Marine algal microbial communities from Bantry Bay, Ireland - BantryBay_4 metaG (SPAdes) (version 2) | ecosystem: Host-associated > Algae > Red algae > Unclassified | place: Bantry Bay, Ireland... | reverse complement strand
GTTGACGCCAGTGCTGACAGTGGACAGAATCGTACATTCACAATACCACAACCACCTCAACCGAGCGCACGGGTCCCAGCCGACCACCACGTGCGCACGGGCAGCCCCGTCCCCACTCCAACGCACGGACAGCACCGCCCGGCCCACACACACGGACGGCCCAAGTGGTCGGCAACAGCGCCTCGGAAAGAGGACGGGTAGGTCCTTCCCAGAGCGAAAAGCGAGCGAAACAGCCGCCGCCGCGAGGCGCAGAAGTCCAACCCCCGCAGTCACGCCGCGAACACAACCGCGGCTGCGGCTGTTGTGGGAGCCCCTCTTCACTTGACGTGGGAGATGGGAGAGCGAGAGAAATATTCTGTGGTTTCGTTTACTGATTGGCCGGCCGTGAGTCGGATAACGTCGACGCAGCTGGCGTCCGCGGCGCTTCAGGGCGCCCTGAAGTCCCACGCCAATAACTTCCCTACCATGGAGGCCGAGTTTATCGGCGGTGCGAAGGACAACTTGGTTATCGGACTGAGCATCACGTGCGGGGGGGTGTCGCCTGCGGACGTGGCGGAGCACCTTGTATCGCGCCGTGTGGACTGGGCAAACGCTAACGTCATGCAGCTTTTTGCCTCGTGGTGCCAGAAGGTCGTGACAGAGAACATCGTGGACGCGGCGGTTCTCGGTCATGCAGGTGTGGATGGGGGGGTGGATGGAGAGCAGGATGGTGACGTGGAGGCCCGAGACGACACCGCTGGTGCAGCCGATCCGTCCAACAGTCGTGGTCGCGGACACTGCGGGGGTGCTGTGAGCGATGATGGAGAGGGGGAGGAGAACGACTACTAGTGAGTGCGTATCTTTCTTTTACATGGATGCACTATGCACACGCAGTGCATGTTCATGTTTTACATATCGACACGCGACGCCGCCGTTGTCCGTAAGGCGTCGCAGTTGGCGGCCGTCAAACGTCGTGCACGAGGTTGAACAGGCTACCCACGCGGCGCCTGCACGACAACACGGCGACGCAGTTGGTGCACGTCCCGTCGTCGGCGACTGCGTCGGGCATCACGACCGTCGCACAGGTGGTACAGATGCAGGTAGGGACGTTGTGCATGACGGCGTTGCCTGTGCCGACACGGAGCATGGAGCGCGTCACGCAAGCGGTGGGACGTAGCGTCGCCGGCGCGGACGCGAAGCAGGGAGCGCATCGCGCGAGCCGTTGGTAGTGGTGGCAGTTGTGTACGTAGGTGAACTGACGAGCCAGTCGGTGCACGTCCTGTCCTCGGCGACCGCGTCGGGCATCACGACAGTCGCGCAGGTCGTACAGATGCAGGTGGGGACGTTGCGCGTGGCGGCGTTGCCGGCCCCGACACGGAGCATGGAGCGTGTCGCGCAAGCAGTTGGTCGTGACGTCGCCGGCGCAGACGCGGAGCAGGAAGCGCATCGCCGCGGAACAGGGAGCGCGTCGCGCAGGCGGTCGGGCCAGGCGGGCGTGTGTCTGCTATCAAAATGGGAGGAACTTCGTGGCACGAATGTGTCGCTGTCGACGACAAGGTGTCTCGTTCAAGATGATCGGGTTGTGTGGATGGCCGGGCGTCCGGAGAGGGTGAAGATTGGGCGGTGACGGCCTGCAAACGACCGCGGCTACAGCGGCAGTGAACGCCACTGGCGTTCAGTCAGAGGCCTGACGGCCGGAGTTGGGCGTCGGGCCAAGCAAAGTGGAATGAAATTGGCTTCAAGCAGTGAAAAGGACGCGGTGCTTGTGTCTTGGACAGATGCGTCCGGAGCGCCCAACTTGCATGCACGATTAATCAATGTGAATGGGACAAACATTGTTTTTGAGGTCGAAAATACGCCGCTCGTGTGTCATGTCACAGTCCGATTGGTCTGATATGAGAAGAAGCACCAGACAGCCTTGCTGCTGTGTCCATTCCGCAGCACGTCGAGCAATCAAGCGTGCTTTGATCTGCGTGCCATTACTGTCGGTAGTTATCAGCCGTCGGCGGGCGCGAGTACGCGCCATTGGTCGCTGCCTCGTGGTTGTATCGGGTGTTCACGATGAATGCAGCGCGTCGTGGCTCTGACGAGGCATTCATGGACGAGTGTCCTAACGTGGAAGGACCTTTGTCTGATGTCGACTCGGACGCTGAAGAAGCTAAGCGCGTTCCTGCTGTCGCCAGCGATGCACGCAGCATCTATCGTGCTGCTCATCGTCTGTACGGTCAAGGAGGGCGCCGCGCACGTCAGCGTCGCAGCGCGAAAGTTTGTATTGCTATTGCTGTGAACCGTCAAACGGTATTGATGTGTGCGCGGTATGTGGCGGCGGCGGGCGCGGGCGCCGACGTCCGCCCAGCACTCATTGAGGCTGCAAGTCATCCGTGCGGTTTGAGGTCGGGCGCCTCGGTCGTTCTTTAAGATGGCCACGTATTGCGGGTGGAGGCGAAAAGAGTGTCCCGAGGTGGCCCCAGTGGCCGTGGCGGCTCGTGTGGTGGCACTGCCGGCGGCAGAATTCCTGCTTAACGATGCAGTGGTTGAAGCAGCCGTCGTGAAGCTGGATGCCAGGCAGAGAAACCCCTTCCGTAAGAGGAAGCGCACGATATTGAAGCTCATGCGAATGTCACGAGCCTCGGCGCTTGTCCCGCGTGGTGTGAGAGCGGGTTGCCAGGGCGTCGCCCAACCGTCTCGCTCGTCGCCCCCTACCCTGCCCACCGTCCACGTCCACGGCTCTGCTGCTGCTGCGCGTGCAGCTGGGGGCATCAAGACCGATGATGTTGCTCGTGCGGCTTCCTGGTCGGCAAGCGAGGCGTCCACTGCCGCACCTGATGCCCCAGAGCGGGCGCTGCCAGTTGTGATATTGCGCGCGGTTGCCTGTCTCCCAACGGCGTCAGAGTATACGTCGAATCGGCGGTCGTGGCGACGGGTCGAGGGTTTTGCCTCCTTCAAGCACACTCCTCACCTCGGAGACACCGACGACGCGCATGCTGCGGCGGCGACCATCATTCGCAAGAACGGGTGGACGGCCCCCGACTGCAACATTGACGGCAGTGACGCGTCAGACAATGAGCCTTCCCACCTCGAAAATCGATACCATTCGCTTAAAGAGCGCATCTTCCGGATTTTTCAGCGCGGCGGCGTGTGCGCAGTTGTTCAGGCGCTTGGTGACTCACCGGCAATGGTGCACACCTTGAGCGAGGTGCTGGGGGAGACGCTGCATCACATGACGCACGTGGTTGAGCTCTTTCAGCGGAGGGGGGATGACCACCGCCGCGCCGCGTCAGAGCGCGAGGCGCAGGCCACCCTTCAAGCCGCTCTGGAGCAGCTGACAGGTAGCGTCAGCATCTCAGTGGTGCTCTCTAGCGGCGCTGTACGAGAGCACGGCCGGCCGTGTGGCTCGTTTTGCGCTTCCAAGCCGCGGGAGCGGTGCTCACAAGGTTCGAACCCCCGACTCCCGGACACGACCCGAACGTCACGCTTAGTGAGAGTGGGAGCCCTACTTCCCACTAGGCTACCCATGCGACTTCCTCGCGGTTTGGTGACCGCTGGTGCATTCCACATTTGTACCCGTGCGATTTTGAGTGAAATAGTTGCGATTTCACATTTTCAGTTCTTGCGCGTCTGATGCTTTGATTTGCGTGGGCTTTGCTTTGATCCCTGATGCTTTGATTTGGTGAGCGCTTTGATTTAGAGTGTGGGCGGGCGCGTGCGCGGGCGAGCTGCTTGAGCTGCGTGGTGGGCTTGAGTGCGCCGACTTGGACTACTTGAGGAGTGCCCTTGATGGGAAGAGGGGCGCTTTGGAGAGACAACCAACAAAACACGTTCGCACACATACACACAAGCTCGAGCCACTCAACCACTTCACCGCGGTCCCCCATCCCCTATTCTCACTGCGTTTCAACAGTTGGTCTTTCTCGTGGCGCCAACGGTGCGGACGCGGACGGGATGGAGTGGTCTCCTTTCCGCGCTTGGGGCGACTCGTCAGGCACTGAAGTTTCCCGACGGCCCGGCGCAGGCGCACGGTTCTCGGCTGATTTCGCCTGGGCGGAGGCGACGGGTCTGCACGTTGGTCCGAGTATTGAGTTACGTGTTGGCTCGGACGTCGCTGACGCGCGGCAAACAAACGCTGGGGCAGATGCAGGGTGCCGCGGCCGCCTGCCGGTTTCCACTGTTGTGGCCTAAAGTGTTGCTCTTTTCCCACGCGATGGCGACGTCGCGGGTCGCTTCGTGGGTGGCATTAGGCGCGCCACTGCCGGCGGGACTGGGTCACCCGCTTTTAGAAACGCTGTCGGCGCTTATTTTGGCGATGGTTCGGACGTTGAAGTTGGTAACTCCTCAGCGAAGGGCGACGCTGATGCTCCTCGGCCTCCAACCACTCATGCGAAGGATGTGGAAATCGTACAAGTCGATGACGTCTGGAAGCGGCCGTTGTTGTCTTCTCTGTGGCGTGCTCGGCGCGCCCGAGTCCACCACTCGGCATTCGGATTGGCGGCCAGTGGGTGCTTTCAGTGCCTTCTCGATCCCCGCGTGCGAGCTGTTATGCGGTCCGTGCCTCGTGCTGTGGGCGGTTGGCGAGTCGACCACGTAGGGCTGCTCCAGATGGGAGATGATATTGTGGGTGTGCAGGACACCTGCCGCCTTGCTGGGTTCGTGGCGGGCAAGACGTGTCGCCGCGTGGCTGAGTTTTTGGAGGGTGCGGGGCTCTCTTTTCTCTGCGCGTCATCAATGGAGCAGCGGCTGCAGGACCCTGGCCTGGAAGCTGTCGGGAGGTCTGAGGCGACGGCGGGAAGTTGCGCCGGCACGTTGGACGAGGGCAGCGGAGCGTCAGCAACGGCGTTGCAGTGCTCCCCTGCCCCGCTTTTCTCTCTTCGCAGCTCGCGCGCCTCCCGTCAATCGAACATGACCAACAGCCAGGAAGACGCCTGCGCGCCCGACAAGGTGCACGCCTTTGCGCCCTGCTTTCACAGCGGGGAGTATACAGAGGAGCTGTTTCGGTGAGCGCCCACTGGGTTGGCGTGCGAGAAGACGTGTGGTCGCGCTCAGTATAGCTGGACGGTGAACTCTCCGTCTTCGACAGACTTGGGTTCTGCACACTCAATCGGCGAGAGTGTCTCAGCGCGTGGGTCTCGGTCGTGCGGTCCTCGCATTTGGTGTGCATGTGTGCCGCTGTCGTGATGCGACACGGATGAGTGCCCGTGTTTTGCAGTCGACAGGGAGACCGACCCTGATGCCTGCGACACTGGCGGTACGCATTTGCATCCAAGCACTGGGGTCAACGGTGTGCCTCACTCACCAGATGACGGCGTGCACCGTGCCGGTGCGCAGGTACTACGAGAAGCGGGGTTGCTGATTGCTGCTGACGTTAAGAGCGGGGGTGTCGCTGCCAGATACGTTGTAGGCCGCCGTCACTGTCGCAACGTTCAACTCTAAGTCGGTTTCCGCAATTTTTGCGTGCTCGGTCGCTCGGACGCTCACGGATTAGGTGTCTTTGCTGCTGAAAGTGTGGCGGAAGGGGACTTTGTTGGTGAGTGCGTCGGTGACCTCATCTCAGATGCAGAGGCGGCAGCGCGTGGGCGCGTGACCAGCGCCAAGAGGGTGTGCTTCCTGTAAATTTTCACCAAGACCGTTAACAAAGACGCTGCACGGGTGGACAACGGGATGAGATTCATGAACCACCGCACGGCGGAGCAGACCAACGTCGAGGCGAAGATGTTGAGCGTGTGGGGCGAGATTAGAGTCGGGCTGTTTGCAAAGGCGCCGCTGTGTGCCGGGGAGGAGCAGTTCTTTGATTTTGGATACGAGGTGCCAGGGTACGTTGAGCGACGTGTACGAGTGCTGCTTCGCACGGACCTACAGGACCCTGTGCCGTCGGCCGCCGGGGAGGTGCATCAATGAGAATCTCATGCGTGCTTCGCTTTGTGCCAAGGTCTTTGTCTTTGGAAAGGCTGGCACTTCTTCGGTACATTGAGCGCGTCGTTTGTGCCACTGGGAACGCAGCTGAATTTTTTTTGTGCAATGACGATCATATGACGCGTTTCTTTTTTGTGAGCCTAGCGTGTGCACCCAAGAGTCGGCGCGAATTCGAAGACGGCTCCTATTGCGTGCACAACTCGAGCCTTTCTTGCGTTCGTATCACTTTTGAGAAAGACAAAGTCTGGTGGATTTGTGCGCAACAGAAGGGGGCGGTGGAAGAGATCTCTGTACGCTTCCTGACAGCTGTCACCCAATGATCGCGTGCCATTGCACAGTGAGAGCACTATCTCGAACACACGCAAGTGCAGTCGCACGACAAAGTTGCCGGTCGGAGACGAACACGCGCGGTGCTCACGTTGCGTTCATTTGCCTGCTGGTACCGGGCGCCGTCGCGGCGCCCGAAGTTGAAGAGCAGGCGCACGCGCAGCGAGTCGCTGTGCATGCACGGCGGCACCACGCTGACGCCGTCGGGAGAGCCATTTTCAGGCTCCGAGGGGCCGTGGCGGAACCTCGCGTTGAGCACGACGCGCATCCGGCATTGAGCCACGACACGGGCGCTGTCGCGGACGCGGACGTGATCGGCTTGAATTTCATGTCGGGGGGGGGATGGCGGAGGCACGCGGGAAGTGCGTGGCGAATCGGCTTTCGCATCTTGCCCCGACTGCCGTCGGCGTCGGGGACGTGCGCCGGCGGCGACGCGGACGTGGTTGCCTCTGTTCGCATCTCGGGGGGGGGGTGGACAAGGCGCGCGTAGTGCGCGCAGCACAACGTGCTGAGCGACACAATGAAGCCGTCGCCGAAGACTCGGACCTGGTGTGCCTTAAGCTCGTCTGCTGACGCGCGCGGAGGCGGCAGGGGAGGCGGTGCGCCTGGCAGACATCTTGGCACGGCTGTTGAGGCCGTGCACGCGGTGCTGCTGGCGGAGGTGCTGCTATTGCAAGTGCCGGCTGGCGTGTTGCTCTTGCGCGTTTTGCACGTTGCAGTGGAGCTTGTAGTGGCGGCGGCGACCGTGGTGTACCTGGTGGACAGTCGGTCGGCAACCGACGGGCATGCAATCGGGTGGAAAGATATTTGGCACTGAGGCCCTGTGGCAAGGAGTTGGAGCGGGCGGCATGTGCGGCTCCTGGCGCATTGCGGTGCAGAAGAACGTTTTTTCCGTGATGCTGACGTACGAGTATCGATGAAACGAAGCGCATTACTCCGAAACACGAAGTGATGCGGGCGCACTGGGCCCAAGTCCGGTTCTGCGGGCACTTCATTGCTCCCGGCTCAGACAGAGAATTACGTTTCTGTCAGGACTTGCTGCACTCAGCCGACAGGCAGTGCTCCCGGCAGCACCCTAATGTTGAAACCCAGTGGGAATAGGGGATGGGGGACCACGCTGAAGTGGTTGGGTGGCTTGAGCTTGTGTGTGTGTGTGCGAATGTGTTTTGTTGGTTGTCCTGAGGTTTACCCGCCTCTCCCAACCAAGAGCACCTCTCAAATAGTCACCACCGGCCCAAGTGCTCCCCCCTCTCGCGCCCACACCGACGCTCACGCCCTCGCACCAAATCGAATCACTCACGAAATCAAAAGCCACCAGAGCAAAGCGAAGATCAAATCCAAAACATGCCAAAAGTAACGCACCAAGATGACCCAACACGAATGTATGCAACTTGACCATGTCTTGCAAATGTACCATGTGGGGTATCATAAGGGTCACCGAACATCATCCATCCGCGAACCGCCAGTGGAGTCGGCGACGAGCATCACAGTGTAACACCCAACGCGTTGGGATTGGTCGTCTGTGGCCATAAATGGAAACGTTCGTGTCGAACCTACAGATCTCGACTGCATCGATTGTCCACAGAGGCGGTTCGCCTGGTTGCACACAAACGTTTGAAGAACTAGATTGCAGAATCCGGCAATCTTCTGGATCTCGCTGTCTAATTTGCGCCGGGTCAGCTGTCACCGTCGTCGGCCCTCCCTTAACGTCCGCTGGACGCCAATGACTTTGCTTGTCCCGCTCACCATTTCGTGCCTGATCCACCTGTCTCATAAAGCGACGTTGCTCGTCGTACTCACGCCGTGCGACCCTCGTTCGGTGCTTTACTGTTCCAGCATGACATGGCGCTGGTAGTCAAGTACAGTCCTCGGCAGATTTTTGGTCACTCACGGCTACATCCGAGTCCTTCATCACAGCGTCACCGAAACCCTTCTATTCAACAACGGATGCTTACGCGTTCTCCAGAGCATGGTGGCCCTCACTCACTCCGCTATCTGCGAGGCGACTGCATCACAGCAGCCAGTTGTCGTCGTCACGTGCCGAGTCCGGCGAGAGGTCCCAACTCTGAGCGCCGCTACCACGCTTCAGACGCATGACGCGTCGGCCCTGGCTAGCCGTCCCGCGTTCCAAACAGCACCACCCCCGCCATCACTTCCACGTCCACGTCTGTCGCAGCCACGCCGACAAAAAAGCGTCAGTGTACGCTGCACGCATGAAGCATCCTTTGAGCGGTCCCGCACGACAAACCGCATCCCCCCTGGCACCATGTCCAGCTCCACGACCGACTCCACCACGCCGTCAGGAAGCACCACCTGCACATCCCACGCAAGCGGCATCTTGCAAGACGTCCGGAGGGACAAACCGCACCACCCCCACCACCACGTCCAGCTTCACGCCGGCCAAAGCCACGCCGACAAAAAGCACACAATCCCCGCCCCACGCAAGCAGCAACATGCACGCTGTCCCAAACGACGAACTCTACCATCCCGGCCACCACATTCAGCACCCCGTCAGCCGCAGCCACGCCGACAAAAAGATGAAGGTGTACGCCCCACTCTAGTGGCAACCTGCAAGCAGTCCCGCACGACAAACCGCACCACCCCCGCCACCATGTTCAGTTTTACGTCCGCCACAGCCGCGCTACAGGAAGCACCAGCTGCGCACCCCACGGAAACGGCATCTTGCAAGACGTCTCGCGAGTTAAACCGCACAACCCCCACCGCCACGTCCAGCTCCATGTCAGCCGCAGCCATACCAAGAAGGAGAACAAAGTGTACGCCCCAAGCAAGCGAAGCCATGGACTTTGTCCCAAAGGACTAACCGCACCACCCCCGCCACGTCGTCCAGCTGCACGTCCGCCAACGCCACGCCGTCAAAAAGCACCAGCTGCACTCCTTACGCAAGCTGAAACATACATGCCGCCCGAAACGACAAACCGCACCACCCCCGCCACGACGAGGCCAAAAAGAAGCACAAACTGCTCGCCACACGCATGAGGCAACACGCACGCTGTCCCACATGGTGAACCGCATCAACCTCGCCACCGCCAGGCCAACAAGAAGCACCGGCTGCACGCCTCACGCAAGCGGCGACACGTCCGCCGTCCCAGACGTCGAACCGCGCCACCCCCGCCACCGCCACGCCGACAGTCCCCCAGCTGCACGCCTCACGCAACCGGCACCTTACACGCCGTCCCACACATCAAGCCGCATTACCCTGGCCACTGCCTCCAGCTTGTCGTCTGCCACAGCTTCAGCCACCACCACGCCGACAAGAAGCGCCAGCTGCACGCCCCACTGAAGAGGAAACTTGCGCACTGTGCCGCACGACATGCTGGACCGCCTTCGCTACCCCGTCCGGCTCCACGGTCGCCGCAGCGACGCTGGTACGAAGCGCAAATTGCACGCAACCCAAAGCGGGAACTTCAACACCGTCCCTCAACACCATCCGCACCGCCCAGACCAACACGTCGAGCTCCACGTCCCCCGAAACGACGCCGGAAAAACGAACCAGCTGCACGCAGCGCGCAAGCGGCGACGTGGACATCGTCCCTCACGACAAGCCGCACCACCCTCGCCACCACGTTCAGCTCCACGTCCGCTGCCACCAACCCGCCATAAAGCACGAACGACACGCCCCATACAGGCTGCGACCTGGACGCCACCCTACTGATCAGAGTCTTCACTTTTTCCGGTACTCAGGCTACTCTGAGGACGGCCACTGTCACGCCAATAATGACGACGCACGGCACGCTGTATGCCGTCGGCATCGTGCACAACTGGCCTCGGCGAACGCTGGCACCGCCACCACCATGAGAGGAGGCCTTGATGAGGCGCTTGCCTCGCACCGACGTATCAACATCGTTACGACAAAGAGTAAAGCAGGGATTTTACACAAAAACGAGACGGCGGGCGGTCATCATAAGAGTATTTCCACCAATGTCGGGCCAACGGTCTGAAACGGTAAAATGAACCCGCTACGTGTGGCCCTGCGAGTGGTAAATTGCCAACGGGCCAACGCGCTGCCAACGGGCAATGTAATGGGTGAAATAGAGTGGGCTACCTTTCGAAGAGCTGAGCGCCGTTGGCCTTGACGTTAATGGCAGCAGTCGGTGGTTTCCAAAGGAGGACACGTATCTGCGTCGTCGCCAGTATCGAATTGAAGAGGCGTTCGTCGATGAGCTGCCGAAAATGTCACAGAAAGCGGGTGAACGGAGCCCAAAGCGCTCAAATCAAGAAAATCTAGCGAGACACGTGGTGGCCTTTCGGTACGAATTACGATCGAATCCGCACGAGTGCGTGACGTGTGTTGCGGTCGCACCCTCTCAGATTGTGCAAGGCCTTGGAAGCTGAGTCATCCCAATCGAACAGTCGTTTGCAGCCACAGTCGCCTGCCGATTTAGGCTAGCGATTGGCCCAAGAGCCGTGTGCATGTCGCTCTCTACTGTGTGCGTTCCACCTTAGAGCATTGCCAACAACTCAGGCTATCGCTATCGGCTATTCCATTCTAGAACCAAGTCCGCGACCTTAGACAGCCACATGTACGTCAGCGGTTGCCTGCTGTGATGTTATGAGCCTAAGTACCCGCAGGTTTCCTTACACCAGGCCTGTTCTGGGCCCGATCAAGACGATATTTTCTGACAGGACTTGCTTCACTGCAGCAGCAGATGACAACTGTGGTGAGCAGCCGTATCAACCATAACGAAGGCGCAGAGAACGCTCGTCGGCAGACGGACAAAGAAACAGGTCAAAATGTTCAGCACTTGATGACGACCACGCCTAGAAGGAGGTCACTGTAGGACCATTGCCATGCACGACAGCTCTTGCGGACGTTCCCACCACCTCTGCCCAGAAGAAACTGGCAGTCAATCTTGCAGACGTGGCGCACACGTTGCAGCCACGTGCTACAATTTTCTGTGAAACGGGTCGTTGATCCGTCACATGGGCCAATCAGAGGCCCCCGTGAGATAGCCTCGGCTATCCTAACAGCTATTCCGACTCGAAATAGAATAGCAATAGCCGCACAGCTATTCTAGGCCAGCGAAAGCCAGAATCAAGTAGGTAGTTCGATTTTCATGGCCCAAACAAAAAAAGGGCTTCTTCGTCTAAAAAGTGGTGTTACATCGGACTTCAGGTGCTTAATGGGACACGTTGTGCAACGCGGCTTGAATATGGGGATAGAATCTCATTGTTAACAATGCGCTGAGTGGGGCGGTTTCGAAGGCGCTGGGACGCCGGTCACGGGGTTGGGCTGTCCAAAACAAGCTAGGCAGGACCAGAAAGTGTCAATAGAGGGCACTGATCGACATGCAGGCACTTCTGAGTGCGTGTTTATGCGCTGGTGCGGGTGCCCCGTGCTGTTGTGGGCACTTTTGATACCTGAGGAAGGAGAAACGTTGACAGGCCAGGCACCAGGATCCCTGATGACCCATGCACTGGCTCGTCAATGCATGTACGTAGCTGCTGGCTTTGACGTCCAATCGGCGCTTGTCATCCAATACAGAGCCCACACCCCTCTCGACCCTGCCAGCGCCGCCCCCTGACCCGCCCCCGCGACCCTCCCCCGCAGTTATGGATACCCCGTCCGCAACCGCACAGCAGCGTCCCGGTGGCCGGGGTACAGCCCGCAGCCACCGACAGGTGGGCAACAGACGTTTCCACTCTGAGGACAGCGCCGAGTGGTGGCCGCCTGCGGTAGGCGGGATCACTTTCGCCCGCGAGAGAGCCTCCGTTAGGCCACACGCGGGGGGGTTGCCACTTTCGGTCGATGCGGCTGCCGCTCCGGCGGCAGCCATCGCACTGAGTCGGGAACCGCCAGCTTGCTGTGCGCGCTAGCGCCTCCCGCCCCCCTCACCCTCACGGCAGCGCTGCTGAATGACGTGGCCGCATCACGTCTCTGCGCCGTCCGCCTCGAGGGCTCTGCCCCCGACGCGCTGGGGGAGTGCCTCTGCGCCGCAGGGGGGGGGCGATATCCCAGTTATAACCCCGTTTTTCCAGTATTATGGCTACTAAGAGGCCGTAAGGTAGAGGGACGCGACGAGCTTATGGTGCGTGTCCCAAAAATGAGACATGGCGGTTTTTTCCTTTTTTTCTCGGCCCACTGGCCTTCTGCAACGGTCCGATAATGTAATGTGACCCACTCGGTCCCACTATGCTTCCAGAACAGCCCCTGACAGTGTAAGCAGAGGCTGCACATCCTGACGTGTCATGGGGGAAAGTGTCATTCATTGCAACTTCGACAGGTGACGATCACGCGGCCCAATCAAATGCTCAGATACTAGAGCAGGTATGTGCTGACAATTTGTGCACCAAGAAAAGGGCACCACCTTCCCGATAAAAACGTGAAAAAGACCCCCATGTAGCCCCCTGTGACGAAAACACGATTGGGGACACCCCTCATCGAAGCTCCAGTTAGCACATGAGCTTTGGCGTTCCAGACCTTTAACCCCAAGAACCTGAAAAAGACTGGCTCCAAGATCGGGGCTGTATGAGAGCAAGCCCAGCGGTGCCCGCCAACGCCATAGTATGGCGTTTTCGACTCGATTCGTGGCGCATTGTGAGTGGCCCCTTCAAATTATGCAGCGGCCTATTGTCTATTCTACCACGCCGTGGGATCAATTGATCACAGCGTTGTGATCATTTGATCCCATCCCCAAATCGTCGATTCCAGCCAGCCTACATATGTAAGCGGCCAGTGTACGGTGTCGCCTGCGCTTC
>Ga0209187_1003519_pt1 | contig 12940 bp, 10 predicted proteins | sample BantaG_FD_187430 | JGI IMG/M metagenome (GOLD analysis project Ga0209187, IMG submission 187430) | Marine algal microbial communities from Bantry Bay, Ireland - BantryBay_4 metaG (SPAdes) (version 2) | ecosystem: Host-associated > Algae > Red algae > Unclassified | place: Bantry Bay, Ireland... | reverse complement strand
TGCCTTTGCCGGTGCCTTTGCCGGTGCCTTTGCCGGTGCCTTTGCCTTTGCCTTTGCCGGTGCCACTATTAGGATTTTCGAGACCATTGACCGTCGCCAAAAAGGCACGGCTCTGGTTATCTACACCCTGTTGCTGATGATGGTCCTTGTCATCACGCCCGCACTGCTCAGCCACTCTTCAAGCTGGGACAATGCAGGACCGCTACTGTTGTTTTTCGGCGTTCTGGTCGTGGTCAATGCACCACTGGACTGGTTGACACTCGGGGTCACTCGGGCGCTGCTATGGCGCGGTGTTGATCAGCGGGGCTTATGGCCCTTTCTCTGGGGTCTGGTCGATATTGTGATCGCTCTGATCATGCTGGTCGTGCTGTCGGTGCTGATGATCCTGGCCATCCAGTTATTCAATGCCGCCGCGCTATTCGGTGTCCAGGCATTGACTGATCCTGCGATTATTGAGGCTGCCGTTTTTCTTGATTCTGCTGAGCTGGTGGCCGGGATGGTGAATGGGGAGACGCGCGCAGATCCCGAATACTGGTGGGTTTATGCCACGTTGTTTTCTACTCTGCTACCCAGCTGGGTACATCTGTTAGTGGCCTCAGGCTGCTTCGTTCGAGGGTCAACCAGATTGAACCAACTGATCGGTGACGAATTACCACAAGGCAAAGCGGGCGAATCGCTTCTACCACATACCCTCACCAAACTCGCCGCTTTGCTCGCACTGCAACGTACGTTCGGCCTGGCATTGGCCACCACAGTGTTTTTTGGCGGCCTTTGGTGTTTGTTTTTTGTGCTGTTTCCGCACATACCTCCACGATTGCTCGATCTGGCGGTCCCCTTATCTGAAAGTGATTGGGCAACTGGATTCGGGGTATGAAGCCCAATGGAACGAAAAGTTGCGCTAAGCACCGAACGGCCCCGTGTTTGGGTCGTTTAAGGGTCTGAGCACACCTGATTTGATCCCCTTTGCCAGCGCAAAGGAATAATGGCCCAGCATGTTGATATGTTTGTTGATCAGCGGTGACAGTCTTGCTAGATCTGCCTCGATGATTTCTTCTCCTTGTTCACGTAGTCGATTGACAGCGGCATCCATGTAGATGGTGTTCCATAACACAACGGCATTGGTGACGAGTCCCAACGCGCCGAGCTGATCCTCTTGCCCTTCGCGGTAGCTTTGTTGGATCTCACCCCGTTTTCCGTAGCAAATTGCTCGAGCAAGCGCGTGACGGCTCTCACCGCGATTGAGTTGCGTCAGAATTCGGCGGCGGTAGTATTCGTTGTCGATGTAGTTCAGCAGATACAGCGTTTTGTTGATGCGACCCACTTCGATGATCGCTTGCGCCAGTGCTGAAGGTCGATCACTTTTCAACAACGAGCGGATCAGCTCGGATGCCGAGACAGTGCCGAGTTTTAGCGACCCTGCAACACGCAACATTTCATCCCACTGAGTCTCGAATCGTTGAGGTTTTATGCAGCTACGCACCAGATCATCCAGCACACCGTAATCCGCTTCCTTGTCGATGCGCCACAGCGTGGCCTCTCCTGCATCGGCCAAGCGAGGCGAGAACTGATAGCCGAGTAACCAGAACAGACCAAAGATCATGTCACTGGCTCCAGCCGTGTCGGTCATGATCTCTCGTGGAATTAGGCCTGTTTGCTGTTCCAGCAAACCTTCAAGAACAAAGATTGAGTCTCTGAGCGTGCCAGGTACGACGATGCCGTGAAAGCCTGCGTATTGATCAGAGAGAAAGTTGTACCAGGTGATTCCGCGACCTGAGCCGAAGTATTTTCGGTTTGCACCAGAGTGAATGGTTCTGCCTGAGCTGACAAAGCGCATCCCATCTGCCGAAGCGACTTCACCACCACCAAAATGCAGAGCCAAAGGTATTGTTGACTGATGATCAACCAATCTTGCATTTGCGTCGATTAAGGTTTCCGCACGGATATAGTTTTGATGCGCCCACAGTAATCGGTGCCGCGTCAATTCGGTTCTTGCCGGTCGAACGAAAGGCTCTCTGCCAATATTGCAGGCCTCTGCCAGCAGCACAGCACAGATACTCGTCGGCATGTCTGACGCACGAGCGTTGGCCTCGCTGATGTGTGAGAAGGCGTCGAGAAACCCCGTGTGGGCATGAATCTCTAACACCAACTCTGGCAGATCGATGCTTGGCATCAGGTCCATTACTTTGTCCTGCAGGGCGAGCAGGCTTTCTGATTCATCCAGCTTGGCCAGGCCTGTGATAGTCAAACTTGGCTTTTCGTTGGCGTACTCAACTCGCACGGCCGTATTTTTATCAAAGCGTTCGATGGTTTGCCGATACGCCGTATCAAGTTGCTTGCTTAACCCCATGAGTGCGTCGTCTACGTTGATCGGATGGCCTAAAGAGCGATAAATCTGCACCTTGTTGGCCTCCCATTCAGCACCCTGCAATAGCTTCGAGCGATGGTCTGTCCACCGCTCGCTGTCTTCGACGTAGATGTCACGGCGACGCAATGCATCCTGTAATCGATCCATCAAACAAAGCGTGTATCCAGCTCGACTGATACCGCCGCCTTTGTCGAACACTAAACGACGCCAAGCGTTCGTCACAAAAGCAACGGGGGCATGACTTGGGAGGTTTTTCTGCGATCCGTCGATGGTCTGGAGAAAGGTGAGCGCCTGATGAACAGGCACACCAGACGCTGTGGGTTTGAATTCAATATCAGACAGCAGTCGAGGCACGACGCGTTTCAGACGACCATATTGCTCAACCATCTCTTCATGGAATGTACCTTCTGGCGGGCGAGCAATGTCGTTGATCGTACCGATCGCTTGTTCGAGCTGCGGCTTGGCGATCAGTGAGAATATCGAGGCGCGTAAGTCATCCGAACTCTGTTCTTCGTCCAGTATCAAAGCGCAGGCTTTGGCCAGTGCGATAGCCGCTTTATCCAGATCTTTGAGTGTTCTCAGACGGTTACGCTTACCGAGATTTTTCGCTTTGCTGGTGATGTCCGAGGCCAACAGATCCAATACATCAAGGGCGTCGTCCAATGCCCGTGTCTGGTAGCTGTGTACAAAAGCCACCAGGCTGGCAATCCGACGACCGTCCGGCATTCGTGCCATGCGGTAGGCTGAGATTTGAGCTGCGTGACGCGCCAACACCTTCAACCGTACCAAGGGGATGCCGGTAACGTTTAACCGATTTATGCCGAATGCTTTGAGTTCCACGTAACGATCAAGGGCCGCAAGAAACGCGGGGCCACTGACATGCACAGGGGCTTGACGTAACCGATCCAACGCTGTGGTACGGCTGCTGGTTTCGATCTGCAAAAGCGTCTCTAAAGCAGCCACTTGGCTTCGATCCGGCAAAACGGAGAGTTTGCTCCACAGACGATTGGCCGCACGCTCTCTTGTTTGAGACACCAGACGTTCCAGCGTCGAGGAACCGGGTAACAACACTTTGTTGACCATGAGCCAATGAGTGGCAATATCAAACTGTTGGCTGGGACGCACTGTGCTCGTCCACGCTTGCGCATAGAGCAGCCGAGTCAGCCGGAACCGCCACGGGGCTTCGTTGAAGTCATGGTATCCATACGCGTGTTGGATCTCGGCTTGATGCGCATGTCTGGTCTGTTTGCGATCCAAATACCGCAGTAAGCATGTTGGGTCATACCCACCAACTTGGCGGGCAATGAACGCCACCATATTGCTCGGCGCATTGATCGGATCAGCTAAAAACGTCCCCAGGCAGCGAACGGTGCACAACTGGACGGCAAAGCCGAGACGGTTGTGCTCCTGGCGCCGACTGCTGATCAAAGCGCGATCCTTATCATCGAGATGGCAATGCTGGGCGAGTTCGACCACGGACAACTCACCGGCAAATCGACCGTAGTGCTCGCGTTGCGCTTGGGTCAGAAATTCGACAGGCATAGGAGATTTAGGGCATCCGGAAAACGGAGGTTTATCGAGCGATGTGAAAAGGCGCGATTTTGAGGTGTATAGCGGGCGAAAGTCACAAGAAAACTCATTCCGATAATCTACGCAAGAAAAACGGTAGCTGCAGAGGTTTTCTTGTATTCTCAAGAAAATCAATCTGGAAAACCCCATGCAGCTCGGATATGTCCGCGTCTCAAAGGCCGATGGCAACCAAAGCACAGACCTGCAACACGACGCGTTGCTGGCAGCAGGCGTCGAAGACTCACGGATCTACACTGACAAGATGAGCGGTCGGCATGATCAACGCCCTGGACTGGACGCGTGCCTGAAATCCTTGCGAAGCGGTGACATTCTGGTGGTGTGGAAGCTCGATCGATTAGGGCGCAATCTGCGCCACCTAGTCGAGCTGGTGGAGACACTTTGCGATCAGGGCATTGGCCTGCAGGTGCTGACTGGGCAAGGCGCAGCGATCGACACCACTAAGCCTGAAGGAAAACTGGTCTTCGGCATCTTTGCTGCCCTGGCTGAATTCGAGCGAGAGCTCATTGTTGAGCGAACGAAGGCTGGTCTCGTGGCAGCAAGAGCGAGGGGGCGCACTGGTGGCAGACCACGAAAGATGACACCGTCCAAGATTCGCATGGCCATGGCGGCGATGGCGGACCCCAATGCCAAGGCGAGTTTGATCGCCGAAGAGTTAGGCATCACCACCTCTACACTTTATGAGTACGTGGGCAGTGGCGGAAGTCCCAAGAAAGTTGCGCTAGATGTACTAGGACCTTGAGCCTCAACCGGTCGAAGACGTCGGGCAAATGTTCGCAGATAGACGGTGCTGTCAAAGACTGCTTGCGGCCCTTTCCAGCCGTTCGCATGATCTACAATATCTAGCCCAACACTACGGAATCGACGAGTCCATGATGAAGTACATGGTTATAGAGAAACATCGTCCCGGCGTTTTAGATGAGGTTTACAAACGATTTCATTCGAAAGGTAGAATGATGCCGGATGGTCTGTTCTATATCGACAGCTGGCTTGAAAAGAAAGGAGACAGGTGCTTCCAGCTCATGGAAACAGATGATTTTTCGCTTTTTTCACTATGGACAAGTAATTGGGACGATTTAACCGATTTTGAAATCATCGAGATTGGCGAGAAACCAGAAGCGGAGTGATAGTGAGCACTATTTTGACGCGATGCATTTACGCTCTGGGAGTAGCTTCGGCTATTTTGTCTACGGCGACTCCGATTGATAGCGCCTGTGCGGTCTAGGGTGAAGGAAACACCAGAATCGTGATTTTCTCGCAGCACTAGGTGTAGCGAACTGCACTTATCCGGCGCTCGAACTGCACTTATCGCGATTTCTCGATCACTTTATGTGATTCTATCGGCGGCCCCAAAACCACATTAGTTGCCACTGAAACCACTTTAGCTGCCACGAGATCGCACTTATCGCCTCCGAACCACATTGTTCGCCACTGGCGCAGTCGTACCGGTGGAAGGGGCTGTGAAAGTCAATAAACCCGTGGCCGGAGCCTGAAACCTTACGTAGATTTCTTTACCGAGTAAACTGCCTCCTGAGAGCCACATGCCATGTGGCGTGGTCCTGTTGCTTGGCTTGTGGCAAGAAAACGTTCGTTTCCTTGCCCATATTGGATCAGAATCGCATACCTGATCAGGAGTGTCGTTAGAATGCTGCAGCCAAGCAGACTACGCGAGCAGCGAACCGAAAACCCTACCGTGCGACCGAATTGGTTACTCTGCGATTCCATTTGACAAAGCTTCGTCGTCATTTCGATAGTCAAAATGATCTCGAGGATAACCAGCAAGTTGGGGCAGTAGTACCTGCCAGTCACAGTTTCGTGTCGCATCAACCAGCCAATGAATTGCCGCAGGTACAGACTGAGCATACGTACTATTGGTTTCAACAACTGAATTACAAATAAATGGATTTAGAACCGACCAGGGCGTAGTTCCTTTTGTCGGTGGATAAGTCTTGTCTGACAACGGTACAAGCTCCGCGTTGATATCTAGAACCTCCATTATTGTTTTGCCAATTTCTGCCACCGTTGGGCTGTCTGCGTCAGCCACATTTACAATAGAAGGGAGGCGGCCGTCGGATGCTTGAATAACGGCTTCTGAAATAGTAGAAACGGAAGTCGTTTGGAACTGACTGAGGCCACCATATGCCAATGGAATCTGTTTCCTTTTATCAAGTAGTCGCTTTACAAACCACCACTCCCTTGCGTGCTTACTGTGAGGGCCATGTACTGCACAAGGACGTAGTACCGTGATTGGAATCGAAGCGTTTTCGAGGAGTTCGTGTTCCATCTGTATTTTCTTGGTTGAGTAAGTCTCTGGCCCTGCGTCAACTGTTAATGTTTCCTCGGTTATTGGCCCCTCGAAAAACGGAAATCCACATTTTTTTGCTTCATCAAGCGTCCGCCCCGCATAGTCTTGATACACACTGGCACTAGAAATGACAATAATCCGCCCAGTCGAAGACTGAACCTTGAGAAGTTCACGTGCATCAGACCCATCAAATGCGATACAAGAAATCAGAAGGTCAAACTCGGTTGCAATAGAATCTCGAAGAGCATTCGGTTTGCTGGAATCAATCTCAACGTGTCGCCACGGAAGCTTCACAGTAGGCGGGGATCGACACCCTAAAACGACATCCCAGCCATCGGCGCAGAGCCGTGTAGCTATTGCGATACCAATTTGGCCAGAACCTCCTAAGATAAATGCGCTACGCATTGCTGTGCCCCTTGGTTAGACCCTGATTCGTGTCACCATTGGCGAAACGTTTCAGCAGAATTCTACAGTATGGGTGAGATGGACTAAGCCCGCTTCACGCTCGAAAGGATGCAGAACGTGCCACGCGAATGCCTGTTGGTGTGGCAGGCGGGATTACAGATATGAAGCTCGTGGCGCAGAAAGTGGTTCAGAGGCGATAAGTGCGATCTCGTGTCACTTAATGTGGTTTTATTCGTAATGTGGTTTTATTCGCACTTAATTTGGTTTAGAGGTCGCGGATAGAATCACGTAAAGTGATCCAGAAATCGCGATAAGTGCAGTTCAGGCGCTCGATAAGTGCGATCCGTTACAACTAGGACCATAAATATACAAATGCCAAAGATTGATTTATCAACAGTTGAAGTTTGTTCAGGTAGCGGGTATCCACCCCCATTGGACGAGCCCTGTCTTTCAGGGGTCTGATCGGGATACGTGTAAATTTTTATCACAAGGGAGTTTCATACCCTAGTTTCAGCCATCGAAGCACACTCTGCGGCAGCTCTTCTTCCATGTCCAGGATGTACTGACCAAACCTACGGATGTGCTCTCGCCAGTAGGGACTCAGCCGTGCGACCTGTTGCTCGGTGACTACATGCCCGTCGGCCATCATTCCTGTCAGTGCGGTTGTCATATCCACCACGTTGTTCAGCATCACGGCATTAGCCACCAAGTCCATGTATTTGACTTGTTTGAGCTGCTCTTCGGGGTCTCCACTTTTGATGATGGGTCCGCCAAACCCGATCCAGTCCAGAAAATCATTGTAGGACTCCACTTTGGTGGTCTCCGCGCGGATGCTCTGACGTAGCTCGCCCTCAGACACGTACCGCAGCAAAAATAACGTTCTCTCCACGCGACCCAGCTCACGAAAGGCCAGATAGAGTTTGTTTTGCCGGTTGTGGCTGCTGAGCTTGCGCAGCAACATCGAGGGCAAGACTTTGCCTGCCTGGATCGAGAGCACCACTTGCATCATGTCTTGCCAGTGCGTTTCGATCAGTTCCCAGTTGATTGTGTCCGTGAACAGCGCATCGATGTGCTCGTATTTCTCTTTCCTGGACGGTCGGTAGAAGGCTGCGTCGTTCCATGTGCGCATGCGGGGCAACAGCTTGATACCCAGCAGATGAGCCAGGCCAAACACCGGCTCACTCTGGCCGTGAGTATCGGCGTGCACGGTGTCCACATCGAGGGTTGAGGTATTCTTCAGCAACCCGTCGAGAATGTAGACGGCTTCCCACACACCACAGGCAATGAAGTTGCTGAACAACGCGATATAGGTGGCCGAGATGTGGTGGTAAGCAATCGCGCCGTGCCCGCCATAGCGAATATGACGTTCAGCCAAAAGGTTGTTCTCACGCAGCTCCATCTGCGTGCCGTCAGCAATCGCCACGTTGCGTTTTCCCCAGTGATTGGGCAATTCAAATCGAGCGTATTCGTCGATCACGTCGCGCAGCGCTGCTTCCAGCGTTGCCACGCTGATGTGTTGGCTGTTGAGCCGGCGCAACATCTGGCGATTGATGCCATCGGGTGCGTGCTTAGCGGTTTGGCTTGCGCCCATGTTACATCCGTAACCAAACACGGTGAATAGGTATCGCCTGGTCGCGTCGTCGATCTTTGGATCTGATCCGGACAAAGGCCCAAAGTGTCGGGTGAACGGTGCCCAATGATGCGCCCGTTTGAGGACATCAAGTAAGTGCCGCTCTGGCATGCGTGCCCGCAGGTTTTTCTCGAAAGCGGCCATACCTGCTGGTGTCGGTTGTGCTGCCTGGCGCATTAAATGTGGCACACCCTTGTGGTCGATAGTCAATTCGCTGTTGGCGGGAAAGCCTGCGTCAACGTGTCGAGATTCGCACTCCAACCGTTCGCGCAATACGTCCACAAAATCCGAACCATTACTGGCCAGTCCGACGGCATCACTGTAGTCCGCCAAACGTTCTTCGCAGGCCGACCAGGGAAGCAGCTGCTCGCGGTAATCGGCAAATGCGCCGGAGTCTCTCACGAACAAATCACCGCTCTGAAAAGCGTTGGCCATGTGGATCAGCACGCAGACTTCTAGTGACCGATGATCAAGCACCGTGTCTTCTCCATCTTTCACACGGACAAAGGTTTGCCAACGTTGCGAGGCAAAGCCTATATCTAGTGTGTCAGGAATGTATTTCTGTCGGGACAACGGGTATTTTCGCACCAGCTCATAGGCTGTAAGCAAGCGGTTGTCTTGCGTGGACGAAGCGATGTCCAATTGCCCGAGCAGGCGCAAGAGTGCGGTGCGGTTTACCGCATGCGACGGCCACAACAGTGGCAGAAAATTATTGTCGTGGTAGTTCGTCACCGCCTGCAACTTCACACCAAGAGCTTCTACGCCTCCTTGCGATTCCAACACTGTACGTATTCCGCAGCCAAGATCTGCGTCGTCTGTTGCGCTATGCGCGTGGCGCAGTACTTGGGCTAAAACGTCGATCAACGACTCTTCAGTTTCTCGCTTACCTTCGCGCAATTCCTGTAGACGCTCAGAGGCCACGCGTTGGGTCCGTCGCATGCGACGAACAAACATCTCCACCAACTGATCACGGGTGTCAGACTGGGCTTGTTGCAAGAAACACAGTAGCAGTGTATAGCGCCTGCCCTGCGTACACACGTCGCGAAGATCCCCCACATCCAGTGAGGCTGCCTCTGCGGCAAATTGACGAATTTTGGTGTGAGGAATATCTTTGAGCGCCGACTTCGGGTCATAGATTCTGTCGATGTCCACCAACCGTTGTGTCCAATCACGAACATGCTTCAATGTCGGTGGACGCGGAAATTGCTTCAGCTTGGCAAACTCGCTCAGTCTGCGATCGGCAGGGACAACCAACATGGCGTCGAGCGTGGACCGTGCGGTGTCATCCAGGACCATCGTCGCCTGCGTGTAAATGTCTTCATGCACTGCTTGTCGGATAGAGCCTGCCAACCGATTGAGTGCACTAAAAGCAGGCAGTTCAATGCTTGCACCAACGAGTGCTTCTATCGCCGTGTTAATCAGGTCAGCGGGATCACTCATCGTTCTAGCGGCGCATCGCATGGTTGATTCCACCAGCTCGAGCCCGCCACTGTGAAATGGATGGCTGTTATGGTAATCGCGAACAGCCGTGCGGTAACGGTGAGATGTGGCCGGTTGGTTTATCTCATCAACCAGTGGAGTCTCCTCATTCAGCTGCAGCTGAACTGCTAGGTGTCGTCGGATCTGATCTGGTATTTCTTGCAGCGCTGGGAAATAGGCTAAGTGCTGCCGGGTTTTTAGCAAGATCGCTAATGACAGACGACCTTTGTCGCCTCGTGCGGAGCGACGGACAAAGCCCAACTCCGGTTCACTCAGCCGATATTGGTTGACAAGTTCTTGGCCAGTAAATGGTTTGGAAAGTCGTGGGTAAGCTGTTCGATCAATGGATGCCATAGGGGTCTAGTGTTGGTGTCCAAAAAGGGGGGCGCCACCGAGGACAGAAAGTGCTTGATTTTGCAGGGGATCAATACGGTAGAATGATCGTCCGTAAAGCTTTACCTAAATGGACGACAGATGCCAGAGAAAAAAGCGACGAGGAACCGCGTCGCCCTTTATATGCGGGTATCGACGATCGAGCAAAAGCCGGATCTGCAAATTAATGAACTACGGGACTACGCCGAACGTGCTGGGCTGGAGATCGTCGATGAGTACCTGGACGTGGCAGTGTCAGGGAAGAAGCAAGGTCGGCCTCAGCTCGATGCGCTAATGGGTGCTGCGCGAGATCGAGCTTTCGATCAGGTCTTGGTGTGGAAGTTTGACCGCTTTGCCCGATCGACAAAGCACCTTCTGTCGGCACTGGAAGAATTTGACCACCTGGGCATTGGCTTTGTGAGTTTCCGAGATCAGATCGACACCAGCTCCCCTATGGGCCGTGTGATGTTCACGTTAGTAGGTGCGCTGGCAGAGCTGGAGTCGTCACTGATCAGTGAGCGAGTGACGGCGGGGATGAAAGCGGCGAAAACCAAAGGCAAGCATGTGGGGCGTCCAGGCACGCCACGGCGCACCGTTGCCCGCATTGAAACGCTCGCCCGCACAACTGAGATGAGCGTCCGGCAGATTCACCGAGAAATAGGCGAGGAAGCAGGCCGAAGTGTGGTGGGGAAAATTGTCAAAGAAGCCCGCCAGACGGTGCATTGAAATCCTTGTGATAAAAATTTACACGTATCCCGATCAGACCCCTTCCACACGTAAAGTTTGAGAGCTTCTTCTTTAGAGTCCTCTTTACTTCTTCGTACATAGGTCGATAAACGTGGTGGCGATACAGATGCTTCCAACCCATTGATTGTTTTGTGGTCGTACGTGTATTCCATTGATATTTGGTGTCTTCTTTGCTATATTTAGCTTGTATGCCCCGGAACCGTCCCTCTGCACTTGTGCATGATACGACCGGGGTCAGTTGTTTCTGGGGTTTGAAAAAAGCAGTCATCACGGCCTAAATGTTTTGGCCGATTACAGTCTGTCGATAATTCCAGCAAAAAGCACCTCTTTTTTGAGGCATCCGATTGCGTATGGTGGGCCGACTGACTGCAGTGGCGTTGTGTCGTCTTGACAATCGCGTTTAACCGATCGGTCATGTTGGCATTATCGCGCGCCTCATTCACGCACCGTTTTCAATTAGATCGGACACGCCGGGCTGCAGCAAGTGCTCACCGGCATGATCGTCAAACAGCTGCTGGTTGTCCACGTACGCCAGAATGGTGTTGATATTCGCATGTCGTGATTGTGCAACCATTTTTAGCACATCGGCGCGATTCATCGCCGCACTGGTTAAAAATCCGCGCCGCAGGGAATGGCCCGAGTAGCGCGTGGCATCCAGTCCCGCCTGGTCGGCGCAGCGCTTGATCAGCCGCACCACGGTCTTGTCACTCAAGTGCTGCTCACCGACGGCTCCATTTCGGGCAATCCGCCGGAACAATGGCCCCGTCTGAATACCCGCCACCTGTAACCAGCGTTGCAATGCCGTCACCGGGCAGTGCGGTGAGCCCGGTACCGCCAGCGCCGCGACTACCTGCCCTGTTCCCTCCTGATCGCCCTTAGAGTGCCCAATGGTGACGACATCGCCCTGTTCTCGCGCCTCGATATCGGCCACCTGCAGGCGCACCAACTCCGAGCAGCGAAGGGCGGTCGCAAAGCCATAAAGCAGCAGCGCCCGATCGCGCAGATCGCGGGGTGTGAACGTGCCCAGCGTGTTCACCATGGCTTGCAGCTCCTCATCAATGGCTGGTGCTGCCGGTCGTCGCTGGAAGCGGGGACGGTCACGTCGTTCACGACGAATGCCCTTGAGCACCTCCAGGACTGCCAGCGTGTTGTGGGGCGAGGCATGCCCTGCTCCCAGATGGGCCAATCGGATCGCTGCAAGCCGGTGTTCGAGTGTCGCCGTTGCACGACCCTTATCCGCTTCGGCGGCAATGAACATCGACACGGTTTGCGGGGTGGCTGGCAGCGCGTCCAGATGGACCTCATCGCACCATTCGCAGAAGCGCGCCCAGGCGGCGCGATAGCCGCGCCAGGTGTTTTCAGAACGCGCCTTGCCCGCATAGCGCTTGGCCGCCTCCATCGCGGCATCACGCTTTACCAAGGCCGCGGCATTGGGGGCTAGAGCGATGTCAGAGGGTGTTACGGAAGCCATGGCGGGGCTATTACATTATGTTCAATCGGAATCAAGATTAGCACGTCCGACAAGGCGTATTATCAGACATTCGTATTTGGATTGATTCGTATCATGAATGTTACGTATCGCACTTACGGTACCAAATATGATCAATACCAAGGATTACAGGCAAGGTTCAAAGCCGAGGCTGAGCTAGCCGAAAAGGAACGTGAGCATGCGCTGGGGCGAGCCAGTGCGTTCGACGATCAGCGGACTGCAACAAACGCTTGACCAGGCAGAGAAGCGAGTGACTGCCACCCGAACGGATCTAACCAGCACGCAGGCACAGCGGGATACCTTGAGTGGATCTCTGAATCAATGGAAAGAACGTCATACGGCAGCAAAAAATCTGACACTGGCTCAAACGTCGGCCGAATAGACGAGCAAGCAACGCGATGCACTTGCCAACTGCCCTGATATAGATCCCGCTAGCACTGCATAATAACCACCTGCATATTCCCAACCGATGATTCACAAAAAATCGCAACCCTATGCTCCACACAAAAAAACTGGTCATTATTTCTCATGCACCTTCTGAAAATACCAGGAGGATGTTAG
>Ga0209187_1003517_pt1 | contig 12946 bp, 10 predicted proteins | sample BantaG_FD_187430 | JGI IMG/M metagenome (GOLD analysis project Ga0209187, IMG submission 187430) | Marine algal microbial communities from Bantry Bay, Ireland - BantryBay_4 metaG (SPAdes) (version 2) | ecosystem: Host-associated > Algae > Red algae > Unclassified | place: Bantry Bay, Ireland... | reverse complement strand
TTTTTTTTCTAATTTCGCTATCTTTAGGTGAGCAGCTTTTAATACTGCTGCTTTGGAGACTTCCTTTTTTGATGTTTGCATATCATAAATATAGGAAGTCTTTTTTTATTTTTTGAGATACCTACCTCGTAGGTCTATCACACACACGCATAAATACATTTCCACTCGCATCGGGCGTATTTTCGCAAATCTAGCTGCGCTGTCGCCAATTTCATCCTCCGCGCTTCCCTTCCACCATATTTGATTTACCATTGGGCATGTTACGTTTTTGGAACGCGGATGAAACGGATTTTCAAACGCGGATTTAATGTTCTCTGTTGCTTGGCATCTACGTGATCTCCATTCTATAGAACCTATGTAAAAACAAGTGACACAACGTTGATGTAATCCATCTTGTAAAAATGGCAAACCCAAGTCCTGAAAGGACGCAAGATCATAGGGATGGATGCAATCCATCCAACTGTGAGTTAAAAAGTATTATTGTAATCTATCAATTCATAACTCATAACCCATTTTTTGTCAGTAAACACTCAATTTTTCAAAAATGTCTGGTTTAGTATAAACAAATATCATACATAGGGTTTATATTTACAACAATGAATATAATAGACAGAATCATACAAAGCTATCACAGTTACGCAAATTATTTATGGGATGAAATCACTTTAGGTTACACCTATAAACCCTTGTGGGAAAATTATTTTTACTGGTTAATATTGATTTCTCTATTCTTCATGTTTTTAGAATGGATCGCACCGTGGCGCAAAGATCAACCAAAATTTAGAAAAGACTTCTGGCTAGATTGGTTCTACATGTTCTTTAACTTTTTCCTATTTTGGTTAATAATATACAATGCCGCCTCAGACGTTTTTGTCAATTTATTTACAGACTTATTAGCATCTGTAGGTATAGAAAATTTAGTCGCAATAGAAGTCGGATCATGGAATCCCATTTTACAATTATTCGCCCTATTTTTAATAAGAGATTTTGTACAATGGAACACCCACAGACTACTACACCGAATCCCCTTTTTATGGGAATTTCACAAAGTACACCACTCAGTCGAAGAAATGGGATTCGCCGCACACTTGCGCTATCATTGGATGGAAACCATTGTCTATAGATTTATAGAATACCTGCCACTCGCAATGATCGGATTTGGAATCAAAGATTTTTTCGTTGTTCACATGGTTACCCTATTCCTCGGACACTTTAATCACTCAAACCTCAAATTAAATCTCGGACCATTTAAATACATATTTAACAACCCACAAATGCACATCTGGCACCACGCCTATGAAGTACCAGAAGATCACAAATACGGCGTCAATTTTGGTCTGACATTAAGCATCTGGGATTACATTTTTGGAACCGCCTACATCCCACACAACGGCAAAGACATCCGCCTCGGATTTGAAGAAATAGAAGAATACCCCCAAACATTTTTTGGACAAATCTTTTCAGGATTTAAAAGAAAGAAATAACGTAGGTAGGTCTTACACCCACCCAAAAACATATTTATTAGTAAAATTTAAAATTATTTATTTTGTTAAAATTTTTCTCTATAATTTTTGCTATTTGTATAGCACTATTAAGCAATGCACAAAATTCAGATTTCGTTTGGGCGAAACAAATGGGAGGCAGTGAAAGTGATGTTGGAAATTACATCACCACCGATGCCAGTGGAAATGTATACACCGTTGGTCAATTTGCGGGAACAGTAGATTTTGACCCAGGTGATGACGAACTAAACTTTACCTCTTTAGGATTCGGTGACATATTTATTCAAAAATTAGATGCTGATGGCAATTTCCTTTGGGCAAAACATATAGGTGGAAGCTCAACGGACTACGCGTTCTCTATTGCAACTGACACTGATGGAAATGTATATACAACAGGTTATTTTAGTGAAATAGCAGAATTTGATACAGGCGCAGGTGTAGAAGTTTTTACCTCTTTTGGCTTCGCTGACATTTTTGTTTTAAAGTTAGATTCTGATGGCAACTTCCTTTGGCTAAAACAAATGGGAGGTAGCGATTATGCAGGAGGTTATGGAATTACAACAGATATAAATGGTGGCGTTTATACCGTAGGTGACTTTGAAGGAACAGTGGATTTTGATCCAAGTGTAGAGGTGCAAAATTTAACTTCTGAAGGAGAGAAAGACATATTTGTTCAAAAGTTAGATACTGATGGAAATTTTCTATGGGCAAAGCGAATGGGAGGTGTAGACACAGATAGAGCTTTCTCTGTGGCTGCTGACAAAGATGGCAATGTTTATACAACAGGTTATTTTGAAGAAACAGCAGATTTTGACCCTGGTTCAGGAGTGGAAAGCTTCAGTTCCAACGGCAAGAATGACATATTTATTCAAAAGTTAGATGCTGATGGTAACTTTGTTTGGGCAAAACAAATGGGAGGGTCTGGCTCTGACAATGCACATGATAATGCCATTGATGCTGACGGTAATATTTATACAACAGGTTATTTCTCAAAGAAAGTAGATCTTGATCCAAGCGAAGATGTTGAAGAATTTACCTGTGATGATTGGAGTGATGTCTTTGTTCAAAAACTAGATTCAGATGGTAATTTTGTTTGGGCAAAACAAATGGGAGGAAGTTTTCTAATCATAGCTTATGGGATTACCACAGATGCCAGTGGTAATATTTATACAACAGGATATTTTGAAGGAACAGCAGATTTTGACCCAAGTGAGGAGGTTGAAAGTATTACAACAACTGGGTTTCGTAATGTTTTTATTCAAAAATTAGATTCGGAAGGAAATTATATTTGGGCGGAACAAATAGGAGGTAGTAGTATAGATAGGGGATATGCCATTACTGCCGATGTAAGTGGAAATATTTATACAACTGGTCTTTTTGAAAATACAGCAGACTTTGATCTTAATGAAGGTGTTCAAAACTTAACTTCAAATGGGGCTGGTGACGTTTTTATTCTAAAATTAGAGGGAGGATGCCCATCTCTTATTGGGGAAGATGTGAGAAATGAATGCAGTCCTTATGTTTGGATAGATGGGAATACCTATACGGAAAGCAACAATACTGCAACCTTCAATATAGCAGGCGGTGCTTCAAACGGCTGTGATTCCTTAGTAACTTTAGATTTGACGATCAACGATGTCGCTATGGGCGTTGATGTTATATCAGAATGCAGTTCTTATACCTGGATAGATGGGAATACTTATACAGAAAGCAATAATGCTGCAACCTTCAATATAGTAGGCGGTGCTTCAAACGGCTGTGATTCCTTAGTAACTTTGGATTTGACGATCAACGATGTCGCTATGGGCGTTGATGTTATATCAGAATGCAGTTCTTATACTTGGATAGATGGGAATACTTATACAGAAAGCAATAATGCTGCAACCTTCAATATAGTAGGCGGTGCTTCAAACGGCTGTGATTCCTTAGTAATTTTGAATTTAACGATCAATGATGTTGCTATGGGTGTTGATGTTAAATCAGAATGCAGTTCTTATACTTGGATAGATGGGAATACTTATATAGAAAGCAACAATACTGCAACCTTCAATATAGTAAGCGGTGCTTCAAGCGGCTGTGATTCTTTGGTAACTTTAAATTTAACGATCAAAAATATTGATGATATTACAACATCTGTAGATGGTTTTACCATTAGCGCAAATAACAGCAATGCAACTTATCAATGGTTAGATTGTGATGATGATAATACTTTATTAACAGGAGAAACGAATCAAGATTTTACCGCTACAATTAATGGAAACTATGCTGTAGAAATTACTGAAAATGGTTGCGCAGATACATCTATGTGTGTTGCAATTACAACTTTAGGGTCGATTGAGAACTTTTTGGATGGCAAGTTTGCTTTTTATCCAAACCCAACCAAAGGAAACTTTGTGATTGAGTTTGAGGAGATTAAGGAATACCTTTTTGTTCGATTGTTTTCCATTTCAGGACAGTTAATTTTAAATGAAAATTTTCAAGAAACCAATTTTGTTAAGCTAGAAATAAATCATCCAAATGGAATTTACATTCTTGAGATTTTAGATGGAAATGGAAAAAAGGCATTACTAAAACTGGTAAAAGAGTAAACCTCCAAACTTGCATTTTCCTCAAAATTCGTTATATTGGCAGATATACACATTTTATGTGGGAAATAAAAGTTATATATGCAAAATGATATAGGAAGTTTAGGGGAAAATATCTTCAATGTTGCAATAACGAGAGATTTTATCTTTCGTCCAATGCATCTTGGAGAAAAATGGCGTCTCAATAAAAACAGATTTTAATTATGTTAACTTAAATGTCGAAAACTTTCACCAAAAAATGAATATTATTAAAGATTGGTTTGAAAACAAAAATGCACATGTCAATACTTGATTAGTCGATGTTCTCATTCAATTGGCCGTTAAAAAGAAAAAACAATGGCGAAAGGGAAGCGCGGAGGATGAACTTAACGACAGAGGAGCTAGATAAACGAAATTACGCCCGATGCGAGTGGAAATGTATGGAATGAATTGGAACAGATGATTGGGGAACAATTAACAATGAAGGAATGTAGAGACGTTGCATGCAACGTCTCCACAGCGGGCTGAAACCCGTTCCAATTTATTTCATACATTGCAGCGGACAGCGGGGAGACAACCTGATCGAAGATGATCCTCGCCGTCCAATCAAGTTGAGGCAGGATTATTAATGGTAAAATGATAATAGAGGAATAAAATTTAGATATACAAAACTTGAGTGGATAATTAAAAATTTTAGATATGACATATTATATAAATGTGAAAGACACGAATATTAAGGAGTTTCTACAGATAATTAATTCTTTAAGGAATTTAGGAATTATTGAATCGTTTAATTCGACAAAGAATTTAGTTCGAGATGGAGAGCCTTTGGATGAAGGAACCTTATTAGATATTCTTGAAAATTCAAAGGAAGAAATTAAGGGTGCTAAATTATTTACAATGGATGAAGTTAAAAATCAAATTGCAAGTTGGAAGAAAAAGTAAAAGTAATTTGGGCGTTCTCTGCTTTGGAAATGTTGGCAGAAATACACGAGTATATAAGTGAAAAAAGTGAACAAGCAGCAGATAATTATGTTGAGGGAATCTATGATTCAACAAAAAAAAAATAGAACAATATCCTGAGTCATATGCTCCGTGTAGAAATCAAAAATTAAAAGAATCAGGCTACCGATGCTGTCTTTATAAAAATCATATTATTGTTTATAAATTTGCATATAATGTGGTTAAAATTTTAGCTATAATTCATTCAAGACGAAACCCTGTCAGTATTGAAGTATAATAGGATAATAAAAGAAGAAAATTACATTAAAAAATTACTAGCCCCAAAAAAACAACAACTATGAACGATCTATTCCAACAAAAGGAAGCAGACAAAAAATACAGCAACAACCCAAACGAAGTTCTAAAAGAATATTTTGGATACGATTCCTTTCGCCCATTGCAAGCGGAAATTATACAGACTGTACTCAGTAAAAAAGACGCAGTAGTACTGATGCCGACAGGTGGAGGAAAATCAATGTGTTTTCAAATTCCAGCCATTGTACAAGAAGGAATATGCATTGTTATTTCTCCACTAATCGCCCTGATGAAAGACCAAGTGGAAGGATTGAAAGCGAATGGTGTAAAAGCTGGTTTTTTAAACAGCTCACAAAATACTAGGCAACAATCTGATGCAGAAATGCAGGCAATAAATGGAGAGCTGGATTTGTTATACGTCTCTCCAGAGAAATTGCTGAGTTCTGCTTTTATGGAAATGTTGGGAAGGATTAATGTAAATCTTTTTGCAGTAGATGAAGCCCATTGTATTTCCTCGTGGGGACATGATTTTAGACCAGAATATACAAAGCTTTCATTTTTCAAATCGCAATTTCCAGATGTTCCCGTAATAGCTCTAACAGCAACAGCAGATAAGCTTACAAGAAGAGACATCGTCAATCAATTGAATTTAAATGAACCTGAAATATTTCTTTCTTCTTTTGATCGACCTAATTTGAGTTTGACGGTATTGCCAGGAAGGAATCGTTATAAAATTATAAAAGATTTTGTTAAAGCACACAAAGATCAATCTGGAATTATTTATTGCTTGAGCCGGAGAAGTACAGAAGATGTCGCTTCTAAGTTGCAAAAAGAGGGCGTAAATGCAGATTTCTATCATGCTGGAATGAGTAGCAAAGAAAGAAACCATACACAAGAATCTTTTATCAAGGACAAAACACAAATTATCTGTGCAACGGTTGCTTTTGGTATGGGAATCGACAAGTCGAATATTCGGTGGGTGATTCATTATAATTTGCCTAAAAACATAGAAAGTTACTATCAAGAAATTGGTAGAGCAGGAAGAGATGGATTGCCTAGTGAAACTGTTTTGTTTTACAGCTTTGGCGATGTGAAAATATATCGCGATATGTTTGCAGACAGTGAATACAAAGACCTCAAACTTAAAAAATTGGATAGGATGATGCAATATGCAGATTCATTCAACTGCAGAAGAAAAATACTGCTTTCTTATTTTAGCGAACACTTAGAAAAAGATTGTGGAAACTGTGATGTTTGTCTAAATCCACCTGAAGGTTTTGATGGAACTGTTATAGCCCAAAAAGCACTTTCAGGAGTCGCAAGAATGAAAGAGTCTGTGGCAATGGGAATGCTGATAAATGTATTGAGAGGATCAAGCCAGCAAGATGTTCTCAGAAATGGTTTTCATAAAATTAAAACCTATGGTGCTGGAAAAGATTTGCCTTATTCTGATTGGCAACATTATATAGCACAGCTGGTAAATTTAGGTCTTTTAGAAATTGCCTACGATCAAAACAGTGCATTGAAACTGACCAACTACAGCCGCTCCGTTTTATTTGATGCACAAAAAGTTACTTTAATAAAATTACATAAAGTAAAACAACAAATAGAAGAGCGCATTAAAAAGTCTAAAGCTAAAACGAAAACACAAGTCATCAAAGATGAATTGTTTGAAAAGTTACGCGGCTTGCGAACAGGTTTGGCGCAGCAAGAAGGTCTACCACCATATCTTATTTTTACGGATGCTACACTCCAAGAAATGTGCGACTTTAAACCGACAACACCAGATGAAATGAGAGGTATTTCTGGAGTAGGGGAGTATAAGCTTGAAAATTATGGAGATGCATTTATTGATGCAATAAGAGAATTTGTAATCAATAAAAAACAAGAAGGAAAAAACATAAAAGGATCTACTTACCTATTGACCTTTGACCTATTTAAAAAGGGAATGACAGCTCAACAAATAGCAGAAGAAAGAAAATTAAGCATTACAACAATATATTCACATTTTGCAACGCTTTATAAAAATAATTACGAAATAGACCTAGAGCAATTTATTACAAGCGAAGAAACAACAACTGTTTTAAATGCCCGAAAAGAGCTGAAAGGAACGGAAAGCCTAAAAGAAATATTTGATCATTTAAAAGAACAAGTACCCTATCACACAATCCGATTGGCTCTAACGATTGCAGCAGGAAAAAGTAAGTGAAATAAATAATAATAGAATGAAAATTACATTAGAATGAAAATTACATTAGACCTCAGCCTATATCCCCTAAGCGATGAATACCGCAAAGAAATATTGGAATTTATCCAACAAATAAAAAAGCATCCCAGTCTGAAACTCGAAACCAATGGCATGAGCACCCAAATATTTGGAGAATATGCCGATGTAATGGGCATGCTAACAGCAGAAATGGAACCTTGGATGGAACAACACAAAGGAATGTTTGTCATGAAAATAACCGCAGGGGAACGAACGAAGGAGAATTTGTCGGGGGATTTTAAATGATTGACCACATAGAACGAGGAAAGTAGACAAGGCATGCCTTGTCTCTACCATCCAATGTGATTACGACCAAATAAAACGATAAAACAATACATACGTAGAGACAAGGCATGCCTTGTCTCCCCCTCAATGATTACGACTAAATTAAAATGATAAATCAATACGTACCGTAGAGACAAGGCATGCCTTGTCTCCCCCTCAATGATTACGACCAAATCTAAATGATAAAACAACACCGAATTATTATTCCATGGATAAATACAAAAATAAATATCGAATACCCACAGCCCGTCATCAAAACTGGGATTATGGTTGGAAAGGTGCTTATTTTATAACAATTTGTACAGAAGATAAACACAATTATTTTGGTGAAATTATAGGTAGTAAAATGCATTTATCCCCAATTGGGGTTTTAGCAGATGTGTTTTGGTATGAAATTAAAAATCATACACAGAATACTAAATTAGATGCGTTTATTGTTATGCCCAATCATGTTCATGGAATATTGATTTTAACTAAAAATAACAATGCAACGGACACGAATATTGAAATAAAAGCAGATGCAGACTTGGAGACAAGGCATGCCTTGTCTCTATCATCTTCACAATACCAATCATCTGGGGAATTAGAGACGGAACCAATCCAAAAAAGCATTGGGCAGAAACGTTTTCGCAATCCAGGAAAAAATACAATATCATCAATTATTGGCGGCTATAAATCAGCAGTTACAAAACATGCACGGCGTATTGGATTTGAATTTGGCTGGCAACCCCGTTTTCATGACCATATAATCCGCAATAAACCATCTTTTTATAACATTGCAGAATACATTCATAATAATCCCCAAAAATGGAAAGAGGATAAATTTTATCATTAATATCTTAATTTCTGTTAATTTTGAACGAATTATCTAGAAAAACACTTAATATAAGTACCTATGCATAAATAATCGTCATTTCTGGCGAGACTATTTTTTCGCTATGTTAGGCAAAAAATCTCAGCATAGCCTTACCTACGGTGATATTTTTTAACGACACATAGCGGAAAAAAAGACCGCTAGAAATGTATCGATTATTTATGCTTAGGTACTTAATATACAACATAACATCTATATGAACGATAAAGAAGAAAAATATTTCGATGAATCGAAAACAGAAGCTCAAAGCATATTAAATGATCCTGCAAAGACAAAGGAGCTTTTGCACAAGGTAATGAGGAAATCTGACGACAATGAAGGGATATTTGCTTCCATTTTGGAAGAGTTGAGAACCTTAGTAAGGTTGGTTAAATCTTGGAAATCAGGTGACTATACTGATGTTTCCAAAAAGTCCGTCATATTGGTAGCAGGAGCACTTGTATACCTAATTAATCCGTTGGATATCATCCCAGATTTTACGCCAATATTGGGATTAATGGACGATGTTACGATTTTGGGCTTCGTTATTAAATCCGTTCGATCTGAGATTACTAAATTCCAAAATTGGGAAGAAGGAGAAACGGTAATTGTGGAAGCGGAAGAGGTCGCGTAGAGACAAGGCATGCCTTGTCTCCCTCAATGATTCCGAGGAAATTAAAATGATAAAATCGCAACCACCGTAGAGACAAGGCATGCCTTGTCTCTACCTAAATTAAAAATCATTCCCCCAAAAGCTCCTTAAACCACAAACCCGAATCCTTAATAATACGTTTTTGCGTTTTATAATCTACATAAACAACGCCAAATCTTGGACGGTATCCCTCAGCCCATTCAAAATTATCCATTAAGGTCCAGATAAAATAACCCTCAATATTTACGCCCTCATTTTTTGCTTTTAATAGTGCTAATAAATAATTTTTGAAAAATTCAATGCGCGATTTGTCATTTACTTTTCCATCGACAATGGTATCCTTAAATGCAACTCCATTTTCCGTTACAATAATTCGTTTGATTTCAGGATATGCGCCTACTTGTTTTAAAATTTTATAGAAACCATCAGGACTGACCTCCCAATTCATCTCTGTAATTTGATCTTCTGGAACACCACGTTTTTTTGGTGGAATGTGAAATGCCTTCAGAACAGGAATCAAAAAGAAGGATCTCGCAACAGCACGAGTATAGTTTTGAACACCCATAAAATCAAAATCGAATTTTAGTTTTTGAAAATCTTCAGACGGAACACGTTCCGCTATTTTTTTAAAAAACTTCCCTGCATCCGTAGGATAACCACGCCCAACGATAGGATCTAAATACAGTCTATTTAAAAGTGCATCTATCCTTTTGGCAGCTTGTATGTTTTTCTGTTTATCATTTTTCGGATCAACCCAAGAACAAGAAATAGTCGTTCCCACATTTGCATTTGCCACCTCCGAACGAATGATTCTGCCACTAGCTCCCTGACACATATTAGAATGATGAACAGCATCATAGAATTTTTTAAACGAAATTTTACCAGGAGCATGAAGCCCACCCAAATAACCCGCCGCAGTAAAAGAAGCCGCTTCATTTAGAACCATCCAGCTTTTTACTTTGTCGCCAAATTCGCGTGTAAGCTTATTGGTAAATTCCTCAAACCAAGAAATAATATCTCTATTCACCCAACCGCCTTTATCCTCCAATTTTTGAGGCAAATCCCAGTGATAAATAGTTGGCCAGGGTTCCAGATCCAGCTCCAAACAACGATCAATCACACGGTGATAAAAATCCAAACCTTTTTGATTGACAGCTCCAATTCCCTCTGGAAAAATTCTTGACCACGAAAAAGAAAACCGAAAAACATCAAAATTCATCGCCTTCACCAATGCAATGTCAGACGCATATTTATGATAAAAATCACAAGCAACATCCCCGGTGCTTTTGTCCTTTATTTTTTTTGTATTATGAGTAAACGTATCCCAAATCGAAGGACCTTTTTCATCAAGATTCCAGGCACCCTCAATTTGATAAGAAGCAGTAGCAACACCCCATTTAAAATTTTTCCCAAAATCAGATTTTTTAAAAGGATTCTGATTACCCAAAACAGGAACAAACGGATGCATATTATTGGTTAACAACAAACTTCCAGCCTTAGCAGAATTGGTCAAAAAATTTCTTCGATTCATTCTGTGAAAATAAGGATTTTGGGATGGAAAGTGAAATTTATTTTGTGGTTGTTGTCTGAGGTTCTTTACAACAAAATTTAGTAGTTACCAGAAATTAATAAATTTGTTCAAAAAAGAAGGAAAACAATAACAACTTTTCTCCGTTGCTTGAGGTTCTCTCCGACAAAATTTAACAATTATAAGGAATTAACAAAAATTGCATAAAATTAAGGAAAATAATAACGACTTTTCCTCGCAGTTGCCTGAGGTTCTTTCCAACAAAATTATATTAGTACAAAGAAATAGCCAAAGTTGCTTAGAAATAAATAATATTATCCCAAACCACTCGAAGGCAAAGCTTGCAGTTAAGCAATTACAATTAACACAAATTAATATGAGTAAAATATATTAAAAAATATTTTTTATTTCTTTTTATTTCTTTTTATTTCTTTTAAATTTGATAAATCATTAAATATTTATACCAAAAGATAATAGTAATATTATCTTTTACTAAACCAATTTTTATGAAAAGAGGAAATGCTATTTTTCTTTTATGGATATTGCTTGGATTTTATAATGTAGCATTTGCCATTATAGTAGATGCAGGAGAAGATCAGACTGTTTTTGAAGGAGCAACCACAGTTCTTGGAGGCTCTCCTACAGCATCAGAAGGTAAAGAGCCATATACATATGTCTGGAAGGATGACAATGACAATATTATTTCAGAGGAAGCCAATCCAATGCTGACAGTACTTGCAGGTACAAATAATTATTGCGTGGATGTGACAGATGGGAATGGGATTAGTTGTTCTGAAAATTGTGTAACGGTTGTTGGTTTGGAAAATCAAGGGGAATTAAGTTTGTTGGAAATAACTTTCAACACAAACCACCCTGTTGTAGATGATAAAGACAACACTATTGAATATATTCAACCAAAATGGACAATAGACGGAGATACACAACCTGTTTGCTATGTAAGTGGAGAAACAATGTCTGTTTCAGGGAAAATAAATATAAGTCCTGCGATCATAGATTTGCCAAATGTAATGCTAACTGGAACAGCTACAAACGGTTATCAGTTTTTAGTAAATGGTAATGATTTAGTCAATGTTTCAGGAGATACATACGAATTTAGTAATGTATTAGCAAGTGAAGCGTTTCCAACAGGAATTGTTGATTTCTTTTATCCTTTAATGATAGATTGGGAAATATCATACAATATCGGGACTGTCCCAACAGTTGGATGTATTGGGATGAGTGAAAATCCCGTTTATGTAACTGCTGGTGTACCAGATTTGACGTTTACTTACCCAAATAGTGGTACTTTTGTAGAACCTTTATTTGAGACTGCATTATATTTGGGCTGTAAAAATGCAAAAGGTCTTTCATCAAATAATATTATAGTTAACTCAATATATTCTGAGTTTCAGGATCAAGAGATAATAAGCATACATGAAAATATTCCGTTTGAATATTGGGGAGTAATAAATGACAATGGAGTTCTAACAACTCCTGGAACTTTAAGTGGTTTATTATTACATAACAAAGGAAGATGTGGGACTTTTGCAAAGTTATTTACTCTAGCTGTCAAAGTGCATGGGATACAAAATATTACTAATAAACTAGTTTTCCTTAAAGCTTCAGGTACAACTGAATATTCTTTTACTGGACAATTTGATAATACTCTTATTGCTTATTTATGGAAGATTGATGATGCAATGAATTTTTTTAATAAGGCTTTGGAAAATAATTTACCCATAACTAATTTTAATTTTTACATTAGAGGTAGTGAGCGTATGCCTTCAGGTGATGTTATCATAGAACCACTTAAAATAATGTTTATTAAAGATTGGGATACAACAAATAGTGAAAATAATTTTGTTTCAGATATTGAAGATGAAAATGGCGGACAAGGGAATAGATTTCCAAGATAAGGCAATCGCATAAAAAAATAGAATTTGTGACTAATGTTTAGATTTAAGGTTAGAAAGCTGTTACTTGTGAATAAAACTAGCTATTATGGATACTAAGTCAGCCTTAATTTTGTTTGAAGAACA
>Ga0209187_1003516_pt1 | contig 12946 bp, 3 predicted proteins | sample BantaG_FD_187430 | JGI IMG/M metagenome (GOLD analysis project Ga0209187, IMG submission 187430) | Marine algal microbial communities from Bantry Bay, Ireland - BantryBay_4 metaG (SPAdes) (version 2) | ecosystem: Host-associated > Algae > Red algae > Unclassified | place: Bantry Bay, Ireland... | reverse complement strand
GCTGCGACATCAGGTGATGTATGGATAGCAGCCGGAACATATGTTCCTGCCGATGCTGGACTAGATACATTTAATACTTTCTTAGTCATGAATCCTATAAATATATATGGAGGATTTGCAGGTACAGAAGCAAGTATTGATGATAGAGTAGATGGTAATACTACTATTCTTTCAGGTGATGTAGCGGGTGATGATATGGATAATGTATTCACAGCTAACAAAGAAGATAACTTATTTCATGTTATGACGGTTGATGTTGGAGCAACTGATGTAGTTATTCTTGATGGCTTGACTATCTCTGGAGGAGCTGCGACTATGGACAATTCTGCTGATAATAACTATGTATGGGCTGGAGCGGGAGTTTATTCTGTGAGCACTGTAGAAGTCAGCGATTGTAATTTTTCAAATAACTCGAGTGCAAGTGGTGCTGGAATGTATTTAATTGGTGATGCTGGAGGTTCAGTTCTTAATAACTGTCTTTTTGAAAAAAACACCGCTAATTCTCAAGCTGCTGGAGCAATGGCAAATACTATCGATGGATTTACTGTAACTAATTGTGACTTTAGAGACAATACAGGCGCTAGAGGAGCTTTGTATCCTTTGAGAACAACTGGTTTAATGGTTGATAATTGTACTTTTACTAATAATGTAAACGCAGGAGGTTTTGGTGGTGGAATGTTTATTTGGAGTAGTTATGGAACTGTTCAAAATTCTACGTTTACTGGTAATAGCGCTGGGAACGCAGCTGGAATTTATTCTGATGGAAGAGAAACGCCATTGGGTATTAATCATATTACTTTCGATAATATAACATTTGATGGTAACTCTAGTTTAGGAAACCAAGCTGGAGGGATTCAGACTGCTCAATCAAGTCACACTATTATGAATTGTACTTTTGTTAATAATGAATCAATTCAATTAGGCGCTGCACACCTTGATGGTAGTGATGGGCAAGTTGTATTAAATATGAATAATACATTTAAAAATAACAATTCAACATTTGGAGGTGCTCAAGCATTTTTTGGGCTTGAATCTCAAGTTACAGTAGATGGTAATACATATGATTCTAATAATGCTTCTACTAGTGGTGGTGCAATCATAAATGCGTTTGGACCTAATGTTACAGTAAACAATAGTCTTTTTGAAGAAAACACATCAGACATTGGATCTGGTGGAGCGATATACAATCAAAATGATACCACATCTTTTGTTGTAAATGAGTGTATATTTGAAGGGAATTCTTCAAATGGAGGAGCCGGCGTAATTGGAGTAGGTGGACCTGTTCCAATCACTTTGAATAAAAGTTACTTTAATGGGAACTCTGGTGATTTTGGTGGTGCTGTTAGTGCAAATGAAACTTCTGATGGAGAATTTGGAGAAGTTACATTTACAATCGATCAATGTATCTTTAGAGAGAACTTTGCAAATACTCAAGGTGCTGCATTAAGTATTATTGATTTTGATGTAGTAATCAACAATAGTGAATTTTCTGCAAATATCAACCAAGGAGAAGGAGCTGGTGGGGCGATGTCATTAAATGCTACTGATACAAGTACTGTAAGCGTTGATATAGCTCATTCTACAATAGTATCAAATTTTGGTGTTATTGGAGCTGGTATTGCTACATTTACTGGAGAGACTGATTCTAAATTGACCGTGACACTTACGAATACTATCTTAGCTAATCCTGATGGGAATAACTATGAAATAGAAGATGGAACACCTAAGTTCTCTTCTAATGGTGGTAACATATCTACTGATGCAACTGCAGCTGGTGCATTTACTAATACTAATGATATGAATGATGTCGATGCAGATGAATTATTTAATGATATTGATGATTTCGATTATACACTAGTTGATGGTTCAGTGGCTATTGACAATGGTGTTGATGCTGGATTAGGTGAAGATATATATGGTAATGCTAGAGATGGTAGCCCAGATTCTGGTGCTTACGAAAGCGTAGCAACTTCAACAGAAGAGGTATTAGAGAACAATGGTCAATTGACTATGACTCCTAATCCTGCGGCTACAGTATCAGTTATTACTGTTGACAATGCATGGAATGGTGCAGTAAATATCACTGTAACTGACATGACTGGAAAAGTTGTAACAAATCAAAACGTAATTAAGTCAGCACAATCACAAGACTTTAACTTAAACGTTAGAGATTTAAGTAAAGGAAATTATATCCTAACACTTAGAGCTGAAGATGCAATTGTTTCTACACAATTCATCAAGATCTAAATTTTAGATTAATAAAATATTTAAGCCCGATAGCATTTATTTGTTATCGGGTTTTTTTATATGCGAAATCAAGCATGTTATTTTGGAGGTTTGTGCATATAGGAGCAATCAACGGCGCCACCTATATTAATACAGATATATAGTATCCAAATCATGAAGAGTTGCGGAATAGATATTTCAGATTTTGCTTTTGCTATGCAAAGTTATATAGCTCAGGCTTGAAAGCCAGAAAGCCATTGTTTTACAGATATTAAAATTCACCTTTAAGATTGAGAATTCCAATTAATATAGACCTCTATGATGTTTGATCCGTTTTACAGATGACAACAATTACGACAAGTACTTTAAAATAGGCCGAAAGGGTAAATCACATAGTCACGTTATTCTAAAAATACTATGAAGTTTTAATTATATCACACTATTAAACTGTCTCAAAAACCGGCTGTCATTCTCAAATAATAGTCTGATATCACTGATGTCATACTTCTGCATCGCTGATCTTTCGATCCCAATTCCAAAAGCAAATCCTGAGTATTTCTCAGAGTCGATACCACAATTTTCCAATACATTTGGATCGACCATTCCACAACCAAGTACTTCTAACCAACCGGTCCCTTTTGTTAGTTTTCTCGCTGTTTCAGAATCAGTACCCATCCAAACATCCATCTCAGCACTTGGCTCAGTAAATGGGAAGTAACTAGGCCTCAATCTGATGTCAGTTTGTGGTCCATACATCTCCTTAGCAAAGTAGAGTAGTGTTTGTCGCATGTCTGCAAAAGATACATTTTCATCAATATACAATCCCTCGACTTGATGAAACTGGCAATGAGATCTTGCAGAAATTGTTTCATTTCTATATACTCGACCAGGTGCTATTATTCTAATCGGTGGCTTCTCAGTAGTCATTACTCGTGCTTGCACCGAAGAAGTATGTGTACGGAGTAATCTTGTAACACTATTCTTAAGATAGAAAGTATCTTGCATATCTCTAGCAGGATGATCCTCTGGAGTATTCATCGCTGTAAAGTTGTGCCAATCGTCTTCTATCTCCCTTTCTTCGGCCACTGTAAATCCAATACGCTCAAATACCTCAATCAATCTATTCATGACAATAGATACAGGATGTCGACTTCCCCTAGATATAGGATCATTGGGTGCAGTAAGGTCTATCTCACTTGCTGCTTTTTTACCTTCTGCTGAAGATAAAGTAGATTTTGTTAATTCGAATTTTGCTTCAGCTTCTTGTTTCAAGGAATTCAATAGTTGACCAAATTCCTTTTTTCTCTCATTGGGAACATTTCTAATTTCTCCAAAAAGAGGCTTGATGATATTCTTTGTTCCTAGATATTTTATCCTGAATTGTTCTAGCGCATCAGAATCAGCAATTGCTGCCGATTTAATCTCATCTAATACTTCTCCTACTTTATCAAAAACGTCTGCCATGGGTCGTGTTTACAATATGGACTGCAAAGATAATTATTTTGTCATATACTACGGATAATTTCAACCAATTGATCAACCTCCTCGCGCGTATTAAAATAGTGAGGAGATAACCGTATCGCCCAATCCTTTCCTTTTTTGTCGAAGTCAATAAGAGCCGAGCCTCTAACTGCCACGGAAAAACAAACATTATTTTGTTCTAAGGTGTTGATCGTGTGTTGCTTGTCTTTGTTTTCAATTTGAAAAGTAAGAATGCTTGCCAATTTTGACCCTTGATCTAATATATTCATCTCGGAAATGCGAGAAAATTTATTTTTTAAATAGAAAAGAATTTCTTGATTGTATTCCCAGATTTTGTCTAATCCAATATTGTTGGCATATTTGATAGTTTCCTTTAGACCAAGGACACAAGCCCCATTTTGCTCCCATGTCTCGAACCTTAGGGCACTATCTACTGGTTTAAATTTCGCAGGAGCAATCCATTCCATCCCTCTACCATCTACTCTTATAGGAATTAGATTTAGGCCTAATGCTTTATCAGAAACATAAAGTAATCCAGTTGCTCTTGGGCCTCTTAAGAATTTACGACCTGAAGAACAGAGAAAATCACACTTCAATTTATGTACGTCTAATGGCATTTGACCAGCGGATTGACATGCATCGATAATAAATAAGACATTATTTTCTTCACACAATTTACCAACGCCCTCGACATCTTGAACTTTTCCAGAATTAGTAGGAATATGAGAGACGGAAACCAGTTTTGGTTTGTGTTCTTTGATTAGCTCGTGCATATGAGTTAGATCTATGTCCCCATTGCCATGATTTCTAACTCTTACTGTTGCCACTCTAAATCTCTGGTACAATACAGAGAACTGTGCTTGATTTGAAGTGTAATCATCATCAGTTGTTATAATGACATCTCCCTTTTCAAAAGGAATAGATGAAAGAACTTGACCATAAGCATCAGTCGCATTAATCGAATAGGCTATATTTCGAGGAGTACAATTTAGCATTTTAGCCGTTTCCGCATAAAATTCTTGCAACTCAGCTTGAATCCGATCTCCCAATCCTAGCTTATATCCACCTAGCTCTGCTTCTTCGTCTAGGTATGTTTTCATTCTATTGGTAACTATACTTGGTACTAAAGAAGCACCTGCGCTATTAAAGAATAATTTGTTTTGACAATGAGGAGTATCTTTCCTTATTTGATTGATATTAAACATAAGTACTAGTTGAAATGGAAAGATAAGCTATTGGCTTATAATTTAGGGATTCCCAAGCTTAGAAAAAGATTGGGAAGCCCGACTTTCACTTGAGTACCAACTTAAAAGGACCCTAGCCATCAAAGACTGAGGATCTTTTTAATAACTATTATACTTCAAATATAATTTCTACTTAACTACAAATCGCTTAGTCAAATTACTATTCTCATTCTGAAAAACTACTATATAGACTCCAGATATATACTGAGAAACATTCATTTCCAATGCTCCTTTTTCTATCTGCTCAACAGAGGCTACAATTCTTCCTTGTATATCTATAATTTTTATAGATTGCCATTTTTCTTCTGTTTCTATAAATATTGATTCTGAAGCTGGATTAGGATAAATGTTTACCTGACTTTCATCAAAATCATAAGTACTAACTGTGCAAAATGGATCGCTAGAAGGCAGCACTTCTAGATTGATAGTATACTCTAATTGGCAACCAGTAGCCAAATCGAAGCTGTCAATGGAATAAGTACCTGCAACAGTCAATCCTTCATAGTCAAACCCTTCACAAATAGTAGTATCTATTTGCTCATAGATAGTAGGAAGTACAGTAATTTGGAATGTTTGAATTTCAATAACACAACCACTGGCATCAATGAATGAATCTGTAACTTCTGTAGATTCTGTTGGCACATAACCGTTTCCATTAATTATAATTTCACTTCCTTCACATATTGAGATGTCTTCTTGAGAGTAAGAGACTTTTGTGACGTTTACTTGCAGGGTTAGGATGTCAGATAAGCACCCGATATCACTATATAAAGAATCAATAAGTTGTATAGAATCTGTCACAGTATAATTTACGCCATTAAAAAAAATACTTTCGCCTTCGCATACATTTACAGTATTCTGAGCTATTGTAATTCCTTGTACATCTAATTCGATTACTACAATGGAATCACATCCGTATGGCAGGCCAATGATATTAGTATAAACACCAGATTCAGTATAGTCTTCATAAGATTCGCCTTCACAGATTGCTACAGATAAGAATGTTTCTTTGTCAGTGCATAGTTCAGTTACAAGCGTGTTGATCGTTTGATTTGTTACGATCGGTACATTGGTGTCAAAAATTATATCTGCTTGATTATGCGCAGGCGTGAATTCCGCTAACCCTTCTTTTACATTACACCTGAAGGTTACAAATCCTTGGCTGGCAGGATAATTAGTAGTACTATCCACCAATAATATGTCTTCAAATAGGAAGATCAATTCAGTGCCTTCAATACATGTCTCTACAGGATGACTTGAATTCATAACTCGGACAGAAGAGGGATCAATATTAGGGTCTAATGGATCTACTATTTTTACTAAGAATGCCGTGTCGTTACCATTGTTTTGGAATCGAACTGTATACTCAATATCTTCATCCATAAGAGTAAGATTTTCAACGCCTTCTCTATCAGGATATTCTCTTTTATCATTTGGGTCATATGAGCACCTAAGTTGATCTGAGTAACCATACTCTTCGATTACTTCGCCAAACTTATCATATAATTTTGCCTCAAAATCTAGCATTGGCAAATTTGATGAGCCACTAGGCATCTTTACAGTAACTTTATATGTTTGAGGAGTGAATGGTATTAGTGAATTAACATCTGCAGTAACAGTATTTCCAATTACTTGATAACTTGTTATATCACTAGAAAAGAAGGTAGTCTGATCATCAAAAGAGAACACTAATGCTCCGTCCAAAGGCTCAGTTCCTGTATTCTCAACTGTAATGGTAAATCTAGTTTCGAAATCACATCTTGCAATGGTATTGACCATTGAAAGTGTCGCCATTTCTTCTGGTCCAGAATTAGGAATAAAGCCAAAGTTGTAGCCTTCATTACAAGGTTCAGAGATTTGGATATTGCTAATCGTTATTTCAGTTTCGACCCATTCCCCTTCGTTGACATTGGCAGTAATTGTATATGTGCCCGGAGGGGTCGAAAATGCATAATTTCCATCATCATCAGTAAGAACTGAAAAGTCACCAGGGGCGATCGAAACTAATACATTTCTTAATGGCAGTTCATTATTTTCATAAATGCCATTTTCATTTTCATCGATGAAAACTGTACCCAATATTTTGGCTGACTGTTTCGGATTGATCCATGCAAAGATTTGATTCCCTTCTATCACCAAAAAGTCTGAACAGCCATTCAAAGTAATGTCAATTTTGGTGTTTTCTCTTGCTTCTACTGATGGAATTTCAACTCCATCTATACTAAAATCACATTCTTGATTAGGATCTACAGTATGGAAACCTTCAACCTGAGGAACAATAACTGATTCTTCATCAGGAGAGAAGATATTTGCTCTAAATATTTTGTTTTCATTATCACCAAAATAATGATCAGAACAGAATTCTGTTTCTAAGCTAGATGGATCTAAAATTACTGATGCAAAGTAAGGACCTAGAATAGTATTTGATTCTTCCACAAAATAGGATAATCCTTGGCATCCCGTTTCATAAGCGATCATACTACTATTCGTAAATGTTCTGTCACCATTATTAAGTAGAGTCAGAAAGTCATTGTTGTTGAAAGCTATATCAATATTGCCATCTTGGTTGAAATCACCAGTATAGAAATGACAAAAAGTCTGTGCATTGAAGTCTGTTTTTTCTGTTTCTTCCCAACTGTTTATCCATAAAATATCATATAATTTATCAGTGCAAACGAAAAATATGTCCTTCATGCCATCATTGTCGAAATCTACTATTTCCAATTGATCGGGACCTTGCATTTCACACACACGTTCATTAATTTGTCGTACAAATGAGTAATCACCAAAATTTCGATACACTGATATTTGATTCCCAATTTCGCCAGTCATGGTGACTATATTACTTTCCGAAAGTATTATATCTGTCAAGCCATCATTGTCGATATCCTCTAAGTAGATTTTATAAATCCCATTAGCATAGTGATCTACATTATTAAACAGAAGCACTTCATTGTCCAAGAATCCATTACTGTTGTTTTCTTTAACATATACATTACCAGTATTGTAATCATAGAATACTAGGTGATCTCTATAATCTCCACTATCCAGGTTGTTTCCAGTGGAGTACGTGATGATATTGTAATCTTGGTCAAATTCCCCTGCTGGAACATATGTCCAATTCGTATTAATAGTTGCATCATCACATTGACTTTCGCACTGACTTGTATAATTTCCATTAAAGTTGATTTCATATTCGCAAACAGAACTTGAACATCCATCTATAAAGAAAAAATATGTTTCACCCGGCACAAGTTCTTCGCTGTCTATAGAAACAGGATCTGTAGAACAAGCTGGATTGCAATATACAGATTCAGAAAAGGTGCAATCTAAGTAAATCCCAATTTGAACGCCTTCTTGCTCTGTTGTACTTCCAGTGCAATTAGCTGGTGTTATGGTTATTGAATAATTGCCTTCAGGCGCAACAAAGGCGAGCCAAGAAATATTATGTGCTCCACCGCCATTAGAATCACTATTCTGACAAAGAGGGTTTGGTTGGTTTCCACCAGAATCGTCAGAATACATTAATCCTACAAAGCCATTTAAAAGATCTACATCACAAATAATGTCAACGTCTTCTATTTGATCACAGGCTCTAAATGGTGTAATATTTAAGTTCGATCCAAATGATTGACCATATAGAATAAAGGAAATTAATAAAATAAGTAGATTTTTCATTGGTTTGATTTTAATAGTAATTATTCTACACAATAGTATGAAATCAATATGGAATCTATTTTATATTGATAAGGTAACTTGAGCTAGTAGTAGAGCTGTAAGATACACATCCGTATTGTGTAGATAGAATTTCAGCTCATTTCGCTGCTTCTAGTTAAATGATTGCACAATTCTTTAAAACAAATATTCAATAATTCTTAACGAATAATAGTTAAGACTTCCAAAGCAGTTTCTAAAACGTAATTTTATTATTGTAATTTAGACTTGTTCATCCTAATTAAAATATCTCGACAATGAAACATATTCCATTTTTTATTTTGATTCTATTGTTAATTAGTTGCAATCAAAAATCGATAGATAATAGTGAGCCTATGACCATATTAAGTGAAGGATATGGCAAGTACTTAGTTGAGCATACTCAATATGAAATATCAGTATCTGACAACTTAGTATTTATATTTTCAGGAGCGGTGATCGAAAAAGCACTGATAGGAAATGAAGTAGATCCAAATCTTTATAATATTAATCCAAGTGTAAAAGGAAAAGCCTATTGGAAAGACATGTCAACACTAGTATTTACTCCAGAGGAAAAATTAGAATATGATACGAGATATGATTTCACGGTAAGATTATCTACTATTTATAAAAAAGTACCAGAGACATTAAGTGATGCTGTAATACCATTTAAAACAAGGGACCTGAATCTTGAGCTAGAACTTTATAAAATCAATTATCCTCCAAATGATGGTGATCTAATACAATATACAGGAGCAATTAATTCTTCTGATTTTATTGATAATAGTGAAGTTGAGAAAATGTTATCTGTTACACAAAAAGGGTCAAATCTAGAGGTCTTATGGACTCATTCTAACGGAAGAAGACATAGTTTTTCTATCTCCAATATTTCTAGAAAAAAAGAGGAATCGGAAGTCATTATAGAATGGAGTGGAACGAAATGGGATGATGATTTTGAAGGAGAACGAAAACAAATTATTTTCCCTAAAGGAGTGTTTAAAATTATATCTGCAGAAGCAAGTAAAGGTGAAACACGATCTGTTTCTATCGACTTTACTTCTCCACTTGACAAGCAACAGGATCTAGAAGGTTTAATAGTTATAAAGGATTATAAAGGAAAAATAAAATACGAGATCAATGGATCACGATTGACAGCTTATCCACAAAGTAAAGTAGACAGCCCATTTGAATTAATTTTGGATAAGTCAATTAGTAACAGAGAGGGAGATGGACTGATAGAGGAGTACCAAAAAAATATGTCATTTGATCCTATAAAACCTGCTGTTCGATTAGCAGGTAAAGGAGTTGTTGTGCCATTTAATAAAGAAATAATTTTTCCATTCGAAGCAATCAATTTGAAAGGAGCTAAAGTAGAAGTCTTCAAGATCTTTGATGATAATGTATTACAGTTTTTGCAATATAATAGACTCAATACTACCTATAATCTCCAACCTGTAGGTAGAATTATACACCAACAAAAAATAATATTGAAGGATCTAAATATTGAGAATAACGATGCAAAGTACGTTCGTTATGCTTTAGATCTAAGGACATTAATCACACCAGATCCTGGAGCGATATATCAAGTTAGAATTGGATTTGGTATAGATGATGTAATAGTTTATCCATGCGAGTCAGAAATAACAGAGAATAAAATACTGAGCAATAGAGATGGATTCACCTCGATTATGGAATCTGGAAATAATTATGATGGGTATAGATGGGAACATAGAAATAATCCTTGCAAAAAAGGATACTATAATTCATCAAAATTTGTGACTAGGAATATTCTCGCTTCCAACATTGGTATTATCGCTAAAAAAGGTAAAAACAATCAGCACTATTTTGCACTATCTGACCTTAAGTCATTAGAACCAATTAGTGGTGCAACTATCGAACTTTACGATTTTCAACAACAATTTATTATTGCAGGATCTACAGGTGGATCTGGACAAATAACGATAGAAACAGATAAAAAGTCGTCATTCGGAATTATAAAGAATGGTTCAGAATTCGGCTATATCAATCTTCAAGATCAACATGCAAATAGTCTCTCAGAATTTGCAGTGTCAGGAAAGTCTAAAAGTAAAGGGATAGACGGGTTTATCTATGGAGAGCGTGGTGTTTGGAGACCTGGAGATACTTTGTTTCTCAACTTTATGTTGGAAGATAAATTTGCCAAGTTGCCAAATAATCACCCAGTAACGCTCACCGTAAAAGACGCAAGAGGAAAACAGAAGTACTCCGTATCAAAAACAGATCACAAAGATCGATTATATAACTATACTGTGTCTACAAGTGATGCTGATCCGACGGGTAACTGGACCGCAATAGTCAGTGTAGGTGGCGCAAAATTTCAAAAAACACTCAAAGTAGAAACAGTAAAACCAAATAGACTTAAAATCAAGTATGATTTAGATGAGGATGCTCGACTTGCACTCTTTGATAATCAAAAAGTTGATTTAACTTCTACTTGGTTACATGGCGCACCTGGTGATGGATTACGGGCAAAAGTAGATATGCAGATTATGCCTACAAGAACATCTTTTAAAGGCTACAAAGAATATGTATTTGATGATCCTGCACGTAAGATCGATCCTGTACCAGCGACAGTGTTTGACGGGAATTTAGATGAGTCAGGTAAAACAAGTTTCAATATTAAGAAGAAGAAAAACTGGTTAGCTCCTGGAAAATTAAGAGCTAATTTCAAAACTAAGGTATTCGAAAAAGGGGGCAACTTTAGTGAAGACAACTTTAGTGTCAATGCTGATATCTATGCATCTTACGTCGGAGTAAATATGCCGAAGACAAGATGGGGTTCTAGATTTATAAAAAATAATACCCCAACTGATATTCCGCTTGTAGTAGTGGATATAGAAGGGAAACCCATAGCTAATCGTAATCTATCAATAGGTATATATAATGCTCAGTGGAACTGGTGGTACGATAGAGGACATAGTCAAAAATATAATTATAATAGTGCTAAACATAAGGGTGCCGTCTTGAAAGATAAAGTGACGACTGATGCCAATGGGAAAGCAGACTTTAATGTGAAATTCGAAGATGAATACAATAACTACATGATAAGAATCTGCGATGATGTGACAGGTCATTGTACAGGCGATATGTTCTATACTGGTTATTCTTGGGGAAGTCGAGGATCTAGCGACGGGCCGCAACAGTTACTGTTCACAACAGATAAGAAGTCATATAAAGTAGGGGAGAGTATAGATGTGAAAATCCCGAGCAATGTAGGGTCTAAGATTTTCTTGTCTATCGAAAATGGGGTACAAGTGTTACAATCATTTTGGATTGATGGTAAAAAAGATGAAACTAAAATCGAAATTCCGGCGGAAGCATCTATGAACTCAAATGTATACATCCATGCTCATCTCATCCAACCCCATAATAATGGAGAGAATGATCTACCGATCAGGATGTTTGGTGTAGTGCCAATTTCTGTCATTGATCCATCAAGCGAAATTAATCCTGAGATCAATATGCCAGAATCAATCAAACCAAACGAAATGTTTACAGTCAATGTGTCGGAACAAAACGGCAAGCCGATGACATACACGCTTGCTGTTGTCGACGAAGGATTGTTGGATCTGACAAGATTCAAAACACCAGATCCGTGGAATCACTTCTATTCAAAACAAGCACTTGGGATCAAGACTTGGGATATTTATGATATGGTATTAGACGGATATGGGGGTAAACTGGATAGATATATATCAATTGGTGGTGATGGGAATGACGCAAGAAATAAGAAAGGAAAGAAAGCGAATCGTTTTATGCCAGTTGTTAAGCATTTGGGACCATTTACGATCGCTTCTGGGGAAAGGAAATCTCATAATATATCAATGCCTAACTATGTAGGTTCAGTTAGGACGATGGTCGTTGCTAGGAATAATGATGCTTATGGTAATGCGGAAGTAGCTATACCAGTCAAAAAACCACTCATGTTACTGGCTACATTGCCAAGAGTACTAGGGCCCAATGAAAGTCTGACCCTTCCTGCAAATGTATTTGCCATGGAAAATAATATAAAAAATGTGAAAGTATCGGTAGAAACCTCTGACAATCTTAGCATCAATGGTAGTAAAACTCAGGATCTCACTTTTTCAAAAATAGGAGACCAGCAAGCATATTTTGATATGAATGTGGCAGGAGCAACGGGAATAGCAAAGGTAAAAATGAGCGCCAATGGACATGGAGAAAATTCGTTTGAAGAGGTCAATATAGAAATCCGAAATCCGAACCCATACACATCTAAAGTATATGAGTCGTCTGTTGAACCT
>Ga0209187_1003515_pt1 | contig 12946 bp, 8 predicted proteins | sample BantaG_FD_187430 | JGI IMG/M metagenome (GOLD analysis project Ga0209187, IMG submission 187430) | Marine algal microbial communities from Bantry Bay, Ireland - BantryBay_4 metaG (SPAdes) (version 2) | ecosystem: Host-associated > Algae > Red algae > Unclassified | place: Bantry Bay, Ireland... | reverse complement strand
TTTCGGAGTGTAGTAAGGGGTGTGAGGGATAAGAAGTTTCATCTGTATCGGGTAGCTATGCTGTATGGGGGAATTGAGGAAATCGGGTGATATATTTTGGTTTTACCCCAGAAAAATCTGGTGATCCTATATTGATACAGCTAGGAATCGCCCGCCTCGATGGTGCGTAGATGATAATAGGGCAATGAACACTTTTCAGGGAAATGTCATACATCGCAAGAGAAAGTTCAACCCACCGCCTTTCGTTCATGTAGTGCGAATCGATAATCACAAGCTTATGGCCATCACCAACCATTTCCTGTACAGACATATCATCTCGACCACGAAGATCAAAATCTTCAAAGAATGTTTCGAAAAGTAAAAGAAACTCTTCATCATGCGCAGGATCTGTCAAATAAAGAACAGTCATTGTATATCTCCAAAATAATCGTATAGTTAAGTTACTACAAAAAGACGTAAAAGTCAAAAAAAAGGGGTGTGAGTAACGCGTAACATGTCATTAGTAACTAGCCAATAGGATCTGACTACTAATCGCCTGACCCCAAGCTTCACGTTTCGTGATCGATCCCTAGATCCCTGCCGACCGACAGGCAGGCCTCTAGCTGGCTAACGACTAACGACTAACTCCTAACTCTCTAATTCTCCAACTCTCCAACTCTCCAACTCTCTAACTACTAACTTATAACTACTAACTACTAACTACTAACTTCCAACTCTCTAACTCTCTAATTCTCCAACTCTCCAACTCTCTAACTCTCTAACTCTCCAACTCTCTAACTCTCCAACTCTCTAACTCTCCAACTCTCTAACTCTCTAACTCTCTAACTCTCTAACTCTCTAACTCCTACTTCCTACTGCGCACCACATACATCGGCCTGCCTTGTGACTCATGATAAATCTGCTCGATATAAAAAGACAGCAGTCCGATACAAACAAGGATAATCCCCACCATAAACAGTACTATATTTGCGAGGATTGCTGAACCTGTGAATTCATAGCCAAGGCTCGAATAACGGTCCAGTAGCATAACAACCCCCATCGGCAGAGATACAAACGTGATAAATAACCCCAAGTACCCCGCAAAGCGCAGAGGAAATAAGCTCAGACTGATCACACTCGTCACAGCTAGCTTGACCAGTTTAAAGGTGCTATAACTCGCTTCCCCACTAGCCCGCTCGTCCGCCTCGAAATAAATCACACCACGCTTAAACCCAAGCCAATCGATCAGTCCTCGTGTGATACGACTGCGCTCTGGAAGCTCATTAAATGCGTCCACAACTTGACGGTCCAGTAAGCGATAATCCGTCGCCTGCGGGATCACCGGCACATCACTGATCAGTCGAATCAGTTTATAAAAAACTTTTCCACCCCATTTTTTGATCAGACTATCACTCTTGCTTTGTAAGCGCACGCCGATGACAACCTCAAACCCTTCTCGCCACTTGGAGATAAACTGCGAAAGAATCTCTACAGGGTGTTGCAAATCAGCGTCCATCATGATGACAGCGTCACCACTGCTAGCGTGGACACCAGCAGTGGTAGCAATCTCCTTCCCAAAATTTCGTGAGAACTCGACAAAGCGTACATTGTCATAGGCTGTAGCAAGCTTTTTGATGGCCTCGACAGAACCGTCACTCGATCCATCATCCACAAAAACCACCTCAAAATCATACCCATCACAAAGCCGGACAACACGATGAAGCCAGGTAGGCCGTTCGCATTCATACCACTCATGTACAAGCGCACCATAAAGAGCAGGAATGTTTTTTTCCTCATTAAAGACCGGCACAACGATAGAGATAAGTGGTTTGGTCATTGGGGTTTAGGAGTTAGTAGTTAGGAGTTAGGAGTTAGTAGTTATAAGTTAGTAGTTAGTAGTTAGTAGTTAGGAGTTATAAGTTGGTAGTTAGTAGTTATAAGTTAGGAGTTAGTAGCTTGTAGTTAGGAATTGGACAAGCTGCGATCAATACTCCATTACGACAATTACCTTCACCAACTACGATCTTATAACTACTAACGTATAACTACGATCTTATAACTACTAACGTATAACTACGATCTTATAACTACTAACGTATAACTACTATCTACTCAACCTTCTTCGATGGTATACAAGCTCGCCTTTTGAGTGTCTCAAACACGTACTTCCCCTTCTTGCCTCGCGTGCCAAGCTTATCACCTCTTTGCGGTGGCGCTAAGTAGAGAGAGACCAGGAGCAAAAGCAGCACCAATACACCGCTTATAGTATAGTTTTCAACGATTTGTCGCACTGTTTCATGACGAACTGCAACCAAATATAATAGCACAATTATACCAATAAGGGAAGACCCTATAATCCGGCGATCTCGCAGAGCCAAAAAGTACGTATAAAACACGTTTATCAGGCTAATCAAGAAAATATACACACCCACAAGTGGCAAAAGGTGTACGTACACCACATACTCTGAACCGATCAATAGTCCGATAATAAGCTCACCAAAAAAGAAAAATCCCCCAAGTGCAACAAGGCCTAAGCCCCCGATAAACATGCAGGCTTTGCGCAGAATCTGCATATTATCCTGTGCACTAGCCCGCAAACGTATCGTCGGCAATAGTACCGCAGAGATCGAAGCGGTCGCAAAAAAGATGATCCGAGCAATCGTGGCAATCCCACTATAAAGCCCAGCTTCTTCTGGGGAGAAAAAATACTTCACCACCAAAACATCAGAAGTGAAAAAAAACATCACAAACCCCAGTGAACAAAGAATGAGAAAGCTATACGAAAGCTCCCGCCCAAGCGCTTGATCCCACCAAACAGCGAGAGTCGGTCGAAAGCGTACGCGCCCTCGCGCATGGTAGTAGACATACGACAGTCCCGCCATCGTAGAAAGCACCAGAGAAACCACAGCCCCAAATACTGATAGCCCAAGCAGCACCAGTCCCACAGCGATCACGATCTTGCTAGCAGCCAAGATAATGTTGGAGACAGAGACCACTCCAAAGGCTTTCTTGCCCTGCAAGTACGAACTATAAAACATAAAGGGCACCCCCACAAAAAGCATAGCAATCAGCACATAAAGCGAATGTGCAGAGGTCAGCTGGAGACTATCCATAAGCATAGGCCGCAAAACCAAAAGCCCAAGAGAAAAGATCCCGATTGCGTACAGTGTCAGTGCGGTAATGCGAGGCATCACATCACCGCGCACCTGCGCTGCCTGCACATCCTGATCATCATCCTGCGAGCTGAGGTGGACAATACTCGTCTTGTAGACAGTCAGGATCACCCCAGTGATATAGGTCAGCGAAATCAGTGCCTGCACTTCCCCAAACTCTTCTACACGAAGCATCCGACTCATCACAGGATGAAACAGATAATTCAGTGCAGCCACAACCAGTGATCCCACAAAAAAGATCAGATTGTGCTTAAAAAAAGAATCAGAAAAAAGTTTAGAAAACACGGGTTTGAGGTTTAGGAGTTAGGAGATAGTAGTTATAAGTTAGTAGTTATAAGATAGTAGTTAGTAGTTATAAGATAGTAGTTAGTAGTTAGGAGTTAGTAGTTAGGAGTTAGTAGTTATAAGTTAGTAGTTAGTAGTTATAAGTTAGTAGTTATAAGTTAGGAGTTAGTAGTTAGCCTGTGTCATCCTGGGATTTAGATTCTTCTACGAGGATCGTAGTTTGAAATCAAATACCCCTGCCCGCAGTGCATTGCACACGCAAGGCAGGCGCGGCGGGATCCAGAGATAGATCACGAAGTGTGCAGTTGAATCACTATCTCTTTCATAATGCCTGGATCCCACCCACCGACAACGCTTCGCTTTTACGATGCAGGCAGAGATATCAGGGGGAGGGAATCAATAACTGGCAATGCACAGTTTCCTGTGTCATCCCTGCCACTATGTAACCTATCAGCTATAACCTATCACCTGTCCGCTGTCCACTATTACCTATAACCTCGTTCCTCGGTCCTCGTTACAATTTCCTAGTTCCTAGCCTCCCAATGATGTCTCATATTACCACCATAAGTACTTTTTTTCAAGAATAAGACTTCTCACTTTTCACAAAGCTCCAGAGTGCAGAGTAGACGAAGTCCGACTTCTTTTGTCTGCGAAGTCGTACTTCTCCAGTGTACAGAGGACTGTACCTAGGACTGCTCACAAAACTGAGGAGGTCCAAAAAAATAAAAGCCCTCCACCGTTGCAGTGAAGGGCCTATTGAAAAATGAAGGTCACTTAATTGCTATCCTAAGAGAGCAACTATTACAAACTGGGGTCCAAGAGGGAGGCTTGTATATACTTGTTACAATCAAGGTGATTGATTGCACGCCGACTTTCTCGTGCGCTCTTGAAAGCATCTTTGGCATTACGGAGCCAGCTTCTCTTTTCAGCCATTGAAGTTGCCTTTCTGGCCAGCTGCAATGAGCCACGATTTTGCGCCAGCATAGCGTCCTGATTGCGGAGATGCACAAGACACTCCTGGACACGCTCAGCTAAGATTTCATCAGCATGCGAATCTTGCGGCAAAACAATACTAGCCAAAAAACTAATGGCAACTGCGATCAAAATATGCTTGAACATCATGTTATACTCTCTCGGTTGGAATGTGTGGTGTACAGAGGTAACTATATCATATTTTTGATAATTTGTCAATAATATGATATGTAACCACTCACACCCTTTGACCACTAAATCAACTACCCCGATGTAGAACATCGGGGTATGACACTGAGCTCGCTTTGCTCGCGTCATACTTTTCGCAGCAAAGCTGCGAGGTATTTGAATCCTTATGCTGCCTCGCCTCGGAAATACATGTGACTCCGTCACAGGCATTTCTCTCAGCTCGTTGCATAATAAAACCCCATAGCAATCTCTACAGACAAGAGCTAAAGTGACCAGGTCACCCTTGTGGCCCGTGCCCTGGTCACTGATAAGACATGCGAAAGAGGGAAAGGTATAAATATATTGTGAGGAGCTATGATATGGATAGGGCAAACGCACTAAACTCAATTGGCGTAGGTTGAGTTCCCATTTCCCAGTTTAATGCTTCATTACTAACTCCTAACTACTAACGACTAACTAATAACTTCTAACTCTCTAATTCTCCAACTCTCTAACTCTCCAACTCTCTAACTCTCTAACTCTCTAACTCTCTAACTCTCTAACTCTCTAACTTATAACTCCTAACTACTAACTCCCCTTCACACTATAATCATCAAAGCTCACATCCATAAAGTCTGTTCTGATACCGGGATGTCCTGGCGCAGTGATCGCTGCCCCACCAAACGATCGCCCATCATCGATCACTTGCCCTACCTGTATCCAGGATCCAGTATTATTCTCATCGAGAAAAACAGTAATCTCTACGCCACCAGCAACGTCTTGAACACGGGTCCGCACGCCGATAAACTGATTTTGTGGCAAAAGTGTCGGGAATGACTCACGATCATATGTATCAGTTCGATTGAAATACTGCTCTTCGAGAAGTGTATGATAAGTACCGTTTAGTTTTTTCTTGACGATGATATTCCCATCGACGCGCACGCCTGCGTAGTACAGATTATCCTCATCCACATACCGACTAAAAAGCAGTAGCCCATTAGACTCTCCGCGCTCCGTAGAAGCGCTGAAGTGATTGGCATCGACCCGAAAAAGTACTTGCTGCTCGAGATTTGTCCGCAAAGACTGGTGTAATAAACGAAAAATATTTTGAGGATGCAAACCACTCTCACTTGGATCACTGCTCGTCCTTTTATACTGCTCAAACCATTTAGAGCCCTGCGGGAGATCACCATGCACAGTACGACCAATCTCACCTGTTTGATAAAAATAGGCTCCAGAATTAACCCACCATTCATCATCAGTAGATGACTCTACAGTACTCGACTCTTCGACTGTCTTGACCGTAGAAAAATCCTCGAGAAAAGCGCCCGTCGTAGGTCCTTGTAATTGCGCTTGCACCTGCACTTCCTGCTCTCGCTCAGCTTGCGTGTCAAAATCAACCTGGAGAGTACTCACGGGCTCCTGGGAAACATCCTCATCGGATTGATGCATAAATCGAAGAACAAGATTAATCAGCGAATACCCAATAAAAAACAAAAATACACAGCCACCCAGAACTGCCAAGGCAATACGCGATTTTTCCAATGTGTCACGAGAGATCATAAAAAGCGTTTACAGATAGTCCCCTCATTATAACAGATCACAATGAGAATTCTACTCTCTCCAACTCTCCAACTCTCTAACTCTCTAACTCTCTAACTCTCTAACTCTCTAACTACTATCTCCTAACTATCTCCTAACTCTCTCCCCTCCTGACGGTCTACTGTTCTCGCTGCAAACGATCTCCACCATCTCCACTATAAAATACGCGGTAAACTTCTGCGCGATCATCACGAGACGTTGCAATTTCCACAGGATAAAGCACAACACCCAGAGCCGCAAGTGCAGCAATATCTGGCTGGACCTTGTCGGTCTCGTTGTAGACAGTAATATACTTTTGCTTATTGCGATAGATATTCAAGTATTCGATAATGTTCTCTGGGTTGTAGGTGAAAACGCGACACCCAGAGTGCCACGATGTCTGCGGTTCTTCTGCGCTCCAGACAAAACACGCCTCCGAAGCCGCATCTGCTTTGATTGCCTTTCCAGCGGCAACAATCGGTTGACGATAATCAGTTTGTACAGCGTACAGAGCGTTGGTGATCGCAATGTTTTCTGATCCAACATACAATCCATACAGAAAAATCGCGCCGATTGTAACGCGGTGTAACCGCGGCACAAAAAACCGCACGATCAAGCTCACACTCCAAATACCCGCAAAGACAAAAAGGGCCAGAGGAAACAAGATATAGCGTTCTTCGGCGTGTGCAATCAGCCCAATTAAAACCAAACTTGTCAAAGCAATGCTCATCATCCAATACATTCCTGTGAGCTCTTTGCGCGCAACCATAGTGCGCAAGTCAGGCCGACTGAAAAAAAGCGCAAACAGACTAAAGATTCCAATCAGCGCAAGAGCACCAACAAAGGGTCCAGCTTGCTGGGTAGGAATCCAAGCGATATAGTCCAGGAGTCCCTCCCCCAAAAACTCCCTATTTGCAGCATCACCCGCATAGAGCAAGATACCCAGCGGATTGCGCTCAAACAGCATCAGTGACTGGATAATATGCGGCACAAGCAACACCACAAACAGCACAAGTGCCTTGAGCGTTGGGTTAAAGTAAAATTCTTCTCGCTGGGCTGATTTTTGCTTTGTGGCAAATCTGCCTTTGTTGCTAATTTTTTGGGATTTCGTAGAATCCTCTGCAAGCGGTCGCAAATGTTGACGACCGTAAACCCGCAATAAAAACAAGATCATCGTAGCTACACCGATGACAAACAAGTGGAGGGCAACACCATAGCGAACATAAAAAGCGACGATCGCCAGAATCACTGCACCATACAGATAGTGATTGCGACCATTACTGAGGTAGTGCGACCAAATACACCACATCACACCAAGCAAAAGACCTGTCGAGGCAACATCATTTTGCAAAAGTGGTGCGTTACGTAAAAAAAGCGTAGACCCGACAACGACAACGGTGGTCGTCAGAGCAATCCAGAGATTGCTCACCCGAGCAGTAAAAGCAAACAACATCCCTGCTGCAAGACAAGAAAAAAACACCCCAAAAAGTCGCAAAGTGTCAGGAGAAAATGTTTCCAACCCAAACCACCCTGCTACCTGTGCAAAGGCCAATGAAACAGCAGGCAACCCAAGAGGTCGGTAAACATAGAAGCTATCGTCCGGTGTACCCTCCACCCAACCACGAGCTTTGAGCGCATACACGCTCTCATCCCAATCAAGTGTTTGCGTAGTCTCAAGACCCCGCACAACAAAAAATGTCACCAGGATAATACTCCCACCCAAAAGCGCTAGAACTAGTTGGCGTCGACGCTTGCGGTCTGACAAAAGGATTTTCAAGCGCGATCCAATGCTCTGCGATTTGTCCCCGGAAACTTTTTTTGACTTTTTGCCAGGGTTATAGTGTGCACCCAAAGATTCCTGCCGAGACTCATCTGAAATCGGAAGTGAAATCAGTGCATCTTTTTTGACGTTTTTTGGAGCATCTTTTTTCACTGCGTCCTGCTGTGAAAGAGGTGAGACGATTTTTTTATTGCGCTTATTTTTCTTGCTCATAAGTTGTACTCCAGAGAAGTTAATGGTAGAGAAATCTCAGACACGTCTGTAAGCGACGACACAGAAAGAGAATAGATCGTTAGCTTTCCTTTTTGGCGACCAGAGTCCAAAGCATCATTTGCGGATTCTTCTGTAGTCAAAGGTGTCAAAAGAGTATCTGGTGTTACTTGCGCTTGCGCTGCATGCACCTCAACGCTCACCGTACCTGCCGTCAAAGGCGTTTGCCCTGCATCCAAAACAAAAGGAAGTGTCGTATCTCCAATCCGACAAACACCACCCGTATCTGTAGCCTGGGCACTGACCGTAACACGATCACGCGTTGTAGCATCAGCATAAGCAACACGCACCACGTCACGACTAACACCCTCAGTAACAACGTACATCTGATCTCGCGCAAACACACAGGCGACACCTCCATCAGCCAAAGCACCATGCGTCCGCAATACGAGCTTCTCACCACTGTCCCACTGCACATCCAGATCAACGCGATAATCCTCCCACAAACCCCCACCATCGAGAAACGAAACTGCTTGAGGATGGATCTGACTCGTCTCAAGAACCACGGCCTCTTGGGCATGTCGCGCGACACCACGTGGTGCGATCCAACCGATATAGTCAGTCATGTCAGATGCATAGGGTAATGATTTATCCATGCCCGCTTCCACTACCCCAAGCAACTCTGCGGCACTCCACAGTGGATTGACGTCAATACGCTCAACCAAAAAATCATCAGGGTTTGCATAATTACCACTCAACCCATGTCCATTAAAAATCCCTGTGCGCACCTGCGTAAAGCCAAAGTCATGAACTTTTTGCGCTTCTTCGAGCACAATACTCTGCGCATTTGCAAAGTTATAACGCACATTACCATAATTCCCAAAAGGGAAAGCGATCGTCGAAACAGGCTTCTGTGTAAGTGTTCTAACGCTATTATCTGCCTTTACGAGGTCCGCACGAACCCGCAGACGAAACTCTTCTTGTGTTTCAACACGACCCAAGTCATCACGCCACAAAAGGTTTGCAAAAAAGATTCCCTCATCCTCACCACCGTTTACCAGTGGGAAAAAAGAATGACCATCCCACGAATGCGATTCAATATCCCATCGTCCAGAAGCGTGCATTTTCTCGATATGATTTTTGTTGAGATAGTAAGGAGAAAGCGCCTCATGGTCAATCGAATACTGCGGCAGTGTAAACATCACTGCACTATACCCAAATCGTGCAAGCAGTTGATCCACAGGATAATAACTATCTTTGCGTCCATCATCAAAGGTAAGCAAAAAAGATTTTTGCGGCAGTGAGATTTGTCCTTTGCGAAAAGCCCGAAATTCATCCATCGAAATAGTTTCCCAGCCAGCCGTTTTTAATGTCAAAAGATGATCCTCAAAATTCTTACGATGCAGATTGTAAGCGTCAGGACGCGCCATTACGCCGTGATACATAACAATCGGCACACTCGTAGCAGTTCCAATCGGCGCTGAGCGCAAAGCGAGTGATTCCTCCACAAAAAATCGATTTTCTATTTTTTGAGAGTAATACTCCAAAAGCAACGAATACGATCCGTGTTCACGTGTAATATTTTTGTAGGGGAAAACCGCCAGAAAAAGAAGTGCTACAAAACTCGCCACAAGCGAGGCCTTGATCTTGCCAGCAGAAAAGTCAGTAACCCGCACAACAGGAGCAGCACGCTTCACTTCCGAAGCAGAGTCTCGCACTTCTTTTGTGACAATCTTTTTTTGTGAGGTTTTTTTCTCGGTCATAGAAGATACATCAGAGAAGATAAATATAATGATAAATTTTTGCAACACAATGCTAAAAAAATGATCCAAAGGTCCAGCGTAAGCTAGGACACTAGATGAGCTAGGACTTCATCTTTTGAGTACAATTCAAGGACATGTCGCTCACGAGCAACGTGTCGAGCGCGGACTCTTTTTCTCAGTCCAGTCGCTTGTCCCGTCGCTCGTGAGCGACTGGATTGAAAAAAAGATTATGCAGCAACAAAGTAAGGTGCTAAGAGAGGAAGCTCTAGCCTAACTAGGACTATTATACTAGATGAGCTAGAGCTTCATCTTTTGAGTACAATTCAAGGACATGTCGCTCACGAGCAACGTGTCGAGCGCATACTCTTTTTTTTTAAAAGACAGCCCAGCAACGCAGAAGTGTGCCAAAAGATGAGGCTCTAGCCTAGCTAGGACTTCCTTCCTTGAGTGCATTACGAGGCGCGTACTCTTTTTTTTCAAAAGACATATCTACATATGTCGTTGAAAAAAAGAGAGTACAGCAACGAAGTAAGGTGCCAAGGAAGGAAGTCCTAGCGAGGACTATTATACTAGATGAGCTAGAGCTTCATCTTTTGAGTACAATTCAAGGACATGTCGCTCACGAGCAACGTGTCGAGCGCAGGCTATTTTTTTTCAAAAGACAGCCCAGCAACGCAGAAGTGTGCCAAAAGATGAGGCTCTAGCCTAGCTAGGACTCCCGTGCTTGTGTGCAATTCAAGGCGCGGTCTGTTTTTTTTCAAAAGACGTATACGGATACGTCGTTGAAAAAAAGACAGCCCAGCAACGCAGAAGTGTGCCAAGCACGGGAGTCCTAGCGGGTCCCCCATTTCGGGTCGCGGATATTGAGGATCGCCCAAGGCAACTGCCAGATCAACAAAATGGTATAAAAGAAACTAAACACCACACCATACACCCATTTATCATCTCGTGCGTAGATATAGTAGTACAGACCATACACAAATGCCATGAGCAGCAATCCTCCTAGATAATAAAATGGTAGGCCACCTTCTTCAATCGGGTAGACAATCAAGGCGCGCACCACAACGATCGGTGCAAGGAGTGGAAGGATGAGTCCGACGTAGTGTGAGAGCGACATGATGAAATGCCTCTTCCACATAAACTTTGAGGCAAGGAGCGTTTCCCTGGTCCATGATTTTTTCCAGCGCATTTGCTGCTTGATAAACTGCTTAAACGTATCAGGAGCAAAGGTATGCGAGATTGCATCAGGTGCAAAAAGACACGTGTATCCTTTTTTCAAGACAAAGTTTGTCAAACTACGATCATCTCCATAAGTACATCGTACACCAAGAAATCGCTGATCCAAAAATGCAGGCATCACATCAACGATATATTCCCTTCGATAAGCAGCGCAACAACCACTACAACATGTTACGCTTCCAAAGATTGCTTCTGCAGATTTATGCGCCTTAAAAGCCACGAAATAGCGTACCTCCTGCATCTTGGTCAGATAATTTGTGTCAGCATTTGCCACATAGGCTTGCCCCGCGACAGCGCCCACCTGTGGATCCACAAAGTACTGCACCAAGTTTTTGACCGTATCTTCTTGGACAAAGCTATCACTATCGATAAACACCATGATGTCTTTGTCTGACATGCGAATCGTCTGAGCCATTCCATCACGCTTACCACGATTATCTTTCCAGTCAACGACCTTTACATCAACACCATAGTCATCCTTGGCGATACGCTTTCCTTGCTTCATCTCACGCAAAGTACCATCCGTCGAGCCATCATTGACCACGATAATGTCAAATTTGTCCTTGGGGTAATCAGAAGCGGCAATCCGAACAATTGTTTCTCTAATATTCTCTTCCTCATTTAGGCACGGTATGCCAAACGTGACCGTTGGCAAATTCTCTGTTGTGTAAGCGTCTTCTGAAGCGATTTGCGGCTTATAAAAATATGCGATAAAAAGCCGACTTAAAACATACCCCGTAACAGCAAAACTATACAACACAAAAAACCATTCATCCGTTCCAAAGCCTTGTGCATGCTCTACCTTGACAACCAAAATAGCGTAAACAAGAATGGCAAAAACACTCCCAATCAGTACAGTACGAAAAAGAGAATCATTCTCCGAAGAAGATATGTCATATTTATCGGCGATCGTACCACTAACTGGCGCTTCATCTACATGAATCGCCTCTGAGAGCTTCCCTGGTTCAGCAAAAATATGTTTTACAGAAGCAGCAGCAGTCGTAGCAATACTCGAGTGTACCGCCTGACCGATTTTTTTCTTTAAAACTTTCTTATCCGTCTTTAGCGTCTCTTTTTTCTTGGAGACAGTATTTTTTTCATGCAGAGGGTTTTGAATTTTTTTGCGAACATTTTTTTTGGGTTTTTTTTGTGATTTTTTCTTACCCATCGGGGTTATATCTTTTTTTTCATTGAGGACATGATCATCCTCTACTGTACTGGTTTCGGGGTCATTTTGCAATAAAGGAAACAGTGGTGTCTTAAAACTCGCTTGCTCAATCAATAAGTCTTTTGATCGTCTCTGAAGATTTCTCTGGGCAGTTAAAAGTGAGCTCTCAATGAGAGCTGGTGAAGCAAGCGAAAATCTCTGTGACGCAATCTTTAGTTTTTTTCTCAATAAATCCATTCCCAAACAATCTAAAATTTAGTGCACTCACAAAATATCCCAAAATGCAATTGGGTATCGCAATAACAAGGAAATGTATCACATATATGCATTTCTGTCAAAAAAAAGACGACAGCACTTAGTGACCTAGGGCAAGGGCCACAAGCGTGGCCTGGTCACTTTAGTTCGTGTTTGTATAGATCGATAAGGGGTTTTATTGACGTGATCAAAGGGTATGAGTGGTTAGCCGCACGTAAGGCCTCACAACCCTCAGACACATATATAACTAAACCACTATGGACTACAAGTCCATAGGTTTCCCCGGGACTAAAAGTCCCTTAGAGGGGGTCTTTTTCTGACAGAAAAGTTTTATAGGTGTCTCTAATTTCTTGGCTGTCATGATGTTTGATGT
>Ga0209187_1003514_pt1 | contig 12953 bp, 21 predicted proteins | sample BantaG_FD_187430 | JGI IMG/M metagenome (GOLD analysis project Ga0209187, IMG submission 187430) | Marine algal microbial communities from Bantry Bay, Ireland - BantryBay_4 metaG (SPAdes) (version 2) | ecosystem: Host-associated > Algae > Red algae > Unclassified | place: Bantry Bay, Ireland... | reverse complement strand
CCGCCCCGCCCCGTCACGTTCAACCGCGTCCTCGCTCTGGACACCTTTTAGTTGCGCCCCGACCTCCCTAAGGTCCTTTATGTCACTTGCCTCCACACTGACTTTGGCCTCGGCCGCTTTGTCCGCGCCATGCGCGGCTCTCACACTTTCGCTATCCTGTACCTCATCTGGTTCTGCATCTGGGGCTGCCCTGACATCATCCTCTCCGACCGCGACTCCGAGATTGAGAACGACGCCTTCATTGGCGCGCTGCACTCCATGGGCGTCCACTGGCGCCCCATCCCCACTGAGGCCCCTCGGGGCATCGGCCGCAACCAGCGCCACCACGGTCCCATCCGCGACGCCTACCTCCGCATCTCCGCCGAGACGCCCCAACTCGCGCCCGACCTCGCCCTCGCCATGGCATACAAGGCCCGCAAAGATACCCCCCGGGAACACGGCTCCTCCCCCACAGCGGCCGTCACCGGCGAGGCCCCTCGCCTCGTCATCGGCCATAACCAGGGGCTTTTGAATATGTCACTTTTCATAGAATCAGAATATACTCCACTTGCGCTAATATGCATTCAGATTTGAGTTTTCGATGATGTCATGTATCTGAATTCGAATCTGACCTCGTTGGCCGGAGTAAGGATCAGCATTTTATTCGGATATGTTATCGCTCCGATTTTGATTTTACTCTGTGTACCTAGAGTGAGTATATTCCTTCCGAGGACGTTTCTGCATAAATAGGGATCGGCGCATGTACCAGCGACAAGTTGTCCGACGATGCCGCCAATAAAATCTGGCGCCAGCCAACGTACGTTCTGTTATGGTCTCAATCTCCTGGGAAACTGGAGTTGTTTGGTGTACCTGCACAATTCCAGCGTGCTTACTAAAAGCTACAATTTCGTCATCCGCCACCGAAAGATTTCTGGTGCTGCGGGCAGTGCTCCCTAAGACACGACGAGTGCTCGTCGGGGTGCAAAAATGGTCGACCCCGGAGGGTGTTGTGACAAAAACGAGGCGCAGATTTTATGCGTCGAGAAGCAGGGGGGCAGGGCTGCTCCTCACGTGAAAAGGAAATGATCATGATGCGGCTACCCAAACAATTTCACGTCGTGGTCCGGGCATCCGGCTCGGGTGTGCCAGACACACTTCCCTCTGTGTTGCGAAGGTCCGGCCATTATCGCCGAGCTGGTAGCCAACATTGGCATCTTGTTCGCCTGCGGCGTCGCAAGGGCGGCCCCAAAATGCTGTTGTAGCGCACAGCCGAGTCCCGCAGTCGGATAAACTCAGGCAAAGTATCTGCAATCTGATTACATTATATCCTGCCCTCGGATATTATTAAGGCACATTATAATCGTCGGTGCATGGACAGAGTACATTAAGAATAGGCAACCACGGCATGAATATGGATATATCCGAGTATACTGTGCGGATAGATCTAGCTCAACTTTATCCACCTCAGCCCCTGGTCGCCACCGGGAATCCAACCGCACTAGGGGAGTTGTCGGCCGTCTGGATTTCGGTGGCCGCAGCCTTCCCGCCTAGGAAACACTGGTGCGAGCCCACAAAACCCCGTACGGCCTCACGCAATCGGAGGCCACCTGCTATGCTCTGCCGTGGGGCACGCACAGGCGGCGCATGTTCCTCGGTAGCCAAAAAAACAGTAAACCCTCCTGTTGTCGCCAAGTGGCTGTGGGTGGCCGGTTCTGCCGAATAGATGTGCGCGTCGCCCGCAAGAGGCCAGTCCACGTTGCCGAGTGGTGGGTGCTGGTGCCGCGCCACGGGCGCGCGACTCGGAGAAAGCACGAAAATCCCCACAGCGCTCGCCACAGCGAAGATAAGCCGTGGAAAAGCAGCGCGCGAAGCGGACGTCCCCGGAGAGAGTGAACAGTCAGGCCGCAGGCAGCGATGCGCAGACAGGCTGCAGGGCGACGTAGTGGTTCCCTGAGGCGCAAGGGGTCCGGCAGCATGGCAGTTCCGGCCGTCGTGGAACAGGGCATGTGCGATCAGTGGCCGCGAGGGTGGTGGGTGGAAGTGGCTTGTAGGGCGGGGCAGAGATTCATGTGCGGCGTGGTGGCTTGGTTCGCGGTGAAAGAGGGCATGTGCCTTCCTTGGCGGCGTTAGTGGGTGAGGGAGAGCAGGATAGCAGAGCGGCGCAGAGCGTCATGTGGAGCATGGCCGAGGAGGGCATGTGCGATCATCAGTGGAAGACGTGGCTGACACAGAGCTGCTCAATTCAAGCCCAATGCCCGCAGAGTTTCAAGACCATCCAAAAAACACCGCCGAATGCCCACGAACTCCAAATGATCAGCCTGTGCACACGAGAGGGTGGTCGTCATTCAACGACAACGCCAGGCCCTGGTGGAATGCGGGCCGAACCATTGTATTCATGGCAGCAAAAGACCGTTTGTGTCTCGGTTGTCGGAGAAAGGCCTTCGTCTGGGAGCTCTGCGGAGCGATGCGCGTGACGAAACGTGCTCGTGGGTCGTGCGCAAAACTTCGCGTGTCCTGATGATTCGAGATGGGACTTTCTGGACAGACCCCTCCTCATGCACGCCCTGCAGGCTTTCTTGGTTCACTCACCGGCTGGCGTCGGTGGCGCCGCTGTCTTCTGCTGGCCGGTACCTCCCCGCCCGGCTCTTTGATGTTTGGGCGGCGGCGGTGGTGCCGTGGCGTACCGCTGGAGTCGGTGGCGCTGCTGTTTGCGGGCACCTTGGGCGGTGCGGCGAGCGCGGTAGCCCCCCCTTTGGAGGCCGCAGCTCGGGCGGTGAGGCCAGCATGGTCGGCGCAGCCTCGGGCGCCGGCCGGCACCTGCGCGCCCGCCTCTGTGACGTTTGGGCGGCGGCGGTAGATTTGGGCGATAGCGGGGGTGCGGTGGTGTGGTGGTGCGCGGCTGGCGTCGGTGGTGCCGCTGCTTGCGGGTAGCTCGGGCGATGCGGCGAGCGCGGTCGCCGCGCCCTCGGCGGCCACACCTCGTGCGATGCGGCGAGCGCGGTCGCCGCACCTTCTGCGGCCACACTTCGGGGGGTGCAGCAAGCGTGATCGCCTCGCCCTCGGAGGCCACAGCTGGGGCGGTGCCGCCAGCGTAGTCGCCGTGCCCGCGGCCGCAGCAATTTGAGCGGTGAGTCCAGCTTAGTAGCCGCAGCCTCGGGCGCCGACCGGCACCTCCGTGCCCGCCTCTATGAGGCTTGAGCAGCGGCGGTACGCTTGGGAGGCGGCGGTGGTGCGGTGGTGCGCGGCTGGTTTCAGTGACACCGCTGCTTCCGGGCATCTTGGACGGTGCGGCCAGCTTCTTTGCCGCGCCCTAGGCCACCGCAACTCCGGTGGTGCGGCCAGAGCCGTCGCCGCGCTTCCGATGCCGCAGTTTGGGCGGTCAGGCCAGCTTGGTCGCTGCGCCTTCGGGCGCCGGCCGGCACCTCCACGCCCGCCTCTTTGACATTTGAGCGGCGGCGGTGGTGCGGTGGCGCGCGGCTGGCGTCGTTGGCGCCGCTGTTTGCGGGCACCTTGGCCGGTGCGACGAGCGCGGTCGCCGCGCCCTCGGCCGCCGGCACAGCTGCCCCCTCCTTGAAGACGTTCGGGTGGCGGTGGCAGTGCGGCCATGCGTGAAGCTGCGGACGTACGTCACAGGTGCTCTGTTTGCGTCAGGTGTGTCTATCTGCTCTGCTTCTGCTCGTTGGGTATTGGGTACTGTCTTCTGGGGCGCGTCCCGGCTTCCAGTCTGGGACGTGGCGCTCTCTGGGGTTGCTCGTGGAGCTCTGACTCCTGCTTGAACAATGACAGGTGGCACACTCCTGTAACTTGTGGCCGCCGCCGTACGCTGCGGTGTGACTTCTGCCTCGCGTGGTGCCCCGCTGTCGCCTTTATCGTACAGAAACACTGGGCGTCCAGGGAACGGGAGGGAATCACATAGACGTGCGACCCAGACGGCACCCGTCTCTTCTTTCTGTACGCTTCCCCTATATGAAGCGCGTCCATCATACTTGTCATGATCTGTCAATCGCCCCTTGCAACCATCCACGAGGCGTGACGACGACGGGCTGCTAACGAGCCGGCCACCTTCGATGACGGCGCGCACGCCAATCTCTCACCCCCCAGCGGCGTCCCTTCTCGTCTCTCCTCACACGGAAAGCACGGCCTACGTACGCCCTGTTAGAAGCTCGATCAGTTGAGTAGCTCAGCGAGCTTGTGCGATACGCGCGGGAACTGGCCTGCAATTTGCTGCAGCGTGAGCAAGCTTACGGCAGCCGCCATGAGCTGCCGCGGCTTGCAAAGGTAGTTGGCATTGTGGTACACGAGCTCCCTGACATGCTTCTTGAGCTCGCAAAACACGTTCTCAATATGCATGAGGTTGGGCGAGTACGCCGACAGGCGGATGTGGTACAGGCCGTTGGCGTTCAGAAACTCGTCGGCGTCGAGGTCGTGAATGCCGTCGTTGTCGTACAGCACGACACATGCGTCAAGTTGGACATCCCACGGCAGCCCGGGCACGTAGATGTTCATCTGCTCGCCGAGGCACTAGAGGAATAGACGCCAGTCGTCAGCCGTCTGTACCGGTTGCAGCACGACTGTCTGCGACCAGATGACGCCGCGCGTCACGGAGACGCCCATCATTGTGCTGGTGCTCGGAAGAGAGCGAGGATCCAGCAGCTTGCAACGTACGCCGTTGATGGAGCGGCCGTAGTGACGAAAGACGTCGCCGCCGTCGGTATGCGTCTCGTCGACGCTGACGAGATACCGCATAGGCACCTCGTTCAGCACCACCGCGAGCTCCCGCTGCGCCGCCTCGGATCGCTCGAGGAACAGCCTCTCCACCTTCTTGCGCGTGTAGCCATAGTGTCGCGGAACGCGGTGCACAGTGGACGCGCTGACGTGCCGGTGTTTGAAGTCAGGAATTGGGAGGCTGAGCCTCACGAGCAGGTCGACGTGGTCGCGCGAGAAAGCGACCTGCTCTGCCTCCACCAGCGTGAGAATAGCGTCGCGTAGATCTTCGTTCCGCACCGCAGCGTCGTCATGCCGATTCCGCAGGGCGGGATTCTGCCACACACTCCCCGACTCCAGGTAGCATGCACGCCAGCGACTTAGAGAGTACTCTGACCAACCAGTGATCATTGCCACCTCGTTCCACCTATAGCCTTCCTCAACCAGGTCCAGCCCGTGCAGCCGCTGCATCTCAGAGAACATCTCTGCACCGTCTGCTCCCTCGGTATTCGGCACAGACTGGCGCTCCCGAGAATGGGCGGCACGAGTATCGCGAGCGTGGTCGTCTTCGGGTCGTTGTCGGCCAGAGCGGCAGGGGCTACATCGACGGGGTCCGGCGGCTGTAGGTCTTCGTCCGCCCCAGTGGGGGGCGCAGGGCCTCGGGCGTCCTTGCGCGGGCGGGACTGGCAGTGAGAGCGCGCGTGGGAAGTTCCAAACCCACCGACTGGTCGCTTTGCGCGCCTTGTTACACGGCACAAAGGGGACCCTCCCGTGGAAAGCGTCGTCGTGCACAGCAATGAGCACACTGTGTGCGTGCCGCACGCACAGTTGGTGCTCACGAGAGACACTCAGAAGCATGGACTGTCTGTGGGGGGTGGGGGCTGGGAAGCCCCAAGATCGTGGTCAACCCGAGATGTTCGGGCTCCGCGAAAATCCCATGAAATGCCGATATCTTGTGGTCGCCCACAAACCATTTGAAACATAGAGTTAAAAGATAAGTGCATCTAGAGTTTTCACATGGTGTTATCCACATGGGTCGTCGGACCTCAGCTGCACTTCGAAGTACTGTATGCGGCCATGGATTGTGGTAGTTCACTTTGTTTTTGTCGCTCGCTCGGCCGAACAGGCCCGGGACCCAAGTGTAATGCGATTCTCCCATACGTCAATGGCTTACGTGAGCTATGCCCATGGGTACCAAGCGGACCACGTACTGACAGAAAGGGTGGCGTCACCCTCGGAAGAGAATTCATCATGGGCCACCTTTGCAGGGGGTACCTTCCAAAAGACACAGTGCTCAACGAACTGAAAATGTGCGCTGCTCTGCACTGCTGCCCCACGAGGGTGAGCAATCCGCTGAGCTCCGGACGACTGCGCGCCCGCTGCGATGTAGCGACTGATGCATTTTTCGCTCTGCGTGCCTGTTGCAGGTGGCGTGGTTTCCTGCAGCGAGCTCACTTCTGGTGGAGCGTAAGGCACACATTCTAGCCGCTGACGTACCGTGTTTGTCGTACGCCCGCCAGTCAGCATGAGCTCAAGCAAGGTGACCGTGGAAGCCAGATCATGCATCAAGACAAGGCACGCCCAACACGCGGGCCCACTCCATTGTTCCAGTCCTCCGACTCTGCCCCAGAAATGAGCTCGAAGAAGTAGAATCTGAATGGAAGAAGAAAGGAACTGAATGCTTTGAATGCAGGTCCCCATTCCATTCGCACCTGCTGTGTGACGTACCCAACGGGCCAGTCTGCAACAGCGGATTGCTTGTCGGGGATGCTTTCACGGTATCAAAGCCGCATGGTGTCGGAGCGGATGGAAGTGCAAGCGGAACACAGAAAACGGGCCTGCACGCTTCGATGATCTCGATCTGAGGCGGTAGATTGCAAAAAAGAAGCAGGCCACCATGGTGGCAATTCTGGACGTCACACGGTACCGGCACCACTGTTGGACCGGTCGAATGTGTCACGGTCGTCGCTCCCACGGTCATCATTCCCACCACCGTCATCGTCGCTTCTGTCGCCGCTGCCGTCTTCGTCACTGCCACCCCCGTCCCCGTCGCAGCAGTCATCGCTGCCACCCTCGTCTTCACTTCCACTGTTTGCGCTCCCGCTCATGTCACTCCCGATCACCGCAGTGGTGCTCGCCGACGTCGCTCCTGCCATCATCGTTGGTCCCGCGCTCCCCACGTCATCAGACATCGGCGCTACCACCGTCTTCTTTCCGCGCTCTCCGCTTCCTCTGGCGTTGCTCCCACCACCATCGTTTCTGTCCCTGTCCCTGCTCCGTTTGGCGTCGTTCCCGCCATTATCGTTGCCCCCACCATACCGGCGCCTCTTCGACGTCGCTCCCGCTACGGCCGTCCCTTCCAGCGCCCCCGATCACCTTCTTATGCAGGGGCGGTCCGCGTCGGCGATGAGTTTGGCGAAGAAGGCGCCGGACATCTTCTCCGCGAACGCCGGCGGCTCGCGTCTCTACATGGACCAGGTCCAACGTTTTTATTATCGGGCTTTGCCAGGGTATGGTCCTTTCTGGCGTTGTGTGTCATTATCTGCGGAAGAGCTCGAGGTGTTCCGCTGCTAGCCTTTCGGATACAATTTCTCTGCCGCGCACTGTAGTTTCCACTTGGCCTACACAGTCCGGCGTCTCCGCTTTTGAGCGCACAAGTGTCCGCCTGCGCCGTATCGTTCAGCAACCGTATCGCGCTGGAAAAATACTGAAGTGAGGCTGTTACCTGCTCGAGATGCTTGCGCCTCGCGGCGGTGACGATGTTAGAAGCGTAGGTGGAGAAATAAGCGCTGGTCGCACCGACCTTCGCGCCCGATTAGTTTTTCGTGCTGGTCAAGGCCATCGCACTAGAACCGGCCACTTTCTTCCTCGTGCCGCAATCCTGGACATTGTCACTCGGCACGCACCTCCTACTTCACTTCTAACCATGGTCACTGGAGAGCATACCCTCACCCGTGCCGCGACGGCAAGGAGGGCATGGGTACCTCCCTCCCCTCCTGATAGAGGCTGTGTTGCTTGCACCAGTTCTAGACCGGCTCTTCGGCGCCAGCGCGACCTGTAGCGGTGGACCGCCGGAGCAAGCAAATACGCGGGTTCATGAATAGACGGCCGAGGTGTGAAAGGGCGTAACATCTCTGCTGTCACAGGGCCCACGATGGCTGATCACTCGTCCCGGAAGACCGCGTCACTGGTGGTGCGGAGGTGCACGTCGATGGTCGCATCGTAGGACTGGAAAGGTGAGGGCATGCGGCGGTGGCCTTGGGCAGCATTGGGAAAGGAGTATGGTACCGTAGGCTCCAGCTAGTGCCAGGACAAATCCGTTAAAGGATGGGGTGGTCGGCTACGTCAATACTGGAGAGCGTTTGGTCTCGGGAGACGGTCGTATGGAAACACCACCGCGAATGATGCGGCGGCGAGCTTCTCGTCGTGACTCGTAGTTGTCGTTGGTATGTTGAACGCTAGAGGCCATCATACTGGCGTGACAGGGCGTGTCGCTCCGCGCCCCAGGAAGGTACTGTCGTCGTGCGCTGAAGCTCCCTGTGCCACAAAAAACGATGCTACTTCTCCACTACCCACAAAAGAGTTTTTTGAAAGTCATCTGCTTGCTCGGTAGTGCACATATCAAGACAAGAGTGCCGTTGGACATGTCGCTCCTAATTTCACACACACACGTACAAGGCGCTCTCGATCATACATTTATTTGTAAGAGTGCGAAAGGAAAGGTACACCACGGAGAGCCGTCTGCCAAACGCATAGAAAAAGCAATGGTCAGAGCGGCCTCTACCTTCACTGAGTCCGGCCTCATACCAAGAGGAGCATCTGTGCAACGGTCATGGCCGCCATCCGCCGCGTTGCCGCCGCTGGCTGTCGTCCCGCCACCATCCGCACTGAGTGGCATCCAACTGCTGTTGACGGGCGCGGTTGACTGTGAACACTGCAACAGAGCGCAGCCCGTCGAGCCCACAATAATCCACATGGTGCCAATCAACGAAAGCAAGCAGCAAGTAAGTGAGATCGCTCGAACGTAAGTTAGCGACCGGAACAGATGCAGAGAGGAAGATTCTACTGCTTTCGCACGGCACGACTCAGGAACAACACACGCCACACACGCAGTGTGACAACACGCTCAGACCACCCCACCCAGTTGGGGGGAGGGCGAGCCAAACCGTGTCGCCGGGTAGTCCTGTCGGGGAATACCCGCCCCGGAAGAAAACCCCGAAGAGCACACACGCACGGCGTCGACCGGGGGAAGGCGCCCCGAGCGACAAACACGAGTTGTGTGACCGGAAGTTTACTTGCCCGCGTCGAGGGTCTCGTGGCGTCACTCACGCCTCACCCTCTTATCCCATCCGTTCCCCTCGGACCCTCGGAAAACCCGCCTCAGACACCCTCAAGGGACTCTCGGAAAACCCTCCTCAGATACCATCAAAGGACCCTCGGAAAACCCTCCTCAGACACCCTCAAAGGACACTCGGAAAACCCTCCCCTCAGGGCCCACGGGGCCCATAACCCGGATGACGGCCGAAGCTTCGAATACCGCCTTGAGTAGAGGCGGGGGAACGGTGCTACGTGACACCCTCGCGGCGCCCCGGGGTCAGGGGCGGGGAGTAACATAACTCGATAATCCAAGTCGGGTTTACAAAAAATACGGCCCTTAAGTAGGGGCCCGCTCGGGGGGGTTACAAATCCCAGAGAAGTATTAAGATTGGGGTTGTGGTTGGTGAGCCACGAGGTGATCACAAGTGGGTCGTTAACGGAACAATTTGAAATATGTAGTAGTGGGGCATTTTTCCGGGGAATCTGGTTTCCCGAGTGTGGGGGCCATGAGACGGACCGTCACACGCAGCAGACCGCCCTACAAAATGCATCCAGGCGCCGACGCACCACAGGAAGAGCACAAATGCCCCAAATGGCCGCCTTCGTCGTGTCATACGTCCGACCGCGAGCAGATCCAAGCACACTGCCGGCAGAAGCAGCGTAGCATACGAAGCAGTAGCAGCGTTGCATGAGGGTGCTACAAAGCGACGCCATCATGGGTGCATGCGCCGACAGCGAACGCATACACTCATTGTCGCAAACTTGACTGCGTTCCCCCACACCCATTCAAGCATCTGGTGACCCCGTCAGATGTGTAAGCATCCGGTCGACGCGTTCTCATGGGTCCGAGGCTCTGTGGACAGGAATGCCCCGTCCATGGATCTCGCCGATTCTTCCACCGCATTTCACTCAAGATCGAGATATCATCGTGTCGGGTCCACTGTTGTTGCATGCACGAAGTGATCCGGACAGATTTTCGACGCAAGACGCTTCCAGGAGCCCGCATGGGATGCCGACGAGTGCCATGACACAATCGTTCTGCGAGCGATACTTACTGACAAATGGCTCTCCAGGGTGCATCTGAGAGTTAGTCAAGTAGGATTCTCGCATGCTGCTTACATCCTCACCAATCGCTCGACATGCATGGCCTCTGTGAGGGCCTTGACCCTAGAGCATAGAGCACGGGGGTGGCAAATGATACAGTGGCCGCGTCATGCGTCGTCGCCTGAGCTGGAGCATGCGGTAGCTCCGCAGGGCATAAGAGTACAGCACGAGGCAAAGATGTCATTGACCCTGTGCGAGACTTTGCAAGTGCTGCAGGGCATCTCAACCAAGACCGACAGCCGTGTAACCGGAAAGGAGACATGAAAGTCCGACAGTGCTTTTACATAAGGTGAGACTCTCAGCGCTTTGACGAGGGCCCAGCGCTCAATACCGCAAGCACTCCGACAGGACCGCTTCCTGCCACGCCCCTAGAGCGAGGATAGAGTCCAGAGGTGGCTGTTACGCCTGCATGCGACCTTCTGTCACTCTGTGCGCCCCGCGTCGTGGCTATGGTGACCGGAAAGCGCTCAGAAGACGCACACGGGCGTGAAGAAGTCAAACACAGTCCATTACAAGTACCCACTGGCATCATTCTAGATGATCGAGCACCACAAACTCAGTCCCAGACACAGTGGAAAGTGACGATGAAGTCCCCCCTGACGTGCACAACGCCAAGTTACAATGAGGCAGCTGTCTCACACGACGCAGTCAAGGTCGCATATTGAGAGTTCTTCTGTTGGCGGGTTACTTTTCGAAGCAGCATGGTTCGTGTGAAATGTCAAATAATTGTCGAATCTGAAAAGAGGCCCACCACCAAACCATCACCCATCAGAGTGCTCAGATGGTTGGCTTTTGCGACCCAGGTCTGTTTCATTTTTTTGCTTTTTTCTCCTAGTCAAGGCCGCCACCTTCTCCGTCGCCCTGCTGTTGCTGTCACCCCCCCGATCTTCGCTGTACCACGTTCTCTCCCGCGCTGATTCGCTTTCCCCGTCTTTGCGGCTCCACGCAATGGAAGCCTGGCGTCTGGCGGCCTACCATATGCGCTTTCCCGGCCGTCCTTTGGCGGCTGCCGGAGAGTCTGCGAACGCCCTCCTCGATTTCCTGCACCGTCAGTACCGTCTGGCGGCGTGTCATCCGCTCTTGGAGAAGGGCACACGGAAGGGCATGCTGTACCACGTCATGGCAATGGACATCGTCATTACAATGATCAAAGACCCCAACGAGCTGGGCAGGGACCTCGCCCCTGTTTATGCCGGCATTGTGGACGCGGGCGAGATACAGGCAGCTGTAGGGAGTTGGATGCTTCACGAACAGATCGAGGCTGGACATTGAGTCGGTTGGGTGCCGCGCGTCGGTGGACGAATGTAATAAACTTTGTGCGTGACACTACTCGCGCGGTATCCATAAAACGCTTCCTCTTTGGCGGCAGCGCGGCCGCGCACCACGTGGTGGAAGGAACACCACGGATGGAGGTGATGCCACGGAGAGCGTGGTGCCGAAGACCAGAGAAGGTGTATGCCGCCGCCGCCGGCCGCCCGGGGGACGCAGCAACTACCTGCGCGGCGCCCAGAACGCAATGCGTACCGTTCGCGGGGCGGCAAATTCGTAACCAGTGCGCTAGCAGGCCGCGGTACGCCTATTCGTGCCATTAGGGCAACGGCTGAGTCGGCCGAGGCAGAAAACTGCGGGCGCGCGGCCGTAGGTTGCGGTTTCCGACACCGCCATGCACCTCAGCTGTTATTCGTCGACGGCGCGTAGGACGCTGAGCGCCGATGATCAAGGACTGTGAGACAGATGCTTCCTAGAGCCACGTTTTTTTGCTGCTATGCCAGTGGTGGCTCCGGGTAGAGCTGGCACTGCGCCGGGACGCGTTTGGTCGGAGGGTGTGCCTAAATGAGTCTGGGGCAGGGATCGACGGTGAGGACTTGAGACACGAAGGCTGGCTACGGAAAACAAACAGTAGCGAGCGTCGTCCGTGACCCTGCCAGAGGAGCTGGGCGAGAGGGAGGTTGTACGCGTGGGGCCTCCACCGCACAGAACCGGCGCGGCGCAGGCGCATACTGTGCGTGGCGGAGCGGCGAGAATGGAGGAACGGGGGAGAGCCACAGTGAGAAGTAGTACGGCTGCTGCCTATGGTCGGAAACCAGTGAGCAACTGACGCTGCCGCAAGGGGCGTCGTACGAGGCTGATACTGATACCTCTGGGCGGAACGGGACGCAGCGCCGGCCCGCCTTCGGGCTATTGGTGCTCCTCGACGCCTCTGGAGCACGGCGGGACACGGTGGCGGTCCGACGGGCCTCCGCTCCACAGAAGGGAGACACAATCGTGCGTCACGAGCGCCACTACGAGAAGAGCTGGGCGCGGGTGGTGCAAAATGCCGATGAGCTTCACTCAAAACATACTCTCACACAGGTGTCTTCGCCATCCTGTGAGGTACGGCCTTGTGACATCCCAGGGAGAAGCCCTGCCCGCAAGACGACCAACCCGTACCACGTATTCGCTCGCATAACACGCGCAGTCACCCGCTCCCTCACACAAACAACAGGCTTGGTCAAAAACATGGATCACCGCCACCACCCGAACGTCAATCCGAACTGCCCATAACATCATACCCGTTCCCCCCCGCGGATGCGCCGGTTCAGCGCTGCGTCCACGGGCATCGGTCCGGATTCCAAGGGAGACTGCGCTCGCCGCGGATGCGTTGTGCCAACATTAAGTCCTTGGGCATCCGCGTGACGCGCTTGGCGTGCCGGGCACACGCGTAGGCGTCCTGGATGACCTCTACAGTCTTTCTCCATTCTTGTAGCTTTGGTTACTATGGAGGTCGATAGTAACCAAAGCTGGACGACCGCGGTGAAAGACAGGAGGGCGATCGTCGTGAATCGATTGCGATAAAAAAAACGCCAACG
>Ga0209187_1003512_pt1 | contig 12970 bp, 23 predicted proteins | sample BantaG_FD_187430 | JGI IMG/M metagenome (GOLD analysis project Ga0209187, IMG submission 187430) | Marine algal microbial communities from Bantry Bay, Ireland - BantryBay_4 metaG (SPAdes) (version 2) | ecosystem: Host-associated > Algae > Red algae > Unclassified | place: Bantry Bay, Ireland... | reverse complement strand
GGTAGCCCTGAAACTCGCACAGTACAATGCGACGACAGAACTCGGGCTCCAGAGCCTCTCTCATGTGCTGACCAGACCTGTTCGTCGACCTTGGCGGAGAAATCGGCCGATACAGCCACTACGGGGATCCGGGGTGCATCGAAGTGACTCGACATCCGGATATCTGCGGCGAACGCGGGCGGGAGCAAGACGCTCCGCTCGGAAATCACTGGAAGGGCTCTGTGGACGCGGAATTGCACCGATCCGGCCATGTACTTTTTCCTGCTCTTTTCCAGGGAAACACGCTGTTCTCGTCCAGATAAGCTTCGTTTGAAGCGCAAAAGGCATCGTTGGAGAGCTGATGAGTTCAGGAGTCTAGTGGTGTGACTCAGACCGCGCTTCTATTCTTTCTTTATGTTTTAAAAAAGAGTGAAATGCGCCGTAGGCGGTTCCGGAGCATCTCCAGGAACCCGATTTCATATGTAAACACTGTAGATTTCCCAGACAAGCCCGATTTGCTCAGAACTGGTACAAGTGTCAAGAACTGGTGACAGACGGATACCTGCCAAAGACCTGTGCCGTATTGCTGACCTCCAAAAAATGGCGGTTGCAGAGTGGTTGCAATCATTCAACTGAGTATGTGGACGAATGAAAAGGCTAGGAATGAAGTGAGTTCCTTACACAGTGTCCTCATGCAGCTTCGCGCACTGGAAACGCACATCAGGATCTCAAGAAATCTGAAGAAATTTGTTGATCTCATGAGAAATCACAGGCCTGCCCCGGAACCCTCTTCATGCCGTCTTCAGGCCCACGCAAGCGGCGCAAAAAGCTGAGGAAGTCTTAATGTGGGTTGCAATGGCTCTGCATGACTCCTGCAAGACGCGTTCATTGGCTTGCAAGATCAATGGCGGCAATTGTCAGCCGACGGTACGATTGTGGCTTGTCGAACAGCCAATCAGACCTCATTTCCATGCTGTGTCGTCGGCTCTGCCTCACTTCTCTCTGCAACTGCCATTTTTAGACGGTAAGCAATACCGTTTCGAGGTCGCAATCAATTACACAAGTTTTTCAGCCGGAACACAATACTTCTGTCACACTAGGTCGTGACCGAGACCGACTGGCAGACTGCTACGCCGCGACGGACCGTCGCACTGGATGGTGACACGCGGGCGAAGCGCATCATGGACCCCTTCCCTATCCCACGTGCGGGTGCCTTTGTCTCATCTGTAGTTGGTGCTGTAGGGGCTCTTCCTAGTGCCTTTTCTCCCCCTTCCTAATGCAGAGCCATTCGTGCTTCTTTTTCGGATGTGCGCGCCCGATATGGCAACCACTTTGAGCGCGCAACGCGCATGTCCGAGAACGCCTTTCCAGGTTTGATGGGTGTTCTGCGTCCCCGCCCACCTCGCCGCGGCGTCTCGGCGGAGGTACGCTCGGCCCTGGCTCTGCGCTACTTGGGCGGCGGGAGCTACGTCAACATCTGTGCCGAATTCTGTGTGCGCTCAGCGACCGTCTACCAGGCCCTGTGGGATGTGGTAGACGCTGTGAACTGATCACCCGGTCTAGCTCTGGACTTCCAGTTGGCTGATTGCTCGCGGCGGCAGGAGTACGGAGCAAGGTTCCAGGCCCAGCGCAACTCCCCGTTCAACAATGTCATCAAGGCCCTCGACGGTATTACCATCGAACAAGGACAATCTCTACCAGCGGAAGTCACATGTGTTGCAGATAACTACTCCCGCAAAGGGTTCTACGCTCTCAACGTGCAGGCCATTCGTGACGCTGACTACAAGTTTCGGTGGATGTCGTGCAAGAGCCCCGAGTCAGCGCATGATTCGTCTGCGTTTACGTGCACTGCCCTAGGTCAAGCGCTTCACCGGGCCGACGATCTGCTTACATTAAGATTGATGCAGCATGGCCGCTGCATTGCTTCTGACGAAGCTTACGCGGCAAGCGAGGTGTTCGCTGTCCCGTGGCCTGGTGCCGGTAAGGGTGACCGCTTGCGTGACTCATACAACTTTCACTTTTCCTCTCTGCGTATCGACATTGAGCAGGCTTTCTGAATGTTGGTGTGGCGCTGGGTTTTTTTTTGGAGGCCGCTGCGTGTGCCGTTGGCTAAGCGGCCAGGTCTAGTGCGTACATATTTTGGTCTCTATAACTATTGTAGCGACCACACCGCTTCCGGTTTGGCTCCTTTTGATGACGATCGCGTTTCTGGGAATATATTTTTCTCTAGTAACGATGCAGTGAGTGCTGGCCAGCGCGGTCGGCGTCGTGATCGTGAGCGCTCTGTGTTGAGGGTGCGGATGACTAGTTGGGTGGAGGAGCTTGATCTTTTGCGGCCCGTCGTGGATCCTATGTACTGAGTGAATGCTTTCCAATAAGAGCACTTCATGTTGAGCGCCACACCTCCACGCCCCGCCAGCTCTCAGAGCCAAGTGAGATCAGACCCGTATATGACAGAAAAGAGTCAACTAAGAAGGACTCGATTCAGCGATACCAACTTGGGCGCACCAACATGAGAAAAGTTACAAAAGCCGGGCGCTGGACGGTGAGGCAGCAGCCGACCATGACCATCGTCCGGTTGACCTCGTGGCGGAATTTGACGAGCATGATGGCGATGGTCCGGGCGCCTCGGGCGCCTCGGGCGCCCCGGGTGCCCCAGGGGCCGCAGATGAACAGGCGGGACCCTCGGCACCCGCTTCTTTGCACGCTCTGCTTGGTAGCTATAACGCTGTCATAAGTGAGGATGGGCACATGGCTCTGAGAGGCGCTTTGTCGGACCATCTGTGGAACCTTCGCTACAAAAACTTGTGTTGATTTTGTTTCTTGCTTCTGTTCGTTTGTATTTCGGTGCGGCTTTTGGGATTCAGAGAGAACAAGCGGTCGGCCCCCCGCCACTGTTTATCGACACGTTCGCAGCCGTACTTGTCTTTTCAAGCCCCAAAATCTCACACGGCTGTCCACCGCTGAGTCGCAGCTGCGCCGCTGGTAATAATTCACCATTTCCGACGCTGGCTCGCTAGGCAAAACAATGGCACAGAGGAAACTGTATCGCGCCCCGTCTCCGTAGCCGAAGCATCACTCAGTATACGGACCACCTCTCCCTCACGACGCCGCCGAAATAATTGGCGGGGCAGCAACTCCAGGTGCCCACTTCAGTTCTGGCGCATAATCAGCGGTTGGCGCCGCACGAGCCGCCCCCTAGTTGAATGGGGTGAGAGGAGCTCCCACTGGCGCGCGCGCACGCGAGCGTCCACCACCGATGCTGCGGCGGAGCCCCACCTCGCCGCGGCCGAGCCCCACTTCGCCCACCGCGGCGGCCGGGATGAAGCCCCAGTCCCAGAGCGCGCCCCGGCAGTACTGCGGACACGTGGTGGGCCACAGCCAAACTGAGGATGCAGTTGGATGACAGGGCAGTGGTAGCCATGGTGGTGTTGGTGACCGGCGGGATGGGCGTTCTGGTCATCGGATCAACTACGACCAGTGGTCGCGTCGCCGGATGCAGTGCCACCCCAATGCCCCATCATCTGGAATTCCCCTTCTTGGATTATCGACGGCCAATCAGCCACTGGCGGCGGCGGATGGACCGGCGCGTCCAGAGCCGGAAGACGCAGCTCTGCACCTCCCAGTCTCTCCAGCGGCGCTCGATCACCAGCAGAAGGCCCGACAAGTTCCATTCGCGCGCAATGGCGCCTTCCGTGGGCCATAATGTGGCGATGTGGGGCTGCCACCAAGACCCCGGCAGATGGGCGCGAGGAGCCTGCCGCTCGTCTCATAGTGACCGGAGGCAGGCCGGTGGCGACAGACAGCGGCAGGTCGCCACCACCAGGCACCTCCATCCCATCCATCAACAAATCAACACCAGCGGCGGCCGGAGGCGAGCCGACAGGCGCGGCAGAGCCGCGCGTTTTCACCCCGCCCATCAACTCCCCACCAGGCCCTGCTACCGACAGCCGTCCAGTGTGCGGCTATGGCGGCCGGCTGACAGGTGCGGCCCGCCGATGGGATCTCTGGGTAGGGGACGTGGCAATCGGCTCATTGAGTACAACACTGCAGCTAGCCCCGCTTCCTTCCGTTGCAGGCCCACCGCGCTCGCCGCGTACCGAGTTGTGGCTTGCAGGCAGCGTGGTTGACCGCCCAAGCCCACGAGTGGGTGACTCGGCTCGCAGCTCACAATGCTCGAAGCCGCCTCGTGCCCCCCCCGTGTGTTCGGCGTACGCGAAGCCGCCGTCAGCTGGTAGATGACCAGCATGCTGCCCGGCGAGAATCTCGATCGGGGCAGATAGGCCTCTTGTTCCGCCACTTGCTGCCGATCCAGCGCTACCACCGTTGATAACTCCTCCACGTAATGGATTCCCCAAATTCCGCGTCCTCGTCAATTTATCCCGCACCCGCCGCCGCTTTTCAGGCCCTTCCTCTAGCATAGCAACGAGCCTTGTCTCGAGCGCCACAGCCACCGCGTCTGTCCGCTGTTGACTCTCCGCTGTCAAAGTTGCCCGCACATCCGCCACAGTGCTCGTCAGGGCCCTGATGGCGCGAAAAGACTGGTTGTCCACGAGCACTGCCGTTTTCTGGCGCTTGACCCCTCGCGGCCGACTCCTGTTTGCTCTGAGGGACGGACCCACCGCGGCAATAGAAGGACTCTCTCGGTCCGCATTATCCGATTCGCGTAGACAGGCTCGACCGGCACCTTCTTCCGCATCCAATAGGCATTCAGCTGCTCCTGCCCCATCAGCCGAGGTAGCCCCAGCCACCTCCCTCCGGCCGCCCACGGCCCCAGACGTTGCGCACAAGACGCCGGCGGTCGCCCGCCCGGCATTGAGGACGGCGACTGTAGCCGCGGCGGGCGCCGCATCAACTGCTGCTGCACCTGTCGCGCCGGCAACCATGCCACCAGCATGAGCAGCAGTGAAGCACGCGTCGCGCTTGCGGTGCGGCGAATGACGGTACCCTCGGGTCGTCGCCGAGGGACCCTCAATCATGCTCAAAAACTTGGGGCATTGCGACAGCAACATTGCCAGGTCCGTGGTCTTGAAAACGGGGTCGGGAACGAGATCGACCTTTGCGTTTTGGACCTTGTTGGTGTTGAGGTACAGGGTCATCACCTCCGCAAGGCGATCACTCTCGACTTGGCCCGAGCACGGTAGGTAGGTGCTACTGGCTGCCAAGTACTTCTGAACGACGTGCTGCAGCGTCGTAAATCGGTTCATCAAGCTCTTGGCCGTCCTCGGAATCCGCGTCTCGGCGTGATTCTTGTGGATGTCGGCGACCGCCTTTCAACACAGGCCTGACGTCATGTCCGTGGTCGACAGCGTCGTGCTGGCAAACCAGAGAGCCAAGGCCAGGTCTTCACCCGGGCTGAAGCTCAACCCCCGCTTGACCCGCTCGGTGGTGCTACCTGGCGACATCGTCTCGTTCTGGGTTGGGGGGATACACAGAGACGGGAGTTTACGTCCACATGGGGTACACGACCGGTGCAAGGGACCACTCGGGGAGAAGGGATGAAGGTAAAGGTTAAACCTTGGTTGGGGGAAAAGCCACGTGCCTGCTGGTGACGGCGACAGACCCAGCAAGCATGACCACGAAAGAAAAGACGGGTGCAACTGTGGACTACGTTGGCTTGGAATGCGCGACACGACTGACTCCATGCCATCTCGTTTCCAAACCGAATGCAATGACAAGAGCCTGGAAGACGCAACTCCATCGCGAGAGAATTCCATCGAATCTTAGATGTGTTGGCAGTGCTTGGTTGGCTCTTCTTGTTTGGCGCATCGCCATCCCCATTCCCAAAAGTCATTTTCTATGGGATGGGGATGGCGATACGGGGATGGCGGATGTCATTTTGAGGATCCGGTAGAGATGCCTCATCGCCAAAATGCCATTTGAGATTTTTTTTTGGCGCACCGATAGACGTGCTCTAAACGCCCAGTTGCCGCCGTCATAGTTGGGTGCCAGCGACATATCACGACAGTACAGCCCCAGCAAGTTATCGAGCCGCAGCATCGTGCACCACAAGAACACCATGATGACAAAACCTACCAGCCGCTCCACCATCAATATCGTTATCGAGTGGTCCGCTTCCCCGTCATCTAGCCCCTCCGTGGCCACCAAAATGGCCGACTTCATCGTGTCGGGAGTCCCCGGCGGCGTCTGCGCTGCCGATTCGCCCAGCCGGGTAGCCTGCTTGACCGACCCCGACACCCAGCCTGTGACCGCCTCGCAATTCAGAGGGTTGCCGTGGTGGGTCTCTCCCACCGCAACTTGCTCGTCCGACAGCCACAGAAGAGGGATGGTCTTCTACACTTCCGCGCGCTGCGGCAGCCGAAAAACGTAGGGCATCCGGCCAAATCAAATCGCGGGAACCCTTCGCGTAAATGTGTCCGAGTGACGAGGCCTTGTTTGCAATCGTAGCCGTTGACAGCGGGGTGAACTTGCCGCCGACCAGGAACGGACGCCCCCCCTCCCGCAGTAAAGCGAAAAGAGCGGCGAAGGCGGTAGGGCAAGGCCTCTGTCAGCACAGAGACAAGGCGAGTGGCCTTCTGCTCTGACAGCTCAGCGCCATTCCCGTGCTGTCCGTACGTGAGTACCAGGAAGCGAAGAAAGCGGGCCGCAGTACGATCATTGGCGGACCACGAATGCTCAGACATCGCAAAGGACGCAGCCTTGTTTGAAGACGCACGTCGAGCGGCTCTCTGGGAGCGCTCTACCTCAAACGCCAGCACTCGTACAACCGGGACGCCGTCGGAGGGCATACGCGCGTGGTCAATCGCCCCGAGACCAAAGTCCTGTTCCTCACCTCCCTCATCGCCGCTACCCCCACCGTCCACATTGTTTAATGGGTGTGCAATCTCATAGTCATCTGGCAAAAAGTAGTTCTGCTCGGCCATCTCAGCACGTGTCAAAGGTACCAAGACAGAGATGTGGAAAGATTGACTTCCGACGAAGACAAACCATTTTCTCTGTGCCACGAATTGCACAGCACGGGGCACGCCGCAGTGCTTTTCTGACTCTGTGGTGTCGACCGGTGAGGCCACCGAGGTTGGAGCTGCGAGCACTTGAATGCCGGCGAGATAGCAAATGCCGGACCTGCACAACGTCGGGATCATTTACGAAAAGATTCTACGAGCCGACACTGTTTGGATGAGACAGGAACACACTGACGAAGTGTCTGACAGTTCTGCAGGGTTCTGGTCAATGCAACTAATGTATTTGTGACTGGTCATCCAGTGCTTTTTTTTTTCATGGCGCGTGAATAAGTACTGTCAGCTGTTCGTGCACGGGGTATCAGATTCTAGCACGGCACTTCCCATCGCGAGGGTGTGATCACGATGCAAGCCCACTGCTGCGACAATGAGGGACAAAATAGAAGTTTTTGTTGCAAAAGAGTTCCAAACTGGCCTCTGCGGGGACATAGAGGCCGATTGGGAACTCTTTGGCAACTGTTGGAGTTCGGGAGTTTTCGGAGAACGGCTCTGAATCTCGAATGTCTTAATTAATCAATTGTTTATTGCTACCGGCGACTTCGACTGCGGGCTGTATCTGACCGTCCAAGTCGCTGCCGTGTCGCTGGTCGGAGGGTGCTCGCTTGCATCGTTCCGTGGTGAAAGTTTCACACTTTACACTGAATGGCGCGTCGGTCATGCTGAGGTGAGGGAGAGAAGAGCGGAGATGCCAGGGTGGTTGCCGTTGTCCGTCCAGTGCGAGGTGAGGGTGAGTGAGCAGCCGCCACTGTAGCCGAGGCTGCCCGCCGCTGCCACTCTTCACTGTTGTGACCGCCTCGCCTGCGCACCGTCAGCCACCAAGTCGCGTGTTGCACCACCGGCAGCGGCCCACACCCGAGGCGAAAGCCCTCTAGCATTAAGTTGAACAACACACGAAATACGGGAGAACGGCAACTGATTAATGTATAGATTAATGTATTCAATCGATTTATTTCAATGCATGCATTTTATTGGTGCCATGCCTGGCTACCGGCTTGCCAGCACGCGCGATCGCGCTTGTAGCGCGGACGGCAGCAATTGTAATCGGCAGCCAGGGAGTGGGGATGGAGCGGGGGTAGGGCGGTGCTGTACGGCGGGGGTGCCGCGTCAAAGTGGAGCTCGTCGGTGGTTGTGAGGCGGCGTAGCGTAATGCGGTCGCGGTGGGTGCGGGGCTTGCGCGGGCGGCGTGTGTGCTCATCGTCGGTCGCTGCAGTGGATCTGTATTTGTCAAGATCACTGCGTACTGAAACGGTTACCTCGCGTAACTTTACTGTGTCCATGGCAGGCGTGCGTCAGACCGGGCGCAAATGCGCGGAGAAGCACGCGAGTAGGGCGTGCGCGGGCACGGGTGTGCGGGGGGGGGGAGCTGTTTGCGCCGGCGGGGGACTGGCGCGCCGGGGGACGGTGCGAGCAGCGCCGGTTTATGAGGGGCGTGGGGGGAGGCGAGTTAGCCCAACACGCTCGGGAGAGACTTTGGCTTCCCACAACCGACCAGCTGACGAGCGGTGTGGACGGACGATGACGCGGCGGAATGCGCTCGTGTGATACTCTCTCAGATCAGGTTATTGGCCCAGGCCCCCGAGGTGTCAATTAGGGGTGCAATTTCGGCCGGGGTGCCCCTGGTGGGGCGGACGGCGGCGACACGCCGGTTGGTACCTGACGGTGTACCACGGTGTTTGCGTCGCGGGGCCCCGGTTGCTGTGACGCACTTCGGCGGCAAGGACGAGGCGGTTGAGCCTCGAGGCCCGGTGGCACTTACGCGCCTTGGCGGCAAGGACGTGGCCGGCGAGCCGCGTGGCCCTGTGGCGGTGTCGCGTCCGGGCGTCAAGGAGGCGGCGGTCAAGCCCCGGTGCTAAGCCGGTCACATCGAATGGCAAGCACCATGCGCGGCGATGGCGTGCCGCGGGTGACCAGGCTGGACGTGGACAACTACCTCTTCTGGAGCACGGAGATGGAGAACGTCATGCGGTACAAGCTGTGCTGAAGCGCAGTCAAGCCACTCGACGGCACCACAAGCTCGTCGTCAGCGACGGGCGGCGGGGCGGGCATCGCTGTTGTCGTCTACGAGGCTGCGATGGACAAGGAGGAGATGACTCGGTAGCTGAATATGCTCAACGTCTGGCAGCATTACCACGCCGCTCTGCACGCCTGCAAGACGGCGCGCGAGCGGTGGCAGACGCCAGCGGCCGAGTTTCGCTCGCAGAGCCCTTCGCGGGAATTGAACCTGCGGATGGAGCTGGACCGAGCGCAGATGAAAGCCAACGAGAGCATTGTGAATTACTTCAACCGCAGCAAGCTTATCGTGTGGTAGCTGGGCGTGCTGCGGGTGGAGGTTGCCGACCGCCAGCACCTGACGTCACTGCTCGACGGTTTGGCAAGCAATTTTGAGTCCCAGCGCGGTATGAGGGTGGCGCTTGCTCTGTAAGAGCTACGCGCGGACGAGTCAGAGACGCGGCTGGAGGCCAGCACGCGCAAGGAGGTCCCCGCCGCAGCGCTGGCGGCGACCAACGACCGTGGATGCGGGGGCACCCAGGAGCGTCTTTGCTTCAAGTGCAAGAAGGCGGGACTCATTAAGCGCAACTGCCCGGATTGGGACAAGAAGCGCGCGGCGGGGATGAGGGCGGTTGTCACCCCCGCAGTGACGGGTGAAGATGCTCGTCGCAGGAAGGCGACAGTCGCCATGGTGACGTCCGCCCTGCGCGCGGACGGGCGCCCAGGCGGGGTGCGGCTGGGGGGACGTTGGCGGCCGTGACGGCGGCGGTGACGGGGATGTGCCCGCGGTAGAGCTACGCAGGCTCTCCACTGCAACGTGCAAGCCCTGCATCCGCGGCGACATGTCACGGCTCCCGTTACAAGAGTTGGAGACCGTCGAGAACGAGCCCCTCGACCTCGTCCATACATATTTCAATGGCCCCATGCCGATCCCCACACCGACCGGCAGCTTGGTGAAGAGAGTCGGTCCGCAAGTCAGTCTCTGTCCACCAGGACAAAATTCGGCGATCAGCAATACACCGGAAACAAGTTTGACAAGTGGCGCTCGGACGAGGGCATCGTCGTGCAGACCACGACGCGCTACACGCCAAAGAAAATTGGCGTGGCCGAGGGGTACAACCGCACGCTGGGCGCGTGGGTCACGGCCGTTCTGGAGGACAGCAACCTGCCGCGCAAGTGATAAGGAGAGGCGGCACTGGCGGTGACCTACGTGGCCTACCGCACACCGTCGCGCGGCGAGACTGAGACGCCGCACTAGCTGGTCTTTGGAAAGAATCCCGACGTCGAGCACCTGCGCGCGATGGACTGCCGTGTGCGGGCGCACGCGCCGCACCAAGTTGGGCGCAAGATGGGCGACAAGGTAAAAGCCGGGACGTTTTTGGGCTATGAGGAGGACACCAAGGGCTACAATGCTTATCAACGGACGCATGACCTTACGCCGGGACGTGCGCTTCAACGAGGAGCTGCGGGGGCCCGAGGCGATGGGTGCCCGGACGCCCGCGGCGGAAATAAATGGCGCCGCGGGAAAAGCGCCGGACGCCCGTGGTCCACACCTGCGTGTGGAGTCCGACGAGCTCTACGACGACGGCATTGACACTGACGCGGACGGCGGCACCTTGCGGCACTTGGCGACCCAGTCTAGCGTCAGGGCAAGCACGTGTGTTTCACCGGCGGTGGAGGTCGCCGTGAACGCGGCTCGGCGCCTGTGCGCCCAGCCGTCCCAGAACCGCGGCAGCTAAGACAAGGAGGCGGGGTCACACGGCGGGGCGGAGGATGCTCCCGTCAACTCAGGGGAGGAGTCGGACACGGATGCACCAGCCGGCTCCGAGGGTGGATCTGGGGACCTCCCGTCTCGCAGCAGTGTGGGGTCGCTGAGGGCGCGTCCGCCACTGACGAGCCGCGCCGACATGACCATCGGCATGGGCGAGGCTTACTCGGCTGTGGCTTCCAGCCCAGACAAGATTCTCATCCACAAAGGCCGGAAGGAGGCCGACTGGAAGCGGTTGGATGAGGCCTTGCAGGCAGAGGTGGAATCCCTCTGGCGTAACAGCACGTAGGAGCTGGTAGACCTCCCCATGGGGGCCAAGGTGACGGGCACGCAAATGCTGTGCGAGCGCAAGCGTGGCGCGGACGGCTCCGTGAGCCGCTACAAGGGCCGCTGCGTGGCGCGTGCCGACACCCAAGTGCGCCCGGTAGACTACGGGGCGGTGTGGGCGCCCGTCGCCCGCCACTCCAACCTGCGCGCGGTGATCTCCGCAACCGCGTATCGTGGCTGGGCTCTGAGCCAGCTGGACGTGGAGACGGCATTCCTGATCGGGGTCGTCGAGGAGGAGGTCTGCATCCACCAGCCAGCGGGGCACGAGCGCGACGACCGAGGCAAAATGTGCCGCCTGCTCAAGGCGCTATACAGCCTGAAATAGGCGTCGCGCGCGTGGTACAAAACGCTGACCGCCGTACTGCGGGCAGCGGGGATGCGCGCCAGAGACGCCGACCATTTTCTGTTTGTTAGGAATCTCGACGGGGTCCGCGTCTATATTCTCGGCCACGTGGACGACCTGCTGTTGACGGGGGCCTCTGAGTCGGCTGTCAACACGTGCACGAAGGTGTTGACCAAGGCGTTCACAGTGCGAGGTATGGGATGGCCGAAACGTGACAACCATCCTCGAGCGCTTGGCGCTGGCGGATTGCAACCCCGTCCTGCTGCCGATGGGGACGAGCGTGGTCATGCAGCGGGAGGGAGCAACGCTGGGCGTGCCCATGGGGTCCAAGTACAAAGAAGCGGTGGGCACACTGCTCTGATGGGCGACCTGAACGAGGCCGTAAATCAGCTTTGCTGTCGGCCAGCTGTCGCGTCACGTGAGTGCGCCGCCTCAGGCGCACTGGGCAGTGGCCAACGCCGTCATGCGGTACATCAAGGGGACGTGCACTTGGCGCCTCACGTATGGCTCCGAGGGCCCTCTGGGGGGTTACAGCGATACCGAGTACGCGGGCGATATCGACACGCGACGGTCGGCAACCGGACAAGCCTTCTTGTGGGGGGGCGCGGCCATTTCGTGGGGGAGCAAGATGCAGACGACGGTGGCCGCCTCCACGACGGAGGCGGAGTACGTTGCCGCGGGCATGGCAACCAAGAAGGCGCTTTGGCTGCGGCGGCTGGTGCGCGAGCTGGGCGTGGAGGACAAGCCAATCGTGATGCACTGCGACTGCCAGGGAGCCATGGCTATGATACAAACCCCCGCGAGCTCCAACCGGACAAAGCACATCGACGTCACGCACGACTGGGTGCGCAAGTGTGTCGAGGCAGCCGCCATGTCGGTCACGAAAGTTAGGCCGGGGGAAATGGTAGCGGATTGCCTCACCAATGCGCTGCGCACGGACGCCTCCAAAACGTGCCGGGCGGCCCTGGGCCTCACCGACGGAGTGGCGCACGCTGCTCGGGTGGGAGTGTTGGCGCCAGTGCACAAGGCGGACCGGGCGCCGGACGCGGGGCTGTCGGAAGGACAGTCGGGAGCGCGGTCGGACGTGGCTCCGGGGGCGGCCGCCACGGCCGCGGCCCAATGCTGAGCGATGGCGTCCTCGCGCTGGCGGCGCGGGTGGTTGCGTGGCCGGGTGCGCCGCGCCCGCCACGGTGGCATGACCCAGTGGAAGCGCCGCTGCTTCGGCACGCGCGACTTACACGGGCACGCCAATTGATTGGCCACGGGTAATCCAAAAAATGGCACCTCGGCGGATCATTGGTCGACACGACCGGTGATGGAGGATACGAGGGAATTGTAACACTGGAGGGAGTCGGGGCGGAGCCGCGTGGCGGCTGCCGCCACACTGGCGCACGTTGAGCAAGGGGCGCGATGGCGCGGGTGCGCCGCAACGGGAAAGGCGGCGCGTGCCCAGCGGAGCACGCGGAAGAGGGATGCGTCGGAGCGAGTGCGATGGCGCGGGGGAGCATGCGGGAAAGGCGTACGTCAGACCGGGCGCGGGTGCGCGGGGGAGCACGCGGGGAGGGCGTGCGCGGGCACGGGTGT
>Ga0209187_1003509_pt1 | contig 12983 bp, 7 predicted proteins | sample BantaG_FD_187430 | JGI IMG/M metagenome (GOLD analysis project Ga0209187, IMG submission 187430) | Marine algal microbial communities from Bantry Bay, Ireland - BantryBay_4 metaG (SPAdes) (version 2) | ecosystem: Host-associated > Algae > Red algae > Unclassified | place: Bantry Bay, Ireland... | reverse complement strand
AATTCATCTAATACAACATGGTGGTTGTACCTGCCTGCCGGCAGGCAGGGCTCAGAAACTGAGCTTAGGTACAATTCATCTAATACAACATGGTGGTTGTAGCTCAGTTGGTTAGAGCATCGGTTTGTGGTACCGAGGGTCGTGGGTTCGAATCCCATCTTCCACCCATTCCTTTAAAAAGACTTCGCACTAGCGAAGTCTTTTTTATTTGTCCAAAGCCGTTGATAGTTTGCTAGCATAAGGATTGGGACAAATAAAAATTAGCGGTTCCCCGCCAGTATTTTTAAGTAATGAGCAAGGACCCCAAATGGGGATCGCTAAAGGCAACTGTATATTATTGTCTGAATTAGGATTTTTAGGATTAGAGAATGGATAGGGTTGTAAGTAAGAGTCCTTTGGTTAGGATGATTGAGAGCTTAGAGCATCTCATTTCAGGACAACTGTATACTATTGTCTGAATTAGGATTTTTAGGATTAGAGGATGGATAGGATTGTAAGTAAGAATGGCTTGGATTAGGAAAATGTATAGCTGAGAGCCTCGCATTTTAAAAAAAGCTATTTCACTATTATTTGATTAAGGTCTTTCTAGTATGGCGGGTTGATATAGTGGATTCTGAAAAGAAAGAGGGTTCCCTCTAGATCCTGATTTTCTTTAACATCTTAAAAGATACTAGTATTTTTATGGTGAGGCACATTCTGTAACCAAAAGATGGGTACGCTTTTAAATAAAAATTACAATGATTGTATATTAGTTCCAAAATTAAAAATCATAGAGTACTTAGAATGAAAAAGAAAGCCAAAAAGAAAAAAGAAAAAAAGATTCCATACTACTCTTGTCCTCCAGAGATGAACTTGCGTGAATGGCAAATCGCCTTGCGCAAACAATATGCTCAGAAAAACGATTTTGATGTTAATAAATTAGGGACAGAACCAGTGTGGGCTGATTATATTATCAACAATCCCAAGCATAATAGTCAATACAGAGTTGCATTAAGGAGCGAAGACATTGGTACAAACTTTTGTACATGTGGTGATTTTCGCACAAATACACTTGGTACATGCAAACACATTGAAGCAGTACTTGCTTTTGTGAGAACCAAGCGAAAGTTGAAAAAGTATTTAAAGGAGCCTTACAATCCTTCCCATAATTCAATATTCCTACAGTATGGAAAAGAACAACATATAGTAATGAGACTTGGGTCAGAGGCCAGCTCAAAACTTAAGAAACATATTGCGAATAACTTTGATTCAAAAGGTCGATTCTTACCTTCGAAATTTAAAGAGTTTCCAAAATTTTTAAAAAAGCTTCGAGCAATTGATAGTCAGATTCAAATAAAGGAAGATGCTATACAATTTATAATTGATAAAAGAGAAGCGGAGCAGCGAAAGGCACTCGTAAAGAGGTATAAAAGAAAATGGAAGTCTTATTTTGATTCGTTCTTAAAAATTCGTCCTTATCAGTATCAAAGTATAGGTATTTGGAAAGCAGTAGAGTGTGGCAGATGCTTGATCGCTGACGAAATGGGGCTTGGCAAAACGATTCAGGCCATTGCAGCGGCAGCCATTTTAGAAAAAGAAATGCATATCAAAAAGGTTCTTGTCATTTGTCCAACAAGTTTAAAATACCAATGGCAATCTGAGATTGAAAAGTTTGCAGATTTATCTTCACACGTTGTTGAAGGGAATAAGCTAAAACGACGTGACACATATGCTAAGAACCAAGATTTTTTTAATATCATTTCGCATCATATTTCCTATTATGATGTTGAAGAACTCATTGCCCTAAATCCAGATTTAATTATTCTAGATGAAGCCCAACGAATTAAAAACTGGAGTACAAAAATATCACGTAGTGTAAAGCGAATACCTTCTCGCTACGCATTTGTCTTAACTGGCACACCACTAGAAAATAAAATAGAAGAATTATATTCTATTTTACAATTTACGAATCCATACATCTTGCCTCCAGTATTCGAGTTTTTACATCGACATCGGATTACAGATGAATCGGGAAAAGTCATCGGGTATAAAAATATGCATGAGATTAGATCTCAATTAGAACCTATCATGGTGCGACGAAAAAAGGCCGATGTCCTAAAAGAATTGCCTGAGCGCTCCGTACAAAATATCTTTTTGCAACCAACAAATGAGCAGCTAGATATGCATGGCGAATATGCCTATAATTTAACAAAGATCGTTCATAAATGGCGACGGTATGGCTTTTTAAGTGAAGAAGATAGATTGCGCATGATGAGCTTAATGCAAAAAATGCGGATGGTTGCTGACAGCACCTATTTAGTAGATCAAATACATGAGCGACATGACACTAAGTTGGAAGAAATTCGAAATTTAGTATATGAGATTTTAAGTATCGAAGATAATAAAGTCGTCATTTTTAGTGAATGGTTAAATATGCACCATCTAATCATCGAAACGTTAAACGAGGAAACGATTGAGTATGAGTTTTTAAATGGTTCTGTACCAAGTCATAAAAGAGGCGAGATGGTAGACCGATTTCAGACTGATCCCAATTGTCGCATCTTTTTATCGACTGACGCAGGAGGCACAGGGCTAAACCTACAAGCAGCTAGCCACTTAATTAACGTCGATTTGCCATGGAATCCAGCAAAACTCGAACAAAGAATAGCTCGGATTCACCGCATTGGACAGCAAAAGCATGTCCAAATTATTAACCTAATTTCACTTGACACGATAGAATATAAGATGTTGGATAGGCTTAGTTTCAAAGCGAATATGGCAGCTGGAATATTAGATGATGGTGCAGATCAAATATTCATGGATGATAAGTCTATGCAGAAATTCATTGATGAAATAGAGACATATATTGAAGTGGATGAAAAGGAAACAGATAGAGTGTCTCATTCTTCTGATGATGTTAAACCAAAGTTAAATCAAGGCTCAAAGAGTATAGAAGAACAGTTGATCGAAGAAGTAACTCAAGTTGGAGAAAACCAAAAATCGAAACAGGGTTCATCATCGGGAGGTTCGTCAGATCTCATTACGAGTGGTCTTCAATTTTTTTCAAACTTGGTTGAGACATTACAAGATGAAAACAAAACGAATGAATTGGTAAATCAATTTGTGAAAAAAGATGGCAATAAAACTTTTGTTCAGATTCCTATAGAAAGCAAAGATGTGGTCGATAGCTTTGTGACTTTAGCAAAGCAATTACTCAAGCATAAATGAAGCAAAAACTAAGTCATGAGCAAGACGAAGCGATAAAAGAGGAAGGCTTGAGAATTCTTGTCTTAGCCGGCGCAGGTGCGGGCAAAACAAGGACAATTTTAGAAAAAATCATCTACCTCATACGAGAAAAAGGAGTAAAGCCATATGAAATTATGGCAATTACATTTACAAAAAATGCTGCTAATGAAATGATTGATCGCTTATTAATTGGGGCTGATTCCTCAGGCGATTATCAATCTTTTATAGAATCCAAGTCGAGAACCATTGCAGACATAAAGTTAAGACGCATTCAAGAAAAAAAGAAACATAAATGGATCAATCAATTGACCATTCGAACATTTCATAGCTTATGTTATACTATTTTACGTAATTATGGAGCTAAAGAATTTGATAACAGATTTAAGCTTCTATCAGATACATCTGCGCATACAGAAACTCAATTTCGAAAGATATCGGCTGATGAATCTCAATATGAAATTTTACACCGATTACTGATAGATCAATGTAAAGACCGAATATTTCTACTGTACTTTAAGCGCTTCATCTTAGACTATATGGTCGACCGGATTCATGTACCTCAAAAGGCTAATTTAGAACAGTTTCCTAACGGTAAATATTACACTAGCTTACGCGGCGAGAAGGTCAGGTCCAAATCGGAGCAGTACATCTGTGACTGGCTCTATAGGCATTCGATTGACTATCAGTATGAGCCCAAGTTGCATATTGACGATGTTAGCTTTCGACCCGATTTCTTTATTCCTCAAGCCAATCTTTTTATCGAACATGTCAGTAATCTTAGTGCGTCAATGGGTGGAAAAGAACGCTTGTTTATAAAAGGCGGACGAACATTTGCGAAGACCTTCGAATACATGATGCGAGATAGTAATATTATCAACAATGCTTTGTCCAAAATTGTCAAAAAAAGACTACCAAGCAATTTTGAGGAAATAGTGGCCTTGAATTATGAAGAAGAGATGAAGGGCAGACACTCAGAGGTTAGGAATTTTCTCAGACAAGTGATTAGAGTATTAGAAATTTGTCAATCTGATAAAGTGAACATTTCTAAATTGAAAAGCAATTTGAAAAAAGAGCCTCACGAACGAATTAGAATGTTCTATGATTGTTGTTTGCCACTCGTATCTAATTATTATGACTACTGTACGAATAAATCATACTTGGATTTTAATCAATTGATGGACACCGCAACTCTTCTACTGAGAAATCATGAAGATGTCGCTCTAAAGATGCACCAACAATTTAAATATGTTTTGGTAGACGAATTTCAAGATGTAAATCAAATCCAAATCGAATTTATAAAAGTCATGATGAACCCCGCTGCGCAACTTTTTTGCGTAGGTGATGATTGGCAAAGTATATATGGATTTCGCGGCTCGGACATCAAATATATTGTTGAGTTCAAACGGTTTTTTAAAGATGGAAAGGTGTTTTCACTATCAACTAATTATCGTAGCAATAATCAGATAGTAGGTGCGAGTAATCAAGTCATTTCGAAAAATAATTATCAAAGCAAAAAAAACATCAAAGCGTTTACAAAGTCGAATCGAAAAATACAAGTCTATGCAGGCACAGATTTGCAAGACACTATTTTTTATATAATACAAGAAATCAAAGCCTTATTGGAGAAAGGATTGCTTGGAGATGATATTCTCATTCTATATCGGAGATCCAAAATGTTTGCACCTTATAAGGCAGCCTTATCAAAAGAAAAAATTAAGGTGAATGCAAAAACGATACATGCCTCTAAAGGATTGGAATCTAAAGTTGTATTTATCATTGGCTTGACTGAAGGTTATGGCGGATTTCCAGATATTTGGATGGGCGATCGAATTTATCAAGTCGTCAGACCTGTAAAATACGATATACTCATAGAAGAGGAACGACGCTTATTCTATGTCGCTCTGACACGCGCGAAAGAACATCTATATTTAATCACAGAGCTAGGCGTGGAGAGTTCGTTTATTGATGAAATTCCATTGAAATTCAAAGTGTATTACTCATCTAATTTGGGAGTAGCCCAGCAGGATACTATTAAATGCGATTCCTGTCATTTTCATTTGGATACATTATTTAAGTTTTGTCCAAATTGTGGAAAAGAACGATAGATGGAAGCATCTCATTTCAGAAAGCAGTATCATATTTTGTCTTGAATTGGATGGCTATGATTTTTATGATGGACATGATTTTAGGTAAGAGACATTTGATTAGAATAAGGGATAGCTGTGAGTATCTCATTTTAGAAAAGCTTTATCATTTCTTATCTGAATTAGGATCTTTAGGATTATAGGATGGTAGGATTATAGATAAGAGTAGTGTAATAAGATATGGGATTGTTGAAAGCATCTCATTTCAGAAAGCAGTATCATATTTTGTCTTGAACAGGATTTTAATGATTTTCATGATGGACATGATTTTAGGTAAGAGACATTTGATTAGAATAAGGGATAGTTGTGAGTATCTCATTTTAGAAAAGCTTTATCATTTCTTATCTGAATTAGGATCTTTAGGATTATAGGATGGTAGGATTATAGATAAGAGTAGTATTATGAGATATGGGATAGCTGGAAGCATCTCATTTCAGAAAGCAGTATCATATTTTGTCTTGAACAGGATTTTAATGATTTTCATGATGGACATGATTTTAGGTAAGAGACACTTGATTAGAATAAGGGATAGCTGTGAGTATCTCATTTTAGAAAAGCTTTATCATTTCTTATCTGAATTAGGATCTTTAGGATTATAGGATGGTAGGATTATAGATAAGAGTAGTATAATAAGATATGGGATTGTTGAAAGCATCTCATTTCAGAAAGCAGTATCATATTTTGTCTTGAACAGGATTTTAATGATTTTCATGATGGACATGATGGATTCTGGCACAAAGGATAATACTCGTATATTTTTGCTAATCTTATACACTTTATACATAGTGTTCCAACCCTTTTCTTTTTATCTTTTACTGGATTCCATATTAGTCGGACACGTGAACAAGCTTATTAATATGTCGCATAAAACAATCAGAGAAACCAACGATTCCATAATCTAATACGTTTTTATAATAAACAAAGTAGTATGAAGCATTTACTATTAATCTTAAATCTATTATTGATGTGCCTGTTGTCATGTAGTTCTGATGATGAATTAATGCAAGCGGAAGATGATCAAGAATTAACTCAGGAAGAAGAAGTTCAAAACTTAAGTGAGTTATTGGCAGAAATTGAATTATTAGCAACTAGTGAAGCTTGCACCGGTGATTCAGATGTCTCGTTTACAGCAATCGGAAACAAAGCGTGTGGTGGGCCAGCTGGTTATATCGCCTACTCTTTAAAAATAGACACTGACAGTTTTCTTGAGCAAGTGGAAGAATATACAGAACAACAATTAGCATTTAACATGAAGTGGGGTGTCATCAGTGATTGTGCTGTAGAGAATCCTCCTAGTGAGGTAAGTTGTATGAACGGGGTGCCAAGGCTTGGGTCATGATTTAGGCACGGGCATTTTTTGTCTGAATTAGGATTTTTAGGATTTTGGCAGAATCATTCTTTTGTCTTGAACAAGTTATAAGATTGAAGGATTGACAAAATTAGCTTGTATAATTTATGATATCAGAAATTTGATTTTAAAGCTAATAGCTAAATATAAAAACGAGTCGCGAGCGCTTTAATTCAACAGTTCGACAATCTTCACATCAATCTGTTTAATTGTCGTCTCCGTCAACCCAATCAGCACCAACTCAATCTTAGACTCCTTATTAATAATCATATGCGTTGGAAAAGAAAACACATTATAGGAAAGTGCTGTTTGTTGACTAAAAGTTAAATCTTAAAAGCGGATTTCACTAGCGTCTCAACGCATCCCTTCTGTCCTCCAATCCCATTTCTCTTATATATTTATTTATTTCGTCTTCTGCTTTAAAGGGACTTTCCATATCCATTAATTTTCCAAACTTAAAGCGATACATTCTTCTAAGATAAAACGAAATTGCACCATCATCTATATTACCATGTAAGTATGCGTTGTAAATAGTATCGAAGTGTTTGTCTCTCAACTCATATCCACCAGTATGATGAATGACCATCCAAGGTGCTGTCGCAGCTCCATCTCCTAATGCTTTGGTTGGATAACCATATAGTTCAAAATATTTTTCAATCTTTAGAAGGTTAATGGAATCTTGCATTTTCATCTTATTAATGAAATCCTCATATTGTTGAGAGTCCTTGCCATAATTGAGCATTATTTCTACATCTTCATCTCCTCTGACTTCCTGATCTTCTATGAGTATGTTTTCTAAGTAGGCTTTTTTTGAATCATCTGTTGTGAGGTTTTCAAGCTCAGTTATGTAATCGAGACTGATTATGGGGCTATCTGGTTTACACGCAATTAAGATTATTGCAAGTACAAGTAAGGTCATTTTGATTATGTTCATATTTTATAAAGTTATAGTTCTCAGAATTGAACGTATGGATTGTTGAATTATGATATCAGATATAAGATTTATGATTCTGTAGAATAAAATAATGAAGTCAATTAGATTTTTAGAAAAGCGCTATCATTTTTTTGTCGGAATTAAGATGTTTAGGATTAAGGGATGGACATGATTATTTTTAAGTAATGTAGGCAAACCAGTGACTAGAAAGGAAATATCATTTTTTGTCTGAACTATGATTTGCTTGATTTTGGGATTGACAGGATTGCTAAAATGCTGTAGGCTATATAGTGACTAGAGAGGTAGTATCATTCTTTTGTCTGAATTAGGATGTTTAGGATTAAAGGATGAACATGATTATTTTTGAAGTAATGTAAGCAAACCAATGACTAGAAAGGCGCTATCATCTTTTGTCTGAACTATGATTTGTTTGATTTTGGGAATAACAGGATTGCTAAAATGCTGTAGGCTATATAGTGACTAGAGAGGTGGTATCATTTTTTTGTCTGAATTAGGATGTTTAGGATTAAGGGATGGACATGATTATCTTTGAAGCAAACCAATGATTAGAAAGGCGCTATCATCTTTTGTCTGAACTATGATTTGTTTGATTTTGGGAATGACAGGATTGCTAAAATGCTGTAGGCTATATAGTGACTAGAGAGGTGGTATCATTCTTTTGTCTAAATTAAGATGTTTAGGATTAAGGGATGGACATGATTATTTTTGAAGTAATGTAGGCAAACCAGTGACTAGAAAGGCGCTATCATCTTTTGTCTGAACTATGATTTGTTTGATTTTGGGAATGACAGGATTGCTAAAATGCTGTAGGCTATATAGTGACTAGAGAGGTAGTATCATTCTTTTGTCTGAATTAAGATGTTTAGGATTAAGGGATGGACATGATTATTTTTGAAGTAATGTAGGCAAACCAGTGACTAGAAAGGAAATATCATTTTTTGTCTGAACTATGATTTGCTTGATTTTGGGAATGACAGGATTGCTAAAATGCTGTAGGCAATATAGTGACTAGAGAGGTAGTATCATTCTTTTGTCTGAATTAGGATGTTTAGGATTAAGGGATGGACATGATTATTTTTGAAGTAATGTAGGCAAACCAGTGACTAGAAAGGAAATATCATTTTTGTCTGAACTATGATTTGCTTGATTTTGGGAATGACAGGATTGCTAAAATGCTGTAGGCTATATAGTGACTAGAAAAGCGCTATCATTTTTTTGTCGGAATTAAGATGTTTAGGATTAAAGGATGAACATGATGGATTTCTGACAAGAAGAATCTTACTCCTGATCTTGTTTATCTTATAAATCTTTAAAATCCTGTTCCGCTCTTTTTGATGTATGACTTTTGTAATCAATTCATTTACCGTGCATATTCACTTCACGAAACTTTCCATTTTTGCTAAGTAATCAAGTAAAGAAATTGGTTGGATAAACGACAACCACTAAACTAGAAACACAACTATGAATCAAACTTGCAACATCTGCTCCAAAGAGATCCTATTTTGAAACCTTTACATTGCACTGCTCTACAACATTGAAAATTATGAACGAGATCATCTAAATCCACAAGACACCGTCAATGTCATCAGTTCAGACCAAATCCTAACCATGTGTGGTAATTATGGAAATAAGGACCAGTCTAATACGGCAGGTAAAGTGCTAGAGTTATTTTTCAAGCAACAAAGTTCAAAAGAATTGAATTGATAATTTAGCTAAAATCAATAAACATTGAACATTCAAAATTAAATATTGCCGAAGGCAAAATGTGCTTGAATTATTTTCAAGCAACAAAGTTCAAAAGAAATGAATTGATAAAAATTGACTAACTTGGAATTAAGCATATCAATATGAAATACTGTGGAATTGAATTAAAATCAAATGAGGCAAGAATTGCAAGTATTGAGATCGGTGAAACTGGAGATTATAATTTAATTGCCGTTCAGACTAAAAAAATCAAGTTATCCGATTCTAAATCCCAAGCGGCGACTAAAGCCTTCAGAGAAGCATTCAACACGTTTTTTCAGGAGAACAACTTTAATAAAATAGGTATCAAAGAACGGATGAGGAAAGGGAAATTTTCGGGAGGTGCTGATTCGTTTAAAATGGAAGGAATACTTCAGACATTAGACTACCCTATTGAAATCTTGCATACGGCTACGGTGAAAGCAAAAATTAAAGACAAGACATTAAGGACGGAGGAGATAAATGCTTATCAGGAAGAGGCGCTGAAGGTTGCGGTGAGTTTATAAGAAAAGCAACATCACTAAATTCTAATTCCTCAAATCTACCCATCCATCGATAAACAAAATCTTTGATATTTGTCTCTCTACGCAAATCAAAAGTGATTGATTCTATGCTAACCCAGGTATTTGAATGAAAACCAAAATTTTCAGAATTAGGTCCTGCCTGCAGGTAGGTAGGTTTTCTAAGATTAAAAGATGATAGGATTGTTTTAAAAGAGAAATATTAAGCGCTGAAATTTAAAAATCCTAAACCTGTCCGACCACTGGCGGATCCCTATCCTTCGAATCTGCCCGTACGCAGGTGGGTCTTAATTCAGACAAAAGAAAATACAGCCTTCTAAGAATCTAAATTCCCTTTCAGCGATCTCTTAATAATCTTGAACCATCTTATAAATCTTATGAATCCTGTTCAGACAAAAAAAATGATACCACCCTTCTAATTAATGGATTATCTCCGAATAAGATCCGTCAGTCGCCGTCCGCCAACTGTTGGACGGTTCGTTTACTTCAAAGGTTAAGCTTGCCCTCCCAGAACTGATGTTCTGGTTCATTCTCTTCAAAGGTCGGTTTACGACCTTTGATCCCGCTTTATGGCGGGACCAATCACTCACCCTCCACTTTATAAATCACACTAGGCATCTCCAGCCCTGCCAGATAACTCAAAGTCGTACTCGGATCTAGTAACCTTGACCAGAAATTCCGCTTCTTAGCAGTGAAGACAAAAGCATCACAAGCTTTATTTATAGCGTGATTTTCTTTCTTTACATATTCAGAGATGCTTTCTTGGATGTCTTCAAAGGAGACACGGTCTGGGACTTTTGTGGTGATGTAATTTTTCCAATTCATGCCTTTGACATCTTCTTCTTTTTTGGTTTTGTGGACCACCCTAATCTGACTGTCTGAGAAGACGCTGGAGAGATGGACGATGTCTTCTATGTCACTCTCACTTTGTGATGTTAAAAATTTAAAAACGTCGAAGGGCTTGAAGACCTGTAATTCGGGCACTACCAATAGTGGTGTGTCGACCACGTTCAATAATAAGTTTTTGTGGTTGATGAAGTTTGTTTTGGCGTTTAGTTCTGTATTACCAATGATGATGAAGTCGATGAAATTATCATTGATGAATGAGGCGAGTATCTCTTCTTGATTTCCTTTACCAATGGTTATTTTCACCCATTCTTTATCGGCAACATTCGAAATCTTTTGCATGACGTCCTGTCCAAAACCGTCTTCGATAAAATCAGTGTAGTCAATGTCAGTCTCATTATAGTAATGTGCTGAAGATACCAATACTGGCTTTTCATAATTGTCGACATGCAACACATGCAGTTTGCATTGATAGTGCTCGCAAAAGGCCATTGCATACTCCAACAACAATTTATTTTCTATGGAGATATTTGATATTAAAAGTAAGTGTTTCATAATTCAGCGGTTTGTATCTTGCGAAAGCCTGTCAATAGCATTTCAGAAAATAAAGACAACGACATTTATATGCTCTAATTTAAGATTAAATGTTGGGAATAGTATCTCGACTGAACTATGGCAAATCTGTCTGAATTAGTATTGTTAAGATTAAAAGATGATAAGACTTTTAGGAAAGTAAGAAGTCTTAAATTCTGTCAGACCAGAGACAGATCCAAAAATCCAAGGAATCTGGTTAAGGGCAAATCATGCCCTTCCATTATTCAGTAAAATCAAAGTTCAGACAATAAAAGCCCCCCTTTCTAGTCACTAAATTGCCAACAATAACCCAATAATAATCACACCCATCCATAAATCAAGTAAATCACAGTCCAAATAATAAAAGCCCCCCTTTCTAGTCACTAAATTGCCTACAATACCCAATAATAATCATGCTCATCCTTTAATCAAGAAAATCACAGTTCAGACAAAAGATGATACTCCCTTTCTAATCACTAAATTGTCCACAATTCCCCATTGATAATCATGCCCATCCATAAATCATGTAAGTCACAGTTCAGACAAAAAAAGGACACACCCTTTCAAATCACCACATTGCTCACAATACTCCATTATAAATATCCTGCCCATCCTAAAATCAAGTAAATTCTGATCCCTACTTAATATACGGCCTTTCCGATGGATACAATACAGCCTTAGCCAACTGAGTCCACAACTTCGGAATACGTTTCCCTTTCATCAAATAAGCCAATGTAGCAAGACTTCCCTGTGTCTTAAGTGAACTAGATTTTAGAATCTGTTCAGCCCGAGTATAATTTGCATTCTTTACTGCATCAATAAATTCGATGACAGAAACGTCTTCTTCTTCCGGAAATAGTCCTTCTATCTTTTGAGTATGCTCTTCAATTGACATATCGCTTCGAAATTTTAAGCCGATAAAAGATACAAAGGCTTCATCAGTAAGATTGTCAATATTCTGATCAAGTGCAGTCTCCACCATTTCATCAGGTGCCCCATCAGATGCTCCGATAAGTACTTTTACAGATGCAAAATCATCTCCACCTTGTGCTGCTATCGATGAGGCGGTTGGCACATCTCCCTTATACAGTTGAGTATAAACATTATCAATGCCACCTTCATCTACACCGTCTACCTGAGAGGCATAGTAATCAAATATCTGAGACTCCTCCATTTGAATTTCTGTGGACACGTCCTTTCCCTGATCATTCAAAAGTCTACCTAAGCGTATCATTTGAATGGCTCCATGAGCTTCTAAGCCTGTATCACTTTTATAAACTTTGTCGTAAGCATCGTAAGCCTTTTGCCCATCCCAGTTTTTAGAGTGTAGGTAACCTGCTGCATAATTTAACCAACCGTCATCAGGAAATTTTTGTAGTCCTGATAAGAAGGTTGCATCTTGTACCAGTCCATCCTCCATACATCTGGTATTGATATAATAGTAAGTCGGGTTATCAGGCTCTTCTATAGCTTTTGCTGATAGCGCTCACAGATTTTAGCTTTAGACTCATCATCTTTATCCATGGCCAACCGAATCGTTATTGTTTCATTTGGGTTTTCTTCAACTCTTTTATCAATCACTTCATATAGACCTAATGCTTCGGCAACTAACAACCACTTAACGATGT
>Ga0209187_1003507_pt1 | contig 12996 bp, 11 predicted proteins | sample BantaG_FD_187430 | JGI IMG/M metagenome (GOLD analysis project Ga0209187, IMG submission 187430) | Marine algal microbial communities from Bantry Bay, Ireland - BantryBay_4 metaG (SPAdes) (version 2) | ecosystem: Host-associated > Algae > Red algae > Unclassified | place: Bantry Bay, Ireland... | reverse complement strand
GAGGACAGAATTGGGGGATCAGCAATATTCGTCTACGATGCTTCCCGTATGTGATATTGAGATCTCTTTGTGTGATAGTTTCTGTTATATCTTTGAAGAGTGGGTCACAGACATCCCAGTTCGTCTTGGCCACATACGAGAAGTGCCTTTTGAGCCCCCATTTTCCGGTGCTGTGGCTCCTGGGGGTTGTGCATGGGGAGGCCGCTGGAGAGTAGCGGCACCCCCTAAATTTATTGGATGCAACCAACCCATCTCAGATAATAGTGGTCACGGGGAAGAGCAATCCAATTGGCCACTGTGCGAATTGAGTACGACTCTCACACGGATCCAGATGCGTTCCATTCGAGTACGAATCTGCTCTTGCAGGTCCGAGACCCGTATCGCCGTTGTTGTTGTGCACTGCGCGCCTGCCTCGTGCTGTTCGCTCTCCTCCCGTTTCTCCTTGGCAAGTCCTCGCTCATTACTCGCTCAACGGGCTCACACTCGCAGCTGCATTGCTGTGCACGTCATTGCACTAACCGTGGCATTTCTCGACGACGAGAGGGGACGGTGGCAGCGATGGCGCGCAACGCCGACGTCGACGCAGGCGGCGCACAGAGCGGTGCAAACCGGGGCCGTAACCGGCGGCGAAAATATGGCGGGACCGGGTTAGCCGGGCGCGAATCAACGCAAGTATGACCAGGAATAAATTAAACCGACCAAATACACCGTGTCTGGTGTACACGTGGCAACTTCATAAATACACTTCTTTGATCGAAAATCAATCTGAGGCCCCCCGGCGAATATCAAAAAAAAAAATCGCCCCACAGCATGGGGAGGTGGCCGACGGACACCGCGCGCTCCAGGCGTCGCAGCCTTTGGAAGCATCGTTGCGGTGGTCCCCCCATGTGTCTCTTTGCACCCACAGCGCCAGGGCTACCGCCGTCCATCTACGTGCCCGGGAGCTCGCCGCCGCCAGTACGAATCGTCCCAACGGACAGACCGGGCCGCCACCAGCAGACGGCCGACAATGAGCGCGGAACGGCCCCTAGGTGGGCATGGGCGGCACTTGACGGCGGTGATTTCCTTCCGTCGAGCGCCGTCGACGGTCCCCCCCCCGCCACGCGGCAGCCGGCGGCTGCCGGGCGCGTCGTCGCTGGACGAGGCAGCTCCAACAGAACGCGATTCTGTCCGGGCGCCTGTTTCCGAACAGACGCTCAACAAGCGCGATTCTGTTCCATTGTTGTTCGGGTGCTTGGATCTGGATCGCGAGTTCGGGACAAAGTCTTGAGAGGGTGAGGTCTGTAACGGGGTTTGGACGTTCCAGCTTTGGTAGCGAGATGGAACAGGCTTAAAGGACACATAATGCAGTACCCGATGAGGAGTCGTACAGCTCGCATTGTCGCCGACAATATCCAACAGGAGCAGTCCAACTGTTTCGTGCTGACTGCTACGCTACGCCCGCGGCCTGTAATTCTCGTTACCGTGGTGGAAAAAAACAGCAACAGTGTTTTGGTTCTCTCTGGTAGTGCTGCGTCAAGGTACTACCATCCCTGTGCCACGACGACACTCAACAAACCGACCCCAAGCACGGTGTACAGGGATGCCGGGAACACCAGTCCAATCCGATACATCCGACGCATGGAGCACCCGACACATCCCACAAATATGCAGCACCAAGCACCGAGCAAGCGCCAAACACGAAAAAACAAGCACACAGCGAGACAACAAGCGAGTAATACCATACAGGTACTCAATGTCCTGGCCAGAGCGAGAAGACAGAGTCCTCGGAGCCGTCCAAACGCCTGGTCGGCAGGCAGAAAAACAGGTGGTACAATCCAAAAAAAGGGCGGCCACACCGCACAGACACAACCACATCAATGACGATAAAGAGAGAGTGCGAGCACCATACAGGTACCCAATGTCCTGGCCAGAGCGAGAAGACAGAGTCCTCGGAGCCGTGAAAACGCCTGGTCGGCAGGAAAATGAAGAACAGCGACGACTCACAAGCCTGCAGCGCGGTACGCGCGCCACTGGGCGGCGCGCTCGTCAGAGACGGGACGGATCTCGTCGTCTTCCTCTTCGTCCCAATCTTCGTCACGCTCCGTCTCACGGACACCAACACGCGCTGCCTCGCGCGAAGCCTGTGACCCCGGCAGGACCGGCAAGTGCGCGGGAAGAGGCGCCAAGCGCAAAGGCGCAGGAGGGCCCGGAATGACCGGACCGGGAGGAGGAGCCCGAGGTGGGTCCGAAGCACCGACAACAGGGGCACCGGCTGCCGGAGCATCGTTGGAAGCTTCGGCGGTGGTACCGACGACAGGGACCGGAGCCGGGGTGGTGTCGTAGCGTTTCGGAGCACCTCCGTCTACCAACTGCAGGCCGTCATGAACGCCAGTGTCCTTAGGGAGGCGGTCGTGGATAAACATGAGCTCCCGTTAATAAAGAGTCCGATGCCCCTGGTTCAAAACACCAGCACCGATGTTAATCGGTGGGAGGCCCGCACTGTGGTATTAATAACGTTAGTTCAATTACCAGTGTACTGTGACCGACGGTAGCCAAGCAATAAAGCGAGTTCTATCGCCGTCGCGGCGAGGAAGAAAGACCTTTTGTTGAAGGGCATCCGATGGGGAGCCGGGTGGCGCCCACGACGGCGACCCCGGACCCACGGTGGTTTAATACAAACAACGGCACTGGTCGATCGACCATCCGATCAAGCGATCGTAATGAGTGCCGGCAGACAGATAAGACAGGCAAGCAAACTAATAAACAATAAAATATAAACAATGCGGAAGTAACCCCCCAAAGGGCTTGCCACAAGCCGAGTCACACAAATCCGTGGATTCAGCCAGTCAAGGGGGCTACTCGTGGCTAATTGCCAATTGGGAGCAGAGATATGCTACACGCACGGTTGCGAAGATACGCTCGCACCTGGAGAGGGGGAGGAGGGGGGAGCAAACGAAAATCAAGCAAGCCAGCAAAGACGAACAGTGAACAAATGTCAACACCAGCGAGTGTAGACTGGGTACACGTACATGTCTCCCGCCTCGACGCAAGGTGCAAAAGACGGCACGGGACCAATTCGCATCGAGCGCGACCACAGCAAACGGTCAAGTCAACTTACACGAAACGAGACGTTGGCAAAGTGGCCGAACAGGCAGCGGATGACACGAGAGGTATTATTGGGACCGGACCATGACACCATTAGAGGTGTCCCGCCGACCTCCTCAATGACGCTGGCCAACGCCTCAAGCATGGCGAGCCGACCGCAGGAGTCAGCGATGAAGGTTTCATTGCGCAGCAGCTCTGAGCACTCCTCCGTCGACAACTTAAGGACACGGCGAGCAGAAGATGCCAAGCGCGAGGTCCAGCTACCCATGCCCTTCAATGTGTGCGTGTGCTTGCAGAAGGCAGCCACGGCGGTGGACGTCAGCGATGAGTTGAGGTGGCCCATGACGCGCTTGATGTATTGGTACCCGACGACGAGCGCCATGCCCTTGGCCGGTTTGCGCACGGGAAGCATCAGCTTCTGCTGGAGCTTGATTGCAGTCTCGTCCTCAGAGAGATGCAGGGTGCTGGCCGCGACGCGCAGCAGGCTGGCGTTGACCTTCGCCGTCGACGGGTAGACGTCGTCAGAGCAGCGAGCGGTACGGATCTCCTCCAGCAGCCCCTCGAGATAGCGCTCCTGAGAGTGTACAATGACGTGCAAATAGTGTCCAGGCTCAAAGCGCAGACCACAGTGATCACAGTAAACTGTCAGAGTCCGTCGAAAAGCAACGGCGGGGGACAACCCCGCAGCGTCAAGAAAAACGGAGAGAAGCGTCACACGCCAAGAAAACGCACCTTAATGTCGTTGATGAGCGAAGGCGGCATCTCACCAGATGCGCCACGTTCCGCAGATCCGTCGCCAGCCGTAGGAAGACGCTCAGCAAGAGCAGAGATGACCTTCTCCAGCCCTGCGACGCGTTCCATCAGTGCCCCGTTACCGGACTCGGAGCCGTCGACGGCGGCAGAAATCCCGTCCATTTGACGCAGCACAGACGCCGACTGCGACTTCACGACAACGAGCTCGACGCGATAGCGCGTGAGCTCCCGGTTAATGGAAGAGAAGCCAGCTCTAACAGCATCGTAAACATCACGGGAAGACAAAGAGGCCGGCTCATCTTCAGCACGATGCACGGCCGCCCCAATGGCGGCACCCGCTGCAGCGGCGGTCTCACCGCGAACGACCCGGGAGCTGCTAGTACGACGACGCTTCCCCGATAAAGGACGAGCAGACCGAGGTGATCCCCGAGGAGCAAGCGAGGGAGACGCCGGAGGAGTGACGTACGCGAGAACCAAGTCGTCGTCGTTCATGTCGTCGCTGCTCTCGTCCGCGGGCAGCGACGGCGGCGGCACCTGACCCTGCGACTGAGGCGTCGGAGGAATAATGGGCGACGGCGGCTGTGACGTCCGTACACCCACGCGCCGCGGCGAAGAAGCCATGTTGACACCCGCGGCTGGCGGGCCGCGAGGGGTGACCGAGCCAGCTTGTGGCGACCTAGCACGCGCGTGGGAAGGCTGTCCGGCCTGCACTTGAGCACCTTGCGCCGCTGTAAGAACGGCCTCGGCACCTGGAACCCAGCAGGCGGCCGGAAACAGCCTCAGGTTGCGGCATCGGGCCGCGAGAAGCTCGGCCAGCGTGTCTGCCGGATTCCCTACCCCGCGGACCGTAGGAGCGTCAGCGGGGGAACCATCGTCGATGTCCCTCTCAGACGCGGCTCGCTTGCGGAAGTGGGAGGGCGAAGACAGTCCTCCACCCGTCCCGGCAAGACCGGACGCTGCAGCCGGGCCCGCACCCGCGCCTGACGCCAGCCCGGTTTGACCGGCATTCATGGCCGCGTGTCTGGAGGACACGCCGCTGCCACCAGCTTTCGATGCACCACCGGCAACCGCAGCGGTCGTAACCGCGTTGCGCAAAAACGATGGCGACGGCTGCAGCGAAGTGCCCGAAAAAAGCGGGTAGCTACGCCCCTGCATCGCGACAGCACCACGCGACAGCATTGGGCCTGGAGCCACTTGAAAATCGTCCGCACCGACGGCATTGCCCAGCGACGCACCAGAGCACCCGGCAGTACTGGAGGCTGCCTCCACGCAACTGTGAACGTCGCCGCTAGTGCCGCCTACCGCGACGAAATCGTCGCCGGGAGCACCTTCACCGTCAGTGTAGTCGTTACGCTCGTCGTCACCGTCCTCATCACCGTCGTCATAACCGTCCGAATCGCCGGCAGTGCCCGCCGAGCCAACCGGGGGCGGCGTCGGGGGATCCGCATACATGTGCGGGACGTAGGGCGGGGCACACATGACGGCTGCGCTGCGCACGAAGCAGCGCGGTTGACGACGAGGCAAACTCGAAGGGCGGGGATCACGGGGAAGCAACGAGCGCTGTGCGGGAGGCATCTCCATAGTGCGGGGCACCGTGTACGCCATCGGCGCGTGGTTTCCCGTGCGCGAGCGTCCCGACAGGTCCTCAACAGAGTCCAGATTCGGCGCTGCCGGAGCCACAGAGGGCCCATCATAGCGCGGGCGGCTGAAGGAGGAAGTCACCATACGGGGTGCGTGCCGAGGAGGCCAAGGCATCTGCAGCTGGTTGTCACGGTCATGATAAATGGCCGCCACGACGGCCTCGTGGGTACGGTTGGCGGCACCATCCCGGCCTGCACCTCAGCACGGGCCGCTACAGCCGCCTCCCTGAGCGTCGTCCCTCGGACGCTCGGCGCATGAGGAGCCACAGACGCCCCGGCTCCCGCAACAGAAGCTCCAAGCGCCCCCCCAGCGACCGCCGACGCACGAGCGGCTTCCGACTCTTCGTTCTTGACCTCGACCTGTTGCTCGTACAGCACCTCCCCGAGAAGGCCATCAAACTTGCGTGTCGGCTGCAGTCGGCCACCGTCCGACGGGCCACCGACACACGCAGAAGTCAGCTTAGCCACCGTGGCTGGGTCGTCGACATCGATGGGCTGCTCGACGGTGAGCCCTTTCGAGCGGCGCGAGACGTTGGCCGACGATCCGTTGTCCTCAGCGGTTGACCCGGCAGCGACAGGCGGTAGCGCATCCACGTCAATGATGTCCTCCTTCACGGCATGAGTAGGCGACGGCGGCTTCACAGCGCCGGCCCCGACCCGACCAGGGCCGGGTGGGGGCGCCATCACCGCAGACGGCTTCGAAAGAAACCAGGAGAAGGGGGGGGTTGGGGGGAGAGGAAGGAAGGTGGTGTGGTCGTGAAGGGCCGCGACACGGACGAGGACTCGGTGTGTGTCGACGGGGGAAAGCGGTTGTGGGGCGGTCGGGGCCGGCCGTCCGCCGGGACCTACAGGCAGCGGAGTCAGATTATATACTCTTCCCATCAGCAGGCGGGAGGAGGTCGGCAGCTGCCCGAACCAGTTAAAGCGAGCTTGCGGACCAGCTGCCGCGTACCACCACAAAGGAGCCTGCACACCCATCATCGCCGGCAGGACGCGAGCACCCATCGATTGTCGGGACCGCAGTGGCCAGCCACCCAGCCCCCCGCACCGCCTGTCACCGGTGACCACACTCTCACGCCCTTCCCGTACCTCGCTGCTTGCCACCACGACAAGAATGTTGTCAGTGGGCACCAACCGTGACTCGGCTCTGGCGCCGGTTGCGTACGCCAGACGATGGCTCACACGGTACCACACGCACCCAGCGACAGTCCGGCGTAAGCTCACGACCAAGAGCGCATCGTCTGTTCTGCTTCCAACTGGTGGCCGGTGGCCAGCGTGGATGGTCAGGGGCATGGGACCCCCGGGTGGAACCTTTTGCAGGCGCATCACCAGACACAACTCGAAGCGCGGAGGTCGTGCCGCTGGTACCTGGCACCGAGCGGTTGCCCGCCCGCGGGGTCAAGGGATGGAAGAGGTGTCGGCCACAGGGTGCATGGCACCCAGGATCGACCCAGGGGTGCCACGCGCGCGGGGACGACGCCCGCGGCGGAGAGGTAGGCAAGCGCAGAAGCATCAGAACAGGCCAGGTGGATGGCAGGAGTACATGCCATTCGGTGTCGGCAGTGGACCAGTGAAGCGGTCCTACAGCGGCCACACCAAGGCACACGCCCCGCGATAAAGGGCTGCTTTGGCCCGCGGGGGGGTCGGGGGGTGGGAAAGGGGGGGTGGGAGAGAGAGTGGGAGGCATGGTTGCTCATTGGAGGACGGGCAGTGATGCCCGTCGCGGTCGCCGGTGCAAGAAACGGTGGGTCTTCGTGCGTGGGGAGGCGAGTGCGGTGGAGGGCCGCAGGACACGGAGGCGACGAGAACACTGCCCACCAGGGAGATTGCATCCCTGGCTGATCTGCAAAATGCGACCACGTGGGCCAGTTCCAACGATCTCAGAAATCTAATTTTCTGTCAGGCCGTCTACTTGTATCTCAGCATCTCGCGCACCAATAGCATCACATAGCTCGCAGATTTCAAAATCTGATTCGACTGAGAAGATGGCGCGCTCTTGTGCAGCAAAGAAGTTGGCACTTCAACTCCAAGTGAAGTCACAATCTTGCTTCAGGTATTTTCATCGTCTTCGACCATGCTGTTACGCAGCGCGGATCGACTTGCTTCCTCCTCGTCAACACCTGCCGGGACGGCCACGTCTTGACTTGCCACTCGCCACATCTTGCGCCTGGCAGCACCAGCCCACGCTGTTTCCTCTTCGGGGTCTCTGCTGACGACGTAAGTTTCGTGGCCTTATTCCGGTGCCACTGACTGCATGCGCTGTGTGGTTGCTCGTTGCCGTCTACGACCGATCAGAGGGCAGACCCGAGACGCTCTGGCGAGCCCTGAGCACGACAGACCAGTTCATCCCATCTCTCGCTGACACTGAGTTGATTGTCTTCTCAATTTTCTTCCTTTGGCCAGGTGCAGGACTGTCGGTCGCTCTTCTCCTCACCCCCCGCACCTCTTGATATTCCTCAGCGACAAGGCCTCTGTGGTATCCAAACTTCCCCCTCGGCGGCGCTCGCTGGCGCCCGTGCACCTGCCCTCAACCTCGACAATATCGGCCGCTGCAGGCCAAAGTCCACCCAATCCCCTGCCTGTCGCACTGGCCGTGTCCCTCTTCCCTGCTCTCTGGTGCTTGTTGTGTGGAACGTATGTTTTCACTGTCTTCTAGGGCATCAGCTGGAGGTACCTGCTATGGCGCACGCCTTCACATCCTCGCCGGCTGGCACCACCTGTTGTATTGTCCTCACCCACGCCGTTGCGCTGTGGGCACTCGCGTCTTTCTTACCTGGCGTCTCCGCAGCTGTTGTGCCAGTGCTGACTCAATGATGTGGGTCGGTACGTCTGTTATGCTCCTTGTCTTACTCTGTCGATTGCCAGCTCTTCTCCTGGGCTCCACTGGTGTGTAACAGGTCATGGAACATGAAGATTCGCACCGCCATGCACGCACGTGCTGGCTGTGTTGGTACTGTACAAGGGTTTTCTTGACGCAGACGACCCGTGTCCACCATATGAGTCGTCGGCATCCTAATAGCAACCGACTCACGCCACCACGTGGGTTTGTGGAGCTCCATCACCGAGCCGAAGCCACCCGCCCTGTCGCCTCAGGGCCTTCCCCGGCGCCTGTCGTGGCCCTGTGTACCACACTGAAGCCCGTCGATGAGCGCGAGTCCGTCGGAGCTACCAAAGCTGCTCATCCTGTCGTTGGTGGGCTCGGCGTTGTACGCGTGTCCGTGGACAGCTACGCGCGCGGGACCCTGGCTGTTCCGCGGCGCCGTAATGTTTTTCAAACGTCGACAGCCGCCCGGATTCGAGCCTACTATGAGGCTTTGCCGGAGGCGAGCAAGACACGGCGCCTCGTGCCCCCCTCGGTCGGCCAACGGCCGTCGCGGTTCAACACACGTCTTCTACGAGAGGCACTAAAGTTTGCCTTGTGCGCCGGCGGTCCCGGCCTGTCCAGATCTGACCAAATGTGGTACATCTCTGTGCTCCTGCTGGCGAAGAGAGGAGGCGGTGCTCAGGGACGCGGCGCCGGTCGCCACGGGAGACTGGGCGGGCGCAAGCTCCGTCTACCTGAAGCGGACGACGGTAGCGCGGAGGAGGTTCCCAGCGGCCGCGGGGAAGACCATGTGGCTGAGGTGGTGCCGGAAGTGGACAGCCTGGACGACATGCAGGGGGAGCTTGGTCGAGCGTTTCCTTCTAAGAGTGCTTTTGCAGCCGCAGTGCGGGAAGAGCAGCGCCGCGTACTGTCGAAGCTCCGTTGGGACGAGACGCCGATTGAGGTCGAGGGAGTGATGTATCTCGTTTACTCTCGGGACCTGCTTCTGGTTGCTTTGGACCTGTTGCAGAATGCTGGACACGTGCAGCTGTGGGGCGAGGAGCTTGGTCTGGGGTCTGATGGTTCGAGGTTACGATCGGACATGCTTGACAGTGACCTGTTTCTGACGGAGGAGCTGCACGTGCGCCGTGTTCATGGGTCTCTCTCGTTTGTGTTGGCCGTGCAGCTCTTCATCGACGAGGCCGTTGTGTCGTGGTCCGGGGCACATTATGTGTACGCGATTCGGGCACTTGTGCCGAACGTACGCGACCGTCGTGTGCAGTAAGTGACTGTCGGGTACGTCCCCCACGTTGGTAAGCCTGCGGCTCGCACCGCGGCCGCTCGTCGCCGTGCAAGCGACGCGCGAAACGGTTTGCTACAGCGGTGTCTCGCGGTCCTCCTTCGCGGGTTCGTTGGCGCAAGCCCAACTGGCGTCACGGTGGAGTTTTCTGGACGGCAGCCGCTGACAGCTGTGCCACGGTTGCTCGGCATTGTGGCCGACCAACTCGCCGAGGGGTCGATCGTGTGCTTGATGAGCAGTGCCTGTGGGTTCTTCTGCTCCCACTGCACCGTCCGACGCCATGTGGCGGGTGGACCTGCGGGCGTCGGTGGGCCGCTTCGCGACGTGACCGCCGTACTGGACGCCCAGTTGGATGGTGCGCTCGCCCGCCACCGGGACCCACGGCCTTTTTTGCGGGACCAACTCAGGATGGAGCACAGTGCCCTCGCGTTCGTGCCGGCTATTGGTGCCGTGTGGGGCCTGGCAACCGACAACAAGCAGCTGTACAACATTATCTCCTTTGACTTGTTGCACGTGTGGAAGGTTGGGGTTGTACGCATGGTGGCGCAGCGCTTCCCTTCCTTCCTTCGTGTCGCGTGTGGCGGCCAAGACGCTCGCCTCGGTCCTGTCACGACAACGCTTGATGTGCTCAACTTGCGAGCCTGGGAGATGGGACATCTTAACGTGCCTGGCCCAACAGCACCCGGGTACGTTGGCGGACCTCTTGATGTGAGAAGCACCTTTCTTGTCGTTTTGCCCATATACTTGAAGTCGTTGTTCTGTGTTCCGCTATCTTGACAGTACACTGACAGTTGCACGTGCCTGCTCATAATCCCAGGCGTCTCGCGCACCACCCCTGGCCTGTTTTGACTTTCATGAGCAGCTTCTTTGTTCCGCCCATCGTGAAACAGCTACAGATGACTGGGCGCTTGTGGCGGCACGGGTTGGCTATAATGCCTCATATGATGGCTGGTGTGGGTGGGCCGGCTGAAGAGCGCCGTGTGTGGCACGCAGACGCTGCCCCGGCGCCAGTCTCTGCTGCGACCGAGCGTCGGTCTTCCAGCGACATGGAGGAGATTGACGACGGGCCCGGACCAGACGGTGCCGTGCTCGATGCAGCAGACGAGGTACTACCCGACCCGGTGGTCCCTGACTTGGTGTCTTCTGTCAAGTACCGGCGGCTCTACGGGAATCTTCCCCTCCACAGGGCGGTGGTGGACGTGTACTGCCGCATGGCTACACTGGGTGGGAAGCTGATGGGCGACAACATTGCTGACACGACGCGCATGACGGAGCGGGAGATGCGCGCACTCGCGGACGAGGCGCGAGAGTTCGTCGTCGACCGCGTGGACCTCCTCTTCGGCCCCGCACATACATCTAAGGCCCACCTGCTCGCCAACCACCAGCTCGCCGCGTTGCTCGCGAATGGCAACCTCTGGGAAGGGGACACCAGCGAGAACGAGGCCTTGCACGGCCCGTGCAAGCGGATGTACTCCCGGACCAACAAGCGCGGCCCTACCATCGTCTTGCAGATGATGAGAGCAGCTGAGACGCAGAAAGAGGTGCTGCGCGAGCTTTCTGGCACGGAACAGAGTGACGACAAGGACGGAGATGGTCTGTTTGGCCTCTTGGAGGAAGTCGTCGACGAAGGCGACGTGCCGACAGTCCCAATCGAGACGTTGGCTCGATCCCATCGGGGGCGGCGCATCACTATTGCGGACTTGGAGCAGATTCCGGGTATGGCCACGCTCGGCGTGGTGCTTAACAAGGGTGTCAGCTGCACCGTCGTGACGTCACCTTCCTTCGTTTTCCATTGCACGTTTGAGTGGGGCGCTGCGTCGGTCTTGCAGACAGTATGTGCAAGCCCCAGCTACCTTGGGCAGCCACGTCACGACTACCTATGGTACACCGACGACAGTGGGCGACGGCAGCTGGGATGGGCTCAACTGGTGGTGCGGATGCTCGATGGAGTAGTGGATGACTTTGTCGTCGTGCGGCGGCTCCGACCGGTCCCCTCTATCCCCGACTGCTCGCTCTCACGCTCGGGTTGCAAGCGGATGGTCTGGGACTTTGCTGGTTCTACCTGTCAGTGGCCGGTGCTTGTTCGTGTGCCTCTTACCGACGTACTGCGCATTGAACACGTCGTGGTCGATTTTTTGGACTTGGGGGACCGGCACGGCCTACACGCGATGCCATCCAACGTTCCGGACACCGCGACCGAGCGCCGCGCACAGCGCTTCTTCACCAACCACTTCTTCCCGTTCACGTCTCGTGTGCTCAACCCGAGCAGCTAGGCCGGTAAAACCTCTGGAGCTGTGCTGTAGAGCATGGGGGTGGGACCTCGAATGTGTCGCAAGTGGGGTGGTGTCTCGGCGAGGTGGGACGAGCGTTGGATGAACGTGGTGTTGGTGGGACGGTGAGGCGGGCGGGGCGCGAGGAGGAGGTGGGACGGACGGCGGCGCCAGTGTCGGGTAGCTCGGTGAACGGCCAGGACCACGCGGGTTGAACGGGTTTAAGACGGTCGCCGCTTCGCTCAGGCTGTTGTGCACCATCTGTGTCCTGGTGCGCCCGCACAGAAAAAAAAAAAACGAGGAAGCGCAGGGCACACGTAGCCGATACCTGTTTGATTTTTCTCTGGAAAGTACAGCACAGGGGGGCATAGAAACGCAGGACTACATGACCTACAGCTTGCTGTAGAGCGAAAGCAATCGTCAACGGTGGGGTCGTAGTCCCTCCCTCGGTTTTAAGTGTCCAAAGAGACTTTCCCGTCATTGCTCGTCACGGGGGGCTTGCTCAGTGAGGCCCGTTCTCAGTCGCGCTTCGTGTGACGCCACATTCATGTGACGGCGCAGCGAAGTGAGAATGCTGCGCGCAGACACGAACGACACCTTCGAGGTGAAATTTTAAGTACATATCCAAGTCAAAATCAATTCGAATGGGTCTTCATGCCACAATCGAACTGATGCATGTGTCCCAGCCAGATCCATGCACAAGAGAGCGGCGCGTGGCCGCCGTGTCGCTCTGCCTCACGGGCCGGGCTCGTTGAAATCTTGTCGACGGCGCCATGCCCCTCTCTTGGCGCTATGTGCCTCTTGTCCTCACCAAGAGCCTGCCGCCAGCACCGCTTGGCGGACACGAAGCACCAGATGCTTGGGGTACGACAATCGGTGGCGGGGGCCACGAGGCTCACAGTTGCCTGCCGATACGGCCGTCCTCCCTGTTTGACACAGCGGGCCCGCAGCCTTGCAGCAGTGCTCAGCAACACTGTTTAAATTCGCCGCAGCTGTGTCCGTGAGCTTGCTTCCGGTGTCACAGTCTCCCATATCACCTTCAACTGAGCACTGGCGGTCATCGTCGTCCCTGTCCACCCCCCCCCCCCCCCCCCCCCCCCCCCCCCCCCCCCCCCCCCCCCCCCCCCCCCCCCCCCCCCCCCC
>Ga0209187_1003506_pt1 | contig 13000 bp, 10 predicted proteins | sample BantaG_FD_187430 | JGI IMG/M metagenome (GOLD analysis project Ga0209187, IMG submission 187430) | Marine algal microbial communities from Bantry Bay, Ireland - BantryBay_4 metaG (SPAdes) (version 2) | ecosystem: Host-associated > Algae > Red algae > Unclassified | place: Bantry Bay, Ireland... | reverse complement strand
ACTTCGAGCAGGGGCGTTTCACACTGGTTTTTCTGGCGGCAAAGAAAGATCTGGAGAGCGCCAAGAGTGAAAACGCGCCGGAGGTGGAGCTGACCTACAACTGGGACACCAAAGCCTATGACAACGGTGAAAATTTTGGTCATCTGGCGTTCAAGGTAGATAACATCCACGACACTTGTCAGTCATTGATGGATGCCGGTGTCACCATCTTGCGCCCACCGCGTGAAGGGCGTATGGCATTCGTCAAGTCACCCGATGGTATTTCCATTGAGTTGCTTCAGGAGGGAGATGCCCTTGAGCCCTGCGAGCCGTGGTTATCCATGGAAAATACCGGTAGCTGGTAGCTCAGCTAAAGCGGCGGACGCAAAAGAGTGCGTCAGCCATGAAGCCTGTATGGGCGGTTGGTCTGATGACAGGTACCGCCCTCGATGGAAACATCGATGTCGCGTTGCTGAAGAGCGACGGGCAAAGCGTAACGCAGTTTGGGCACTATAAGCTGGTACCTTACAAAGCCGCCACGCTTGAGATGCTTAGAGAATGTCAGGAGCAAGCACAACTCTGGCAATTCGATGGACCTGAACCCGATTTGTTTTTAACGACTGAAAAACAAATAACTATCGAGCAATCACAAGCGGTTAATTCACTGCTTGTAGAGGCCGGGCTTTCCCGAACTGACATTGGCGTCATCGGATTTCACGGGCAGACGGTTTTGCACAGGCCGCCGCTAGGTGATGCTCTGGGCATGACCCGGCAGTTAGGCGATGGCGCATTAATGGCAGAAATACTGGACATTGATGTTGTTCATGATTTTCGTAGCGCTGATATGCGGGCAGGTGGCCAGGGTGCACCATTAGCGGCGGTTTATCATAGAGCCCTGCTTCAACGCCTGGGTGCGCGAGGCGATACGGCCATTCTTAATCTGGGTGGTGTGGGAAATTTAAGCTGGTGGGATGGTGAAGATACACTGATAGCTTTCGATACCGGGCCTGCCAATGCGCCGATAAACGACTTCGTTCGTGACCTGGGATACGGTGAGTACGATGTTGATGGTCGCATAGCCGCCGAAGGGCGTGTAGATGAGGCAAGGCTTACTCGCCTACTGTCACACCCTTATCTGACAGCAGATTTTCCAAAGTCGCTAGACCGATTCGATTTCTCCAGAAAGATGGCGGAGGGATGTAGCGTGGCAGATGGGGCTGCATTGTTGACAGCGTTCAGTGCGGCGGCGGTGAGTCTCGCACTTGATATGTTACCTCAACGACCACAAAGACTCATCGTGTGTGGCGGCGGGCGACATAACAGCAGTTTGATGCAAGCCCTGACCAAAAGATGCGGTGTGTCGGTCGATGCAGCCGAGGTGGTTGGTTGGCGTGGAGATGCACTTGAGGCTGAGTGTTTTGCCTATCTGGCAGTAAGAACGATGCAGAGCGAACCATCGAGCTTTCCAGGTACCACGGGCGTTGCTTCACCTACGGTGTGCGGCGTCATCAATCGGGCTGTGCGGATGAGATAGTCTATGTTAGCGAACACAATGTAGTAACAGGCGTGTCGAAAAAGTGCCAACAGGTAGGTATTGCCGAGGGTATCAGGTCCGCAAATAATGCTCAGCGTGTACGATAGGGTACAATTTTTTAGCGCTACCAAAAACCCATGCTTCAACAGACCGTCAGCGGCCGACGCTCTTTTCTTTGCCTTTTGTTGCCGGCAGTGTTATTGCTTGTTGGCTGTGGCAGCTCAGATGAAGCTGACACATCGCCAGATCAGGAAGCCCCCCCATCCGGCCCTTCCACTCAAGATCCCGGTGCTGATGATGAGCCGGTACGCGAACTGCCTGCATTAAACAACGCGGTAGGCTTTGATGTTTTCCGGGAACCGCATGCTCGCTTACCTGTGCCAGAACTGCCAAGCGATACAGCAGGGCAAATGGAATTTGATGCAGGCCTGCCAGAGCCCGTGATCTCAATGCCTGCAGGTTTCGATGCCGATTCAAACAGCGCTCCGTTCTTCCGCAACCTGGCAAATCTGGAAGTTCTTGCGGGCGATATTGTATCCATCCGTTTTGAACCGGAAGATCTTGATGGATCGCTGCCCGGGATGTTCCCTCAAAAACTACCCTTGGGTGGAACCTTCGAAGACAACTTTGACGGAAGCAAAACGTTCGTCTGGCAACCCCTGCAGGAAGACGTCGGTATTCTCAGGTTTACTGTTGTTGCTGTAGATTCAGAAGAGCCCGGACTTAAGGCATCGCAGGATGTGCTAATACGCATCACGCTACCTGACGATCCTTCCACCATACCAAATGTTGCTCCGATGCTCGAAACTTTACGGGACTTCACCGTTAGAGTGAATGATCCGGTTGTATTCGAGCTAAAGGGCCAGGACCTCAATGGCACAATACCTACTCTGGAAGTGCCTTTATTACCACCAGGTGCCAGTTTTCTTCAACATCCGCGACTCGAAGAAATCTATGTGCTCAAACTGACGCCAACAGTGCCGGGCATTTACACGCTTGACGTGCTAGTACGGGATTCTGTCGATCCCAGTCTGACAGCCACTGAAACTGTGTCGTTTACGGTACTTGATGCAGGGCAATTTGAAGGCTCGGGCGCACCTCTAAAAGATCTGGGCCAGAACCGTGATCTTGAGATTGGTTTTGCCGCTCTACAGTCTTTTTATCATCAACCAGATGGTGCGATCTATGCGGCCATTGCTGCTCGTGAATTCAACATCGTTACCCCCGAAAATTCCATGAAGATGAATATCATCAATCCCTTGCCAGGTCATTTCGAGTTTTCAGGAACCGACAACCTGGTGCGTTTTGCAAAGCTGCATGACATGCGAGTACATGGGCATCCGCTGGTCTGGTACAGGCTATTGCCCGAGTGGATCATGCAAAGTGACATCGCTGACAGGGAGAGGCACATGAGCGATTTTATCGAGCGCATCATGGGGCGTTATAAAGATGAGATTGATGTCTGGGACGTTGTCAACGAACCTATTGCTGACAATGGCGAGCTGAGGCAGGCAGACTCTGTCTGGTACGAAGCCATGGGTGAGTCCTATATTGACAAGGCTATGCGACAGGCCCGGCTTATTGCGCCATCGGCTACCTTGCTGATTAATGAATTCGATATCAGTATGGCTGGCCCTAAATTCAATGGCCTCATCCGCCTTGTGGAACGCTTGCAGGCGAGTAATGTGCCGCTGGATGCCATCGGTTTCCAGATGCATCTGTTCAGCAGTTACTCATCGTTTGAGGAGCTACGTACTAACTTTGCGACTGTGGCTGCACTGGGGTTGGACATCTACATAACAGAGCTGGATGTATCAATCAGTGGTGAGGGTTCACCTTCGGCTGCGGAGCTACAGCTACAAGCTGATGTATACCGACAGATTGCGCAGATCTGCATTGAACAGACACGATGTAAGGCTATACAGATGTGGGGAATAACCGACCAGTATTCCTTTAGATCCAACTTCAATCCTCTGCCGTTTGATCGGGCGTACCAAAGCAAGCCTGCTTTCAAGGCGCTGCAGGAAGCGCTAGCTAAGTAAAATTTATTTGACAGAAGTATGCAAACACTATTATCAGGTAAAACCTGTACGTACTTTCTCAATCTGGAGCAATGGGTGGGTAGCTGATTTCCTGTCCGCTGTCAATTATGGGTACTGCGGTTTCGCCGGTGTACTGAGGGTTGATGTAATAACCGGTTTCAGGGTCGTAGGAGATTTCACGATCTTGCGGGTAATTGTCGTTATTTGACTGCCACGAAGCCTCGTTGCTCTCATCGACCGTCAAGTCGCTGTGAGTGTAGGGGTCGTCAGTCTGCGAGATTTCCTGCAAAATCGGATTGGCGCTGCCTTCATCAAGTGATGGATCGTACGGTTCGGTTTGTGCTGATGCACCAATGGGTACATTCACAAAGTTATAAACAAGACGAGACTCTACAGGCGGTTCGGCTTGCGATTTAAGCTCTACTACCTCAAGTTCCAGTTTAAGAAGTTCCTGATTGAGGTCAAGAGATTCCTTGTTCATCACATCGAGCTTGAGCTCGAGCCCGTCTTTCTGATTTAGAAGCCAGTCTATTTCATCAAGATGCTCAGACTTGATGTCAGGGGCTTTAGCCGATGTGACCACCGGTGTGGTGGCTACGTTTCGAGGAGGAGACTCAGCAGTGCCAGCCAGCGCTGTATTCTCCGGATTACCAGCTGCTGGCTGGATGCCCGGTACTTGAACAACCGCATCTTCTTTTTTCTCGGGCGCGGTAATCACAAAGCCAGCCAATGCGCCAAGCGTTAGCAGGCTGAACGCGGCGATGGCCACTTTGTTCCCTGGCGTAAGGTCCCGGAGTAGTTCGGGTAAGGGAAACGCCGTATCGCTATTGGCGGCCACCTGATTGCTGGGTAGCGCGCCAAATTCGACATAGTCGTCTGTATGAAATCTGGCTTCGGCAACCCTCACCATGCCGGGAGTGAGGCCATTGGAGTCAGGTGCAGATTTCGGTCTGGCAAGCGGTTTGGCAGGTCGTTTGCGACGCGTTGGGTCGAACGCACTCAAATTACCTTTATAACGGCTGTCTTGTTTCATGCTCTTGTCCGGTCGCCCACGTAGCGTGGCGACTTAAAATCAATGTTGAATCCACACTATAGTGCAGATAAAAACGCACACACCTTTACATTGTAGCGTTTTCGTCAGAGTTTGTTAACTCCCTTGAGAGCTTGTTTAGCCACCGGTGATGCCCTTAGTGATAGCCGTCCCAGTTCGAGCAGTTGAGGGAGCATTTCAGGGTTTTTGGTGATCCACCGGAAGTCACATGGCTATCCAGGAAGATCGACACTGCTCCACGAGGCAACATTATTCTTGTTATTTTGTTTTACAGGTTTCTTAGTCCACTATGTTGAGGTAGATGCTTCGAATCTGGTGAAAATTAACGTTGGTCAATAAACATCGCGCGAAGAAAAAACCGGCCTGGTTCAGAACGTTCAAGGAAAGTGGTCTTGTCTATGGATTCGGCGCTGTGCTTGTTGCAGCGGCCACGTGGGTGACATACCAGTTCGTGGAACCCGCGCCTCCGCGAACTCTGAATATCGCTACTGGCAGTGCCGAGGGCGCTTATCGGGGGTTTGGTCGACAGCTGCGAAGCAGTTTGTCGAGGAATGACGTTGAGCTCCAGATTGTGGAAACCGAAGGATCAGTAGACAACCTGGATCGACTGAATAAGGGAGAAGTCGATGTTGCATTCATGCAATCCGGGTTGGCAAATGCGGATGATTATCCACAATTGGAATCGTTAGGCTCCGTTTATTACGAGCCAGTATGGATTTTCACGACTAACCATTTGAAGATCTCCAGACTCAGTGATTTGAGAGGGCGCAGGGTGTCGGCTGGTGGCGCAGGTAGTGGTTCACGCCTGGTTGCCCTGCAGCTTCTGCAGAGTAATGGCATGACTGAAAAGGATGTGTCGCTGATGAACAATGCAGGCGATGAAGCCGTTGCGGCGTTTGACGCAGGCGAACTCGATGCCATTATCAGTGTCGCCTCTGTCAGTGCCCCTATTGTCCAACAGCTGTTGGCCTCCCCGAAAGCGACCTTGGCAACCCTTGATCGGGCTCCGGCTTACGCCCGTCGAAAACCTTGGCTGACCCATCTGACCTTACCCGAAGGTGTGGTTGATCTGCAAAAAAACATTCCGCCAGCCAGTATCGATCTAATGGCTGTCAATGCGACGCTTGTCGTCAGTGAAGATCTGCATCCAGCGCTTCGCGATCTGTTATTGCAAGCCGCTGACGATGTGTTCTCCAAGGCAACCGTATTATCAAGATTCGACGAATTCCCCCGAGCGTCCGGTTCAGAATTTCCCTTGTCATCAGCGGCTGCCAGATACTACGAATTCGGTCCGCCTTTTCTGCAACGGTATTTACCTTTCTGGGTGGCCAATCTGGTTGATCGACTTAAACTTCTGGCACTGCCTTTACTGGCATTGCTACTGCCGTTATCCCGGATGTTACCACCGGCCTATCGCTGGAGCGTCAGAAAGAAAATCTATCGCTGGTATGACGAGGTGCAGGACCTTGATCATTCGTCCAGTGATAATCCCGATGCGCAAAACCTTGCGCGGTGTCTGGACGAATTACAAATAATTGAGAACGAGGTTCGGGAGGTTGTAGTGCCGCTTGCCTACGCCCATGAGCTGTATGTATTGAGGCAGCATATTGATCTGCTGCAACGGCAGATTAGCCAACAGGTTTAAGGGCTTGCCCTGGACACGCGCAGGCAAAATTGTGCCGTGCGCAGTCGCCAGCTGAAGCCTACTGAAACGCCTGCAGGCCTGTAATGGCTCGTCCCAGTATCAAGGCATGCACATCGTGTGTGCCCTCATAGGTGTTAACGGCTTCCAGATTCATGACGTGCCTGATCACGCCGTACTCATCGCTTATGCCGTTGCCACCGTGCATGTCGCGCGACTCGCGAGCAATGGCGATTGCCTTGCCACAGTTATTGCGCTTCATCAGGCTGATGAGCTCTGCCGAGGCAGTATGGTTGTCAAACATTCTTCCCAACTGCAATGAGCCCAGAAGTCCCAGCGAGATCTCGGTTTGCATGTCTGCCAGCTTTTTCTGTACTAACTGTGTTGCTGCCAACGGACGACCGAATTGTTTACGATCCATGGTGTAGGTGCGTGCGGCATGCCAGCAGGCTTCGGCAGCTCCCATCGCGCCCCAACTGATCCCATAACGTGCACGGTTCAGGCAACCAAATGGACCGGCCAGTCCACTGACGTTGGGCAACAGGTTCTCTTCGGGAACAAATACCTCGTCCATCTGAATCATGCCTGTGATAGATGCCCGCAAAGAAAATTTGCCTTCGATTTTGGGCGCGGCAAGCCCCTTCATGCCTTTCTCCAGGATGAATCCCTTTATTTTGCCATCGTGATGGTCTGACTTGGCCCACACCACCATGACATCGGCAATAGGCGAATTGGTGATCCAGTTTTTAGCGCCGGATAAACTATATCCACCATCAACCCTTTTGGCGCGAGTAATCATTGAACCGGGATCAGAGCCGTGATCGGGTTCAGTGAGCCCGAAACAGCCAATAGACTCGCCACTGGCAAGTGCTGGCAGAAATTTAGCCCGTTGCTCATCGGTACCGTAGGCATAGATCGGATGCATGACCAGGGAGCTTTGCACCGACATGGCTGAACGATAGCCGCTATCCACCCTTTCGACTTCCCGTGCGACAAGGCCATAAGAGACGTAGTTAGCCCCTACGCCGCCAAATTCCTCAGGAATGGTTGCGCCCAGTAAACCAAGCTCTCCCATTTCGCTCATGATGTCGCGATCAAAAGTTTCATGCCGGTTTGCCAGCACAACACGACTCATCAGTTTGTCCTGGCAGTACGCATGCGCGGCATCGCGGATCATGCGCTCTTCTTCGGAAAGCTGACCATCGAGCAGGAAGGGATCGTCCCAGACCAGGGTGGCTGGCTTGGCTCGCGCCAGTTCTGGGCCAGTAAGCGATATTGGTTTAGCGGTCATGGTGGGTGTCGTTTCTCATCAGGAAGCAGTCTCTACTATAGTGCAATCGATGCGCTGTAGACCAGTACTGGCTCAGAGGAATATGGATTAGCGGCCTGACAACGTGTAACCTTTTGTCCATCTAGGCCTGATATGGAGAAAAAAATGAAATTTACGACCACCGCGGTGGCAGCTGTGCTGTTGGCAGCATCCGGCATCACCGTAGCCGAGGGACTCAAAGTTGGCATGATTACAACGCTGTCTGGTGGGGGCGCAGGCCTGGGTATCGATGTGCGTGATGGATTCATGCTGGCTGTCGAGCAGTCTGGCAGAAAAGATATCGAGCTCATTATTGAAGACGATCAGCGCAAGCCTGATATCGCCGTGCAGTTAGCAGATAAAATGATTCAGTCAGAAAAAGTCGATGTACTAACGGGAATCATATTTTCGAACCTTGCCATGGCGGTTATTCCCAGCGCTACGGCTCAAGGCAAATTCTATCTATCCCCGAATGCCGGACCTTCGCAGCTTGCGGGGCAGGGCTGTCATGAAAACTATTTCAATGTAGCCTGGCAGAATGATACTTTGCATGAAGCAGCCGGCGCTCATGCGAATGAAACAGGATTCAGGAACAGCTTTATTCTGGCTCCCAATTATCCTGCGGGGAAGGATGCACTAACAGGTTATAAGCGCTCATACGAAGGTGAGCTTGCTGGCGAGCTGTTTACCCAATTGGGTCAAACTGACTACGCCGCTGAAATTGCACAGATTCGTGCATCAGATGCAGACAGTGTATTTTTCTTTCTACCCGGAGGCATGGGCATATCGTTTCTGAAACAATACGCAGACAGTGATATCGGCCTGCCAGTAGTGGGTCCGGCGTTTAGTTTTGATCAGGGCATATTGCAAGCTGTAGGCGAGGCGGCGTTAGGTGTTCACAATACCTCACAGTGGAATAAAGATATTGAAAATGACACGAATAAAGCATTTGTCGAGAGCTTTGTGGCGACTTACGAACGACTGCCATCGCTTTATGCCAGTCAGGGTTTTGATACAGCAAATCTTCTGATCAGCGCTATGGGCGCAGCCGATGTGTCTGATCAGGACGCATTCAGAGTAGCGTTGAAAGCAGCAGACTTTCATAGCACGCGTGGTGATTTTGCATTTGCCAGCAATCATCATCCCATACAGGATATCTATGTGCGTGAGGTTGTTCGTGAAGGCGATGTCTTTACTAATAGAATACTGGGAGTAGCCTTGGAAGATCACCAGGATGTCTATGCTGAGCAGTGCAAGTTATAACGTTTGTGGGCATTAATTCAACAACACATTGTCATAGGTAAGACGCAGCGTAAACATGTCAGCTGTCTTACTAGCTGAACAGATACTCAACGGTATCCAGTTCGGTATTATGCTGTTTTTAATGGCGGCGGGCCTGACGCTGGTGTTTGGGGTTATGGGCCTGATCAATCTGGCCCATGGTTCACTGTTCATGATAGGCGCTTTTGCTGCTGCATGGGTTGCCGCTGCCACGGGGTCATTTACTGCGGGTCTTATTGCTGCGCTCGCCGCTGCCGCTGCGGCTGGCGCATTGATGGAAATTTTGGTCTTAAGACGGCTCTATGGTCGGGATCATCTCGATCAGGTTTTGGCAACATTTGCGCTTATATTGATCTTTTCGGAAGGTACACGGGCCGTATTCGGATCTTTCCCTCTGTTTCTGGAGATTCCGGATGCGCTGTCCGGCACCGTCGTTTTGCCGGGAGGTATTCAATACTCCTTATATCGATTGACGCTGATCGCTATTGGTCTGACTGTCGCTTCAGGCCTGTATCTGCTCATTGCAAAAACACGTTTAGGCATGCAGGTGCGCGCCGGGGAAAATGACCGCGAGATGATTGCCGCCCTGGGTGTGGACATATCAAAGCTTTACACCCTGGTTTTTGCTTTGGGCGCCGCCCTGGCCGGTCTTGCAGGTGCTCTGGTCGGCGCTATTCAGTCAGTGCAGGTAGGTATGGGAGAACCGGTACTGATACTTGCGTTTGTTGTTATTGTCATTGGTGGTATCGGATCGATCAAAGGCGCGTTTGTGGGTGCCATTCTTGTAGGGCTCACTGATACCCTGGGTGGCATACTGTTACCGGCATTGCTTACCATGTTCATGGATAATTCATCGGCCGCCTCTACAGGTTCAGCGCTGGCATCCATGGCGATATATGTGTTGATGGCTGCTGTGCTCATCGTGCGCCCTTCAGGGTTGTTCGGGGTTCGCCATTGAGACGTGAAACTATTATCAACTCCCTGCTACTGGGAGCTTTGCTTTGTTTGCCGATCTGGGCTGCCTTCGTGGATGAGCCATTTCATATAAGCCTTGCAACGCGCGTGGCGATTTTTGCCCTGGCAGGTGTCGGGTTGAATATCGCGTTGGGTCTTGGTGGGCTGGTAAGCTTTGGTCATGCAAGCTTCTTCGGTCTGGGTGGTTATGCAATGGGTGTACTAGCCAGTCATGCGCAAACCTATACACCGATAATGGAGATACCGGTTTTAATAGAGGGTACAAACTCGATGCCTGTCATCTGGCTGGTGGCTATGGGGCTATCGGGAGGCGCGGCTGCACTGATAGGTGCATTGAGTCTGCGTACCAGCGGTGTGTACTTCATCATGATTACACTTGCGTTCGCGCAGATGTTCTATTATTTCACTATTAGCTGGTCAGCCTATGGCGGTGAGGATGGTCTGTCAATCTATGTGCGCAATACCTTTCCCGGCTTGAATACACTCGATCCCATACAATTTTTCGGCATAAGCTTCGTCCTGTTGTCCCTGGCATTGTGGTTGTGTGCAAGGTTTCAGAATTCAGCTTTCGGTCTAGCGCTCAACGCAGCGCGGCAATCGCCAGCGCGCGTAGAGACGATTGGCATAACACCCTATCGTATTCGCTTACTCGCCTTTGTTATCTCAGGCATGATCACGGGCCTGGCGGGGGCTCTTTTCGCCGATCTCAACCGTTTCGTCAGCCCCAGCATGTTCAGCTGGCAGACCAGCGGCGAGATCATGGTGTTTGTTATTCTGGGTGGTGTCGCTCGCCTTTGCGGGCCGGTAGCGGGTGCCATTGTATTTGTCGCTCTTGAGCATGTGCTTGGTGGGCTGAGTGAATACTGGCATATTTATCTGGGTAGCATCTTGCTTGTCATCGTGCTGTTTGCTCGAGGTGGTATTGTCGGGCTGTTGGCCGGTAGGCAAGTTTTCCATGATTGACTCCGCCTCTTCGCAAACTTTGCCAGCAACTTTACCAGTACTGGCTACAGTTGGCATCAACAAACGTTTTCATCAGTTGCAGGCCAGTGACAACATATCGTTGCAGCTGCGCCCTGGTGAAATTCATGCACTGATAGGGCCCAACGGGGCTGGCAAGTCCACATTGATTATGCAGATAGCCGGTCAACTGAAACCTGATTCCGGACATGTACTTCTCAATGGGAATAATGTCACAGGCTTAAGTACGGCTGCCCGAGCACGTGCAGGACTTGCCAGAACGTTTCAGGTATCTGCGTTGGCCGCAGAAAACTCTGTCCTGCAAAACACGCTGTTAGGCTGTCTGGGGGCACAGGGCAGAAGGCTCGGTATGTTCAAGTCCGTCATGCGTGCAGGCAAGCTTCGTGAAGATGCAGAAGAGGCTCTGCAACGGGTAGGATTGCTCGATCAGGCGCATGCGCGAGCAGCTGAGATTTCGCATGGGCAACGCCGGCAGCTTGAAATTGCCATAGCACTGACATTAAAACCCAAGGCGTTCGTCATGGATGAGCCCATGGCGGGGCTTGGCACGAGCGGCTCGGCGTTTTTGATAAGTTTGCTTGATGGGCTTCGGCATGAAGCGCCCATCCTGCTGGTAGAGCATGATATGGATGCCGTATTTGCTTTGGCAGATCGAATCAGTGTTCTGGTATACGGACAAATCATTGCCAGTGGCACAGTGAACGAAATACGCCAGAATGCTGCGGTAAAAAAGGCCTATCTTGGAGAGGACATTTGAGCTTGTTGTCGATGTCTGGCGTTGCTGCCAGTTACGGTGAAACACAAGCCTTGTTTGATGTGTCATTGCAGGTGATGCCTGGTGAGGTTGTTGCTCTGATGGGGCGTAATGGTATGGGCAAATCAACAACCATTAAAACCATCTGTAAGCTGCTACCACTAACAAAAGGAGCGCTATCGTTTGATGGTCATGATCTTGTTGATATGCCTTCGCATCGTGTCGCAGGCCTCGGCATAGGTCTGGTACCGGAGGGGCGGCGGTGCTTCACTAACCTGAATGTCGATGAAAACCTTCTCTGTGCGGCACGGCCTGGAGCATGGGGCCTTGAACGCGTGCGAGAGCTTTTTCCCAGGCTCGCAGAACGGCGCTTGCAAAGCGCGGCACAGCTCTCTGGCGGGGAACAGCAAATGTTGGCCATTGGGCGTGCGTTAATGACCAATCCAAGGCTTCTTATTCTGGATGAAGCAACAGAGGGACTTGCGCCTGTGGTGCGGCAGGAGATCTGGGCAGTTATCGCGCGCCTTAAACAAGAGACTGGGCTTGCTATTATTGTGGTCGACAAATCAATAAAAGAGCTCCGGGGCGTTGCTGATAAGATCATCATTCTAGAGCGTGGTGTCAGTGTCTGGTCGGAAAACATCAGCGAGTTAGCAGATTCAGTAGTAGATCAATACTTGGGTGTATAGCCATTTAAATGGTCAGGCTTGTGATCTGTATAGATTTAAGCATGTGATGAAATATTGGTTTTTCCATCTTTTTATTTGTCTGGCTACTTTGTAAAAAATAACGTGTCCTGAGCTTGATATGCCATGAAGATATCTCTTCCTAAAAAATCATTATTCGAACTCCCCGATAACACTGTGTACCTTGATGGTAATTCATTGGGCCCTTTGCCTAAAGGAGTAGCTGAACATGTTTCAAGAGTTATTTCCTCTCAATGGGGAGCGCAGCTGATTCGTGGCTGGAATGAGTGTGGCTGGATGAATCAACCCGGAAGTGTCGGGAACACCATAGCCAGACTTATTGGTGCTAAGCCTGATACGGTCGTGTTGGGAGATACCTTATCCATCAAGGTATATCAAGCCCTGGCTTCGGCCATAAAGATGAAACCTGAAAGACGCATCATCTTGTCGGATACTGGTAATTTCCCGACAGATTTGTATATGGCACAAGGACTGATCGATTTACTGGACAACGGTTACAGCATTAAACTAGTTGAACCCGATGAAGTCATTGAGGCCATTGATGATAGTGTTGCAGTAGTGATGTTAACTCAAGTGGATTACCGGACGGGTCGCTTGCATGACATGCGCGCAATCACGAAGGCAACTCATGCAGCCGGTGCTGTGAGTATCTGGGATCTTGCGCATAGTGCTGGCGCACTGCCCATAGAGCTCGACGATTGTCAGTGCGAATTTGCCGTAGGCTGCACTTATAAATACCTCAATG
>Ga0209187_1003504_pt1 | contig 13002 bp, 10 predicted proteins | sample BantaG_FD_187430 | JGI IMG/M metagenome (GOLD analysis project Ga0209187, IMG submission 187430) | Marine algal microbial communities from Bantry Bay, Ireland - BantryBay_4 metaG (SPAdes) (version 2) | ecosystem: Host-associated > Algae > Red algae > Unclassified | place: Bantry Bay, Ireland... | reverse complement strand
TTGGAGAACTGGATGATAATAATCCTTCAACGATTGAAAGTGATATGTTAGTAGATTGGGTCAATAACAAAGACATTGTTTATCATGGTTTTGTTAAAGATATACGCAAGTTAATTAAAAAATCAAACTGCGTCATTCTACCTTCTTATCGCGAAGGGATGCCACGTATCGTTCTGGAAGGGGTAGCAATGGGAAAACCAATTATTACGACGAATGTTCCCGGATGTCGAGAAACAGTCGAGGATAATGTGACCGGTTATTTAGTGCCTGCTAAAGATGTACAAGGACTCTACGAAGGAATGCAGAAATTTATGGAGCTGGATATTCAACAGCAAAGAGCAATGGGGGCTAGAGGAAGAGAAAAGGCAGAGCTGGAGTTTGGGGAATATAAAATTGCAAATGAGATTTATGAAATTATTGAATCATGTTTGTAGCAAGCATCTCAAATTAGCAAGTAATTTCTCTCTTCTACAATAGTTGTAGTCATTTTGTATTGACTTTAAACAACTTCACAATATACTCTTAACCATAACATAAAGATAGTAATTCATTTTCGTAGAAATAACGGAGCTGTTGTCCAGTGTCTAGTAAAGGATCAAAATTACTGTTATGGAAATTAAGGACCAGGTGGGTGTCTTTGTTGTTTTTTGATAAAAAATTACGTATTGATTTCATAAGATTTTCTCCCTTTATTTCTGCTTGATGAATGGCTGAACTTTCCATGAAGGCCATTGGATATTCTGTCCAAAAAAATTCCTTTTTATTTTTAAAATCATACATCTGATAGGGAAATCCGGTACCACAACGGAAACCAAGATGCCGACTATAACCCATTGTTGAGTCGGTTGTGATCCTGTTTTTTTCAAATAAATAAGGGGTTGTTTTCCAGGACCAGCGTAACCAGTGTTGTCGATTGTTTACAATAGATTGTCCACTGACAGCTGCTAACTTTTTTTGTTCAGATGCAAAACGATTTTCTTCAAAACCTGCGTTATAACTGGGGTGCAAACCAATGGAATAACCACGATCCTTGGCCATCTGAATAATCTTTTTAGCAGTTGGATCATCAATTTGGTACTTGTTATCATATTTTGTGTTTCCTCCAGCCATCATAAAAATTTGCTTTGATTCCCAGACGTCTTCCTGTCGAAGCAGGGTAGCAAAATAATCATAAGGATCCTTGACTTTTCGCTGCCTCATTTTTCTATAATAATCCATGCTACCCATAAGTTGAGACCAATCTCGACGATGCAGTATAGTCGCAGAAAGCGATCTAAAAAATTTATAGGCGGGCGTAAATCGGCTAAGAAAATCTACATCGTGTGAAATAGAATAAATAGATTTCTTTTCTATTTTTTCACCTGAAATTTTTTCAAAAAAAGCGACGAGTAACTGATCAACTACAGGGTCTTCGTTCAGGTTGTTTTGAATTAGAAAATGCTGATTTTCTGCTAGCCATCCAGTTTGACCGTTTTTAGAAGCAGGGGCAAAATATTCTTCGTAGCGGCTAATATGAAAAAACAGGGTGTTGAAAAGATCAAACCCAAAACAATTGTTTTGAAAAAAATGACTACTCCTTGTCATTCGATTACTGACAGCATGAAAACTAGAATGGTTTGAATGAAGAAATGAAGTTAAAAAAAAATGGTCAATGACTACTGTGTCTTCTAAAAAACAGGCATCAACGGGAACCGTAATAAAAGATCCACTATTTTTTCCGTAAAATAAATCTATGTCAGGTGATAAATTGTCAATGATTAACGAAAAGCCTGTCGGTTTTAGAGGGTGTGCATTGATGAAGTCCACTACGTAGTGAAAACGGGTAATGGCCGTATCTGGAAGTTGATGGTGGATGATCATTTTTTTTGCATTATCTTTTTTTATTTTCATATTACCAAGTCTTTTCTTCTCTCAAAATGCGATTGAAAATATATTATTTTTTTACAAAGTTCATTACTTTTTTTACTCTTTTTTTCCAGTCTAGTTGATTTTTCGCATATTCCCGAATCTCTTTTTTTCTGATTTCCCTTTCCTTTACAAAATTTTCCCAAAAAAAAATTAAACTATTTATTTCAATTGGTTGATTAGTAGGTGGGCTTTTTAATACAAAAAAAAGGGAATCTGGGAAATCTATATCTTTACTGGCAAATAAAAACGGAATGCCGCGGGCACAATATTCCCGATGCTTGAGAGATGAATCAATCGCAATGTCTTTCCTGTGAATACCTAACGTTCCAATTCCCAGGTCTGCCTGATCAAAATGATCACCTAGCTCTTTATCTATTTTTGGTGGAAAAAAATAAACTATTTTCTGTAAGCTATACTTTTGTACAAGCGCTTTATATTGAGGAATCGCTTTACCATGTCCAATTATTTTAAGCGTAACGAGTATTTCTGGTTTCGTTAAGGTATAATAGTTTTTCAGCCCTTCAATTAATCGATCCAGACCATGCCAGTTAGACCAGTTGGCCATCGCAATTAATCTAAGTTCTTTTTTTTGTGGTTGACTATTAGAAACGGGAATCTTATTGATTGAGACACCATTTGAGATTGGAATTGTTGGAATATCAAATATTTCAGGTTCTAGGCCATAATGGGTTATTTTATCTAGATAGGTAGATAATTTTTTTCGGTAATGTTGATCCATCAGAAGACTTAAGCGATCTATAATTGATTTTTTTTCTTTTTCGTATGGATAAGTTGGTAGCTCTGCGATAATCTTAAGTCCAGGATTTTGATTTTTTACGGTCGCCAGAAAACGAATTAAGGCAGGATGTGCCAAAGCATACCGAAAATAGATAAAATCATAGTGCCGAATATTTAATTTTTGGGCAATAAGCGGTAGGAGATTGAAAAAATAAAACCAATATTTGGCAGGTGATTTTGAAAGCGTGGGTTTTGTAAAGGAATGGATTAGTTGGTTATTTAGTAGGATTCCTTTGTTTGACAAAATTATCAAGTCTACACTAACACCCAGAGCTTGGAAAGCCTCCACCTGAGCAAGACACTTTTTGAGGACTCCGACATTGGCAATATCGTCCTGGTTAATTCGGTAATAAATTAATCCTTTCATCTTACTTTCGTTGTGGTATTACCGAGGTCCAAATTGGGTGAACACAATTGCTGATACCATTCTTTTAAAGGTATGCCATGAATTTTAGCAAGGTAAAATCTGGTATTATGAAAATTGAATATAATCTTTGTATAGTTTTTGTTTTTTGCCAGAAAAGATGACCATAATTGAGTTGTTTTTTTTAAATCGTAATTTGTCTCATTTAACAATGCACTATCCATAAAAACTAAGGGTGTTTCGATAAATTTAAATGGCCTTTCGTTTTCAAAATCATAAAGATGATAGCCAAACCCAGTACCGCAGCGAAATCCAATTCGATCATTAAACCCCAAACTTGAGTCTTCTTTTATTTTTTGCTGGTCTAGTATTTTTGGAGTGGTCTTAAAGTCGAAATGTAAATAGTGTTGTCGACTAATTTTAACGGGATGATCGATCAGGTCTTCCAGTTTTTTTTTCTCGCTTTTAAATAGCTGCTCATCTTGCCAGCAGTTATAACTTGGATGAATTCCAATAGTATAATTTCGTTGTTTGCAAAGTGAGAAAACAGTACTCATTGTTGGTGATTTCAAATCATAAGGTGTATCGTGTACCGTATTTCCACCAACTAAAAAATAAATACATTTTTCGAGTGCTGAATTATCTGAAAGCATCCAGTCAAAGGTATCATATTCATTCTTTTGATCGGTTAGGTAGGTTGACCAAATTTGGATAATAGATTTCCAGTTCTGGCGTCGCCAAATAATACCAGCACTGGCCCGCAGTGATTTTAATAAAGTAGGTGAATACTTTACTTCGTCAATATCATGCGTAATTTTAATAATTGACTCTGGTAAAGATAATTGAATTCCAAGGGCTTTCCCAAAAGTATGTACCAAATGATCTACGACAGGAATTTGGTGTAGTTGATGTTTGACCAAAAATTGCTGATCGGTTATCATCATGTCCCATTGATCCAAATTCTGATCTTTACAATTCCATTCTTCGATTCTGGAAATGTGAAAAAAAATCGTTTCCAGGATATCGAATTGAAAACTATTTTGAGAAAAAAACGTTTTTGGCTGAGGTGCTTTTACGCGCTCTACACTATACAAAACCATGGACGAAAACTTATACGGATTTGCTATCAAATGGCCGAAAGAGGAAAAGTCGTCAGAGAATATTAATTTTTGTGCCGGAATAAAAAAAGCACCTGATTGTTGAATCCCATAGGAAAGAAGGATGTCAAAATTGGATGTATCGTCACTGGTAAATTCAATTAATCCCTGCAGCAGTGGATGTTGCGAGATGAATTTCAAAACATAGTCAATTCTATTTTGAAAGGGAGAAATAGGAATTTTAACTACACATTTGATCAATTTTCTTAGTTTTATTTAAGGAGCGAACAATGTATAATGTTGCTAATGGAAGATATAACGGAAAACAAAATAATAAAATTCTACCAATTGTAAACTGCATGTCAGTTACTAGGGTAATAATAATAAATCCTAGTATTGGTAAGAAGTCAACAGGGGAGAACAGTATTTTTTTTATATTACTTGTATGTTGATACTCTTTTAATGCTAGAAAAAATAAAATTATTGTTATCGTCCCGGAAATCCAGTTGAGTATAAAACCTTTTAGTGTAAAGAGTAAAACCATACTGTTATTTACGTTTTCTAAAAACATAGAAGGCTGCAACATGTATTCGTGTCCGGGCAAATTAATTAATTTCCTGATGGAAAAATAAGCTAAAAAGGCAATAGTAGATATAATAAAATAGGCAGCATTACGATGATTGCTTAAAACAAATCTTCCTCCGAATAGCATAAAAAAAAGAAACGCAATTTTTTCGTTAAACCCAACTGAAAGGATTAGTAAGCACGCGAAAATCCATTTAGAATCAAGGTAGTAGAATAACAAACAGATCATGCAAATAGCAGTAAGGTCTACACTATATATTGCGGTAAACCTAAAGAGAAAAAGAGCGATTAATCCAGCCAAAATGGCGGTTGTTTCTTCTGACTTAAATTTGTTTTTTGTAATTTTATAAATTAGAAATGCGGAAAATGAAGCAGCCAGATAAGATACAAAAGATAAGGCTTCTAATGCCATTAAGTAATCATCATTAGTTACCTCTAAAAGAGAAAATTTAAAGAGCGGTAATACATGATAAAAAGGGATTGCGATCAGAACAGATAATAGTCTATACCCTGAAGGGCTACCTGGAATGCTTCCACCCTTTCCTAGTAAGTGTAGAAGGTAGGGAACATAATCATCATAGGGAACTATTTTAAAAGCACATTGTCTGTAAATGTCAAAAAATAGCGGAACGTTAATCAGCAGTATTCCCAGAAGAAAAATAGCCTGAATTTTATTTTTTTTCAAAAAAAGTTATTTTAGTGTACGTAATAGTTTAAAAAACAGATTTCCACTTTTATATATTTTATGATATCCCACCATTTCTCCTCCAAAGGCTCGAAATATACTTTCTAAATTAGGCATCATTCCGCCTTCAAAATCAAAATTAAAATTCTTTTTAGCCGCTAATTGCAGACCCGTCCACAACAACAATTGTACTGCACCACTGGATCGTAGTTTAGTATCTGCGCCGATCATCAAATTATATATCGTATGATCGTCCCAAACTAAATAAATTGCCGCATGAGGATGACCATCTTTACCCTTGGCTACATACATCTTTCTTCGATTTCTTGATTTGAGTGCTTCGTCAATTTGCTGTAAGAATGACAATGTATAAGGAATATCCGTTCCTTGTCGTTGAAAACTCTGTTTGTTCAATTCGTAGAAAAGATTTAAATCTTGCGTTTCTGTAATCGCAACCGTTTTCTCTGCCCTTTGAATATGATTACGAACACTGCTTTTGAAATTGGAATGACAATCAAGCAAAAATTCTTTACGAATAATAAAGGTATAAAAACTGGTCTGTTGGTAATTCTGCCAATGAAAGGGAAGGTGGTTTTTAAGAAAAACGGGATGACGCTGTGCGTAATAAGCTACTTTGGGTAATTGATTTAGCAACGCGGTTATGATTTTTTTTTCCAGACTATATTTGCTTTCCAGTTTTGTTAAGTTGGAAGGATAATCAAGCCAGACGCCCATATACGGCGTTAGGGTAGGCATTTTTATAATTTTCAATCCCCGGTAATTACTCAAAAAATAGGGGAGTACACCGATGATACTTCCTTCCTTGTCTTTATAAAGCGCTACCTCCCACTGCTGATCGCACACGATATCCAGCCACCAGTCCTGCATGAATAGTGGTAGCGTTTGCTTACCCTGACAAAAAACTCGATATTCTTCTTTATTTTGCGACAATAAATAATATTTTTAACATTCTTTGCTCAAAGATAACGTATGTGTGGGATTTTTGGAATGATTGTGCCTAAAGGAAAGCAACCCGATCCATATTTGGTGGAAAAATGCACGGATAGGCTAATCCATCGAGGGCCAGACGATCACGGATATTTCTATAAGGATCAAGTGGCGCTAGCTAGTCGACGATTAGCGATTTTAGATCTTTCATTCAGTGGTCATCAACCAATGACTTACCGCAATAATACGATGGTTTATAATGGGGAAATTTACAATTATTTAGAATTAAAAAGGAAATTAATATCCAAGGGATATGTTTTTGAAACGGGTACAGATACCGAAGTCGTTTTAGCGGCCTATCACTTTTGGGGGAAAGCTTGTGTTGATCACTTCAATGGTATGTGGGCCTTTGTAATCTACGATCAAGCTGCCAACGCATTATTTTGTTCTCGGGATCGATTTGGTATAAAGCCTTTCTACTACACGATGATTGGCTCGGATTTTTGTTTTGCCTCTGAAATTAAAGCTTTTCGATCAAATCCTGATTTTAAGGTTCAGTTGAATGAATCAATAGCTCATGATTTTCTGACAAAAGGTTTGCAGCATCATACCAATGCTACTTTTTACAAAAATGTTTTACAGCTTGAGGCAGGCCATCATTTGATGTATAATTTAGAAAAATCTACCTACGAGATCAAACAATATTATTCTTTGGGTTCGATTGATCAAAATGCTTCTTTATCCTTCGATGAGGCAAGCAAGAAATTTAGAAATCTGTTGAATGATTCTGTGCGCTTGCATATGCGCGCAGATGTAAAAACAGGAACTGCTTTGTCTGGTGGACTTGATAGTGCCACTGTTCTGGGCTTGCAATATTTACAATTGATAAAAATGGGTGAACCTGATTTAGAAGCCATTAATTATGATCCGGGAGTAGAAAGATATGATGAGCAAAATTATATTCAGGATTTATTAAAAAAATATCCTGTCAAATTAAGAACGACTAAGAAAAGTTTTTCACAATTATTTAAAACGTTAGATCAAGTCATTCGTGTTCAGGACGAACCGATCCTTTCCGGAAGTCTTTTAGCGCAATATGAGGTTTTTAAATTAGCAAAAAAAAGGGGAATAAAAGTGATGCTAGATGGTCAGGGCGCAGATGAATTACTGGCTGGATATGGAACTTATTACGCTCCTTTTTTTAAATATATTTTAGCAGAAAAGAAGCGGCAATTGCCTGCCGAGTTATTTGGTTTTTTACAACACCATTCCATTCCATTTCATAAAATAAAAAATCGTTTCGATAAATCTATCTCCTATCCTTCCTTTTTAAAATTGGCGTTGGAAAAAACGGAGAAAGGTAAAAATTTTGACAATTTTCAGGCTTACTCTATTGATATGATTCAATCACGTATACTGCCTGCATTACTGCATTTTGAAGACCGCAATAGTATGGCCCATAGTGTAGAAGCGAGGGTTCCTTTTTTAGATTATCGTCTGGTTAATTTTTGTATGAGTTTGCCACCGGAATATAAGATTACAAAAGGTGTAAGGAAGTCTTTGCTGAGAAATAGTATGAAAACGGTCCTGCCCAAATCTATTTTACAGCGTTATGATAAATTAGGGTTTGTCAGTCCGCAAGAAGAATGGATAGAAGAATATCGGGATCAATTTGAAAAAGAAATTTGTACTATTATCAAAAAAAATATATCCATCTTTGATCCAAGTTTGATTGATTTTCTCGTGACGGTTCTAAATAGAAAAGAAAGAAAACACTATCCTTTTTTGTGGCGGATATTGAGTTTTGAGAGGTGGATGAATTTAGTCTTTCAATAGTAACTCGACTTTTTGATAAAAAACAAGTTGCATTTTTTTTAGTGAATAATTAGCCAAAGCTAAACCTGTCTTGGTCTTATGATTAAAAAATTGACCTTGATTCACCCAAAGTAGCAGCAGGTCTCCTAGCTGATTGTTATCGTACCGTTGTACCATTTCTTCCAGTGCAGGCTCTAGTGGATAGTGGCCAGGAATTAAAGCAGGAATACCAAAACGGATCATGTCATTTACGCCACCGGAGATTTTAGAATAGCCCAGCTGTTCTTTGTAAATATGATTTCTACCAAAGGCTTTTAGTGGGAGAATAAGGAAATCGCTCGTTGCTAACCAGTTATCATATACTTCGGTAGGAATTGTACGATTGAAAGAGATAATTTTTAAAGTTTGGCTTTCCAGTTTTTTAAAATCACTAATTATTTCAAGGCCATCTTCTTTAGGTTGCCCCAATAAAACCAACTGTACATCTTTGATAAATTTATCTTGTATATTTTTAATTGCATCTATTACCGATCTATAGTCCCGATGTTCAGAAATAACGGTGCAAGGAACGGTAATAGTAATTTTATTTTGGGAAGCGACAGGTTGGTCTGATGGATTATAATAAGCAAAAGGCAAGGCCTCTAGTTTGAGATGAGCTGGTGTTTTAAAATTATTTTTTACATAACGAAGCATGGTCTCGGTAGGAAATATCAGGCCCGCGAGGTTTTGTAGCAACTGCTTTTTATAAAAATGAGCACGATTTATCCGAATTTTCAATAACCGAAGCCGATCGTAAATCTGCTGATCCGCCAACGTCAGGAAGGAATCAGGCGCCAAAAAAGAATGAACATTATGAACCAATAAAAAAGTATTTGCTATCTTGGAAACTTGATAAAATGCTTTAAAATCCGTCAATGCCGTTGTGATAAAGACGAGTTTTGCCTGTTGAATAAGCGAATAGTTGGATTTCAAAAAAACAGAAATTCGCGCCTTATCTTCTTTTACGACCCAATGAAAAGCGGAATGAGAATAACGTTTGTTAAGCATTTCGTAAACAACTCGACTACAAAATATACTTACCTTTTGATTGCTTTTTTGGAGTAAATCACAATAGTGCCTGAGGACTTCATCGTGTTGGTATAGCTCTATGATGGCGATCATTGTTTATTAAGTTATGTTAGCTTTTATAGCCTGGGTTTTATTCTCATCTATTATATCGATTGAATAAAATTTACCGAAAAAATAAGAGAAAAGTATAGCAAGAACTGAGTATGTCTTATAAACAATACTACTTCTTCCAATTGTAGGATGATAAAAAACTAGCAAAAATCCACAAATAGTTACTAACATTGCCATTTCTATAAGCTTGAATTTTTTTCTCTTGAAAGAAACTTCTATAAATGTACCTAAGAGCGGAAAGAATAAAAGTAGCGGTAAGAAAAGTAGTCTAGTCTCTTTCACTAGTCCTGTAATGCTCACTATGACTGTATTAATAAGGATAAGAATAAGTAGAAATTTATACCTGTTGTTTTTACGAATGTACCTAATTAGTACTTTAATAGGGAAAGCTAAAATCAAAAAATAACAAACTACTGACTCAATCGTTCTATTTGCGTTCGAGAAATTTGATTGCCACGCAAAGAATCTTCTGGTTGTAAGGAAACTCACAGAATCAGCACTGTCACTACTAAAAAAGAAAACAAGTAATAATCCTATTGGTGGTAATACACATATTAGTAACCTTTTACTAATATTTATTTTTTTGTTCCAAACTAATAATGGATAAATAAAAATTAATGAAGTTTCTCTTACCAAAAGAGCAGCAAAAAAAATGATAATAGAAGAAATAATATTTCCTTTGAGATACTGATTAAATAGTAGAAAGATTAAGAAGTACTGCAGGAAGTCGTCGTAGGAGCATATATAACCACTAAAGGCAAAAATAATGGGCATATAAAATAGAAATAATAAGGAACTGAATAAAATATCTTTGCCAGATCCTTTGTTTAAAAAAAAATTCTTTTTTAATAAATCAAGACAAAAAACCAAAAAAATCAAGTTCAAAAAATTAAAGGAAAGCTGGTAAGGGATTTTGAATGCTTCATTTAGAAAACCTTGTAATTTTGTAAAAGGAATTCTTTTTTTGAAAACAGGATCACTTATTCTATCATTATATATTACTACTGAATTTTCATTACTAATCAGTTCATATAGATCAATGGAAGGGTCTAAAGAAAATCCGTTAGTATAGCCTGGAAGAAAAATATTGACTAAAATAACGAAACCGAAGCCGAGATAGATAATAAAATTGGCATCGAATTTCTGATATAAGCTCATATACGCTTCTGATTATTAAATTTATTTTTTCAACATATAATACATTGAAAAGAAAAAAACCACTTTTTACCGTAATAACTCCTACCTATAATAGGGCGAAGTTATTAAAAAAAAGCAATCCAAAGCGTTATCGATCAGACTGTTTCTGATTGGGAACTGGTGGTGGTGGTGGATGGGTCGTTGGATGAGACTAAAGAAACGGTTACAAAATTCGATAAAGAAAATATTCGGTATGTTCTTCAAAAAAATCAGAAACTAGGTGCAGCAAGAAATACAGGGGTCAAGAATGCCAGAGGAAATTCTATATATTTCCTGGTACTGGTTGCAAAATAAGTAATAATTCCTTTAACATCTGTAAATAATCGAAATGTCGGTGTACAAAAGCATGACCATTTTTACTTTTTATATATCGTTCATCTTCTTGTATCATACAATCGTAGATTGCCTTGGATAATTCTTCTGGATTATTGGGTTGTGCGAGCCATCCGTTTTTTCCATTATCTAACACCTCGGGGATCCCTCCAACATCAGTACTAACCACCGGAATACCTATTGACAATCCTTCCATATTAACGACACCCAGACCCTCTTTATGAGAAGGAACACATAAAATATCTTTTTTCTGCATTGCATTAGATACCTCATCTTGAGAACAAGGTCCTCTAAAATCCAGTTGAACATTTGGAGATGACGAAAAGAAGTTTGAAATAATCTGTCTTTCTTTTTCTAATGGTCCCATAACCGTCACAACAAATTTCAGTGGTGACAAGATGGAAAGGGCTTTTAAAAGTAAGGCCAATCCTCCTCTTGGATAATCCGATTTTACAAATAGAATAGAAATAATGTTATTTAAATTAATTTTTCGTTTTCCTCTAAATTCGTATTTTAAAATATCAACTGATTTATATAAACGAAATACTTTTTCTGCTGAACAAAAATAAGATTGAATAACTTCTCGGTGTAAATAATTTGAATTAGTAATAACTTTATCGAGTGCTTTAGCAGCTAAATACTCTAATGGTTTACGATGATAATCGATAAACCATTTTTTTCTACCATCAAAATTGCTGAGCCTGGTGCTAAGATAATCATCATCATTTAACATACCAACTACACTAATCTCGCTATTTTTCCGCCAGGCAGACCACCAGCCTAAAATCGCATTATTAAAAAGCAGTACATCAAATTTATACACCTTTTTAATTTCTTTAATCTTTTTGAAGTATCTAAAATTGTCTAGATACGGCCACAAGATACCAAAAGGCTTAGGTAGAAAATAGGTTGACATCTCATATATTTTTCTATTTTCTTTCTGATTAGAATCTTCCGTTAATATTCTTACTTCGTGTTCCAGAAATAAGTTATTAATTTGCCAGACAAACTGTGCAAATTTGGCCGGCCCGTGCGTTACTGTATCAAAAGTAGTAGTTACCAAAAGGATTTTCATAAATATTCTTACACAATTTTAGTGATCAATCGTGGATGCATAATCATAAGGCGAATTGCTATCATAATTTTCAACGGTACTCTCCACCAACTGTACGGCGCTAGCTTAGAGACTAGAGGGTGAGTTGTTATATAAATTCTCAAGATAAATCGGTTGAGCATTTTATCCCAGTTATTCAATAACATTTTTTTAAACCATTTAATATAAAAAAGCCTTTTATATTTTTCCTTGGACACCGTGTCAAGGGTTCGGTTTGATTCATGCACTCCTCTCATCGCTACAGGAGCATTCAATTGGCCGGGATATAACTGTTTAGTCAGACAGGCTCGAAGAATAAAATCAGTATCTTGAGCTTGCCTCAGATCGATGTCAAACAGCCCGGTTTGATCTAGAATATTTCTTTTAATCGTAAAACCATTCAAGCTCCACCACCCTTTTTTGCCATAAAAAAACGTAGCGAATAATTTATCAGGGGGTATATTTTTTTCAATAGTAGTTAATAAATGCTCATTCTTTTTTCTTACGTAACCATCTATATTTTTTTTTATGTAAAAATGTACCCCAATTGCTTCGTAAACTCCTTTAACTGCTGGATGACTTTTAAAAATAGGTTTTGCCTGTTTAAATCGCTCCGGCAAGTAATAGTCATCCGCATCTAAAAATGCAATATAGTCACAAGTAGATTTTTCAATTCCCAAATTACGACTCGCTCCGGCACCGTGATTTTTTTTATCTGGATGTTGGAATACTTTTACGCGATTATCTACTTCTGCCAATTGTCGGGCAATCTCCAGGGCATTATCCGGGGAAGCATCTTCTACCAGTATTACTTCTGCTACCTCCGGTTGGTCAAGAGCAGATTGAACTGCCTTTACCAAATATTTGGCTGCGTTGTAAACAGGAATGATTACGGAAATTTGCAAGGTATCGTAAATTTAATGAGGAATTTTCTTACAAGATTAAAATTACTAAATTGTGTCTAGTTATTTAGAAATTTATAAAAAACAATAAAATTGAT